>Ga0105104_10003738_pt1 | contig 10718 bp, 6 predicted proteins | sample PPLLaktember2015_3_FD_87034 | JGI IMG/M metagenome (GOLD analysis project Ga0105104, IMG submission 87034) | Freshwater sediment microbial communities from Prairie Pothole Lake near Jamestown, North Dakota, USA - PPLs Lake P7 Core (6) Depth... | ecosystem: Environmental > Aquatic > Freshwater >... | reverse complement strand
CCAGAACGAGGCATTCGGGTTCTTTTCGATCAGCGGCAAGTTCGCGAGCATTTTCGGGCCGCTTCTCTACGCCGCGCTCGCCACCGGCGCCCGCTCGCACGGCCTCAGCCCCCGAACCCCGGTCCTCTCGGTCGTTCCGTTTCTGCTGGTGGGGTTTTTAGTGCTGTTGAAGGTGCCGGAGCCGAAAAAAGTTTCTCACCACAGAGACACAGAGAACACAGAGAAAAACCCGTAGAAGAGCTTTTCTCTGTGACCTCTGTGTCTTGTGGTGAGAGATTTTCAAGGCATCAAAAACGGACTTCGATCGTCTGCCCTTGGATGAAATTCGAGCGTCAGGAACAAAGGAACAGGATCACCTCGGCCAGCTCACGCGGTGTGCCGAACCTCACTCAGTTTGAGCTGACATAGAGCTTTTTTCCCTCGCGTGTATCCTTGCCAAAAGTGACCGCCCCGCGCTCGATCGGTCCGAGCCACAACCACAGGATCGACGCGCAGATAAGCGGCAAGATTCCGAACATGAAGAAAACCGGCTGATAGGAATAATGGTCAACCATCCAGCCGGTGAGCAGTGTGAAAAGCATGCCGCCGAAGCCGGCGCCCATACTGGCAATCCCGTACACCGACCCGACCACTCCTTTCGGAAAAACGTCGGACGGAAACGCGAGCATGTTGGCCAGGCTGCCGGTGTAGCCGAGCATCGCAATGGAGACCAACCCAATCGAGATTCTGACATCATCGACCAGCACGGCCGGAATGGCGGCGGTCATGAGCGCGGCAAAGAACGTCACCGATGATTTGCGGGCAGCCGTGACCGACCAGCCCCCACGCAACAGGCCCGCCGAGAGCAGACCGCCCAGAATGTTGCCGAAACCGGCAACCGTGTAGGGAATCCACCCGTACTTGCCGATTGACGCCATGTCAAAATGGCGAGCGGATTTCAGGTACTCCGGGAACCAGAAGATGTAGAAGTACCAGACCGGATCCATGAATATTTTCGACAGGGTGAAGACCCAGACGAATCTCTTTTTGAGGAGCTCGCCTGTGGCGATCTTCTCTTCCTTCTCGTCCGCGGAAGCCGGCGAGTGCGGCGTGTGGTAGATCGGCCACCAGATCAGAAGCCAGACCAATCCAGTTGCGCCTACGGCGACAAAGCCCGCCGGCCAGCCGAAGCTACCCACGATCCAGGCGACTAATGGCACCGCCACAATTCCACCGATGGCGGAGCCGCTATTGAAGATCCCGGAAGCGAGTGCGCGTTCCTTTTGCGGGAACCATTCGGCTACGACTCTCACGCCCGCCGGCCAGTTGCCTGCCTCACCCATACCCAATGAGAAGCGCGCCAGACCCAGGGTCCACGGGCCAGTCGCAAAGGCGTGAAGGATTCCTGAGACGGACCACCAGAACATGCACAAGGCATAGCCTAGTCGGGTGCCCAATCGGTCGACCAGCGGACCTGACACCCCGTTCATGACGGTATAGGCCAGCATGAAGGCGAACACGATGCGCGAATAGGTCATATTGCTCATTGAGAACTCTTCGCGCAGGACCGGAGCGGCGACCGACAGGACCAGCCGGTCGAGGTAGTTGATCAACGTCGCCAAAAAGACGAGGCTGATCATGAACCAGCGCCAGGAAGACGGTTTGGGTTCCATTACACTAACTCCACCTGGATCAATTCGTGGATCTTGACCTGCGGCAGGCTGACCTCCAGCCAGCCATCCTTCACTGAGTAATCGGATGCACAGCCGGCCCTCAGAAGCCGGACCGCTTTCACTTTGCTCGCGGACGGAATCCGAACGCGAGCCTTGACGTCGGAAATCGGGAGGTACTCCTCACGCTGCCGCAGCTTCTTCCACTTGTTCCCGGTGTTGCCAAGCAGGTGAAGCAGCAGGCTGTTGCCGGAAACCGTGTAGTGGGCCATCAGTCCGGGACGAGGCGGGACATCGTACTGCCTGAACTGACCGATCAAGGGATCCAGCAGTGAAGCAAGGTAATCCCGGATGACGGCCATCCGGGTCTCCTCGTACACGGCTTCCAGGCTCGACCCGATATAGATCACCTGGCCTGCGCCAAAGGCCCTTTTCACGACCGCCGGACCGAGCGTCCTCCGGTGGCCCCGGTCAACCGTTCGAGCGATCACGGCATCGGAATCAGTTGCCTCAAAACGGACCACCTGGGGGTCTTGTGGGACGCCCTCAGGCCACCCGGAGGGGAGGAGGTAAAGATCCGGGATCTCGACTGGCTCCTCTGCATGAAGGTGAGCTCCAAAAACGTCCGCGAGACCAAAATCCGGACGCCGCCGCCCGAGCTCGTCCGCGACCGACGTCAAGTGTGTTGCGACGAGATTGCCTCCCGATTTCACAAACCGACGGATGGCCTCGCACTGATCATTGCTCAAGCAAGGAGCATTCGGGATGTAGAGCAGTTTGTAGCGCGACAAGGTGTCTGAAGTCAGACGGTAATCCAGGAACGGCTCGCAGTCATAGCACAGCTCTTTCAGCAGCTGAAACGCGCCATAGTAGCCGTTCTTGTACGCATCTCCCACAAAAACCTTGCCATTGTACCAATCAATAGTCTGGGAACCGATCAGCAATCCTGCAAGCGGTTGCGAACGCGCGTTGGAGAGCAGGTCGGAATGTTTGCCCGCAAAATCGAAAACCGAGCGCACATAACGGCCGGAAGCGTAGGCGGACGGTTCTTCTTTCATGTAGAAGAACCGGCTGAGGCCCCAGTACTTCAGCCCAGCGTGCCCGGCCAGCGCGGTGGCTCCATCGAGGAGCAATTCCTCGCTCTCAACCGGATAGCTGAACCAGCCGCGAACCCGCTCGTTTTTCATGTGTTCTCGGTTGTACTGGGTATGGGTGCCGACGTATGTCCAGATCAGCTTGCCGGTTGAATGGCCCAGCTCGAGGTTGAAGAGCTTTTGCTCGGGTGTCTCCGCAGCCTCGAACATGAAACCGTCGACTACCGGGATAGCGCGGTTCCGCCATTCGCGGCTGCTAAGCAGGGATGTGTCGTTGAAGAGGACGGGTATGCTCCGCTCCCGTCGAATCATCTCGCGGATTTCCGCCAGGAAGGCGATGACGACTTCGTCCCGAAGCCAGAGGGTGTACTCGATCTCCTCTTCACGGTTCTTGGCTCCGTCCTCCGGCGGGATCGGCTTGTTCCTGGCTTTCCTGTACTCTGCCTGGCAATGGTCGCAATAGCAGAACCGGCGAGCGTTGCGCATTCCCATGTAAGGCCCGTCGAAGTAGGCCGCATCGATCTCATAGCCCGTAACCACCTCCTGGACCAGTTGCCGGATTTCGTCACGGACCGGGCTGTTCAAACAGCCCTCGTAATACTGCGTGAAGCCGTAATGCTCGGTCGCCATCGGTTTGCCGTTTTCAAACCGCTTCACCCACTGCTGGTATAGCGGATTGCCGGCGCGGACTTCCATGAAAGGGTGGTTCAGGGGAATATAGGCGATGACCCTCAAGCCTGCTTTGTGGCAGAGTTCGATCGTCTCCTTCATCGGGTCCTTCCCCTTGCCGAGCTCCGGATGAATCGGGTAACGCGTTCGGGTGGGGAAGTAAGCGAAATACGAAGCGGCTGGGTATCGCAGTGTGTCCGCATGCAGCGCCTTGGTAATCGCCACCGCCTTCTCCGCCGTGTAATCGAACGAAGGATAAAACGGCGGGTTGTACGCCTCGGCGATCACAGCCCGGCACGAGGTTGCCCAGGCCCAGTCGTCTGGCCCAGGATTTGATGCTGTTGTTGTTGCGGTTGGTACCGCCTTCGCCTGGCTGAGCAACGCCCCCGCCCCCACCGACCTGCAGAAGTCCCTGCGTGAGAATGTTGTCATAGTTTCTCGGCAATCATGGCAGCCAGTTCCAGAGCCGGAAGCGTAACGCGCGTAGCGCAGGCCTTTGTGGAGCGCGGCGGCAGAAGGAGTCCGATGCTTTATCAGAACTCCCGGCGACGCCGCTTTGGTATGAGCAACGATCAGCCCGAAAGGTTGACACTAGGGCCGCGTTGGTGCACATACCAAAGCGGCGTCGCCGGGAGTCCTGATAAAGCGTCGGACTCCTTCTGCCGCCGCACTCCAAAAAGGCTTGCGCCACGTCATGCTCCCGGCTCTGTAACTGCCGTTGAACCACGTGTCCGCCCCCTTACCCCTTTCACCCTTTTGCACGACTCGCGCTCGATCAACTGCACGCCCAGGACACGATGCTCCGGCACCGAGTCGGGACGGGCAATCTGGCGAAGCAGGATCTGAACCGCCGCCTCGCCCATCTCGTACTTCGGCTGATGCACCGTCGTCAGCGGAGGCTGCAGAATGGACGCGAGCTCCACGTTGTCAAAACCAACGAGGGACATGTCCGCCGGAATGGCCTTGCCGTATTCGAGAAGCGCCCGGATGACGCCAAAGGCCATAGCATCATTCCCGGTTGAGACGCCGGTGACTGCCGGCTGCAGAGCAAGGAGCTTGCGGGTCAACGCGTATCCGCCCTGCTGGTTCTGGTCGCCGTGCAGGACAACACCGTGGACGTCGCCGCCCGCCTGATGAACCGCCTTGACGAAACCTCGGGCGCGCTCGGTCAGGTTTCCGTGTTGCCTGGGGCCGGTCACATGCGCCACGTTCCGGTGCCCAAGGCCAATCAAGTACTGGCCGGCCAGATACCCGCCCTCGAAGTTATCCGCCGAGACGCTGGAAATACTCTGGACGTTGTCCAAACGGTTGAGAAGAACGACAGGGACACCGTACTCGAGCAACTCTTCGACTTCTGAATCGGAAAGCCCCGACACCGAGTTAATGACGAGCCCATCCACCCGCTTCGCAACCAACGAGCGGAGATAGCGCATTTGTCGTTCCCGGTCGAGATCGGCGTTCCCGAGGATCAGGTCGTAGCCGGCGGCAAATGCCGCGTCCTCCGCGCCTCTTGCCACTTCGGCAAAAAACGGGTTACGGACGTCGCTGATCAGGAGTGCCAGGCTTTGAGAGCGGCCTGTAGCCAGCCCACGCGCTACACGATTGGGCACGTAGTTCAGCCGGCGGGCCGCTTCGAGAACTCTTTGACGCGTCTCGTCGTTGACGCCGTAAGAGCCGCTCAGCGAACGAGAAACCGTGCTGACGTTGACTCCGCATTCGCGAGCGATGTCATGGATAGTGACTTTCATAGCAGCAATCGGTTGCAATTATCAGCAGGGTCAACTGACGTGTCAAGGGAATTCGGGCCCCTCCCTTCGTCCACCTATCCCGGGGCTCGGATTTGTTCGGCCGATGCCCGAAACCGGCGGGTTACGGCATCTCACCGATTCCCGGCGAGGGCGCCCAAAAAAACCGTTGACAACCGTTTGATGCCCGCAATAGTATTGCAACCGTTTGCAATAAATCGGAGGTGATCCCATATGCGACCCTATCGCCGATGTGTGGTTCTGGCTCTCACCCTGGTGGTTTTGCTCGGCCTTACCGGGCCGGCCCTCCTCGCCCAGGAATCCCGCGCGAGTATCCTCGGCCGCATTAGCGACTCCACCGGCGGAGTGATCCCCGGGGCGGAGGTCAAGGCGACCAATCTGATGACCGGCACTTCAGCCGAAGCGCTGACCAATGATGAGGGAAACTACCAGATCCTTTACCTTCTTCCCGGCAAATACAAAGTCACAGTAACCATGGCCGGTTTTAGACAGCAGGTCCAGGAGGACATTGAGCTGCGCGTGGCTGACGCCCTGCGGGTCGACGCCGTACTGGAGGTCGGGGAAGTTTCCGAGACCGTGGTTGTGAACGGACAAACAGCGGTTCTCGAGTCCACCTCCGCCTCGCTTGGCCAGGTGCTCGATGCACGCCGTATGCAGGAGCTGCCGATCCGCGATGGCTCGCCGGTCGAGCTGGTCGGCCTTGCCGCCGGTGTCGTGAATACCACGGACCTCCGGTTGCGCAAGCCGGCCTTCAATAATGGCCTCTCTCAGATCGCGACAGACGGCGCTGCCCAGTACAGCAACGAGTTCGCGATCGACGGGGTGCCGAACACCGCCAATAACCGCGTGGCATACAGCCCTCCGGCGTCCGCGGTCGGCGAATTTCGCGTTCAGACCAGCACCTATGACGCGAGCCTTGGCCACACGATCGGCGCGGTCGTCAATATGATCAGTTCGAGCGGCACGAATGACTTCCACGGGGAAGGCCATGAGTGGATCCGCAACTCGGCGCTCGACGCGAACAGCTTCTTTGACAACGCAGCCGGGAACAAGAAGAAGGTCTACCAGGACAACCGTTTCGGTTTCTCCATGGGCGGGCCGGTCCTGATCCCGGGCCTTTACAACGGCAAGAACCGGACCTTCTGGTTCTTCACTTTTGAGGCGAACCCTTTTGAGGTTCCCCGTTCCCAGGTCTTCAACATTCCGACTGCCAAGCAACTGGCCGGAGACTTTTCGGACCTCCTGAAGCTTGGCTCGAACTACCAGATCTACGATCCGGCCACGACCCGCCCGGCTGCCGAGAGCGGCCGGTTCCAGAGGGATCCGCTGCCCGGCAACATTATTCCGGCGGACCGGATCAATCCGGTCGCCAAGAAAATCATGGCTTACTGGCCGCAGCCGAACGCTCCAGGGACGAGCGACGGCGGCAGCAACTACCAGGTTCCGGACCTCGTGGACATCGAGACATATCGAACCTACTCCGGACGCGTAGATCACAACATTTCCGATCGGCATCGCATGTATTTCAGGTTCAGTTTCGATTACTGGCAGGAGGAGAAGCGCCACTGGTATCACAACATCGCCAACGGAATCTTCCTCAACCGGAATAACCGTCTCGCAACGATCGATGATGTCTACGTCTTCTCTCCCAGCATGGTTTTGAATTTGCGGTATGGCTATACCCGCCAGCTGTTTCCGCAGCGCCGCCGCAGCGCGGGGTTGGATCTGAAAGAGCTTGGATTCTCCGACTCCCTGGTCAAATTGATCCCGGCCGGAAAAGGAGTGTTTCCGCGGATCACATTCAGCACCTACTCCGGCGGGTTCGGCGAGTACGAAGGAACCGGGGACGGGTACTTCAATACCGACATCCATTCCGTGGGCGGCACGCTTTCCTGGCTGAAAGGAAACCACAGCTTCCGGTTTGGGTCGGAGGGGCGGGCCTATCGCGAAAACTCCGGGAACTTCCCGACCGACTACGCTCCGCAGCTCAACTTCGGAACCAACTGGACCAACGGGCCAAAGGACAATTCCCCGGCGGCAAAGCGAGGGCAGGACCTGGCATCGTTCCTGATGGGCTATCTGACCCCGAACGCCTCGACCTTCATGTCCCTCAGCTCGACTTACGCCGAACAGAGCACCTGGATGTCTTTCTTCTTCCATGATGACTGGAAGCTGAGCCGCAAGCTGACAGTGAACGTCGGGTTGCGGTATGAGCTGGACAATCCGACGACCGAGCGGTTCGACCGCATGACGAGCGGCTTCGACTTCGTCACCTCGCTCCCAATCGAGGCTGACGTGAAAGCCGCCTACGCGGCCAAACCGATCCCCGAGATCCCGGCAGATCAGTTCCGCGTGCGCGGCGGGCTGCTGTTTGCGGGAGTCAACGGACGGGGCCGCGGGCTCTGGGAGCGTGACAACCGGAATATCATGCCGCGCATCGGCCTCGCGTACCAGGTAGACAGCAACACCGTTTTGCGGGCCGGTTACGGCGTGTTCTTTGACACGCTGGGAGTTAATCGGGTGGACGCGAGCCAGAGCGGCTATTCACGGCAGACCCTGATCGTGCCGTCACTCGATAACGGCCAGACCTTCGTGGCAACCCTAGCGAACCCGTTGCCGAACGGGCTCTTGCAGCCCTTTGGAAACTCGCTCGGGCTGATGACCGACGTCGGGAACGCGATTAATTTCGGCTACGCGGATCCTCGCAATCCCTACGCGAGCCGCTGGTCGCTCGGCCTGCAGCGCCAGTTGCCAGGGCAGTTCGTGGTTGAAGCGTCGTATGTGGGCAACCGGGGTGTGGCGCTTCCCGTCGGCCGGAACCTGAATGCTATACCCGGCAAATACTTGTCGAAACAAGCGACCCGGGACGACGCGACCAACAGCTTCCTTACCTCGGCAGTCACGAACCCGTTCTATCCGTTGTTGCCTGGGACGACGCTGGCGAGCAAGACCGTCCAGCGGCAGCAGCTGCTTAGACCTTATCCGCAGTTTGGTGCAATCACTGCCATTACAACGGCCGGATCATCCTGGTTCCATTCGCTCCAGACGCGCTTGGAAAGAAGGATGGCCAACGGATTTACGGTTTCCGGCGCCTATACCTTCGGGAAATCCATGGAAGCCACATCTTATTTGAATGACAGCGACCAGTTCCTGGAGAGAGTCATTTCCGCCAATGACCGTACGCACGTCTTGAGTGCGAGCGGAATTTACGAGCTGCCATTCGGGAGGGGAAGGATCCTGGGCAGCAACTGGCATCCGGCGCTGAATCACGCCTTGGGCGGGTGGCAGGTCTCGGCAATCTGCCGGAGCCAGAGCGGTGCGCCGCTGCAGTTTGGCAACTTCATCGTGAAGACCTCCATTGACGAGGCCGTGCTGCCCAAGGACCAACGGACCATCAGCCGTTGGTTCAACACCGACTCGTTTGAGAAAGACCCGAACAAGCAACTCGTGTCGAATCTCAGAGTGCTGTCGACGCGGTTTGGCGGGATTCGGGCGCCCGGCTACATCCTCTGGGATCTTTCGGCGCTGAAAAACTTCGGAATCACCGAGGATGTCACGCTGCAGCTGCGAGTGGAGGCTTACAACGCCATGAACCGGGCGAACTTTCAAGCGCCGGCAACGGGTACCGCGACGAGCTCGACTTTCGGCGCGATCACGGCCCAAAACGGTTTGCCCCGGCAATTCCAGCTGGCGGCGAGGTTGATGTTCTAGGAAGGGTTCAAGGTTCAGGGTTCCAAGGTTCAACGGTTCACACGTCGAACGGTTCGTCCGTTTTGTACGCCTAAACCTTTGAACCTTTGAACCCTGAACCTTTGAACGTTTTTCAGTACAGCCGTGCAAGCAGCTCAAACGCCCGGTCGTAATACTGCGTCAAGTCGGCTTTTCGGTGAGCATCGGCGCTGACGACGATGGGAATGCCGCGGTTGATGGCTTCCCGCAGAATCGCCTCGGACGGGTACGCCTCACGACATGGTTTCCCCCACCCCGCCGTGTTCAGCTCGACGGTCATTCCTGCATCCGCGATCGCGTCGAGCGCTGTCGCAATTTCCTTGCTGAAATCCTCCGACGGCCGGAAAGCGAATTTCTTGGGAACATCCAGGTGCCCCGCCAGTTGAAATGTCCGGCTGCGGGCCATGTCGGCAACCAGGCCCCAGTATCTGCGATAGACGTCGTTCACTTCGGCCGGCGTCAATGTTTCCCACTGTTCGCTGGACTCGTCGACCGGAAAGCCGTCAACAAAGTGAATCGAGCCGATCAGGTATTCGAAGGCGTACGGCTTCAAAAGATCCCGCACGATCTCTGCCTGGCCGGGAAAGAAATCGACCTCCAGGCCCAGTCGAACCGGAATCGGCGAGCTCTCCTTCGCCTCGCACACTTCCTCGACGTACCGATGCAATGACTCCGGGCGAATCGACCAGCTGACAGGGCCGGGAACAGGAGGCGCGAGAACCAGGTGGTCGCTGAAACCGATCTCAGCAAGGTTGTGCCAGTGAGCGGCGGCTGCCAGCGCTTGGATCGAGTCGCTCCCGTCACTCCAGCTGCTGTGGATATGGTACGAGGACAGGGTCGTACAGTCTTTGCTGTTCCGAATCACACACTCTAATATACTGAAGCCAGTTAAGCGGGGGTAGCGGGATGGAGGGAGTAAGACCAGTCGCAGCGGTCACGGGCGCATCGAGCGGAATCGGGGCGGCGTTTGCCAGGGAACTGGCGCGCAGGGGATTCGATCTCATCCTTGTCGCTAGGCGGCGCGAGCGGCTGGATGAGCTTGCGGGGGCGCTGGCACCGACCGAGCGAGTCACTGTCGAGACGATCAGCGCCGATCTGACTCTCGACAGGGACGTGAAGTGCGTTGCCGACCGGTTGCGTTCCGAGGCCCGGCTGGAATTGCTGGTCAATAACGCCGGTTTTGGGACGACCGGTTTTTTCTTCGAAGCCGATCCTCAAGGCCAGGAGAACATGCATCGCCTGCACGTCCTGGCCACCGTGATTCTCACCCGAGCTGCGCTCGGTCCCATGGTCAGTCGAAACAAGGGCGCCATCGTCAATGTCTCGTCTGTGGCCGCATTCATTCCGAGCGGGGCGAACGTCAGCTACAACTCGACTAAGGCCTGGATGAACATCTTTACGGAGAGCATTAATCTGGAGCTCCGCGCGGCCGACTCCCGCGTCCGGGTGCAGGCGCTTTGTCCCGGCTTTACCGTCACGGAATTTCACCAGAAGCTTGGCATCGATCGTAACCGGATTTTCCCGAACAGCGGGTTTTGGATGCCGGCCGAAAAAGTCGTGCGTGATTCGCTCGCCGGACTCGAGAAGGGCGACTGGCTGGTGGTGCCCGGATGGCGGTACAAGCTCCTGGTCTTCGGGCTTCGCCACCTGCCCCGAGTTGTGCGCGAGCAAGCTGCGCTGGTTTATTCGCGTAAGGCGCGTGGTTACGTCCAGCCGCCGAAAAGTGACAAGGCGACAAGGTGACGCCCGAAAAGGATGAAGGATGAAGGATGAAGTACCGCGTTTCTCTTCATCCTTCATCCTTCATCCTT
>Ga0105104_10003736_pt1 | contig 10728 bp, 12 predicted proteins | sample PPLLaktember2015_3_FD_87034 | JGI IMG/M metagenome (GOLD analysis project Ga0105104, IMG submission 87034) | Freshwater sediment microbial communities from Prairie Pothole Lake near Jamestown, North Dakota, USA - PPLs Lake P7 Core (6) Depth... | ecosystem: Environmental > Aquatic > Freshwater >... | reverse complement strand
TCTGACTCCTTGATTTTCACTACTGACTTCTAGTCTTTTTTCCCCATTCTGACTTCTGACTCCTGACTTCTGACTTCCGACTTCTGACTTCTTCGCCGTTCACAACTCCATCAACTTCAGGTCATCGGCGATATGCAGGCTGGCGCCGGTCTCTTTTTTCACGTCATCGGTGGCGACGCCCGGTCGAACCTCTATGAGCACGAGACCCTTGTCGGTCACCTCGATCACGCCTTTTTCGGTGATGATCTTCGTGACGCAGCGCGGCCGAGAGACATGGCTGTGGCATTTGCGGACAATCTTCGGGTTCCCGCTCGGATCGCTAAGCATGGTGACGGCAACCCATTCCTCGGCCTGGATCTCAGCGTAGCGGGCATCGGGTTTAACGCACAGGTCACCGGCCTGGGAGACCTCGGCCGCTTCCACGACCGCCATTTTCAGCCCGGGAATCCTGGCGCTCCTATCGTCGATACGAAAAACCTGAGTCCCCGGCGGAACCGCCTGCCGGACAAGTTCCGGAATTCCCGGTCCGATCGCTACTTTCTGCTTTCCGGTGATTTCCTTAGCGGCCCGTCGAACAATCACTTCCTGGGGTTCCATACTTCACATCCTAGGCGCCGTCTGCTTTGGAGCCAGCTGCCACCTTTAGAGCCTGATCGAGGTCGGCGCACAAATCCTCGACCCCTTCAATGCCGACCGACATGCGCACCAGGCTGTCGGTCACGGCCGAGCTCTTCAATTCGGCGTCCGACATCCCGCAATGCGACGTCCAGAACGGCGAGGTCACGAGCGATTCGACGCCGCCGAGGCTGGTTGAAATGGGAATCATCTTGAGGCTGTTGAAGAAGGCGCGGGTCGCCGGCCAACCGCCCCGCACGGTGAAGGACAACACTCCGCCTCCGCCCCGCATCTGGCGCCGGGCCAGCTCGTGCTGCGGGTGCGATTCGAGGAACGGGTAATTGACGCCCTCGACGCCGGAATGGCTCTCCAAGAATCTCGCAATCCGAAGAGCGTTCTCGTTCTGCTTACTGACCCTTACCGTCAATGTTTTTATGCCCCGGATCAGCAGGTAGGCGGCGGCAGGATCGAGAACTCCTCCCAGCCAGCGTCGGAAGACGTCCATCTGGCCGATCAGATCTTTTCGGGATGCGACCACTCCTGCGGTCACGTCCGAGTGCCCGCTCAGATACTTGGTGGCACTGTGGACGACGACGTCCCAGCCTGATTCCAAAGGCTTCTGATTGAAAGGACTGGCAAAAGTGTTGTCAATGACGCTGACGATCCCGCGTTCCTTGGCGAAGCGCGCCGTCTCCTCCAGAGGCAAAAGGCGGAGAGCCGGGTTGGTCGGCGTCTCGGCCAGAAGCACTCGAGTGCCCGGCTGAATCAGCGTGGGAAGCGAGTCGACGCGGGCGATGTCGAACCAGTCGGTTGTGATTCCAAATCGGTGAAGAACGTCATCCAGCAAATGGAGCGTTCCGCCGTAGAGACTGCTCGCCGCAAGCACCCGGTCGCCACTCTTCAGGAAGGCGAGGAGTGCACAGCTCATGGCCGCCATCCCGGAACTGGTCACGAGTCCTGCTTCTCCGCCCTCCAGAGCCGCCACCTTCTTCTCTACCACTTGGAGCGTGGGATTCGCGTTTCGCGTGTAGAGGTACTGTGTACGTTTCCCCTGCGCGTGCTCGACCATCTCGTCGATGTTCCTGAAACAGAAGCTGGAGGTCTCGAAGATTGGCGGTTGAAAGGAGTTGAGAGGATGAAGGTCCTCTCCTCCGGTGACCGCCAGCGTCTCATCATGAAGTCGGGCAGACGGTTTTTTGTCCATAGGCTTGGAAAAAAGATCAAGTCTAGTTGACTCCCCCACGAAACTCAACCTACGTTTTGCTCGCCTTCTTCCCCCGCACCAAACTGTGGTATACGAAATCGGGGAGACAAAGCCATGAAAGACATTCGTGCAGCCTCGGTCCAGTTTGAACACCTGCCCCGTGACAAGGCGGCCAACTTCGAAAAAGTCAGGCGCTTCTGCCGAGAAGCCGCCGGACGCGGAGTCCAGATCATCGCCTTTCCCGAATGCTGTCTAACCGGCTACTGGTTCCTGCGCCGACTCTCTCGGCCTGAGATTGAGGCCCTGGCCGAACCGGTGTTTTCAGGCCCGTCCGCGCAGGAGCTCCTCTCCTTGAGCCGCGAGACCGGGATGACGATCGGAGCAGGACTGATCGAGCAGACGGACGATGGCCGCCTCTACAACACCTACGTGATCGCCATGCCGGATGGCCGAATGGCGCGTCACCGGAAGATCCACGCATTTGAGAACGAGTGCGTGTCGGCTGGTTCCGAATACACGGTCTTCGATGACCCGCACGGGTGCCGTGTGGGTGTGCTGATCTGCTATGACGTAAACATCTGTGAGAACGTGCGGATCACGGCTCTGCAAGGGGCCGAGGTGCTGCTGGCACCCCACCAGACCGGAGGTTGCGCGTCAATCAACCCTCATACTATGGGCCTGATTGAGCGCTCCGTTTGGGACGCGCGCCATTCCGACCCGGCCGCAATTCAGGCCGAGCTGTGCGGTCCCAAGGGCCGGGCCTGGCTGATGAGGTGGCTGCCGGCCAGAGCGCACGACAACGGCCTCTTCCTGGTCTTCAGTAACGGAGTCGGAGTCGATGACGACGAGGTTCGGACCGGCAACGCCATGATCCTCGACCCTTACGGCCGGATCCTGGCCGAGACCTGCAAGGCCGGAGACGACATGGTGATCGCGGACCTGGACGCCGGCCTGATCGACCAGTCCACAGGAAGACGCTGGATCAAGACCCGGCGTCCGGAGCTTTACCAGCCGCTCGCCGTCAAAACCGGGCTCGAGCAGGACACACGGACCGTGCGCTTCGACAAGAAGGGTATCTGAGCCGCGGCCGGCGGTTGGAAAGAACCAGGCGGGAGGGGAGAAAGCTGTCCGATCAGGTAAAGGACAAGCGTAAGAGCTGCGCAAACTCGTGATCCCCGCTCACCGGTCCCACAACCGGCCGCGTTCGCGGGTCGGATCAACGGACCAGCGGTCCCCGTTGACCGGCCTCCTCCCGCAAGATGCCCGGCTATTTCATCACCTCTTTCAATTAAGGGGGCAGTGTGTACGGGTTGAAGTACGGTTAGATGAGCCGTATGATAAGCCGTATGAAGACCACCATTGACCTGGACGAGAAAAAACTCCGAAGGGTCATGAAACTAACCGGGATCACTACCCGCAAGCACGCAATTGACTTCGCGCTCACGCAGGCGGAACGCGTGGCCAAGGTTACGAGGTTGCTCGCAGAACCGTTCTACGTGGAAAGCGGGGAGATCATCGATCCGAACTATGATCTCGAGCGAATGCGAGACCGGGAGAAGCCTGCGCATGATAATGATTGACTCCACCGTCTATATAGACTGGCTGCGCCGTCGTGTAGACCTCCGGGAAGTACTGGGACCGTGGCTAACGGCTCAGGCAGTGGCCTGTTGCGGCGTCATCCGAGCCGAGGTGATCCGCGGTGTCCTGCAACCTCGGCAGAAGGCCAAAATCCACTCACTCTTCGATTCGATGCGTGACTTGCCGACCGATTCCGAAGCCTGGGGTGACGTGTGTGAGCTCGCGTGGGAGTTGGACCGCAAGGGGACAATTCTGCCGCTCACTGATCTGGTCATTGCAGTGTGCGCACAACGTGCCGGTGCCACCTTGGTGAGCACCGACCCGCATTTCTCAAAAGTCCCGCAATTGAAACTTCGAACGGACGTCCCGCGCCTTAATTAGGGCGCGTCGGAAGCCGCTGGTGTCCATTTTTCAGTAAACGAAGGGGATCAGTCTACGAACCCGTCGCTGGTACTCCGGGTAGTCGGGGAACTTCTCGACAAGCCAACGTTCTTCGCGAGCCGACTTGAAGTCGAGGAAAACCAACAGAATCGTGGCGTAGAGCAGGGTGAACCAACCCTGGACGGCCAGCGCCCAGCCGTAAGCGAGGACGAGCCCCCCGGCGTAGATCGGGTGCCTCACGATTCCATAAGGTCCGGTTTGGATCAGCTTCGCTTTCGCGCGCGGGTACGGCAACGGCGTCAGGCCGGAACCAAGCATCAGCAAACCGGCAAAAAACAGAGCGGCGCCCGCGAAAATGAGAATTGCGCCTGCGAACGTTGAGATCCAATCAAGAGGAGCCGGCCAGGCGGGAAGGCCGGGCAGCGTGCGGGGACCGAAGAAAACGACGCCGATCAGAATGAGCTGAACGATGACGTACCATTCGCCGCGTTTACCGCGCCACCAGGGTGGTTGATTCTCGCGCATCGGAGATCTCGCCATGCTCACCTTAACCGCAAGCCGTCTGCATCTGGACCGCGGAAGTTGCGTCTACTCTTTCGAAGTGCGGCGGCCTTAACGCCGCACTTTGAAAGAGTGAACGCAACTGCGGAGCGCCACACATTCAAATTACTCCCGAAAGACCACCTGCGCGAACTCGTACAGATGTTTGCGCCAGACCTGCCAATCGTGCAGGCCCGGGCCTTCCCACCACACGTGCCGAACGCCAGCAGCCTGAAGCGCCTCGTGGAGCGCCCGCGAACCGGCCATCAGCCCATCTTCGGCGCCGCAGCCGATCCACAGGAGGGAGACCCGCTTGTTGAAGGCTGCCGGATCGGCGAAGACTCCGTTGAAAGACGTCTTGATGTCGAAGTTGCGCATCACGGCTCCGCTGAAACAGCCGATCGAAGCGAACTTGTCCAGGTTGGCCGACCCGATGTTCATCGCCTGGCCGCCGCCCATCGACAGCCCGGCAACGGCGCGATGCGCGCGATCCGGACGCGTGCGGTAGCTCCTGTCGATCTCAGGGATCAGGTCCTTGGTCACGACTTCCCCGAACCCCTCGTTGCCGCGAAACGGACCCGCGGCCGGAGAAGCGCCGGGCTTCGAAGCGTAACCGTTTTCCATGACGATGATCATCGGTTGAGCTTTCCTGGCGGTTATTAGATTGTCGAGTATGAAATTCGCCCGCCCTTGCGCGGTCCATCCGCGCTCGCTTTCCCCTGCCCCATGCTGAAGGTACAGGACCGGATAGCGGCGTTTTGAATCTGCGTCATAGCCAGGCGGGGTGTAAACATAAATACGCCGCATTTGCCCGGTGGTCGAGGCCCGGTACCAGTGGATCCGGACATCGCCGTGGGGCACGTCTTTCGCATCGTAGAAATCCAAGGCGGGGTCCGGCACCTCCAGCCCGCTCGATTGCCTGCCCCAGCCGAAGTATGTTTCGCTCGACGGATCGTTGACCGGAACTCCGTCAACCAGCAGCCAGTAGTAGTGGAATCCGGGCTGCACGGGGCCGACGGTCGTGCTCCAGGTCCCGTCCGCGGAGCGCTGCATCTCGAAAGGTCCCTTGCCCAGCCCATTGGCCCCGCCGCCAGGCATCACCTCCACCTTTTGTGCGGACGGCGCTTTCATCTGAAAGGTCACTCGCAGGTCTGGGCTGATTTTGGGGTACTCTGCCCCCCGGACATTTGACGTGGCCGGCTGCCCCTCCGAGAGGGCCTGGGCCCGGAGGCCCGGGCAGGACAGGATCATTCCGAGGCACGCAAGCTTCCAGATTTTCATGCGCCCCATTCTTGACCTCCCTCCGGCCGGGTGTCAAAGGACATTCCTCGCTTTGCGTGCTAATCTCCTCCTCACCCATTCAAAGGGGGTCACGGGAATGATTGAGAGATGGAACGGACGACTCTTCCTGATCCTGGTGCTCCTCCTGTTGTCGCAGCTCGCTGCGGCCGAGGAAATCGCGCCCGGCCTACGGTATGAGCAGAGAGCGGAACCTGGACCTCTTGCGATTCAGTGGCTGGAGGTCGACCCTGAGCGTATCTCGATTCGGCTTAGACACGCCGGCGCCGGGGGACTCGGCCGCGAAACGGTCTCGGCCCTTGCTCTCCAGGAGGGAGCAATCGCTGCTGTGAACGGCGGCTTTTTCAGGATTGGCGGGCCGTTGGACGGGAAGTCGACGGGGCTCTTGAAAGTCGCGGGACGATGGATTTCCGACTCTCTCCTGCCTCGCGGCGCGATTGGGTGGCAAAACACCGGGCGAGACGCACTGATCGGGCGTTTGCGCGTCTTCTGGACTCTGAGGGTGGGACAGTGGCGGTTTCCGGTGGATCGGATCAACGGGCCGCGAGGAGCATCGGGCACGATCCTTTACACCGCTGCTTTCGACGCGAGCACGCGAACGGAGCCGGGAGGGCGTGAGGTCATTGTCAGCAACGATCGGATCACGGCGATCGCCGACGGCGGGAACAGCCCGATCCCGAAGGGAGGATTCGTCTATTCGGCGGGGGCCGCCGTGCGGGAAAAGGTGTCCGCACTGCGACCCGGGATGCGCGCGCGTCTCGACCTGCGGTTCCAGCCCGGCTTTCAGGCTCAACCGTCACCGCGAAGCCGGTGGTCGGAAATGGACTTTATCCTGGGAGGGACTCCAGTCCTCGTTTCGGAAGGGCGGAAAGTGAGTGGCTTTAGCGAGGAACGGATTCAGGACAGCTTCGTCCATGGGCGCCATCCCCGGACTGCGGTGGGTATCCGAAAGGACGGTACTTGGATTCTGCTGGTCGTTGACGGGAGGCAGGAGTTGAAAAGCATCGGCATGACGCTTGACGAGCTGGCGGGGTATCTCGTGTCCCTCGGCTGCGTTCGAGCGTTGAATCTGGACGGAGGCGGCTCATCGACGCTCGTCATAAATGGCCGGGCGCGCAATTCCCCTTCAGATCCAACCGGGGAGCGGCCAGTGTCCGATGCGATCCTGCTGTTCCCGAGACCTACTCAGTGACCTCGGTATGCATGTCGACGAACATGTCGGCGGTGCCGCACCGGGGGCAGACCAGGACTTTCACGAAACGCGCCTCGCGGTTGTCCTCAAAGACCGCGATGACCTGATTCTCCGCGAGCAAGACCGCGCTTCGAAGTCCGCTTCCACAAGCCGGACATAGGAGAACCTCCGGTTCCGGCGCATTGTCCTCGTCCAAGTCCTCTTCGGGCGCGAAAGACTCCTCGTCTTCCAGCGCTGCCGGCGCGTCCGGGGCTTCGGTCTTCGATACTCGATCCGTATCCAGTCCGCGTCGTTTGATCTCCTCTCGGGCGACTTCCAGCGCCTCCGAACGGTAGTCGGCTGCTTCCTGACCGACGATCCTCACCAGATCATCGTCTTCCATCTGCGAAAAACGTTCTCTAAGCAGCTGGATTTGATTGTCCACCATGAGAATCTCCAATGTACCGTCAACGGATCGTCGACGCCAACCATCCGACCGAGCAACTTATCGGGCCAGGAGGTCCTGAGCTGCCTCGTAGCGGGTATGGACGTCTTCAACCGCCTGCGTCACTTTCGCTTTGTCACCTGACTGGACGGCAGGCTCGAGCGCTGCCACTGCGGTGGCCAGTTCCTGCCGGGCCTTGTCGAAATCCTGCTTCTTGGCGCTGAGACGATCCGGAAGTTTGGCCGCCTGGAGTACCGTCATTTTCTGCTTCAGCTCTGCGCTGGAAGATTTGATCTTCGCGAGGTCGTAAGCAGGCAGGTGATGGTGGTACAGCATGTACAGACTCGAGTGAAAGTCTTCGAGCTCCCTGAGCGGGGGCCTGATCACGCGGACCAGCCTCTCGTAGTTGGAATGGAGCTTTTCGGCTGCCGCCATCAGGGCTTCGTTGTTCTCTGCCTTAACCGCAGTCCGGTATTCCTCGACAGTCGATTTCAGGGCTTGAAGGCCCTCATCCCAGGCGGACTTTTTGTGGTGGAGTATCCCGGGGAGCGGGGCCGAGACCACCGCTGCCGCGCCTTTTTCAACGTCCGGCAGCAGGCTTCGAAGCTTGGCATGGTCCTTGGCTGGCCAAGCCTCGTGCCAGATCACGTATATAACGTCGTGGAAGTCGCTGAGTGCGGGGACTTCCGCTTTGGCTTCCGAACCATGCTGGAACGCCAGAGCGGGCAGAGAGATCAGAACCAGCAAGACGGGCAGAAAAACTTTATGACAGCGCAAGTTGCCTCCTTTGATTTTGCTTCGGATCTAAAGATGCTTGACCGACAGACTATAGCATCAGAAAGCGAGCTGGAAAAAGAGGAGGGGTTGCAGGCGAGACGCCTGCGCTTCCAGCGGCCGTCCCCTTCGGCTGCCACTTTCGTGGGAGGATTACCGGCGCCGCCGCACCTGACAAAGCCGGAAATTCCAAACGAGTGCCGCAACACTCCAACATAAAGCTGCGAACCCAACGAGCGCGTTCGTCTAGAATGCCCTTAATTCAACTCTTCCGGGCAGTTCTTTCCTTCGGAGGTACCGTGCTGATCACACCCTATGGCGGAAGGCTTGTCGACCTGGTCGTCCAATCGGACGAGGCGGAGCGACTCAAACACGAAGCGACTCGTCTCAATTCGCTGCAGCTGTCACCTCGTTGTGTGGCCGATCTCGAGCTTTTGGCCTGCGGCGCATTCTCTCCCCTGGATCGCTTTATGGGGCGGGCTGACTACGAGTCGGTCGTCCAGAACCTGCGGCTGCAAAACGGGACGCTGTTTCCAATCCCCGTGACCCTCTCAGTCGATGAAGGCTCAGCCCCCCGGCTGGGCGAGCGGCTCGTCCTGAGGGACGCCCGGAACGAGCTCCTTGCCGTGATGACAGTCGAGGAGATTTACCGCTGGAATCTGTCGACGGCTGCTCAGCGCGTATTCGGCACCTCCGATCTCCGGCACCCGGTTGTCGCAGAAATGCATCGGTGGGGGAAACTCAACGTCAGCGGGCCGCTCCAGGTGCTCCAACTGCCCAGGCACTACGATTTTCGAGAACTGAGGCTGACACCGGCACGGACGCGGGAGTCTCTCATGCGGCGGGGGAAACCAAACGTGGTCGCCTTCCAGACTCGCAATCCGCTTCACCGGGCCCACGAAGAGCTGACCAAGCGTGCACTGCTTTCGCTGGATGGCGTGCTGCTCCTCCATCCCGCCGTGGGCATGACCAAACCGGGAGACGTGGATCATTTCACGCGGGTGCGCACATACCGGAGCCTGGTCAACGGCTATTTTGATCCGGACCGGGTGCTGCTGGCGCTGCTTCCTCTGGCCATGCGCCTGGCCGGGCCCAGGGAAGCGGTGTGGCACGGCCTGATCCGCCGCAATTACGGGGCCAACTACATGATCGTCGGCCGTGATCATGCCAGTCCCGGAGTCGATTCGAGCGGAAAGCCCTTCTACGGACCGGCCGAGGCCCAGGAACTTGCGACCCGGTGCAGCGAGGAACTCGGGTTAGGCATCGTCCGCTTTGAAGAAATGGCCTATGTTCCGACCCAGCGGAAATACTTGCAGGTATCCGAAATCCCGGACGGCGAAAAGCCGGCTTCCATCTCCGGTACGCAGGTTCGGGAGCAGTACCTGAACAAGGGAAAGCCACTGCCCGAATGGTTTACACGGCCAGAAGTGGCGGAAATCCTCGCCGAAAAATACCCGCCACGCCACCGCCAGGGTGTCTGCATCTGGTTCACCGGGTTGAGCGGTGCCGGCAAATCGACCATCGCCGAGATTCTCACGGTTCTGCTCGAGGAAGAGGGTCGCACGGTCACGCTGCTCGATGGCGACGTCGTCCGCACACATCTCTCGAAGGGGCTGCGTTTCAGCAAGGACGACCGGGATACGAACATCAGGCGGATAGGATTCGTCGCCTCCGAAATCGTCAGGCACGGCGGCGTGGCGATGTGTGCCGCGGTGAGTCCGTATCGGTCGACCCGCAACGAGGTGCGGGGAATGATCGGACAGGACCGCTTCGTGGAGGTCTTCGTCGACACGCCGTTGGCCGTTTGCGAGCAACGGGATGTCAAAGGCATGTACGCAAAGGCGCGATCCGGCGAGATCCGCGGCTTCAGTGGAATCGACGACCCGTACGAAGCGCCTTTGAACCCGGAGATCACTCTCGAGACAATCCGTCGGACAGCCGAAGACAACGCTCACATTGTCCTCAATTACCTCAGCTTCGCTGGATTTGTGCGAGGCAGCAAACCGCTGGATCAGACGGATGTGAGAATCAAGGCCGGGACCGCAGGAATATCGACGGAAAGTCAACAGCCAGTGATATGTCAATCTGAACCGAGTAATCGGTGAACACTCGCCGCGCAGGTCCGGCAAGGGAGTACTATGCAGGAACGGCTTCTCGGCGTGGAACAGGCGGCCCGCTATTTGGGGATCAAACCGGGGACGCTGTACCTGTGGGCTCGAATCGGCTTCGTTCCAAGCGTCAAGATGGGACGCCGGCTCTTGTTCGACATTGCCGACCTCGACGCTTTTATTGAGCGCAAGAAGCGAGGCGCGCCGATGACCGATTCGTGAGTAATCCGGGCCCGTACCCCCCAACGTGAACTGGGTTTCTGTTACACAAATCGCGCGGACCAAGCTGGAGTGCGGCAGGGGGACTGCTGACACGTGGATGCAGATTGTAGCTCCGGACCTCCGGGACGGAGAAGCAATTTCGACGGTGTCTCCGTCGCGGAGGTCCGGAGCTACAATCTGCATCCACGTGTCAGTCCTAATGGGCCCTGAAAGACTGCATCAAAGTTCGTTTAAGGAGCAGTCCTTCTGCCCTGATCTTTATACACATCTTGCCACCGAAGGGCAGTTACAGAGCCGCGCACGCAGCGGAGGGCCGCGAAGCGCTTTGTGCGGAGCGAGTCCCGGAGCGAAGTAAGCGGGACCACCCAACGTGCCGTTACGGTTCGTTGGG
>Ga0105104_10003734_pt1 | contig 10733 bp, 5 predicted proteins | sample PPLLaktember2015_3_FD_87034 | JGI IMG/M metagenome (GOLD analysis project Ga0105104, IMG submission 87034) | Freshwater sediment microbial communities from Prairie Pothole Lake near Jamestown, North Dakota, USA - PPLs Lake P7 Core (6) Depth... | ecosystem: Environmental > Aquatic > Freshwater >... | reverse complement strand
CTGGGGCGGCATCGGGCGGACAGGTACGACGGTAGGCTGTTACCTCGTCAGACAGGGTAAGACGGGCACGGAGGCGCTGGACCAGCTGTCCACCTGGTGGAGAAGCGTTCCCAAAAGCCGCTACTATCCGCGTTCGCCTGAAACAGCCGCGCAGATGAATTTCATCCTCCATTGGGCGCAGCACGATCAGAAACCCTGAAAACACAAGGGCTGACCAGTATGCGCTTCTGTAAGTTAACCCTACCTTAAGGGTAAACTGAGTTGCGATAAAAGGAAGTATAATTTTTCCCTGGAGATACTAACGTTTGGAAACCATTCAACCTGAAACTCAATATCAGCCCGAACCTGTACTGGAGCAGCCTGCAAACTGGAAGCGCTTCTTCCTGGATATTCTTGAGACGATCATTCTGGCTGTCGTTTTATATTTTGGCATCAACGCGGTTTCAGCCCGTGTCCGTGTCGATGGCTTCAGCATGAGGCCGACTTTACAGGACGGCGAATACATTCTCGTCAATAAACTCGCTTACAGAACCGGTGAGCCTGTGCGCGGCGACATCATTGTTTTTATCTTTCCGGTCAACCCACAGGAGGATCTAATTAAGCGCGTGATCGGATTGCCGGGTGAAACCATTTCTGTCCATAATGGCGGTGTGAGCGTCAATGGCGTCCCATTGACAGAACCCTATATTGCCAGTCCTCCAGCGTATGATGGCGACTGGATCGTGCCGGAAGGTCAGCTGTTCGTTCTTGGAGATAACCGCAATGACTCCAGGGATTCTCATCAGTGGCAGTTCTTACCGATTGAGAATGTAATCGGAAAAGCTGTGCTGATTTATTGGCCGCCGGAAGAATGGCAAGTCATCAACCGGAACGGACAAAGCGTCGTCGGACAGGAAGCTTTGAGCGCCAAATGAACCATCTGCAAACATTCCCCTCCCCGGCATCGAATTCGTTTCCCTGTAACGAATGTTCAGCCGGCATGATGCATTTACGCCATATTACCTATTTCACCTGGCTGGGAGAGGAATTGATCATGGTGCCAAACTTCCCGGCCTGGATCTGTGATATGTGCGGCAAACGGGAATTCGACGAGCGCGCCATCTCCTGGCTGACCATGATCCTCAATCCCAACGCGGGAAAGCCGACGCACCGCCCCAAACGCTCCCCGCGGCCCGGAGCCGCAAAGCGGAATCTCCCCCGCCCCCCGCTTGACTGATCAAACCAGCACTCTCAAACTTCGAGGCACACAACATGGACACTTCGCCAAGAACATATCGGTTTCTTCCCGTGGACGTCTACACGGCCAGTTATCGCGTGGTGGGAAAGGTAATGGTCTCCAACAACGGCATCATGGGTGTTGTGAACGACACAACCAAGTCCCACCTGGAGATCCACGATGCCCGGCTGGCACGCATCCACATGCCCACCAAGCTGGTCGATCACTTCGAAGTGGTCCGTACGGTCAAGAGCGAATTGTTTGCAGTTTGCGCAGCACGGCGCGAAGACCTCGGCCCTTCCGGGATGCAACGCGGCGGCTATACCAGTGTGACCGCCATGCCATCACGCCTCGTCACACCCGTCTATGAGGTCGAGGGCAAGATCGAAGTCGCAGGCCGTTTCGACTTCGCTACGATGATCGTGGATAAAACCCGCAATTTCATCCCCGTGTATGAAGCGGTCCTGACCGCGATCCTGATCCCCAACCTCAAGGCGGAAAGCCCGGGGATCCTGCTTAACCGTGAAAAGGTGGATATCCTGGCTCTCCTCAACCAGCGCGCCAAAGAGGACAAATAGCATGGCTTTGCCAAAGTCGTCTACTGCCTGGGATCCTGCAAAATCGAACCGCCAAGCCCGCGAAGATCGCTAAGAAAAGTATAAAACTTTGCGTGCTTGGCGATCTTCGCGGTTCAAACTCTTGAAAGTCGTCTACTGCTGGGGATCTTGCAAAATCGAACCGCCAAGCCCGCGAAGATCGCTAAGAAAAGTATAAAACTTTGCGTACTTGGCGTTCTTCGCGGTTCAAAACTCTTGTCGCACATTCGTTGGTAAAGCCGTGGGGCAATAGCCAAAACGCTTGACCGTTCCCTAAGGGAATGATAAAATCCGCCCGCTCAATAAGTAAGCCGCCTGCCCCCATCGTCTAGTGGACTAGGACGCAGCCCTTTCAAGGCTACGACCGGGGTTCGAATCCCCGTGGGGGCATCAATTTCTCAGAAACCGCCAACGGACGATGTTGAGCGGTTTTTGTCTTTGTTAAGGTTTGATTCGAGAGGAAAAGTGAACACTTTGGCCATCTTGTAGATCCAGAAGTAAATAAGATTGGTGTTTAGCGGTTCGAATCTCTTTACTAGTAGTAATGCCCAAGGTTACCTTTGTAATTAGGGATTTACATAGGCAATTGTAATAAAGTTCGAATTAACATATAAATTTGGAAGACGGCAAGAATCTCCCCAGTATTTGGTCAACGCGAGATTAGGATTCGCTATGGCGGTCGCGGTGGTTATAGAGTGATAATAAGACCACCACAATGAAATAAAGTCTTACATTTTCAATTGAACGTGAGTAACATGCTGTATTGCTATCGTCTCGACTTCTGAAAAAATGCGAGGATTTACTGTGCTGGGCAGGTTGGACCCTGGTCAGAGAGACCAAATTGCATTCTTTCCTCAGGTGTCAAGTCGCGGGTCAATAATGCACAGACCGCGCGGATGGTGTCATCGAGGTTGGTCAGCCACAACCGTGCAGTGCCATCACTGCTGGCAGTTAGGATGTACTTACCATCTGGTGAGAAGGCCACTTCGCGTACTTCATCCTTATGGCCTGTAAAGCGGCGCACTTCCTGGCCGGTTTGCACATCCCATAAGCGTGCTGTTCCATCGGCACCGCCCGACAGAATATATTTACCGTCTGGCGAAAACGCGGCGCCAAAGACATAGCCCACATGACCAGTGATGCGACGGATCTCTTTGCCAGTAGCAACCTCCCATAGCCGGACGCTACTATCCCAACTAGATGTGACCAAATACTTGCCATCCGGGGAAAAGGCAACGCCCGTGACGTCATCAGTATGTCCCTTGAAGATCATGAGATCTTTACCAGTCAGCGGATTCCAGATATGGGCGGTATCATCGTCACCACTTGTAGCGACTGTCTTTCCATCAGGTGAGAAAACGATCCGGTTCAAATGCTCTGGACCTTGCTCGCGATAGATCAGGATCGTCTTCCCAGTTTGAGTATCCCAGACGCGTGCGGTGCCATCCCAACCAGTTGTGATTAGATATTTACCATCGAGGGAAAAGGCTGCCCGGTAGACTGAATCTATGTGTCCCTCAAAGCGCCGCAACTCCTTCCCGCTCGCTACATCCCAAAGCCTGGCAGTGGTATCTTCACTCGTGGTGAATACCATTTTGCCATCTGGAGAAAAGATGGCACCGCGTACAGGAGCGATGTGCCCGCTGAATGTGATCAACGATTGGCCGGTTACTGCGTCCCATATGCGAGCGGTGAAATCTTCGTTAGCGGTAATGATCTTCTTGCCATCCGGTGAGAAAGACGCCTGCCAGATCCGTCCGTTGTGCCCGGCAAATTGCAAACCTGTGGGAAATGTTTGCAAGCTCCACACCTTGGCGATTTTGTCATCCCCAGCCGTCACGGCCAATCTTCCATCCGGAGAGAATGCCACATCTTGCAAGACTGCTGTATTACCTCCGAAGACACGGATTGTTTGGCCCGTAGCAACATCCCAAAGCCGGGCGGTCCGATCGCCGCTGCCGGTTAGCAGGAGTTGACCATCTGGAGAGAACTCCGCGCCCGCCACCCAGCCTCGATGACCAGAAAATTCCCGCACCAACTGCCCGGTGGCAACATCCCAGAGCTTAGCCACATCGTCACCACCCGTCACAGCATATTTGCTATCTGGGGAAAAGGCTACCGCACTGACATTGTCGGTATGACCCATGAAGACTCGCACCTCATCCCCGGTTGCAGTATCCCACAGGCGAGCAGTATCATCTAGGCTGCCTGTGAGGACGTACTTGCCATCAGGCGAATACGCGACGCCGATCACCAGCTCACTATGACCCGTGAAGACGTGTACGGTCTGTCCACTGGCAACATCCCAGAGGCGGGCGGTTGGGTCGCCAGTCGTGCTGACCAGGGATTGACCGTCCGGTGAGAATGCCACATCCCCTACTTCACCTGTGGGTACCGAGAAGACCTGCAAGGTTTCGCCAGTGGCGACATCCCACAGGCGGATCGTGTGATCAGCGCTGCCAGTTGCGAGGGTTTTGCCGTCGGGCGAGAAGGCAATTCCATCTATGACACCGGTGTGCCCGGAGAAGATGCGGAGGGTTTCGCCTGTGGGTAGATCCCAAAGGCGGGCTGTCTTATCCACGCTGGCGGTTGCTAGATACTTGCCATCTGGTGAGATATCCACATCATAGATAGAGCCTGTATGGCCTCTGAACACGCGCGGAGGAACTTCAAAGCTGGTCAAACCAGACAACACAGCATCACCAGACGGTGTATATTGCATAGTCAATGACCGGATACTGAGCAGGGCAATCAGGTTCGCATCACCATTATTGAGCATGAGGCTGTTGGCTTCGGCGGCCAGGCGTTGCGCCTCGGAGTGTGTAAAATCGGCGACTGCTTGTGTGCTGGCAGCCTGGGCAGTCTGAGCGATCGATGCATTTTGCACAGCCAGAGTGGCGTTACGGTTGGCGAAGATGCCAGCGGTCAATGCGGCGAAGATGGCTAGCCCGAGCGCGCCAACAAGGTAGATTGCGCGTTTGCGTAATTGCGCCGCGTTGTGGAGTTGTTCATCGGCGCGCTGACTCTCCACGTCCGCGCGCTGTTTTTCTGATTCTGCTAGTTTGCGTGCTGCTTCCAATTCCCGCTGCCGCTGCGTTTCCCGCTGCTCCGATTCGCGTTCACTGGCTTCAATCGAAGCAGATAGGAACGCACCCTCTAGCTCATTCATTTCATCTTGGTAGGCTGATGTCCACTCACGTGTTTGCGCCAGCCGTGCGCCACGATATAACAAATCGGGATCCCGATTCGTCTCAGACCAATCCTGTGCGGCTTCGGTCAATTGGCGATGCAGGCGGAGCCCTTCTCGATTTTCCTCCAGCCAGCTATGCAACGTGGGCCACTCACGGATCAGCGCTTCATGGGCTACCTCGGCAGCATTCTCAGTGGTTGTGATCAGCCGGGCATCGGCCAGTGCTTTTAGCACGGCACGTGTTGAGGTTGCTTCCTCCGGTTTCAGGATCAGCTCATTGAACGTGGCACGGCGGCGTGTATCGCCAGCTCCGGCTTCGTCTCCCAATTCTGTCAAACGCAGAAAGATGCGCCGGGCAATCGCGCGTTGCTCGCGGGTAAATTGATCGCTGAAGACGGTCTCAGCGGTTTCGGCAATCGCCCCACGGACGCCTCCTGAGGAGGCATAGCCGCTTAATGTCAGCATGCGCCCGCGCCGCCTCTGCCAGGTTTCAAACAACGCATGAGATAGCAACGGCAACGCACCGGGTTCATGTCCCACTTCATGCAACAGCACATCCACCAGACCAGCCTCAAGCTCCCAGCGCCCACGGCGGGTGGGTTCTTCTATGGCCCGCCTCAATTCCTCGGTGCTCATGGCGCCGATATATTCCTGATTTTGCGCTAAGGCTTCGCGTAATTGTGGATAGTTTGCACAGGGAGCATAAAAGTCGGCACGCAGGGTGAGGACAACGATGACCGGACCATCCGTTTCAGACGCAGCCGTCAATAGATTGCCTATAAAGGAAGCGCGTTCTTCCTCCGAGCGGCACAACGCGAACAACTCCTCAAACTGATCGATCACCAGCAGGACACGTGTACCGTTTCCCAACCCCAATTTGCGCTTTGTAAAGATTTGCAAACTGCGCGAATCTCGCGCCAGATCATCCATGAGGGTGGCAGTCGCAGAGACGGAATCCGTAAGCTCAGCCGCAAGGTTCTCCAGCGGATGCGCAGTAGGTGTGAGAACATGAATATACCAATCGGTTGAGGTCTTGTTCCATCGCAACGCAGAGACCAAGCCAGCGCGTACAAGGGAGGACTTGCCACTGCCTGAGGCTCCAACAATCGCCAGAAAGCGCGGTTCGTCCTGTGCATCGCTTGCGGTTAGGGAAAGAACGCGTTCCGTCAAATTGCCTGTCAGCGCCTCACGGCCCACGAATAGGTCTGCATCGGCCTCATCGAAATAGTTCAATCCCTTGTAAGGACACAACCCAAGCCCGGGTGCATCCTCGCGCCGTACGTTGGCAGCCAGATCCAGCAACCGCGCCACTACAGTGGGTTCATCTTCGAGATCCAGCGCAGAAATGAAGCGAGCCTTGATGGTGGGGATATCGGGCAGACGCAGATTCTGTTCCAGGCGACTGATCTGGGTATGGCTATATCCGACTGCAATGGCCAGTTCCGTCTGTGTGATGCCCATGCGGCGGCGTAGAAAGCGTAGTAGGTCTCCGAAAGTAGTGAATTTTTCCAAAGTATTGGAAGGAAACGAAATGCTCATGTGCGATCTCTCCTAATTCATCCAACCTTATTTTATACATATTCGAACCTAGATGAGCAAATTGGTTAATTTTGGCACAAAAAGACGAATTAGGCACAAGGCTGACTGCTAAAGTTGGATTACAAAAGACCGGCGCGCATAAGAGTAGGAAACATCCGCTCACCAGGCGCAAGTTCAACCAGTCGAAAAAGGAGATCAAAATGTTATCTAATCGTCTGTTCTATCTGTTCATTGTTGTATTCCTCATTGTTACCGCCTGTGTACCTCAGGCTGCGCCAATCTCGTCACCGACTATTGCTCCGACAACAGTAGATGCGGCACCAGTGATTGAGCCGACATCAACCCCTGAGGCTTCACCCACCCTCGAAGCGCCGCCGCTGGAATTTAAGGGCCATACAGACTTTATCTTTGAGGTGGATATCTCACCAGATGGTAAGTATCTAGCCACTGGCAGCGTGGATAGGACTGCCCGGCTCTGGGACCTTGCTACAGGTGAAACCATCCGAACTTTCTCTGGGCACACCGGTGCAATCGATGGACTTGCCTTCTCGCCGGATGGCAAAACCCTCATCACAGGTGGTGATCAGACAGTCCGCCTGTGGGATGTCGCCACTGGAGAGGACCTGCAAGTCTTCTCAGGGCACACCGCTGGAGCAGGTGACGTGGAGTTCTCACCGGACGGTCAATCCATCATCAGCAGCAGTGGAGATCAAACGGCTCGCATCTGGGATGTCGCCAGTGGGCAGACCCTGCACGTACTGATCGGACACAGCAGCTACTTGACCCGCGTAACTTATTCTCCTGATGGCAAGTACGTTCTCACAAGCAGTGGAGATGACACTGCTCGTCTTTGGGATACTGCAACCGGGGATGAGGTGCGCATCTTCACGGGTCATTCAGAGGATGTCAGCGCCATAGCGTATTCACCCGATGGTCAATATATTGCCACAGGCGATGCTCAAACAGCCCGGCTCTGGGAGGTTGCCACAGGTCAGGTGGTGCGCGAGTTTTCTGGTCATCGAGCCTGGGTGGGTGGCATTGAGTTTTCTCCAGATGGTCAACTCCTGCTGACAGGCAGCGGTGATCGGACCGCCCGGCTTTGGGATGTCGAAACTGGCCAGACGCTCCGCGTCTTCACCGATAGTCGAGCCGAGTTACAGGATGTAGCGTTCTCTCCCGATGGCCAACTTGTCGTGGCTGCTGGCGATGACAGAATTGCCAGGGTCTGGAACTTGCAAGCTACCTCTGCAGGAGCGCCTGCTCAAAAACAATCAAGCATTATTCTTCAGTTGGCAGTTGCCGATGCACCAGGACGCCCCAGTGAGCCTTATGTAATTGAGTTCATCGAACAAGTTAAAACCCTCTCCGATGGGGACATTACCATCGAACCTACCTGGCAGGCGGGAAGCGATACTACCCCCGTCTTCGAGCAAGGTGTGGCTAAGATTGTGAAGGAAGGCCAGTACGATCTGGGGCTGGCAGGTTCTCGAGCATGGGACAGTTTAGGTATAACAAGTTTCCAAGCCTTGCAGGCTCCCTTCTTGATCACGGATGATGCTCTGGCGGAAGCCGTCGCAGCCAGTGAAATTGGTACGCAAATGCTGGACGGTCTATCATCGGCTAACGTAATTGGCTTGGCATTGTGGCCCGAAGATCTGCGTCACCCCTTTTCGGTTATTCCGGGCAAATCGATTCTCTCCCCCGAAGATTTTAGAGACGCGACCGTTAAAGTCGTCCCTTCGGAAGTGAGCCATAGATTGATTGAGACACTTGGTGGAAGCCCAATGTTCGGTAACGAGGGTTACCAGGCAGCTGAATCTGGACTACGTCAAGGATTTTCTCTGACGGGTACACCCACTGCCACCGGCAATGTAATCTTCTTCCCCAAGTTTCAGGTGTTGTTTGTCAATGGAGCGGCATTTGAGAAGCTCAGCGAAACGCAACAAAACATCCTGCGCCAGGCAGCGATCGCGACGCAAAAGAAAGCGATTGCAGAACATCCGAGTGAAGTGGATGCTGCCACTGCCTGGTGCGCGGATGGAGGATCGATTGTGATGGCAAGTGACGAGCAGGTCGCTGCATTCGAGGCGGCGGCCAAACCTGTTTTCGAGCATATCGAACAGGATCCTCTCAATGCTGCACTGATTGCGACGATCCGTGAACTCAAAGCGAATACTGAACCATCGCCAGGAGCTGAGGCGTGTGCGCCATAATGGCAATACTTATTCCGACCTAGCATAAAGCCCCGTTCAATTGGCTAAAAGATCAAAGCCTCGAGGACTTTTCATCCTCGAGGCTTTTGGCGCTGTAATATGTACTGATCTTATTTACTCCAATTTTAGATGAATGGAATATAAGCCCACGTTTAAATCATTCTGTCTCATTGGTTAATGTCCCCAAATACTTCAGTCGGTTTCGCTTTTTTTGAATATCTATCAGAGATTCAGTATGTGAACAAACCGCGGCAGATGTCACACAGCTTAGTCGAGTGCTCTCAATTCTGATGTAAACAGGGATTTTCATTAGTAGACCGAAGGATTTCTATTCGGATCCTGTTTTAAAACATTTGAGTTTCCTTGACGATTCTTCTAATTTCCAGTAGATTCCTGAAAAAGCAACTTTGTTGCGCTGTATTTTCCCCTGATTTCAGGGAAGGTGGTTCGGAACAGATCAGCGAAGGGGCACAAGAATTCGCCGTAAGGCGTTTTTTTGTTAAATACGACCGGATTCGAATTTACAATTTGGTTAAGCAAACTTTACAGCCGTAACGGTGGTATTATTTAAGCAGTCTCAAGCGCAGTATCCTTTAGGTGGTCGTATATATTCAAGATCGTGTGAAAGTTTGGATTGATCGTCACTTCTATGAAGCTCAGTGGATATAAAGATGCCCTACGATGATCCAGGCTCAAGAGTCGTATTGCTTGTCGCAGTGTTGGCACTTTTGATTTTTTCAAGCAACTTTCCCAGAGAAACCTGACAGGTTAAAATAGAATAAACAGCGATACCTATAAGCTCGTTCAAAGGGATAAAAATGGCAAAAAACACCAAACAAAGGATCCCAACCCTGCGCCCACACCAAATGATCAAGGTTGCTGCCACTCTCCAGGTCGTCGTTTTGGTGCTTGCTGCGCTGACAGAGCATTTTATATTCGGATTTGCAATCGGTAACTTCATCATCGCTGTTCTCTTTATGCTGCCCCCCATGCTCCGGCCTGCTGATGCCAAGGTGCATTGGGTCAAGCCACAGGAATAATATGCAATGATGAAAATACCTGCCAAGTAAACAATCACTAATAGTGAAATTATAGCCATACAGGAATTAGGACTAAGGATGCTTGATCATAAATTCAATTTCAGCTAGATCCATAAGGGATTAGTAAAGGACACTTCCAATGATGCCTGATAGTCAACCCTTTGAAGAAATTCTTGTTAGTATGGCAAAGTCCGAGCTTCCAAAAATCTTCAAGACCTTATGGGATTGCGCTAAAGAATTCATAAGTGCGAAAGATTTTTATGCTTACGCTAAAAGGTACAAGGAATCTTTGGAACAAGATCTGTCGTTTACCCAAATTCTTGGTATGGAGAGACCTGTACCTCTTGATGAGATTTATACTGAAGTTCGTACTCTTTCGCGTATCGAATCAAGGCAATATACAGGAATCGAAGAACTAAGAAAAGAAAAGAGAAAAGAAATTGAAGAGAGATCACTTGAAAGAATTGAAAGTGAGATTTTTCAAAAATTAATTCAGCAACATAGGATACTAGCTCTTGGGGGCAAAATTGGCACCATCGAAGATGCTTATAGTAAAGAAATCGAGCCTCTGAAAAGTGAAGAGGACCAAATAAGACAGACGCTAATGGAGAATTTGAATAGTGAAATCCGTGCAATTGAAGAAGGTCCCAATTGGCAAAAAGAAACTGATGAAGTAAAGGAAAAGTATCAAAAGGAATTTGACGTTGTAAAAGACCGGTTTTCAAAGCTGCTTGAATCAATTCGGCAGAGAGAAAAGGATGATATTGAAAAAGCTAATAAAGCTTTTGAGAATTTGGACGAGGAGGAACTAAATCGAATAAGGAGGGAGGAATTACCAGAGGCCGTTGAAAGGGAAATCCAAAAAGAAGTACGAATAACCATAAACAGAATACTGTTGAACAATCCTGATTTTGAAATTGATGATTCCCAGAGACCTGG
>Ga0105104_10003733_pt1 | contig 10735 bp, 6 predicted proteins | sample PPLLaktember2015_3_FD_87034 | JGI IMG/M metagenome (GOLD analysis project Ga0105104, IMG submission 87034) | Freshwater sediment microbial communities from Prairie Pothole Lake near Jamestown, North Dakota, USA - PPLs Lake P7 Core (6) Depth... | ecosystem: Environmental > Aquatic > Freshwater >... | reverse complement strand
TCCGTGATGTCAAAGCCAAATATCCTGATTTCCAACGCCCGGCGGGAGATTACGACTCCTGGTTCATCAAACGTGCCTCAGAGAGCGAGTACCTGCGCGGTTTCTCTTACTGGGATCAGATAGACGGCGCGCTAGTCAGGTATTTTATTACAAGCATTCTCTTTTCGCTGGGGCAGGTGGAGTTGGCTGCTCCGGAAGATGGAGCAGAGCCGACGGCGTTCAGAGTGATAAGTGAAAAGTTAAAAGGAAAAAGCGAAGAGGGGAAACTGGTTGCCCGCTCGAACGGACAGATTGCCGTGCCTCGCTTTGCTCCGCGTGCGGTCCGTTACCAGGTAGCGCGCTTTTGTGAGTGGAACGAAGCCAAAAAAGACGAATATCGCTATTCTGTCACGCCTTCTTCATTAAAGAAGGCCGGTGAGCAGGGATTAAAAGTGGAACACCTATTAACTTTGCTGGCAAAATACACCGCTGGCGGCATCCCGCCGGTTTTGGTCAAGGCGCTCAAACGCTGGGAAGCGAACGGGACCGAAGCGCGGGTGCAGACCCAGGTCGTTTTAAGGGTCAGCAGGCCGGAGGTTCTTGAAGAATTGCGGAAGTCGAAGGCGGGGCGCTTTTTGAGCGAGATGCTGGGTCCCACAACGGTGGTGATCAAGGAAGGCGCCCAGTCCAAAGTGCTGGCCGCGCTGGCGGAGCTGGGTCTGCTTGCGGAAGAAGAAAAATAGGGCGACTGTCATCCACAAAAGGTGACAGCCGGGTTTGTCGGAATCGGACCTGCTATAATAATTGTGTCAAATCGCTCAAGAGGAGAAACAGATGTCCAAAATCGAATGGCTACAGCAAGAGATCGACGGCCTGAAACAGGCGGGTCTGTACAACAACATCCGTACCCTTTCCTCGCCGCAGGGGGCCTGGCTGGTGGTGGACGGGAAGAAGGTGCTCAACTTTTGTTCGAACAATTACCTGGGGCTGGCAAACCATCCCAAGATCGTGGAGGCAGCCTGCAAGGCGACCGAGACTTACGGCGTGGGGCCGGGCGCGGTGCGCTCGATTGCGGGGACGATGGATTTGCACATTGAACTGGAAAAACGACTGGCTGCTTTCAAAGGTGTTGAGGCAGCCATTACGTTCCAGAGCGGCTTCAACGCCAACCTGGCGACCATCCCGGCTCTGGTGGGCAAGGAAGATGTCATTTTCTCCGACCGCCTGAACCACGCTTCGATCATCGATGGCTGTCGCCTCTCGGGGGCCAAGATCATCGCTTACGAACATAACAACGCTGAATCGCTGGAAGATGCAATCCAGGAAAACCTGTCGAAGTATCGCCGTGCGCTGATCGTGAGCGACGGCGTCTTCAGCATGGACGGTGATATCGCGCCCCTGCCCGCCCTCTATGAGGTGGCGAAAAAATACGATATCCTGCTGATGGTAGACGATGCACACGGCGAGGGCGTGCTCGGCAAGGGCGGACGCGGCATCGTCGATCACTTCGGCCTGCACGGCAAAGTGGACATCGAGGTTGGCACCATGTCGAAGGCCTTCGGCGTGATGGGTGGAATGGTGGCCGGGGACAAGGTCATCGTCGAATGGCTGCGCCAGCGCGGACGCCCGTTCCTGTTCTCGTCGGCCATGACCGTGCCGGATGCGGCCTCCTGTCTGTGTGCGGTGGATTTGCGCGAAGAATCGACCGAACTGGTGGATAAGCTATGGGAGAACGGACGCTACGTCAAGGCTGAGATGCAGAAGCTCGGCTTCGATACGGGCGTAAGTGAGACGCCGATTACCCCGGTCATGCTGGGGGAAGCGCCGTTGGCCCAGCAGTTCAGCCGCGAGCTGTACGCAGAAGATGTGTTCGGCATGGCTATCGGTTACCCGACCGTGCCGCAAGGCAAGGCTCGTATCCGTGTAATGATCTCCGCCGCGCATTCGAAAGACGATTTGAATAAAGGTTTGGATGCGTTTGCGAAGGTGGGGAACAAGCTTGGAGTGATTTAGTTGATATTTGTGTAGTTGGGTAGGTTGAAACATTACCACAAAGTCACGAAGGCGAAAAATAAAAACCTCTTCGTGACTTTGTGGTTTTGTGACTTAGTGGTTTGTCGCTTACATTATCTATCCTTCACAAGAGCGCAGAAGAAAAGTATTATCGGTCCATGCCCCACAAACAAGCGGAAAGTACCGACATCCAAAAAAATCGCAGCGCGTTGACGCGTTTTGCCTGGCTTTCCATTGCCGCAGCGATAACGACCATTGCGTTGAAAGCCGGAGCTTATGTGTTGACTGGCTCGGTTGGCCTGCTTTCGGATGCCATCGAAGCAATCATCAACCTGGTCGCTGCGTTCATGGCTTTATGGATGCTGACGATTGCAGCGCGCCCACCGGACGAGATTCACATGTTCGGGCACGGGAAGGCAGAATACTTTTCCAGCACGGTCGAGGGGATCCTGATCCTGGTTGCGGCTGGTGGGATCGCCTATACGGCGGTAGAGCGCCTGCTCGAACCTGTCCCATTAACGCAACTGGGGACAGGGCTGGCGATTTCGTTTACCGCTGCCCTGGCCAACTTCATCGTATCGCGCATCCTGCTTAGGGCCGGGGACAAATACCGCTCGATTACCCTGGAGGCTGACGGACAACACCTGATGACCGATGTGTGGACCTCGGTCGCAGTGATCGTTGGGGTGGGCGCAATGGCTTTGACTGGCTGGCAGATCCTCGATCCGCTGATTGCGTTGGGAGTGGCGGCCAATATCGTGTGGACCGGCATCCAACTGGTCCGGCGCTCTGTCGCGGGATTAATGGATGCCTCCCTGTCTGAGAAGGACCAGCAGAAAATCGAGACTGTGTTGTCCAAATATCGCGAAAAGGGGATCGAATTCCATGCCTTGCGCACACGCCAGGCGGCCTCACGGCGCTTTGTATCCGTGCATGTGCTTGTTCCTGGTGAGTGGACCGTCCACGATTCGCACCACGTTGCCGAGGACCTGGAGAGCGACATTCGGGAGGTCATCCGGGATGCAGTGGTCTTTACCCATCTGGAACCGGTGGAGGATGAGCTTTCACTGCAAGATATTCATCTGGATCGTTAGTACCGCAACCCCGCCACGAATCGGCGGGGCTTCTGCCAGTCGTATTCACAATGCAAATAGTAACACGGCCACAACTATCCCGATCGCCAGGGCAGCCATTAGCAGGCCCAGAACCAGCCCTCGAGTTGACCTGTTCGATTCGATGATTGGCGGTGACGGCTCAATGATCGGCGACGAAGGTGTGTATATCACCTCATCCGATGGCTGATCTTGCATCCCTTCTGGAGCAGAGCGGCGGTACAGGTCTTCTGTGGTGGGTAAATCGTCCATCGGGCTTGTTTTGATCGGTTTTGCGTCCAGTTTTCCGCGCACGCGATTGTAAATTTCGCGCACTTCGCCGCTCACATTCTCCATGCCGCCCGGCAGTTTGTCTGCTTGGCTCTTGGATTCTTCTTCCGTAACATCGTACCCAGCTCTTGCCTTGAAATAGTCGTGACGTACCTTCGCGGGCATGTCGGCCAGACTGTTATATTCTTTACCTCTAAATGTAATCTTAGGCATCGCTACCTCCTGTCATTACTATATCAAATCCAACTATGATTTCAAACAGGAGGAGATAGGGGATAACCCCTTCTAAGGTTATGGAAAAACCTTATTGGACACCGATTTCATTAGCGGAAACGCATATCTACCAGAATCCCTAGAAAAAAGACGAAAATAACTGCAACGGTTACGACAAACCGATCTCCCGCAGGCTGAGTTTGGAATTACGCCTTTTGGCCTGATTTACGATCATCAGCACTTCTAACCCGGTCAAAAGTAAGGAAGTCCCCGTGTCAGCGCAATTTTATAGGGATACAACGTCGCGCGCATCACCCCGCCGACCACGGCTGGATCATTCTCCATGATCGTTCGCGCCGCCTCTTCATTTTCTGCCTCGAAGATCGCGATCCCGAAGGTGGACTCATCTGTTGCATCTAAAATTCTCCTCTCGAACGGAGGCTAAGCCCTTAAGAATGTATCAGGTGGCTTTTGCTCAATTAAGTCCATGAACACTTCAACAACATGAGGATCGAAATGAGTACCAGCTTCTTCCTGTATGTGAGCCAGGGCTTTTTCGCGTGACCATGCGGGACGATAAGGACGGTCACTTGTGACGGCATCCCAAACATCTATGACGGCAAAGATACGTGCAATCAAAGGGATCTCTTCCCCTTTCAGGCCACGCGGATACCCTGAACCGTCCCATTTTTCATGGTGGCAATAAGGAATATCCAGCGCCGGGCGCAAATACTCGATCGGCAGGAGCATTTCATAGGCATAAACCGGATGTTTTCGCATGATCTCCCATTCCTGCGGGGTAAGCGGCCCTTCCTTGAGCAAGATCCGATCGGGGATGCCCATCTTGCCGATGTCGTGCAGCAGCCCGCCACGCCGGACGTGCACCAGTTCTGCCTCGCTAAACTCAAAGGCCCGGGCCATTTCCAGGGTCAGTTCTGTGACGCGCAGGGTATGTCCTTCCGTCTCTTTGTCGCGTAGATCAAGCGCATGCGACCAGCCTTCGATGGTAGAGTCATACGCATTAAAAAGTTCTTCGTTCAACTTTTGCAGGTCTGCAAACAACGAAGTGCTTTCGATGGCTATAGCTACCTGCCCCGCCAGAGTTTCAAGAAAGTCGAGCCATTCCCGGTCGGGATCAAGCCGGGTGCGGTGAAAAATTTCCAACACACCGGTAACCTGTCCCTGTGCTATGAGCGGAGCTGCATAGTAACTGGCAAAACCTTCCTTGGAGAGCGAGGGCGCATACACCAACGTTTGCGGGTCGGTGCGCAGATCATCGATCCTGACAATTTTGCGATGTTGCGCAGCGCGTCCTGCCATACCTTCTCCCATGCGCAGGCGGGTGTAACGCAAGGTCGGTGTGTAGAAGCCACGGCTGCCTGCATACTCAAGAAATTGCTTATCCCGGTCGAAGATGAGAATTACTGCCGCATCCACATCTAATTGCCCGGTAATCTGTTCAAGCAGTACGTCAAGCGTATTGCGCAGATCGTGGTTGGTTACGATTGCCACATCGATGGCGCGCAATGCTTGCAGGTGCTCCAGTCTGCGGCGGGCATCCTTGTAAAGCCTGGTATTGGTGATGGCCAGCGCAGCCTGGTCTGCTAAGCCTTGTAGCAACAAGAGTTCATCTTCCGTGAAGTGGCGCGTTTTATCAACCGTGACTGCATTCAAACTGCCGATGGTTTCTTGCTCGTACGCCATAATGGCAAATGCCAGGGAGCGTAAATTCAAGTGCATATATTGATCAAGACCTTGCCAACCAATTATTTCAAGCAGGTCTTGTGTAGCATATCTCGTTCCCGTTTCCTGGACAATTTGGTCGAACAGAACCTTCGGCAGAGGAGATAGGCTTTGAATTATTTCCGGCGCAAGTCCCTTGCCTGCTACCGGATTCAAAGTTTTTTGTTTGCCATCGTAGAAGGTTACTATGGAGATCGGCACATCGAGGGCCATAGTCACCTCTGCGCTGATAACGTTTAGCAATGTATCCAAATCGAGTTGCCTGTTGAGACGTTCAGCAACACGCAACAAGGTTGCCGAACGCTCAGCCTCGCGGCGACTGCGTTGTTCTTTTTCTACCAATTCCGCCCTGCGATCCTGCTCCAACAAGTTGCGATGCCGGGTGATCACGATCAACAGTAAGGAAGCCATAAGGAGAAAGCTAAACGGAAAGAGAAGGATGAAATCTATAGGAACATCCGGCACCAGGAATGGGAATACCAATAGAGCAATCAGGTTGCTGATAATGAGAAAGACGAGCCCGCCCAGACTCAGATAAAGGCTACCCAACAAAATGGGGATGATAATAAAATCAAACAGCCCTGCGAGTGCCCAGTCCGGAGCAATCCAGCTAGCTACAAAAATTGCAATTATGATGGCGATTACAGCAAGAATGGCAGCTAACTGAACGTATTGCGTTCGACTGAGGCAATAAATGATTGCCAAAATCGATGAGGCAGCGAGAGCGACATGATCAGTGAAATAGAATTCTCCCCTAGCTAAGCTAAGGCTGATAACCTCTGCGATCAGACTTACTACCACGATAACGAACAAAAGCGAGGATAACAAGGTCGCCTGGCGGCGTTGGTCTTGCTCTTTAATCTGAGGAGAGGGCGCAATGAACCATCGCCAAAGCCTGTGGATGAATCCTGCTGGTTTTGAATGACTCGATGGATGTTTTAGATTCATCAACAATTCATTTTTCATTGAAAGCTAATCATGAAAATTGGTATGTTTATTCCCCATTTGGAGCGCAGGAAAAAAAGGTACTTCTTTTCGTATTCCAAAAGAGACCAAATTTTGCCGTAACAGGAACGCAACAAGTTAAATCTCTCAAACCACTGTACACTTACTTCTAAGACAGGGAAGCATTGCTGCACTATTATATAACATGTTTCACCAACAAGCCCGGCCTCTGAAAACCGTACCATGCTCAGTCCGGTCTTTGGGCGGTGAGTGCCTGTTGATTTCCAAGAGCTATCTACAAACTTTGCGATTTTATTTTTGGGAAATGCGAGAATAACGAGTTCCTGAATCGACCGGCCATATTTCGCAAGCTTTTAGCTATACTGCTGAAATTTAAAACCATAACTGCAAACCCGATTGCGATAAAAATTCTCGCGAACAGAACGGGGAATAAATAATACCGCAACCAGTCCAATGGGGAAAATAGCGCGGGAAGCGCACACGTAAGCGCTAAAGCAACCAACAAGAGGTTTGCCTGCCAGCCGGGTGTAGTTTTCGTAATAATTTGAAACACCCAATAAGCCCCAAGGATAAACAAGATGAGATTGATTACAAAATGGGCCGGATAGGAAGGTGTGGCATAGTGAGCAAATATTCTATCCGGTACGATGCGAAGCCAGTCTCCTGGCTGTATCACGCCTGACGGGTAAAGGACCTTTTGTACATCTAATGTCATACTGCGCGCGGCAAACATCAGAGCCGTATTTCGTAATGGGTTGTGATACAAGAATGGATTGATGGCCACAAAGATGAAAAGAGCCAGGTAGATTTGAAGTAAAGCCAGTTGGATTGTCAACTTAATTGCTTGTTTAATTTCGGTCTTTTTGTTCCACAACAGGGAAAATAAAATAGATAATACTCCTGCAATAAGATTCAAGATGCCATTTAATTTTGAGGCGGCAGCCAGACCATTCAAAATCCCAAAGACTGCAAAATAAGAAAATGCTTCCCGCGTCATATCCTTCGATAAGGAAACAATTCCTCTGTAGCCAACCAGACCAGCCAGAAACGTAAAGAAGATGAGCGGAGGCTCGCTCATAGCCTGTCGCAACGGGACAGTAAAACTCGTCAGACTGAGCATATAGAAAATGAAAGCTGCAAACTTGGAATGAGCTTTGCTCAATAAAACGGTTGCAAACATCAGACCAAGGATCGATGTGACGACCATCGGGATGCGCGCCCACCATAAGATTTCTTGTGTTGGCATTGCGCCAGCATCAACGTTAACCTTTGATGTTTGGCACCAATCCCATTTTGGAAAAGAATCAGGGCGGTGGCGGCCCAGGTTCATGCCAATCCCAATCAGATATTTTGCGATGGGTGGATCTAACATGCCGTTATATTCGGTTTCCCAGAGAGCGAGTGAAAAATCGCCCCTCAAAAAGGAATTAAGCGCTGCGCTTTCATAGATCCAGGGGTTTTCATCTACCCAAAAATCAACTTTCTCGAGATCATGTGTGTATAGTCCCATCCCAATCATAAAAAGGGCAAACAACTCAAAAATGGAGAGTCGTTTGCCAGACATATAACTTTGCAATTTCTTGAACACCCGCATCAACTAGACCTGCAATCCTTCCCACTCACCTAACTTCCCATGCCATCTCACATTGCACAGACTCGTATCCCCTGCCAGTTTCGCCACTTCCGTTGAGGCAGTAGGCGACTTTCGAAATAAAGACTCTTGGATAAAACATAGATTTATTTATTATGATTTCCTGCCCAAATTTTTGGTTATTATCTCAATTCACCAGCCCGTTAAATCAGATATTTGTTACAGTATATTGCTTCTAGATATGAAATACAAGGCAATGGAATAGTTCTTAACAAATTTGAAAAATAGAAAACAGCGTATCCACCCCTTTGATTTTCAGTGTTTTTGAAGATTAAGTCTGTTGTAACCCCTCCCACTGGCCCAACTTTTCATCCATCTGCCTCTGTACGGACTGGTACTCCCTGCCCAGTTTCGCTACTTTGGCAGGGTCGGCAGGCGGATTCTCCAGCTTGAGGCTCAGTTCTGCTAACTGGCGTTCCAGCGCGGCGATCTGGTTTTCGAGTTCCCGCAAGTGGGCCAGGCGGCGGCGTTCGGCTTTAACGGAATCCGACGACTCCCCTCGTTGGGATGTTTTCCCATTCCCCGAAGTCCGGCCCCTACCGGGTGCTTCGCGAAGACTTTGGAGTCCTTCGGCTAACCGCGCGGCTTCCTTCTCACGTTCTGCTTTCATCTGCGAATACGTGCCTTTGAAAACGGTCAAGGCTGATTCATCGGGGTCCACTTCCCAGATCTGCGTGCCCAGCGCATCGATCAAATAACGGTCGTGGGTGACCAGCAGGATCGTGCCGGGATAGTCGTCCAGCACAGCCTCCAGGATTTCCTGTGAGGGGATATCGAGGTGGTTGGTCGGCTCGTCGAGCAGCAGCAGGTTGGTATCCTGCAAGGCCAGCTTGGCCAGCGCCAGCCGTCCGCGCTCGCCGCCGGAGAGCATGTCCACCGTCTTGAAGACGTCATCGCCCGAAAACAGGTATTTGCCCAGGTAGTCGCGGATCTGCCCCGGCAGCCAGTTTGGCATGACCGAGTCGATCTCGTCCATCACAGTGTTGTCCGGCTGCAATCCCTCGTGCGCCTGGGCAAAATAGCCGATCTGCAGCGACGCGCCCAGGATCACTTCGCCAGCTAATGGTTCCAACTGGCCGAGGATGGTTTTCAAAAATGTGGTCTTGCCCGCGCCGTTGGGACCAATCAGAGCGGCGCAGCCACGGCGGCGCAGTTCGATATCAGGCGCGGAGAAGAGGAATTTTCCGGGGACGCCGCGGTCAGGTTCGGCAGGGTAACCGACCCGTAAATCGCGCGTGCGGAGGACCAGGTCGCCGGAACGTTTTTGCGAGCCAAGCTGCAGATGCAAGCGGGGTAACGTACGGACGGGGGAACGCAGTGCCCGAGCGCGCCGTTCGGCTTCTTCGACGCCAAAATTCGACGTGCTGATGCTTACGTCTTCGGCGGTCTCGCTCCATTTCTGGTTGAGTACGGCTTCGAAGCCCACCTGCTCGATGGCCTGCACGATGCGCGAAAGCCGCCGCAGCTTGCCTTTGGCCTGGATGACGTTCTGCCCGGAGATGTTCTTCTTGATGTACTCCACATCTTTGAGCAGTTTTTCCTTCTCGCGCTCGAAGACCTGCTGGCGGCGCTCGGCGCGTTCCTGTCGCTGGAGCAGGTAAGCCGAGTAGTTGCCGTGGTACAGCTCGAACCCGGCGGGCAGCATCTCCAGGATGACGTTGCAGGCTCTATCCAGGAAATAGCGGTCGTGCGAGACAACGACGGCTGCCCCGTCCCATTGCGAGAGATAGCCCTCCAGCCATTCGACGGCGGAAATATCGAGGTGGTTGGTCGGCTCATCGAGCAAGAGCAGGTCCGGGTCCGAGAGCAGGAGGCGGGCGAGAAAGGCGCGGGTGCGCTGTCCGCCCGAGAGGTGGTCCAACTGCAAGGTATAGTCCGACTCATCGAATCCCAGCCCGGTCAAGACCTGTTTGATGCGCGTCTGGTAGGTGTAGCCACCGCGATGCTCGAAATCGTGCTGCAGTTTGCCATAGCGTTCCATGACGTCTTCGGCCTGGGTGGGATCGGCCATGAGCGCCTCGAGACGGTGTAATTCATCTTGCTGGCGTTGAATGTCAGCAAAGACGGCCTGACAGCACTCCCAGAGCGTGCCGTCCATTTCAAAGTCGGCCTCTTGCGGAAGATATCCGCTGCGGACTCCCTTTGCGCTTGCTACCGTTCCCGAGGAGGCTTCGTCCTCCCCGACCAGGATGCGCAACAACGTGGTCTTGCCTACGCCGTTAGGACCGACGAGCGCCATGCGCGCGCCCTTTGCAACGGTGAAGCTGATACCGCTGAAGAGGTCGAAATCGCCGAAAGATTTGGAGAGGGAGTTGGCGGTGATGAGGGACATTTTTTACCACAGATGCACACAGATGAATTAGATGCCTTTTGATAAATGCCCCCGAATTATAATGCCTTGCAACTCGTATGCTGCTTTTCAACAGACCCTAAAGGTTTCCACATTATCCCCGCACGGGAAAACCTTCAGGGCTTGGCTTGTACTTACAAAACCTTTTTTAGTAACGGGCGGAGATCGGCAGGGATAAAAGCCACTTCCTGCCCGCCCAGTTTCCCGGCGAAGAGCAAGCCTGCCCGTTTCAACCGGCCGGGAATGCTCTCAGGATCGTGATAACGCCAGTAAGGTGATTCGTCCATATCATCACCGAATTTGTTCGTAAATTCAGTCCATGAGCGCCACCCGCCGCCATCCAAAATCCATTCCAAGGCTTCGCGTTCTGACTCTTCCAAGGCTTTGAAGATTTCATCCCAAATTTCCACGTCAAGGATGCGAGCCGCCAAGCGGGCG
>Ga0105104_10003732_pt1 | contig 10735 bp, 6 predicted proteins | sample PPLLaktember2015_3_FD_87034 | JGI IMG/M metagenome (GOLD analysis project Ga0105104, IMG submission 87034) | Freshwater sediment microbial communities from Prairie Pothole Lake near Jamestown, North Dakota, USA - PPLs Lake P7 Core (6) Depth... | ecosystem: Environmental > Aquatic > Freshwater >... | reverse complement strand
GCACACTATCACGGATGGCGCGTGGCTCAGTCACATCGGCTTTGACAAAATTAAAATTGGGATGATACAAAAAAGGAACCAGCGACTCGCCGCCGAACAGCAATGAGTCGAGGACGGTGACCCGATAATTGGCGCGTAACAATTCCGACGTCAGGAGAGAACCGATGTATCCCGCTCCGCCTGTGATCAAAACATGATGATCATCTTTCATTCTTTATTCTCCATCCTTAAATGAACTTTAAAACCTTTTACTTCTAAAACAGGCACATTCCCATCGTTCACAATTTCAATACCCTGTTCGAGGCATGAAAGACGGCAAATATCAGCAACATCGCCATCCCCGACAAGTTGGATACGATTATAGCCAGCTTTTTTGACTTCATTAAGGTGGGCTTTCACACGCTGGCGAGTTCTGCGATAGAGGTCAAACGAACGCTCGATATAGTCCACCGTCAGGCGAGCGCGCAAGGCAATCCCTTCCGGCGTGATGATGTAACGTAGTTTCTTACGCTCGGCGCGCTTAACCTTGAGAGCGCCTTTATCAATCAAGCGTTTGATATGCCAATTAACAGTCCCCACGGCCACACCAAGCTGGGTAGCCAGGGATGCCTGGGTGACATCAGGGTCACTCTCGATCTGCTCGAGCAGCGTCAGTTCGCGTGATTTCTCTTCTGGGATTTCCATTTCAAAATTCAGCGGCTGAATTATAACCGAGAATCCCGCTGTCAAATAGCGATACCGACAGATTTTATAATGCTGCCAGCAGAGAGGAATTCCCTGCCCAGAAACAACCAGGGATTTTCAGATCAATTGCAGTTATGATTATTGTCACATATTGGCTCGCGTAACGGGCAGGCCAGGGGCGCTTCCGGAACACGGACATAAACGGTTGTAGGTTCATCCAAAATGACAACAAAAGCTGCGTCAATGTAGTTGAGATAAGAAGCAAGTACGATGTTTGTACCTACCTGACACCCTCCAATGATTACTTCAGCAGCATCCGGGAAATGTAACCTGGGCCTATCAATGGGCAATAAAACGGGCCTATCACCGTTGGGCAAAAGTAAAGTAAATACAAATCTTGGAAATTCTCTCGGTGTATAGGGCGTGATTTGACCGGGAAGAATAGGCTCGCCCTCCTCAAAGGAATAGTACCGAGGGTAAAATCCGTGTCCGGATATCAACAGCGCATCTTGATTTTCAAGAAACTGTTCCACATCTTGTTGTGATAATCCGGATTTTTCAAAAAAAGAAATTTCGTCCAGCTTTGCTAAAAGGGAATCCGTTGTTTCTGGCGGTTTTTCTCCCGGAGATGCAAATTCAATGACCGGGAGCATGGCTACTGTTAAAAAGAAAGGCAGAATGGCAAGCCCAGCCTTGCCCCAATTCAATTTGCCATTCCCTTCATCAGGGTCATAAGCAACTGAGTTCTCAAAAAAACTGTTCACATGGAACCCCATCGCTGAGATACAAAACCGGATAATCTCAACCAAACCTATTGCATAATAGAAATAAATTACCCAGTCTGCTGGCACAATGTACCTCCCACCGGATGTGCGAGCAAAGGCATTGGCAAGATTGTAAAATAAAAATACCACTAACGGCACCAAGGCAATGAACTTAAGGCGTTTCCAAGCAGCTCCTATACCTATTGAGAGAATAATCAAATTTACGGCTAAAAACACACCTATATAATCAGAAATACGGCCAAGTGTTGGAAATGTTGTCCGTCCCCAATATGGATAATCCTCAACAACGTGTCGTAAATCATCTAAAACTGGTGATGGTGGAAGGATTAACGCTGAAGTAATTAAATTGTGTACAAAGTGTTTGGGGATAAACTCGTATTGGGCTAGATCTATTACATCATCATCGTGTATCGTTCGAGATAATGATATGTGAGTTGCCCATGATCTTGGGGGAGGGTTCGAAGCGAGACTATTTTGGTTAAGGTGGCTTTGGGGTTGGTATCGTTCTTCGATAACGCGATTAAATTGCGTCAGGAAAAAAAACGGCTCTCCTGCAACTATTTGGTTGCGCCACATCCACGGAGCAACTGTAATAAAAAAGGCTACCACTAACAAAAGACCATCACGGAATGCGCGTTTCCAATCCCGTTTCCATATTACCGCTCCCAGGATAAGAACTACCGGAACCATAAAAAACACATGATTTCGCAATAATATACCAACCCCTATGGAAGCTCCAATGCTCGCCAGATAATATGCTTTCGAATTACTGGCTACTAGCCAGGATACCAAAATTAATGAAAAAAGGACCAGAACAATTCCGGTAGGGAATTCTGTCAGCAGGAGCTTAGGGTGAGAGGTACTGATTAATTTTCCGCCTGCAATAGCGTTGGAAACCTTTAAAATAGCTAATGTTGCCGCCATTACTCCTGCGGATTTGCTATGCAATTTTTGACCCAACAAATAAAGAAGAGCTGGAAAAACTGCAAACACTGCTGCCTGAACATTAACTACTGTATAGTAGTTTTGACCGAATATCCTATGGATCAGGGCCAAAAACCCCATCAAAAGCCCTCGATCAATAAAAGACCCAAAGAAAAGACCTTTACCGTAAATCGCGGTCTGTGCTCCAAGATCAAACAAAGCGGCGTCGACAAAGGGGTAAATTTCGTTTGATGGCAAATAAGGTCCGGGAGCATTAAAAGTTGGCGCAAGCGGGGTTTTTATCCAGACAATTGCTGCAACAATCCAGATGCCAATAAAAATTATGACAGAGGTTGCTCGAGTTGAACCCTTTTTTGCTAAAAATCTTTCGTACAGGAACAACGCAATAAGAATTGCCCCAATCCCTATCCATATTTGTCCTGCCAGCACAGGCACACCAGCGATATTCCAATAAAAATTGTCTGGAATAATTCCTATTCCTGTAAGTGCAACCAATCCCCAAATTATTCCGATTACGGCAAGGACAATAAGTACCGGCTTCTTTCCCTGCCAACCTTTCAAACTTTTAAGTGAGACAGCACCATAATAGGCCAGAAAAATAATCGTTTGTGCGAATACAAGTACCAACCAAAATAATACTGGTTTGAGACGGAAAAGATATCCAGATAACGTGGGGAAGTAATAATCCGGAATAAAAAGTAATAAATGCAACACAATCAGTTCAAGAATAAAAGCACTAACTAAAAAATAACTGATTAATTTTGATTTTTTATTTAATGACTCATTCCAGGAAATGAAGCGATAAAAATGGACAATAGCAACAATAACAAAAAACACTGCTAAAAACAGAACACCGGTGACGATAAGCAACCGTTGTAAAGAAAGTCCAAAGGCAAAAACATTCTCTGCCTCTGACGGTTCCCTTACAACAAAAAACAATGCCACTAACCCCTCTAAACCTGCAATCAACGACCATAGTGAAAAAGCCCGATTCGTAATCGGTTTGTCTATCAAACCTGCACTCTCCAATGATGGTCTAAATAAAAGATTATCACAATTCCTACAACTAGAATCATTCCAAATATGATATTGGCAACAACCGGGGGAAGGTAAAAAGTAACAAAAGCAACGAGGCTTAATAATATTGCCGTCAGATGGATTGTCAAAACGGCTCGTCGCTCACCAAGGCCAAAGGCCACCAATCTGTGATAGGTATGATCAAGATTTGCTTTATAGACTGGAATGCCCCGACACACTCGTGAATAAACGACCAAGGTAGTATCAAAAATGGGCATCCCTACAAGAAGAATGGGCACAAACCATGATGAGATTGGCGGCAATCCAACCGGAGCATATTCCATGGCAATCGCTGCAATAAGGAAGCCAAAAGTTTGTGAACCGGAATCCCCTAAAAACAAGCGAGCTGGTGTCACGTTAAAGAAATAAATTCCGACCGTTATACCAAGGAGAATGATGCTGATTTCGGTCAAGTAGACTTGACCAGACAAGGAAGAAACCAAAACAAAAAAAAGAAAAGCGATGCCACTTATTCCAGCAGCAATTCCATCCATGCTGTCAATCATGTTCATCGCGTTCGTTACGCCGATCAGCCAGAAAAGTGTGAGAGCGATATCAAACCAAGCAGCCATTGGTTGTGATAAAAAAGGCAATGATATTGATTCTATAAAATGGACAGAAACATTTGAGAAAATTAATACTATACCTGCTAAAATTTGCCCCGTTAATTTTGGCATTGCAGAAAGTCCGCGTGCATCATCTAACAATCCAAAAAAATAGATTAGTACTGCGGCAAGAACCAAAGCTTTTGTAAATCTATCTTCCCAAAGACCGAGCACTAAAGATAGAAAAACCAGGCATAAGATCAGGGCTGTTCCACCGGCTAGAGGCGTTGGAAATCGGTGGGTTTTATGTGCAACTGTTCCAGGCTTGTCAATCAAGCCAAATCTGCGTGCCAGGTAAATCGAAAAAGGTGTAAGTGCTAATGAAAAAGCAATAGCAATCAAGCTATATAGAAAAATATATCTTGGAAACAGAAACTCAGTGGTCACAGTCCCGCCTATGAAACAAATTTGGAAACATCAGAACAACCTTGCAAGGCATGTAAGAATTCAACGCGTGCTCGAAAGCATTTTTGAATTCTATCATAGCTGTCCAGTTTGATTTTAGAGTTCTCCAGTATTTGCCGTGAATAGAGTTCATAGTGTAGATAGCAACGAACAGCTTGAAACAAAGTCTAAAGTATCTAAGGTGATTCCAATTGTATTGTTTACTTTGTAGACATGATCAAGCTTTGATAGATTTTATACGTCTCCTCATTTATTCTTGCAGTGCTGAATCTCTTCTTTATACTCTCCCGGCCAACTTTTCCCATAGCTTCTCTCATATCGGGATTGTTTAACAACTTTTCAAAAGCTTTAGCCAATGCAAGCGGATCTTGTTGAGGGACCAACAAACCATTTCGGCCATCAACAACAACATCCCGACACCCTGGAACATCAGTAGCTACAATGGCGCGGCCAGACGAGGCAGCTTCAAGTAATACCGTTGGAATGCCTTCTCCAAGGCTGGGTAGAGCTACAATGTGACAGGATGCAAAGACAGAGCGCATATCTTCCTGCCATCCCCACCATTCTATAATACCCTCATCTACCCACCGTCTCAATACTTCACTATCAATACTTGCAGGATTTCCCTCGTCAGGCTCACCAATGAGTACAAAGCGGGCAGAGATTTTCGAGCGTAAAAGCCGCGCTGTATCCACAAACGTTCCAACCCCTTTATCCCATAGCATACGACTGGCCAAGACAACTACCGGAATTCCTTCAGGTTCCGGCGTTGGAAGATAATATTCTACATCGACACCTACCCCTTCAATGATATAAGATTTATCCGGTTTGACAAAGTTCTCGTCAAGGAAATATTGGCGATCAGATTCATTCTCAAATATGGTTGCACTTGCACCAATGCGGAGCGCAAAACGATAGATGGTTTTAACCAGTGGTCTCAAAAACTTTGCTCGAAAGTCTTGCCCTAAAAACACATAACCTCGTCCGGTGATCGACCGAACAATAGCAGAGACAGGTGCAAATCTCGCAGCCAGAGAGCCATAGATCACCGGCTTGATGGTATACAAATGTACCAGCAAAGGTTTCTCTCGACGAAAGATACGCATCAAGCGAAAAATAGAAATTATTTCTCCAAATGGGTTGACCGTTTGACGACCCACCTGCCACTCTAACCAACGGAATCCCTCAGCCTCGATTTTTGATACATACTGCCCGCCAGGAGAAATCAAAATAACTTCCAGCCCTTGCTTGCGCAGGAAACGCGCAAGAGATATGCGAAAGCGGTAAAGGTACCAATCAGTATTGGCAATTAAGAGGATTTTTGCCATGATTTCCCCTCAGATGTTAACTCGTGATAAAGTGCCCGCAATCGCTCCTGCATTCGCTTCCAGGAATAATACATTTTATACGCCTTACGGCCATTCTCGCCGAGTCTGGTTTGTAACGCCCGATCATTTGCAAGCATGGTTAACGCCTGGTCTAAAGCGACCAGGTTGCCATATTCAACTACCAAACCACATTCACATTTCTCAACGATTCGATCCATGTTTGTGTTTTTAGCAACAACGACCGGCTTGGCAAGCATCATGGCTTCAAAGATCTTATTCGGGCTGGAGTAGCGGTGATTGGGAATTGAAGGATCGTATGTAGCAATGAACGCATCAGCACACCGACTAAGACGCAGAGCCTCTTCGTATGGAATCCGGCCATGCCAGGTTGCATTGGGCAAATCTTTTACCCTAGAATAAATCTTTTCTTCATCGCCGCCAAAACCGGCGATATCCAGCCGCCATTCGGGATGACGACCAACGAGATCCAACAACTCCAACAAGCCGCGCTCCACTTGTAGTAAGCCCACATACACAATTCGAAATGAGCTTGAATCATCTTTTTGTCCCACGTCAAGTTCTACTTCCTGTGGGGAGTTGTAAATAAATACTAGCCGCCTGGGGCGAGCACCGGATATCTGAGCGCGACGAGATTCGTCCACTAGAATGGTTGCATCTGCCAGGCCAATGATAAAAAGATCGAGTCCCCGGATAAGTGATCTAATAATTAAGGGCGTAGCGCGCAGGTGATCGGCATAAAAATCAAAAATATCATAAATCACTTTTTTTCGAAAGAATAGTTTGCCCAACAAAGCAGGAAGTATAGTGTCAAAATCGCATGCGTGGATGATGTCATAGCTTGTCCGGTGCCGGAGTAACCAGGCAGCCAAACCGAACTGCCACCTTAGCAAGGCCGGTAAATTTCCGAGCCCGTGACCAAACTCGGCGCGAATGGGCAAACGGTGGATTTGAAATCCGTGCGGTGCTTCGGGCGATGGAAGCTTAGCGCTCCGGTCCCACGCTATAACCTGCACCTCGTACCCGGCCTCTACCAGCGCCCTGGCCTCCTTCTCAACCCGGGGGTCTGGGGCAACTGGATTTGAACGGCAAAAGAGCACTCGCATTTCTGGCTATCTGGCAAAGCTACGGCAAGTTAAACGTTCGTACCAGGAAGATGGCCATCTGCCCGCGGTTGACCGGCTCATCCGGGCAAAAATTTCCGTCCCCACAACCACCAGTAATGCCCTCGGCGAACAATTGCTCGATCCAGGCTGCTGCCCAATAACCAGAAGGCACGTCTCCAAAGACAGTCCCGGCGGCTGGTGGTGGAGCGTATCCTGCTCCGTACTTGCTCCTCAATAGGAAGACAGCCATCTGGGCGCGGGTGACCTCGTTTTCGGGGCAGTAAAGGTCGATGCCGCAGCCTCCGGTGATGCCGTCGGAGCGCAGGGCTTCGATCCACATATTGGCCCAGTGGCCGCTGGTATCCGTGAACGTGATAGGCGCGCTGGGCGGGCTGTAGACATCGGGATAGTGCCCACCTCTCTCGAGGAAGACAGCCATCTGTGCACGCGTAACATCGTTTTCAGGGCAATAGTAGCGATAGGTGAAGTCGGTTACACCACTAAAGTCAACAGTATTGCTCGCACAACCGCCTGTAATTCCGGCAGATACTAAGCGCTCGATCCAGGGCTGATAATAGGCGGTAGTGGTTTTGCCTGAGAAAGCTGAAGCAGGCCAGACGTCCTCGAAAGTCGCGTTGGGACTGCCAAAGGCAATATCTTTCATCTCAGTGCTATCTGGAGCCCAATATCCATAGGGGTACTGTGTCACCTGGGTTTTAAAGGCAGCTTTACCCTCCTCGGTACTGGCGTCCAAATTGTAATCAACCGGGTTGCATAGCGGGGTATTCTGATAATTAATGGGATCTTCAGATCGATTGAAATACAAGACGGCACGCACACCTGGGTAGGCACCAATCTTAGATAATGTATCGGCGAACCAAGCAGCGCGATCCAAGCCATACGTTACGGAACCGATCTCGGCAATAAAGATCGGCTTACCAGGGGCCATGGTTGCCATACGATCGAGGAAAGGTTTATATATTTGTTCATAGGTTTCGTTATTTGTATACGACCAGCAATCCCCAAAATTGAACGAACTGAACCCAACTACGTCTACCGCTGAATGTCCGGGATAATAACTCTCAAAACTATCCTGTGGCCTGTTGGGGTGGTTCCAACCGTTGGGCGCAAAGACCCAATTGACCGAAGCTGCGGACACACCTTCTTCTTTGAAGATTTGCTGGATGCGCAAATAGGCACGGATGAAGTTGGCAGGATCGCCGTAGTAGCTAACCCATTCTCCATTCATCTCCTGCAGGGGAGCGATGAACGCGCGTTTGGTGTTGTCTTGACTCCAACTGGCATAAACTGCAGCCCAGTTGCGGATGGCTGTGTCAATCTCGCCGTCCGCAATTTGCTGGGCGGTCCTGGGTGTGCCGGCTGTACCAGCCCCAAGATTGACGAAAGGCACGTAGCCGTTATCCCAGGAAGCATTCAGTTCTGCTATGATGAGCCAGTTAGGGGATTCCAGGTCCAGGAATGCACCGGCAAGCGCAACGGTGGGTGTCTCAAAGTAAGTATCCAGGGCGTTGATTTCGCCAACGGTTTGATAGAGTTCGGCAGAGGGATAAATTCCTACCAGCACAGGCAAAGAGCCCTCGCCCCTGACGATAGAACCTGGCACTAAAATCAGAATGAGAGTGATCAGTGAAAACAGTACCGGGATTCTTTTTCGGAGCATGTCCGCCTCCAAGTGTAGGTTTATGTTTATAGCGCTGCTATTTTACCAGCCTCTGAAGCATCCGCACATGTGTTAGGAATTGATACCATTCAGGTTAAAGATAATTTAATCTGTCGTTCGGCATTCCCAGCGAATAAAATGCGGAGGGTATTTCACCTCCGCAAAGACAAACGTTGTGAAGGTTTATGGCTCTACCGTTTATAACGGGGAAAATACCGAAAATTGGGTTATGAGCGAGCGTACGCTCGCTCATAACCCAATTTTCGGGCCTCTATCCCGCCAAAGACGGAAGAACCAGATTTATTTTACGGTAGATTGAATGTCCGTACCAGGAACACAGCCATCTGGGCGCGTGTGACGGGGCTATCGGGGCAATAGTTGCCGCTTCCGCAGCCTCCGGTGATGCCTTCCGCCGCCAGTTGTTTGATCCAGGCCGCTGCCCAGTGTGTGATGGGCACATCGTTGAAACCAGTGCTCAAACCGACATTGGGTGGTGTGTACGCTGAACCGTATTTAGCCTTGAGCAGGAAGACCGCTATCTGGGCACGGGTGACCGGGTTATCGGGACAATAGAGTCCTGCGCCACAGCCGCCAGTGATGCCGTCGTCGGCCAACTGTTCGATCCAGGCAGCTGCCCAGTAAACTGCTGGCACATCCCCGAAGACAGTCCCGGTTGCGGGCGGAGGTGTATACGAAGAACCGTTGATGCCCCTTTCGAGGAAGATCGCCATTTGTGCGCGCGTGACCAAGGTATCAGGACAGTAGGTAAGCGGGGAAGTACCACATCCCCCTGTAATACCGGCTTGTAGGATACGTTCGATGGAATCCCATGCCCAGTATCCAGTAGAGATATCGGCAAAGCTGGAAGCGGCGATGTGGTAGATCCTGCCATCGCCGTAGGATGCCAGGTACAGCTCGCCCGACGCGTCCTGGCCAAAAGAGGAGATAACAAAACCGGTATCGGCCAGCAGGCTCGAGGTCCAGGTTGAACCGGCCTGGGTGGCTCCCCAAAGCCGGCCTGTGCAGAAGTCGGCGTACAGATAGACGCCATCCAGGGCCGGATATCTGCTGCCGCGATACCTGTATCCGCCAGTGACAGAACAGCCGATCGAATCATTCGGACCGTGCGCATATTCCAACACCGGGCCGGTCAGGCTGCCATAGGTCGTGCAATTGCGTCCCGCGTCGTAAACGTGCAGCCCCTCGTAGCAGGACCAGCCATAGTTCTCAGCGCCTGTGCTTGCGGCTGGCTGGAAGTTGATTTCTTCCCAGGCGTTTTGTCCGACATCTGCGATAATGAGATCGCCCGTGAGCCGGTCAAAAGAAAAGCGCCAGGGATTGCGCAACCCGAATGCCCAGATCTCATCCCGCACTGCCGGGTTGGAGACGAAGGGGTTATCGGCTGGAATGCCATACGGTGTGCCGCTATCCACATCGATGCGCAGCATTTTCCCCAGTAGGGCAGTTGGCGATTGGGCGCGGTTGTTCGGGTCGCCTCCGCTGCCGCCGTCTCCCATACCGATATAGAGATACCCATCAGGCCCGAATTCCAGTTGCCCACCGTTGTGGTTGGCAAAATCCTGATCAACGGTAAGCAAGGGGAAGGCGCTGTTACCATTGGCTACGTTCGGATTCGCGCTCACTTGATAACGGGCAATCACTGTGTCCCCATTGGGCTTATTGGTGTAATTTATATAGAAGTAACCGTTGTTTTCATAGTCCGGGTGAAAGGCTATTCCCAACAAACCTTGTTCATCACCTGTTGACAACACCAGGGAGGATATGTTGAGAAAGGGTGCAGGCAGAAGCTGATTACCATCATAGATAACGACCTGTCCCCCCTTCAAAACGATAAACAAACGGTTCGTCCCGTCCCCGGCGTGCGCAATGCCCACCGGCCCGGACAGTCCCGAGGCAATTTGCTCGAACTCCAGGAGAGCGGGCGCGCCTGCCGCCTGTTGTCGTTCAGGCGCGGAGGCGCTCACCCCGGTTGAGAGGGTCAACAGGCTGAGGAGTAAAATGGAAAGCAAGGGCACATGGAGTTTTTTCATTCCAATCTCCTTATTACTAACGAGAGAGATCACAGAGTCCGCTGAGATTC
>Ga0105104_10003731_pt1 | contig 10735 bp, 7 predicted proteins | sample PPLLaktember2015_3_FD_87034 | JGI IMG/M metagenome (GOLD analysis project Ga0105104, IMG submission 87034) | Freshwater sediment microbial communities from Prairie Pothole Lake near Jamestown, North Dakota, USA - PPLs Lake P7 Core (6) Depth... | ecosystem: Environmental > Aquatic > Freshwater >... | reverse complement strand
TGAGGCCGCCGGCAAGGCCGGCGAACACAAAGCGGTGCCAAGGCCACCGCACTCCGAAAGAGGCCGACGCAACCACCGCGCTTCAGGGCCGCGGGGTTTCGATGCGGCTCGCCGCCCAACCCGCCACAAAACGGCGGGTCACTCAACCGCCGCTGAGATTCCCTTCTTCCCTCCTTCCCTTCGCCCCTTCGGCCCTTCGCCTCTTCGCCTCTTTCCACCTCGCTTTCTTTCTTCGTTTCCGAACGGCGGCTTGATAGGATGGCGCGTCATGAAGAAGTTGGTTGTACTCGTTCTGATTGTAGTTGGCTTGATCGGTTATCTAGGCTGGACCTGGGACGGAACCCCTCCGACAGTGAAGTGGAAGCCGCCCCAGTCCATCGGCAAGAAGGCGAAGATCGATGTTGAAGTTTCGGACGTGGGACGCGGACTTCGGTCAATTGAGGTCCTGGTAAGGCAGGGAAAGGACGAGAAAGCGATACTGACCCGCGAATACCCGGAGCTGTCCTGGCCCTGGCAAAAAGGACGTACTGCGGATCGGTTCACGATCACAGTTGAAGACTTGCTGAAAACCGTCGGTCTGAAACAAGGAAATTTTGAGATCCAGGTAAAGGCTGTCGATCAGGCCGATCTTTTTATTTTCGACGATACAATCTACGCGAAAACAAACCTGCAATACGACAGTCATCCGCCTCAGCTGGCTGTCCTTTCACAGCAGCACTACATCCGGCAGGGCGGGTGTGAGGCCATCCTGTATCGAGTTTCGAACGATGCGAAAGCTTCCGGCGTGCTGGTCGGCGGGAGCTCGTTCACAGGTTATCCAGTGCCGGGCGGCCCGGCCGATAACCGTATCTGTGTGTTTGCCCTTTCCTATGATCAGCCGGTCGACACCCCGATGTTCATCTGGGCGGAGGATAAGGCGGGGAACCGCGCCCAGATCAACTTCTGGAAGAAAGTGTTCCCGCAAGCATTTCGAAAGCGGGATATGCCGGTTACCGACGCTTTCATGCAAGCGGTCGTACCCGAGATTCTCGCCCACACCGACGAAATCTCCGAAAAACCGACCCTCATCGAATCCTACCTCGAGATCAACCGAAAGCTTCGGAAGTTGAACAACGATCAGATCTTCGAGCTGGGAAGACACAGCGCTCCCCAACGACTCTGGTCCAAGCCCTTTGTCCAGCTCACCAACTCCCAAGTCGAAGCGGTCTTCGCTGATCGGCGCACCTATTTCTACAACGGCAAGCAGGTCGATCAGCAGACGCACCTGGGTTTCGATCTCGCCACCTCAGCCCAGAACCCGGTTGAGGCTTCAAATGACGGAACGGTCGTTTATGCCGATTACCTGGGAATTTATGGTAACTGCGTCATCGTCGACCATGGCCTCGGGCTGCAATCGCTCTACGGCCACCTCAGTTCTATAGAAGTTCAGAAGGGACAGAAAGTGACGGCTGGTCAGACACTGGGAAGAACCGGTCAGACTGGCCTTGCCGGCGGTGATCACCTGCATTTCAGCCTGATCCTCCAAGGCACCCAGGTAAACCCGGTCGAGTGGTGGGATGCCAAGTGGGTAGACCTGCACGTGGTTGCAAAGCTGACGGGGAAACCGACTTCGTAGGCTCAGGGAGGGGTTCAGAGGTTCAAAGGTTAAGAGGGTCAGAGGTGACTTCCTGAACCCTTGGAACCTCTGAGCCTCTGAACCTTTGAACGTTTGTCTTATTTCACTCTGCGGAGCACGGACCGGCGGCGTCCGCGGTGGAGGAGCTTCTCGTAATACTGCATCTCCTTCGTCACTTCGTCTCGCCGCTGTTCCAGCCAGCCGAGATCGGAATTGAGGCGGTCCAGTTCGGCTTCCAGCAGGCGAAGCTTCAATTCAATGGGCAGCAGATCTTCGAAATCAGGCTCTTTGCGCTTCATGATTCCACGCTTGGAGCATAATAGCCCTTACGATGCTTTACTTTCAACCCGCGCTTCTTCAGCTTGATCTTGATCTCGCGGAAAGCACCGTCTCGGGCCTTGTTATGGCTCACGTATCCAAGACTGTATTGGTTCTTGATTTCCCCGTTAATCTTGGCGAAGGCCTCGCGAAGACGATCGAGATCGATTTCGGAGTCGACGAAAAGACCACCGGTGTCCTGGGCAAAATCCTTTAGAGCGCCGAAATTGGTGTCAGGGCTCCTGATTCCCAGGCCGAAGATCACGATGTCTTGATCCTGCGCGGCCTTCACCGCGTCCTTCCTCTGCAGTTCGCTCAAAGTGTCATCGCCGTCGGACAGAACAACCATGACGCGCCTGCCGACTTCGTTCTTGAGCAGGTCCTGCGAAGCGACGTAGACCGCATCGTAGAGCTTGGTGCCCCCGCCGGCCCGCGTCTCGAGGATCGCGTTGCGAAGCAGGTCCGGATCGTAGGTGAAATCCTGGATAAGCTCGACTTCCTCGTGAAACTGCAGCACCGCGGCCAGGTCTTTATTCTTTCTCAACGTGGATTTCAAAAACTCGACAGCGGCCTTCTGCTCAAAAGCCAGCTTTGATTTCACGCTTCCGCTCGTATCGATGAGCAGGGCGACACTGAGCGGATCTGCCTCCTCGCCCGTGCCATGGTTGAAATACTGAATGTTCTCTCGGGTTCCGTCCTCGTAGATCTCGAAGTCGTCTTTTGCCAGGTTTTCGACATACTTCCCCTTGCCGCCGTTTTCCCGGACGGTGCACAGGATGTTGACAACGTCAACGCGAGCTCTTATGACAGGCCGCTGCTCTTTTTGCTGGGAACGAAGCAGGGGAGCAAAAATAACAGCGAGGGCCAGAGCGAGAACCAGGTGTCGTCTTTTCATTCTTATGAGCTTGCGGTACCCACACACTTCTGGGCCGCCATATAAGTGTACACGGCTGCAATTGCAAAGTAGATAACATGGAAGTACGAAATCGAGAGCCCCGTTAGATTAACGGCCAGTCCGATAACGATGGCCGGGGTGAGAGCGTAAAGAGCGATAGCAAAGGAAGACTGAAAGCTCATCCGCACCCGGTACCTGGCTGCTGCTGCGACTGCGAAGCCGGTTAGAAAGACAGCGGTCACCGATTTGGCAAAGAGCGTGTAGAACAGGAAAAGTGCATAACTGACCGGGAAGTAAAACCAGCGGATGACTCTCTCGAGGGTCTTCAGGTCGCCACGTTCCAAGCTAAAAGTGCCGAACTCGTCCCATGGATGGGCTTCAGTCTGGCCCCGGTACCGAAGGAGCAGATTTTTCTTAGTCAGCAGGAAAGCGGGCTGCCCGAAACCGTCAGGGCTCTGATAGCGGCCTGTCGTGTCGAACACGAAAGTTACCGGCAGTCTGCCTTCGTAGCGGCGGATGAGCGGCTGTTCGGCTTTGACCGTCAGTTCGCCGTCCTTGACCTCAAGGGCAGGGAATTGGGCTTGAGACCAGGCGGAGAATTTGTGGAATTCAGTGCTGTAATGCAGGGCGTATGTTAGTGAAAGGATGACGGCGACGTGAGCAGAAAGATAAAGGAGGAAGAGCAGAGTGCGGCCCCAGCGCTGGCGGGCGATTCCGCCGTAGAACTGGAAATCGGTGATGGCGGCGTAGGCTTCCTGATAGAAGCCGCGAAAATGGCTGAAGATCGACGGCATGATTTATGGGACCGTGCGCAGGACTTCGCCCTCACTGGGGGGGCGGATAGTACAGGATACGGCTGCAGCTTTCACACCTGATAATCTGCAAATTGGTTTTTACGTCCTGGAAAAGCTGAGGCCGGAGTCGGACGTGACAACCCTGGCAGGATTGGTCAAGCGCGGGAGCAACGGCTACCCCGTGGCGCGCGTTCGCAATTCGCTCATAGAGCTCGACCAGCGCGGATGAGAGGCTTTGCCGTAAAACCGATCTCTGGCCTTCGAGGTGGTTCAATTCGTTCTCGGATTGCGTGCGGAACGCCTCGAGTTCCTTTCGTCTTACGTCAATCTCTTTTTCACGGGCGCCCAGTTCCTGTTTCGCAGCGCGCTGTCTTTCGTTCCATTCATCGGCCAACATCATGCGTTCCAGGATCTGGTCTTCCTTCGCTGAGATTTCCTTCTCGCAGCTAGCGATCTCGGCCAGCACCGCCTGGTACTCTTTGTTCGTCTTTACCGACATCAGCTGGTCCTTGTATTTGGACAGCTTTTGCCGGGATGTGTCGACATCGCTCTCGAGGTGGCGCCGCTGCTTGTCTCCTTCCTCCTGGTTTTTGACCACGCTCTCGTACAGTTGGCGGCATTCAGCCAGATCCTGCTCGAGCGCGCTCAGTTCTACGGGAACCCGACGCACTTTGTCCCGCAGCTGTTTCAAAGCAAGATCCAGCTCCTGAAGTTGAACCAGGCTTTGGAGTTCAGAGTTCGCTATTTTTGCCTCCATCTACGGCCCTCTACAGAAAAGGTAGTGGGCCCAGTAGGACTTGAACCTACGACCCGCGGTTTATGAGACCGCTGCTCTGACCAACTGAGCTATGGGCCCGTGCTGCGGAATTTGCGTCGCTGCGTGCATGTTAGCTGTTTCTTACAGAGCCGCGCACGAAGCGGAGCGAAGCGAGCGAAGTAAGCGGACCACCCGGCGTGCGTTTGATGTCCGTTGGGTGGTCCGCTTACTTCGCTCGCTTCGCTCCGCTTCGTGCGCGGCTCTGTAAGAGACAGCTAACATTCCGGTCGAAACTCCGCATATCCCGCGATCCAAAAAAAAAGGGCGTGCCAGCGCACGCCCTTAGTATTAGAGACCTTCCTTACCCGTATTTTCAAGGAAGGCTTTTAACTTCCGACTCCGCGAGGGGTGGCGCAGCTTTCGCAGCGCTTTCGCCTCGATCTGCCGGATTCGTTCCCGGGTAACCGAGAAACGCTGTCCGACTTCCTCCAGCGTGTGCTCGCTGCCATCGCCAATTCCGAATCGCATCCGTATCACCTGCTCCTCCCTCGGAGTCAGCGTCTGCAGTACGGCGGCAGTCTGCTCCTTCAGGTTCAGGTTGATCACGGCCTCGGCCGGCGAGACCACACCTCGGTCTTCGATAAAATCACCCAGATGGCTATCCTCTTCCTCGCCGATCGGCGTCTCGAGAGAGATCGGTTCCTGAGCGATTTTGAGGATTTTCCGGACTTTGCTGACCGGGATATCCATCTTCTTGGCGATCTCCTCAGAAGTCGGCTCGCGGCCGTACTCCTGGACGAGCGCGCGCGAAGTCCGGATCAGCTTGTTGATGGTCTCGATCATGTGGACCGGAATTCGAATTGTTCGGGCCTGGTCCGCGATTGCCCGGGTAATCGCCTGGCGGATCCACCAGGTCGCGTAGGTCGAGAACTTATAGCCCCTGCGGTACTCGAACTTATCGACGGCCTTCATCAAGCCGATGTTGCCTTCCTGGATCAGATCCAGGAACTGAAGACCCCGGTTGGTGTACTTCTTGGCAATGGAAACGACCAGTCGCAGGTTCGCCTCAACGAGCTCTTTCTTCGCGATGTCCGCTTCGAGCTCGCCCTGCTTGATGGTAGCCAGCGTCCGCTTGAGCTCGAGGGAACTGGTCAGAGTTTCCTCTTCGATTTCGCGCAGTTCTTTCTCGGCTTCCCTCAGGCGCAGCTTGACCTTCTTGGATTCTTCAAGCTTGAGGGGAGTCTCCTGCAGCTTCTTCAGGTGCTTGATTTCGCGCTCGAGGGTCACGACACGGTCGACCGTCCGTTTGATCGCGTTAACCAGTTGGTCGTGAGTACCGGCGGTCAAATCCAGATCGCGAATGTGCCGAGCGATCGGGATTCTGTAGCGGGCCAGCGTGGACAGCATCCGCTTGTATTCGGGTGTCTCTTTAGTGGCTTTGCGCAGGCGCTTGCGGATCTTGCAGGCCTCACCCTCCAGGTTGGCGATTTCGCCCAGGCGGGCGAGGACATCAACTAGCCTGGCTTCCAGGATCTCGTCCGTCAGCTCGTCTTCGCTGAAATTGACGAAGTTTTTGATGCCGATTTTTGCCTGCGTCAGCTGGTCGCCGTAATTGAGGATCTCCGCAACGACGACGGGGGATCGTGACAACGCCTTCAGGACCGTCTTCTGTCCCTTTTCAATTCTCTTGGCGATTTCGACTTCGCCTTCACGGGTCAGAAGCGGGACCGTGCCCATCTCCCGGAGATACATGCGAACCGGGTCGTTGGTTTTCTCGAGGCTCTCGCTTGCCAGGTCGACGTCCTGGTCCTCATCCTCCGCTTCCGTCTTCGTGCCAATCTTCTTCTGGACCGACTCGAACTCCTGTTCAGAGTCAATAAGCTCTATACCCGCGTCTCCAAAAAGGTAGAAAATGTTATCCAGATCTTCCGAGGAATGGATGTCGTCGGGCAGCACATCATTGACCTCGTCATAGAGAAGATAGCCTTTCTCCTTTCCGAGGTTGATGAGCTCCTTAACACCATCGTATTTGTCTTCTATTGACAAAACTTTCCTCTCCTTCCCTGCTCGGGTTGAAACCCACAGTTTAGATGCGTTACTCGCAACAAATCAAGCATGATGTTGTTGCTTTCGCCGAACGGATGCCTCTTTCTCCCTTACGAGCTGTACGACGGCGGGTGAATTCAAGTCGTTCGTCTGCTCTCTTTTTATGGCCTCCTGCCGGTGAATGTTCTCTCGCTCGATCCGGCGTTCCTGCAAGGCTCGCAATGAGCCGCGGACGGCGTCTTCGCTCAGCGGCAGTCCGGAGGCGTCTAAGGCTATGGTTTCCAGCAGCTCGCGGCAGTCACCCTCCCCTAACAGCTTCCGCAATGTTATGACGTTTATTTTTCGATTAAGTTGTCGCTGTTCGATAACTTTTTCAAAAATCGGCGCTGTCAGGAGACCGTCAAACAACTCCGTTTCGAGGAGCGGGAGAGCAAGCTCGCTCCATTGTTCATCAAAAACGGCCGCAATCAGAGTCCGTTCAGCCAGGCTGAGCTCGACCAGCCGCGGGGCTAACAGTGGCTTCTCCCCGCCGTCCTGTTTCCCCGTCGCTTTCCTCATTTCCGCCCGGATCAGCTGTCCGTCGACCTTCAGACGACCTTCAACCAACGAAACGTACTCTGCCCGTTCAATGCGGTCCGGTATCTTCAATAGATACGGCAAAATTTGTGAAACGGTTTCCTGTTTCCCCTTCGGGCTGAACGGATCTTTCTTTTGGCTCATGAACCGACTGAGAGCGAACTCGATGAACGGCGTCGACGACTTGAGCTTCTCCTGGTAGGCCGGAAAGCCGTACTCCCTCAGGAAGGTGTCCGGGTCGTAGCCTTCCGGAAGCGAGATGACGTTGACTCTAAAGCCTTGCTGGAGGAAGAGATCGATTGACCTCAGGGCAGCCGATAACCCGGCGGAATCCGGGTCGAAACTAATCACAACGTTGCGGGTGTACCGGCCAAGCAGCCGAACCTGATTCTCGGTCAGGCTGGTTCCAAGAGAGGCGACTGTATTTCTGAATCCGAATTGGAAGGGGACGACGCAATCGAAGTACCCCTCCACCAGGATTGCGAAATCGGCTTTCCGGATGGCGTCCCTGGCCTTGTCCAAACCGAAGAGGTTGTTCCCCTTGTGATATAGGACTGTCTCCGGGGAATTCAGGTACTTCGGGACGCCGTCTCCGAGAACCCGGCCGCCAAACGCCATGACTTTGCCGTTCAGGTCCCTGATAGGAAACATGACCCGGTGGCGGAACTTGTCCCGATACTGCCCCGCAGATGTCTCGGCGATCAGACCGCAGGCTAGAACCTGGCTGGACTGCAGCTTGCGGCTGCGCAGATGAGCGAGAAGCTCGCTTCCCGGCGGCGCATAGCCGATGCCGAAGGCCTGGATCGTCTCGGCCGAAATGCTCCGTTTCTCCAGGTAAGTGCGCGCTTCGCCGGAGCTCGGGTGCTTTTCCAGTGCTTCGCGGAAGAAGGCCGCAGCGAGGTCCATGATCTCGTACAGGGCGCGTCTGCCGTCGTCCTCCGCCGCAGCCGGGCCGCTTCGCTTTGGGAGAGGGATCCCCTGCCGCTCGGCCAGTCGGGCGACCGCGTCGGCAAAGCTAAGGTTCTCCATCAGCATGAGGAACTTGTAGGCGTCCCCTCCGGCGCCGCAGCCGAAACATTTGAAGATCTGCTTGCTTTCGCTGACCCAGAAGGATGGAGTCTTTTCGTTATGGAAGGGACACAGGGCGGCGTGGTCCTTGCCGCGTTTCTTCAGGTGGACATAACTCCCGATCAACTCGACAATACTGGTGCTATCCCTGACCCGTTCTAGGAACTGCTCATCAAAACGCATAGTCAGCCCGGGAGTCTAGTCGGAAAGTATACCCGAGTATAAAGGAAGCGGGTGTCTTTTCTTCGGGGGGAATTGTCGGGGGCCGCAGAACCGCGAAGTACCGCCACCGCTTTCAGAGCCGGGAGCGTAACGCGCGTAGCGTGTTACGCTCCCGGCTCTGAAATCCGTGGCGTCACATCCGATGCTCGCGACGGCGCAGCAGGATGATTCCGCTGATTCCGATCATGAGGCCCAAGAGGGCTAACGATCCCGGGCTGAGCAGGGGAATCGAATTGGGACCGCTGGAGGTGACCACCTGGCCGCCGCCGAGTGCGCCCGGCGCGGGGTTAAATCCGGCGTCGCCGTCATATTGCACTGTAACCGTATGAGACCCGGCTGCCAGGCCCGGACTGATCCAGGTTGCTGTCCCACCCACGACCGGCACGCTCGTCGGTGCCCCGCCGTCAAGGCAGAAACTGAGCGTTCCACCCGGAGCTCCCCCACCCGGTGCAACGGGTGTCACGGTCGCTGTAAACGTGACCGTTTGTCCGTTGATCGAGGGGTTCCGGCTGGAGGCAACTGAAACGGTCACGTCGGACTTGTCCACCTGTTGCGAACTGCCGAGAGCTCCGAGCGTCAGGTTGTAGTTGGTGTCCCCTTCGTACCTGGCTTGGATCGTGTGATTCCCCACCGCCAGGGCTCCTGTGAGGAAGCTGGCAGTCATTCCCGAAAGCGCGACAGTCGGAGTGTCCGTGCCGTCCACGATGAATGTAACCGAGCCGGTCGGAGCCGACACGGCCGGGGCTACAGGGGTGAGGGTTGCTGTCAGAGTGACTGGCTGGCCGAAGCGCGACGGGCTTACGCTGGTCGATACAGCGACCGTCACCTGCCCCTTATCGACCTGCTGTCCGACCGGAAGCGACCCGCTGCTCGCTTGGAACTCGCTGTTTCCCTCGTAGGTCACTGTGATCTGGCGGAGGCCGGCACTGAGCGAAGTGGTGCTGAAGCTTGCCGAGCCGCCAGCGAGCGCCACGGTGTTGGGAGCGCCGCCGTCGATAACGAACTCGACCTGGCCGGTCGGAGTCCCGGTTGCCGGCGCCACCGCCGAAACCGTTGCCGTGAACGTCGCTGCTGAGCCCAGGTTGGTGGGATTCGTCGCGCTCGTGACCGCGACCGACGACGTCGCTTTGTTCACTACCTGGCCACCCGCCAAGGTTGCGCTCGCCCCGTTGAAATTCCCGTCGCCGGCATAGGTTCCGCTTATGATGTGCGGTCCAACCAGCAGTCCCGAAGCCGGAATGACGGCCGTTCCTCCCGCTAAACCAACGATGGATGGACCGCCACCGTCGACCACCAGCGTCACGGTGCCGGTTGGAATCCCGGCGCCGGGAGCGGCCGGAGAGGCGACCAGCGTGATGACTACAGTTTCGCCCGAAACTGATGGGTTCGCACTAGATGAGAGTGCCAGCGTCGAATTCGCCTTATTGACATTCTGGGTGAGGTTCGAGGGGCCGGCTGACAGGTAATTCGCGTCCCCCGGGTAGCTGATCGCAACCGTGTGGCCTGCGACTGAAAGAGCCGGCAAAGCAACCGTGACGGAGCCGGCTACCAGCGGAGCGGCGATCGGAGCCCCACCATCCACCACGACGCTTACTGACCCCGTCGGAGCAGAACTGTCGGGAGCAACCGGTGCAACACTTGCAGTAAGAGTGACCGCTTGTCCGAAAACCGAGGGGTTGACCGGGGTGCTCGTCGAGAGAGTCACCTGGCCCTTGTTTACCGTCTGAGACAGGGCCGCGGAGGGTGAACCCTGATACGTGTTGTCGCCGGAATATACGGCCGTGATCGGGTGATCTCCGGCTGTGAGTTGGGCTGTCGTGCAGGTGGCGTCAGTCCCGCTCAGCGCAACTCCGCTGCAGGCCGAGATGGCAACGCCGCCGTCTCTGAAATCAACTGCGCCCGTTGCTCCGGCCGTGACAGTTGCCGTGAACGTGATTGACTGGCCATAGTCCGACGGGCTCCCGCTCGTGGTGACGGATGTTGTAGACGCAGTTCGGTTCACGGTAAAGCTTGCTCCGCTCGTCGGGGCAGCGGTAATCAGGTTGCCGGCCAGGTCTTTCCCGGCAGAGAGTGTCACGTTTGCCGTACCGTTCCCGTTTCCTACCATGTACGAGTAGGTGTATCGGGTGGTCGTCACCTTCGACATGTTGGTCGCCGCGAGGGCCGTTCCGCCGGTGATCGCGCTGATCGCGATCTGGGTTACCGGACTGTCCGCCATCGGTTCACTGAAATCGGCTGTAATCGTTACTGTTGTCCCCTTCGTGTAGGGGCCGGCCGGACTGTAACTGATAGCGGCGGTCGGAGCGACCGTATCGACCGTGAAGGCGCCTGATCCGGTGGCTGTCCGTGCCGAGTCATCGGTCAAGCTGACGTCGATCGTATGGCCGCCCTGAGCAAGACCGGTTACAGGGCAGGAAATTGAAGACGCGTTGGTTGTACAGGCT
>Ga0105104_10003728_pt1 | contig 10748 bp, 10 predicted proteins | sample PPLLaktember2015_3_FD_87034 | JGI IMG/M metagenome (GOLD analysis project Ga0105104, IMG submission 87034) | Freshwater sediment microbial communities from Prairie Pothole Lake near Jamestown, North Dakota, USA - PPLs Lake P7 Core (6) Depth... | ecosystem: Environmental > Aquatic > Freshwater >... | reverse complement strand
TGGGCATCATTAAGGGTTGGGTGACGTTAAAGAAGCCGTGTACCGATACGTCTATGACGCGATGCCATTGTGCTGAACTCATCCCCGGAAATACCGCATCATCATGTATGCCGGCATTGTTGATCAAAATCTGGATGGGCTCATTTTCTACCAATGGGCTAAGAGCAGCACTCACGGCCGCCTGGTCAGTCACATCGAATTGTAAAACGGAAGCACTGCCGCCTGCAGCATGAATCTCTGCTGCAAGTAGTGTTGCACTCTGGATACCATTGTTCGCATGAATATAAACATGGCAACCATCCGTGGCAAGCCGTCGGCAAATGGCAGCGCCTATTCCACCGCTGCCCCCCGTTACTAAAGCTCTTTTCATGAGTTTTCCTGAATCAATTGTAATGGCTGGCTCTATTGTAGTGAGTTGGCGTTTAACACCACAGCCGCGCGGCCTTCCAGCAGCACTTGTTCATTCGCGCTCACGCTAAATTCATATAGCATATTACTTTCGTTCGCCATGATACAGGTGGCCTTTATCCATAAGTCTGTAGCAATGTCATCTAAGCGCGTTACGTACATATTTACCCCGCGTACACTTACCAGATAACCTACTTTTGGCCGCGGGCTATCCGCAGGAGCCGATAATGCGCCATGTATCGCCATTGCTTGCGCGGCATATTCGATACCGCAGGCGACGCCTAGCTGGCCATGTGCGCGTAGGGGGTTGTCAGCGCTACGGTGGCTGACGGCAATACAGCTAATACTTGCCTGATCCCACGTTCGTACTCTATCAAGCAGGCACATATCACCCTGATGCGGGATATGGTTCGCAATCCATACTTTATCTAGCAACTGACTCAGCAAGGTTTCACCTCTACTAATAAACGTAAATCATCCAGGTAATCCAGCACAACGCTGTTGACCTGTCCTTTGGCGATTAGTTGTAATAGTGGTAAGCCGCGTGCAGAAGGGATAGCGCTGCGTAAGGTTTCCAGCACAGTATCTGTAAATTTAAAAGCTTTGTCATTAGTAAGACTTACTTGAATCTGCGAGATGCTTTTCTCACTTTGCTGGGGCGCAAGTACCAGCGCGATACCGCAATTATCGGGAATAGGCCGTTTGCTGAACATGGGCTCAGGATAAGGTGTGTCACTTGCCATTAAGATACAGCGCGTGCCATCTACCGTTACTTGCGTTAATGCATCAAGTAAGCCTGCGCCAAAACTGGCGTCAAAGGCACATAGCACCGAGGACGTAGCCATGGTCTTGGTGGCGATGCTCCAATAGCCTGCTGCGGCGTTATGTACGGAATTATGAAATCGCGTCGGTGATATCTCTCTGTCATCAGAGGCCAGCATTTCGCAGATTGTATGGCAATTAAGGCCATCACCATTTGAGAAAGAAAATACACTAGGCAAGTTTTCATCTTGTAATCCTGCTTCGGCAATCGCTTCCAGCGAAGTGGCTAGTGTCAACTTGATGATATCGCTGGCGCGCCTGCGTTCAGCAGCAGGTAATAGTTCAGGAATAGGGATGACTGTTTTGGCTGATTGGTAAGGCTGTTGGCCAGCCAGTATCTTGCGGCCGCTAGCCCAGCCGTTAAAGCCGGGGCCTATTAGGCCTATACCTTCAATGTAGGCGGTGAGACTGGGGGTCATCTGGAGTCTCCTGTAGTCCCTGCCAGGCCAAAAATCAGGCTGCAATTGGTGCCGCCAAAGCCAAAGGAATTACTCATGACTAGTTTTAAGGGTTGGTAGCGATCCTCTAACCGGTAATCCAGTTTTAGTTCTGTATCCACTTCTTTTGTGTTAAGCCCGCCAGGGATGAAGCCATGCTGTAACGCCAGTGCACAGACTACGGCCTCTACCGCGCCGGCAGCGCCAAGCGTATGCCCAGTAGCACCCTTGCTAGAACTGCATGGAACCGCTTGTGTGAATATTGCGCTAACAGCCTTGGCTTCTGCTGCATCATTGCTGGGAGTGGCAGTACCATGCAGGTTGATGTAATCGATATCGGTTGGAGCCAAGCTCGCGCTTTGCAACGCTTGCTGCATGGCTATTTTTGCACCCAGCCCTTCGGGGTGTGGGGATGACATATGGTAGGCATCACTGGATTCACCGATACCCAGCAATAATACTGCGCTATCATCCATAGCTGCGGATGGGCGTTCCAGCAAGGTAAAAGCCGCGGCCTCGCCAATAGAGATGCCATCTCGCGCGATGTCATACGGGCGGCAGGCTTGAGTTGAGAGTAGTCCCAGTGAATTGAATCCGTATAAGGTCGTTAAACATAGGGTATCGACACCGCCAACGATGGCGGCATCGATTAAGCCAGCCTCTATCATGCGCCGTGCCACGCTGAACACCTTGGCGCTGGAAGAGCAGGCGGATGACACTACCACTGCAGGTCCTGCCAGCTTAAAATAGCGCCGAGTGAAATCTGTCACTGAATAAGTGTTCTGGGTTTTATTGTAAATAAAATCTTCGGGTAGCGCCCCCGTGAGCTTATCCCGATTACGGTAGGCTAATTCAGTTTCCAATATTCCGGATGTACTGGTACCCAAGAATACGCCTATGCGATCATGCCCATATTTCGCCGCGGCAGCATTCACAGCATCATTGAAGCCATCCTGTTCTAGCCCAAGTTGTGCCAGACGGTTATTGCGGCAGTCATATTCAGCCATGCCGTCACGCATCTGCACATCATTCAAGCCGTCAACCTCGCCGATGAAAGTAGGTAAGTCTACGGTTTCAAAATCACAAGGTTTAAGCCCTTGCCGAGCGTGTAGTAGGGCATCCAATGTTTGTTGCAACCCGATGCCGATGCAACTGGTAACAGTGAAATGTGAAAGTAATAATGGCTTCAAAAAATCTAGGCTTTCTTTAACCGTGGGACGTGGTTTTAGTATAACCGACTACAAAATTATTGTAAGCAGTATCAAGTGGCTGCTTCAACTAAAGTCACAAAATGCAAACCTTTTTCGCGCGCGGCTTCCAGCAAGGCAGGTAGTACGGCCAATATAATAGGCACGTCGGCTTTTGTGCGTGCAGCGTTGCCGTCATGCAGCAGGATAATGGCGCCAGGCCGCAATCCTGCAATCAGTTTATTCTTAACTTTTTCCGCATTTCCGTTTTTGGTATCAAAAGCACGAACAGACCAGCTTGCAAGCCTTAAACCTAAACGGCTCAATACCGGCTCCAGGAAGGGGTTGCGCAAACCGGCAGGCGTACGAAAGAACTGTGGGCGTATGCCAGTAATGCGGCTTAAAGTCTCTTGGCCATCGGTGATTTCACGCATGATGTTGTTTGAACCCAGTAGCGAAAAATATAGCTTATGTCGTTGGCTATGGTTCTCAATAGCGTGCCCACGTTCAATAATTTCGCGGCATAGCTCAGGGTGCTGCATTGCATGGTCACCAATATGAAAAAATGTGGCTTTGACTTGGTAACAGTCTAAAATATCCAACACTGGCCGGGTTACAAGCGGATCTGGGCCGTCATCAATGGTAAGCGCAATTTCATTACGAAGCGTCGCAACTTGCGGCAGTTTCGTCCAATTCGGGCCTAGCCAGCTGCAGCGAGGTAACAACCCAGCTGTAGTGATTATTAAATGATCGACTATAAAGATAGCCAGTAGCCAAGGCCAGAGCTGGGGCGCTACGAGCAGAGCTAACAATAATGTAGCGTGCAGGATGACAGAGATTTTAATCAATAAAGTAGGTTGCCAATCCCTTGCTTGATTATTAGTAACTTGAACGTTCGTCATGACCTTGTACTAATTATTTTGTCCAGAAAGTTTTGCCATAACTGTTGCCACACAGGCCAAACATGGCCGCCCGGAATATTATCTACATATTCGTCAGGTAATACCTGCGCCATCATTGCAATACCTCCGGCAAACCTATCATCCTCTCCATAGCCTAAATGTACTTCTGTAGTATTCGTATGTGTAGTATTCACATGCGTAGTATCTGCATGGTTTTTTAACCAATACCAATTACCTCGTTCGGTATCATCATTGGGGATGGCATCAGGTGCCCATGCCTTAACGCCCCCGGCTAACGCGATTTCACTGGTTGTGATGCGGTTGCCTGGATACGGTGCCAACAGTAGTAAGCCATTCACTTGTCCGGGATAGAGATGTGCATAGGCGATTGCCACATAACCGCCTATGGAAATGCCCGCTATCCAGATGTTGGGATAGCCCAAGGCGGTATAAGGTTGTATCACGGTATCGTGAATTTTCCGTAATACGGTTTGATCCGCAATCTGGTCAAACGCCAATTCAGGCATGACGAGATCGATATCTAATTGACGTTGCCTGACTGCGCTTACAAAACCTTGAGCGATAAAATCCTCCGGCAGGTGGTTAGCGCCAGGTAGCAGGATGATAAGCATATTGGCTTTTTTGCCGGCATTCGCTAAATCAATGATGTGTCGCATTGCGTTTAACCTTTGCTACGTGCAAAAACGGCCGAGAAAACCAATGCCAGAATCACTCCGGGGGCAACAGTTACGCCCATCGCCTGCAATACCGGCACGCTGGAAAAAGCTAATAAGCCGAACCCTAGCACAGTCGCTACATTGGCAAATACCAATGAGGCGTAAGTACGCGGTGGAATGTCTGGTATACCCTGCTTAATGACTGGGTTGAAGAATAAAGCGTAGTTAGAGCCAATAGCTACAATCAGTAGCAAGCCTATCAAATGCAGAATAATGAGCTGCTGACCAAACAAGGCCAGTCCAGCCATCACCGTGAGTACGGCGGCGGCCAGCGGCGCAATAACCGCCACTACCCGCAAAGGCGAACGCAGCACAAACAACAGCAGTACGATAATCGCTACGATGCCAGCTAGCGATAACAAAATAGCTTCTTGCATATATCCGGAATACAGGCGGTTGGATTCAGCTTTCAAATCCACAAATAAGGTATTTTTAAACTGAGCTTGATCAAGTGCAACCTGCACTTGTGTTACATCGATATTACCGCTTTCCGGCGCTGTGAGTGGAATCAGCGAGCTCCAATGCTGACCTTGCTGTAGCAGCATTGCATCAACCGCCATCGCCATTGAGGTGCCTTGCAAATCGTTACGTTGTAACAATGGTTTGGTACGCGCAGCTTCCACATCCGTTAAAAAAGGAGCGAGCACAGCAGGCTGTACAGGCAAATCCTTTAATGCAGCGGTTAGTCTAAGTTTTAATTCATTTGCCGTTGGCAAGCTGGCTAACCTTGCTTGCTGGGTTGCCAAGCTGGGCAGGTAGTGGCTGGCACTGTCAAAACTGCTGAGTAATCCTTTTTCTACCAACACTTGCAATGCTGCTGATACTTTTTCAGTGTTGCTGAGTACCGCTTCCTGACTATTCCCCGAGACAACTACTACATAACGGACGTCTGGAGCACCCATGCCTGCACGCAACCTGGCATCTAGCGCTTGGTCAGCCGCAGATACCGGGCTTAGCGCGGCAAGTTCAGTATTCCATAAACGATGGTGATGCTGGTATACGATAACGCTGGAAACAGCCACTAATATAACCGCCGGCCAGCGTAAGCTACGAGCGAGCTGCGCGTAATGGGATAGCTTTACCCCGGCATTACTGACATCACGGATACTAAAATCAGCAGGCAACAGAGAGGGCAAAACATAGCGTGTCATCACAGCCGCGGCAATCAAACCCGCAACTGAATACAAGCCTAGCTGCGCCAGACCGGGAAAACCTGATAACAGTAATGCGGCAAAGCCGAATACGGAAGTCAGTACGCCTAGCCTCACCGTAGGCCATACTAGTTGCACCCATTTTTTACGATCCTGTTCCTTATCACCAGTTTGGTCCGATTGCATGAACAGGTAGATGGAGTAATCGACCGCTTCGCCTATCAATGCGGTGCCAAAGCCTAGCGTAATGCCATGCACTACGCCAAACCACAGGCTTACTGAGGCAATGCCAGCCAAGATGCCGGTAGCCACGGGGAGGAAGCCCAATAACAATGCGGTGAGTGACCTGTAAACAGCTAAAAGTAATAGCGCGATTAACACGGTGCTGACAATAAATATGACGCGCACCTGGCTTTTGATGGTGTCGCGCGCAATTACTGAAAACACGCCAGGGCCAGTCATCAGTAATGTAGGCTGTGGTGTGGCTGCTATATGTTTCGTCGCTTGGTTGAATTCATTTTGTATGAATTGCATCGCCTGTTTTTGGGCGTCTGTGTCCGAGCCTACAGCGCTAGTCTGTAACAGCAGTAAGGCCGTATTACCATCGCGTGAGGCCCATGCATCTTGTACAAGTTCGGGTTTATTACCGGCGTTCATTGCATCCAGGAGTTGCAACATTTCACCGGTGGGGTCATGCGGCAGTAGTGATTTGATGAGCAAACCGGCGGGTGAGGCAATCTGGTCGATGCTGTCGCTTATGGCGATATGCAGGCCATCTATGCTGAAGTGTTCAGGTGTAACTGCAGGGCTTAACAGATAGCGATTATTGAACAGATAGTTGCGGTCACGTTCTATGGTGATGGCCTCGCCGTTACTCACACTGACGAAGGCCGGATTGCTACGCAGATTTTTTGCAATTGTTTTAGAAATCGTAGCACGGGTGGCTTGGTCTGCACCTGCTATGCCGACTAATATCAGGCGTGAAGCCAAACCGTCCTTGAGCTGATCCATGAGTAATTGCTGTTCCGCCGTAGGGTTGCTGGGCAGGAATGCGGATAAATCTGCAGTAAAGTGGCTACGGCTGATAATGACCAGGCTGGCGACTATCATCAGCAGCCATATAACGATTGCAGCGCTGCAACGGTGGAGCTTGGATAAATGTGGTAGCTTTGGATTCACGAGTAAACTGATCTGGAAAGGCTGCGATATCAGGGCGCAGGTAAGGGCGTAATCATCATGAGTGAACTATCGCCATCTGCCTGTTTGATTTCTATGGTTTCCAGTGTGTTGCCGGAACCGCTAATATTGATGCTAGTGACGACCTTTTTCATTTTATCTTCCAGTGGTAACAGGGTCACATTCCAATCCTGCTGAGTGCCAATCATGCTTAATTTATAACTGCGCTCCAAGGCTCTGCGATCGCCTGCCAGCGTGCCACGTATGCTATCGATAAACGCGGCTATTTCAGGGTAGCTTTGTAATGACAGCACATGCTTTCTGCCGCGCTGTTCCACAATCAATTTGTCTTTATCCAGTACCATGCTTTCGGCCTTGGGTTTCAGGGTGCGCTTTTCCAAGCGGTCAGGTGCGGTGTAAAACAATTCACCTGATGATTCCACGGGCTTATCCAATATCGCGATGGATTTTTTCTCGATAAAGCTGGCATGGCCGCTACGTATGGTAGCCAAAGACTGCATGAGTTGGTCTAAATCCCAAGTGTCTTGTGCATGGCTAGTGGGGGCAATAGCCCATAGGCTACATAACAATAGGCAAAGATTTAAAAGACGATTATTCATGGATGTGATAACTCTTTTCACTTATGGCTCTTTTCACTTAATGAGGCCGGTGCCGATTGCCAGTAATCAAAAAAGTTAAACCAATTATATGGGGCTAAACGCGTATAGCGATTCAGCAACTCGGCATAGCGGGCAATCGCTGCATTTATCGCCTCTCCGCGCTGTCCGCGTGGTATCTCTGTAAAATCTGCCAGCGTTTCAAAATGCACTTGGTATTTATTGTCGCCCATATATAACCCCACCATGAATACCACCGGGCGTCGTAGTAAAGCCGCCATGCGAAATGGTCCGGAGGGTATTGCAGCGGTCGCCCCCAGAAGCTCTACCTGTGCCATAAGTTCATCGCCTAGCGTGCGGTCTGACAACATTCCAACCAGCATGCCTTCATCTAGTCGCTGCTGTACTTGCAGCATAGAATCGATATGTCCCAAAGGGATAATGTCCATGGAGGCTTCCGGGTTGATAGCGGAAAGTATGGAATTTATCTTCTGGGCATTATCTTCATGCATCACCATCGCCACTTTTAGGCCAGGCAGTTGCCTCCCAATAGCACGCATCACTTCAAAACTGCCCAGGTGTGCGCCCATGAGGAGCACGCCTTTATTGGCATCGATAAGGGGATGTATGACATCCTTACCCTGGATTTCGATATCAAATAAATCGTAACGGCGATTGATGAGATAAATGCGATCGTGGATGGTAGAAGCAAAACAGAAAAAGTGTTTATACAGATCTACAAAAGTGGCTGGTCGACCTAAAGCACGTGGCAAATAGCCTAAAGACGCCCGGCGGCTAGCGGGGGCAAACAATACAAAATAAAGTGCAATCAAATGCAATACCAAACGTCCGGCGCGACGGCCAAGGCGCAGCGAGATCCAACTCATGATGCGCAACATAAGCATGTTGCTACGCTCTTTATGTTTGAGCCAAGGCGCAGATTTCTGGTAAGTGATTTCCTTAGGCTGGGTCATATTCCACTATCTGATGACTTGGCTAACGGCTTGGATTTCAATACCAAATTGCCGACTACAATTTGGCGGCTATTCTTTTCCAACCCTTCACATAGCACTTCAAATTTAATGGCGCCATTCGCTGATTGCTCATGCTCAATGATGACTGATTCGCCGGGCTTCAAAGGGCTTAGGAATTTGACTGAGTTAACCTGCCAATCTGTAGCAGGCAACCCAGTATCGGTAACAATGGCATGCATCACTTCATCCAGCAACACAACACCCGGTACGATAGGCGTACCAGGGAAGTGCCCGGCAAACGTGGGATGATCCATCGGGATACTGAGAGTTTTTTGCTTTTTCATGGCTGCATTTTCAAGAACTGCATTCCGCTTCATTAGGACGCATATGTTGGCTAATAAGTTTTTGTAATGCATTGCGCGGCAATTTGCCAGTGCTGTTGCGCGGCAATGATTCTACAAACAACAGTGGCCTCGGTAAAAATACCGGATCTATGCGGGTGCGTAATTCAGCCAATATTTTAGCAGCAGTCAGGTCAGGAGCCACTACACAGGCGCACAGGCGCGTAACATGGTCATGCGAGAGCTCATCTGGCATGAAAAAAGCACCATCGATGACGCCGCTGATGCTATTCAAATGATGGTTAAGGTTGGCTAGTGAGCTGCGCTTGCCGGCGATATTGATGATGTCTTGCATACGACCTTGTAGCCGAAAGTGGTCATTATCAAGTGGCTCTATCACATCGTTCAGAGGTGCGGCAATTTCCACATGCCCACCTTCAGCCCAGAATCGTTCATCACGTGCACTTAAGCGCACATCGGGCAAGAGCTGCCATTGTTCTGTCTTGGCAGTGCGGCGAGTCGCAATCTGACCGGTTTCGGTGCTGCCATATATTTCGATTAAAGATGTTTTTAGTGACGCTTCTACTTTATGAGCCAGCGCAGTGGATAAAGGCGCCGTGGCGGATAAGACCATAGAGAGTTTGGGCAACGCAATCTCCGCATCTAATAACAATCGCAAGTGCAACGGTGTAGAAACCAATATGCGCTCGGCTTTGATGTCAGTTAATGCGGCAGCGATATCTGCTGGGTAAAAAGGTTGTTCGCTACTTAAGGCATTACCGCTTTGCAATGGCAGCAATACGGAGGATTCAAAGCCATACATATGCTGTGGTGGGATGGTGCCTACAATCGTATAGTCAGTACCGGCATCAAGCTCGAGTCGCTCGGCCTGCGCATGGACATTGTGCACCAGCGACCCCCAGCTTTTTTTATGTGGTACAGGTGTGCCAGTAGAACCTGAAGTAAAGACAATAGCGGCAAGCTGTTTAGCATCTATCAGAGGGATTTCCAAATGCTGAGCTTCGGAATGTGAAGTTTGCGGTTGAGCGGAAGTTTCAGGTATTACAGGGTAGCTTAACTTAGGTAATGCGATATCGCAGTCTTTACTATCATGCAGGCAAAATACATCAGCAGCAAATGCTTGCAGCTGTTGCACCATCTCTGGGGTGTGGGTAGGGGGTAGCAGGCTCACTTTGTTGCTGACCATTGCCGCAGCGAAACCGACGGCAAAGTGATAACGGTCGCGGCATATATTCAAAACATGCTTACCAGTTGGCAATGCAGCTGCCAGATACGCCACGTCCGCTAAAAACCGTTCAACTAAAATTGGCGTACCTTTCCGCCATGCGATGGTTTTATCAAGGGCGGAATGGGCGATTAAAGGTAATTTTTGCATGTAATATTAACTTAATGAGCGCTTTTGGAGTTCAGGTAGGCACGCACGGCATCCAGCACATTGCCCTCAGGCAAGTCGGTAAGCACTCGTCGGCGTACCATAAACTCTGCGATGAACATAAGTGCCACTAAAGGCAGTGTTAAAAAATTCACAAAGAATGACCAGTTTGCAAGTGGCGCGAGAAAAAACAACAAGCTTGATGCCAATATCATCATGGCAAAGAATATGACCCAGGCAATGGTCACTTTATATGCATAACACTCATGGGCAATAGGCAATGCGCCGCCATTGATGAGCTCAGCAAAATGTACACATAAAGCTTTACGGCCAGGTAACAGCGTTCTACTAAAAGTCAGGAGTAGGATTAACATAAGGCCGATATCCAGCAACCAGAATATTGATGCGGTATGTTGTTGAATCAGCGGTAATACCAACCAGCCAGCGACCAAGAAAAGCAGGGTGAGGCTCATGCCTAAAAGTTTTGAAGCCACTCTCAATGCAAAAGTTAGCGTAATTAATAATAGCGGTGCTAACGCCAGTATGGCGCCGAGCATGCTTGACTGCCCGGATGTGTTGACGTGATGAACGAGTGGCGCATAT
>Ga0105104_10003725_pt1 | contig 10751 bp, 7 predicted proteins | sample PPLLaktember2015_3_FD_87034 | JGI IMG/M metagenome (GOLD analysis project Ga0105104, IMG submission 87034) | Freshwater sediment microbial communities from Prairie Pothole Lake near Jamestown, North Dakota, USA - PPLs Lake P7 Core (6) Depth... | ecosystem: Environmental > Aquatic > Freshwater >... | reverse complement strand
CCCCCCCTTCGCAAAGAACATGGGTATCATAACAAAAGGCCCTCTCAATAGCCCCTTCAAGGTCATCCCAGTTTTCTACTTTCGTAATGCCAACAGAGGAGCCAAGATGGGTCGGCTTCGTAAAGACCGGCAGCGTAAATTTTTCACGAGCGCGCGCGAGCCATTCGTTCTTCTCTTCTTTCCAGCTGGCAATATCAAAACCGATAAATGGCGCCGTCCGAATACCATGAGCTTGGGCCACCTGTTTCGTGAGTGCTTTATCCATCGAAACAGCGCAGGCACGTGTGTCACAGCCCACATAAGGCCGCCGGAGCATATCAAAGAATCCTTGGATCAGGCCATCTTCACCAAAAGGCCCATGGAGAACAGGAATAAAGAGATCCGTTCGACTGAGGGAAGCGAATACTTCAGGCGAGATGATGTCAGAGCTCTCTCGCTCAATCGCTTCGAGTTTTTCATTGGTACAAAAAATTCTGCCATCAAGGCCTATCTTGAAGCCAATTACGTCATACAATTCAGACCGCAGGCATTCACGAATATATTTAGCCGATTGGCACGAAACCTCATGCTCACAGTTCATCCCGCCAAAAAAAAGGCCCACTGTAAGCTTTTTGATCGACTTCGTGTGAACGGCTCCAGCTAAATCGCAGCTCGCCTTCGTACTATCACCAGCACCAAAGAAAATCACTACATCGTGAGGCTCGAGAAGATCAAATACCTTCTCGACAAGCTCTCTTCGGGGCATATAGCAGCACTTCGTGCGGTTTTGCGAGGTGACGCGTTCGACAATGGCTTCGGTGGTAATTCCTTCACGAGGCTCTTCTCCTGCCGTATAAATGTCGGTCACCACGACACAATCCGCATCTTCAAAGGCGCCCTGGAGTTCATTCATGGCATACTGCATTCTGCTATAGCGGTGGGGCTGAAATACGGCGATGATGCGCTTCTCCCGAACTGCCGATCTGAGAGCCGCGAGTGTCGATCGGATTTCGGTCGGGTGGTGGCCATAATCATCAAAAATAAGGATCGATTTTTCGTCGCTCTTCTTTTCCATCCGCCGCTTCACGCCAGGGAATGTGCGAAAAGCCGTGCGAATCGCACTCTCAGGTATGCCAAGAGAAAGAGCCAAGCCAAAGACACCAAGAGAGTTCAGTACATTGTGGCGCCCCGCCAGATGGAGCTCAATAGCGGAATAGGTGTTGTTCTGATAGGTGACATCAAAAGTGAGCGTAAACCCTTTTTGGCGCACATTGGTCGCACGAAGAGCGACACCTTCACTAAAGCCGTACGATTGCCCTCTGATGGCAAGAGAGGCAAGATGTGGGTCGTCACCACAATAAAAGAGCTGCTTTTGTGTTTTCCGAGCAAAATTGGCAAAAGCATTTTTGAGATTTTCAAGAGAGCCAAAATGAGCAATGTGATCGGTATCGATATTGGTGAGAATTGCGCCCTCATAATCATATTTGAGGAAGCTTCCATCGCTTTCATCAGCTTCGATCACAAAAAAATCGCCACCTCCCGCTTTGGCATTACTGCCATCATGCAAAAGCAGGCCTCCAACAGCATAGGAAGGATCTACCCCGGCAATTTCAAGTACCCAAGCGAGCAATGAAGAGGTTGTTGTTTTCCCATGGGTTCCAGTCACTGCCAACACCCGTTTTCCCGAAGTGAGACGTGCAAGGACTTCAGAGCGGTGTAAGATCGGCAGATTCAATCGCTTTGCCTGCAAAAATTCGGGATTTTTTTCAGGGATATCGGATGAAAAGACAACAGTAGCAGAAGGGGTCACATTTTTTTCTTCATGGCCAATGGAAATTTTAGCGCCCATTTTGCCGAGAGCTTGCGTGAGATAATTCTCTGCTATATCACTTCCACTCACCTCATTGCCGCGGGCAAGGAGGAGCCTGGCAAGGCCTGACATGCCAATGCCACCAATGCCAATAAAATGATAGAGATCATGACCCGATGGTTGCGATGACTTCTTCATAAAAATCTTTCGGTTTTGATTGTTGATAAAATGTATCTATATTTTTCCTCATCAAGGCTAAATTATCCGGAGCGAGGAAATTTTGGAGGTGTTGTCGGAGAATCGATGGTGTGCACTCCGATTGCCGTAGCATCTGCCCACCTTGTACGGTATGCACCACATATTCGCTATTCTTCTCTTGATGGTTGTCTTGGCCGAACGGAAAGGGAATAAAAAATGGTGGTACACGGCAAAGAAGTGCCTCGGCAACAGTGCTTGCACCAGCTCTCGATAAAACTGCATCAGAGGCCGCCCAGGCATACTCCATACGAGGCTCGAACGGAGCGGTGTAGGCTCGAACATTCATCTCATCATAATAAGCCCCAAGGGGCGGGCTCTTTTTGCCAGTAAAATGAATGAACTGAATAGTTCGTGGCAAATCTCGGGAGGCTTGTAGAATCAATTCATTCAGCTTTTCAGCTCCTTGTGAGCCACCGAAAACCAGGCAGGTGATCTTGTCAGAATCGAGATGATAATGATCGAGGGCCTCTTGACGAGATGGCAGGTGGTTGAATTCTTCGCGTAAGGGAATGGATACATGGCGAACAGGCCCTTGCAACTTCCCTCGAGCATTCGGAAAAAAGGTGCCTGTCCAGAGTGCCCAACGAGAAAAAAGACGCACAACACGGCCTGGGACAGCATTTGCTTCATGGAGGATGTAGGGAATTCGAAGCCATGCTGCTGCGGCAAGTGTAGGCGCTGCATGGTAGCTGCCAAAACCGATGACAAGATCGGGCTTGATGTGGCCCAAGTGTTTCATAGCCGCTCGAGTGCCAGAGGCAAGCTGCACGATGGCACGAAGAGAGCGAATCGGATGGCTCGAAATAGTCCCTGAAGGAATATCGTAAAAAGGAAAATGGCGATCGAAATATGCATTTTCGCCGAGTCCTTTTGCCATAAAAGAGATGTCTATATCGGGATGCTCTTTTTCGATCTTTCGCGCAAGGGCCGCGGCAGGGAAAAGATGGCCTCCAGTACCGCCTGCAGCAAAGACAATTTTCTTCGTCATTGTTTGGCCTCCCACACACTCATGAGCATGCCAAGAGCGGCAGAGTTAGCAAGGAGTGACGAGCCGCCCTGACTAAAGAATGGTAGATTCAAGCCAGTACTGGGAAGCAGGCCTGAAACTACGCCTAAATTCAGAAATGCCTGAAACGAAAATAAGAAGGTCGCCGATGCTGCAACATACATTCCAACAAGATTGCTACACGAGAGGGCTATCGCAATCCCCTCGAGCGCAAACCAGCTGTACATCGCAATGAGAAGAAGCATGCCGAAAAAGCCATACTCTTCAGCATAAATCGCGGCGATATAGTCATTTTGAGCTTCAGGCAGGTAGCTCAATTTCTGCATCGATGAGCCTGGTCCCTTGCCCCAAAAGCCACCAGAGCCTGCGGCGATTTTGGCCTGATAGGGCTGCAAACCCTTTCCCTGGAGATCGAGCTCTGGATGGAGGTAGACCTCGATTCTGGCACGCACATAAGGCATATGAATGGCAAAAGCCGTGACAACGAGTGCCATACCGAGCATTGGCAAGGCCCAGAAATGCATGGGAACACGTGCCAAGAAAAAGAGCGCCATCAAGGCAACGGCAATCACACCGACAGTTCCATTATTTGGTTCGACGAGAATCAAAAGCATTGGGACCGAGATGACGAGGAGAATATTCACGAAATCGGCCAGCTGGGCGAGTTTGCCTTCGAGCTTGAAATAGCGATAAATAAAGTAGAGAAGAATGCTCAGTTTCGTAAATTCCGAAGGCTGCAAGCTTGCGCCTCCGAGCGAAATCCAGCGCCTGGCTCCATTGGCAACGACACCAATACCAGGAATGAAACAGGCCAGAAGGAGTGCTGTGCAGGCAGCAAGCAGCTTTGGACTTATCATGACGAGCTTTTTATATCCAATGGTGTAGGTCGTATAGGCCAAAATGATACCAAGAACACCATACGCAATCTGGCGCAGGAGTGCGGTATGGATATTTTTTGAGCCGGCATGGTCGATCACTTCCGCTGCCGTCGTGTTGAAGATCATGACAAGTCCCATCACAAAGATGAAAACCGTCGGTAGGATGATGCGAAAGCGTCTAGACATGATTACCTTACTCGAATCTTTTGTCCGATTTTGAGATTTTTCGCCTTCTCTTCATCGAGATTATTGAGGCTCAAAAGATCTTCATATTTTACATTGCATTTACGTGCCACTTTCCAGGGATTATCGCCACCTTTAATGACATAATATTCAGCCTCCTGGGAAGCTTTTAGAGCCGACTTTTCTCCTGCTACTTCATTTTTCTTCTCTGGAATTTTCAGCGCTTGGCCAATTTTTAGTTTGCTGCTTTCGAGGTTATTGTACTTCATGAGCTCTTCTAGAGGTACATTGTGCGCTTTTGCAAGTTTCGAAAGAACGTCGCCTTTTTTCACAGTAATCGTCAAGGCATCATTCGTCTTCTCTTCTTTCACCTCTGCTGTGACCACTTTTTGCTTCAGAGCATATTCTTGAAGCACTTGATCGATTTCATCAATGGGAGCTTTTGCGACCGCGGTAGGCGTTACGACGACATCCTCTTTCGGCATCTCTTTTGCCAAAGGAGCCTCTTTTTTCTCTTTCGGCCATACAGCAAGAGCGAAGACGAGGGCCACCAGGGCCACATTGACAAGGACAGCAATAATAATGGTATCTTTTCGGCTAATTTTCATAATTTTTGCACCACATTCTGAAATTGTTTCCCGCGATCTTTATAGTCTCGAAACATGTCAAAGCTCGAGCATCCTGGCGAGAGCAGAACCGAGCCCCCAGGAGTTGCAAGACGTGCTGCAAGCCGGACCGCCTCTTCTAGGCTCGCTGCATGATGAACAGAAAAAGCTCGCTTCAAATCGGCTTCAATGAGAGGCGCTGCCTGCCCAATTGCAATCACATTCTCAACTTTCCCTCGAAATGCATCGATCCAGGCAGTATAGGGTTCTCCCTTATGAATGCCTCCTGCAATAAGGACACAAGGGCCTGGCACCGCGTAGACTGCACACATGACAGCAGCCACATTGGTTCCCTTACTATCATCAAAAAAGTGGACTCCATTGACCTCGCGCACAAATTGAATACGATGAGGCGGTTTTTGGAATGTCTCGAATGCTTCAAGGCAGGCAATCGGCTCGACACCATAATTTCGAGCGAGAAGATAGGCGGCTAAAAAATTTTCGGTATCATGGGTAAAAACGCCTCCGAGCTTGTCTGGAAGACCAATCTCTTTCTCTCCATTGCGAATGATAGTCTTTCCATCCGAATAGAGGAAGCAATCGGGATGAAAGCCCCAATGTCGAGCCTGGAAAGGGACGCTTTCGTGTGTAAAGAAATTATTTTGATCTAAAACAAGCTCTCCCAAGTGCAATTTTGCATTGCGATATTCTTCGAACGTTGCATGGTGGTCGAGATGGTTTGGAGCAATATTCAAAATAGCGCCAGAATGGAGCCCACGAGTTTTCATCATGGCAAGCTGAAAGGAAGAAAGTTCCAAAACCAATGGATCGGCACAATCAATGGCATCAAGAATGGGCGTGCCAATATTTCCAGCCGTTTTTGCCGGAATCCCTCCCTTTTGCAGCATGGCCTGTGTCAGCATCGTGGTGGTGGTTTTACCATTGGTTCCAGTAATGCCAATCATCGGTGGCACACGCGTGTCCATATTTCGTAGGGCAAGTTCAATGTCGCAAATAACTTCGATTTTTTGTCGCTTGGCATGCTGGAGAAGAGGATGGCTGTAGGGCACGCCAGGAGAAGCAATAATGGTTGAAAGAGAGAGTTTTTCGGCCTCATCGGCCGGCACAATATAGGGTCGAACAAAAGCACACTCGGGTTTTGCAACAATTTCTTGCCATGTATCATCGACTGCGCAGAAGCGAATGTTCTTCTTTTGCAAGAATCGGGCTGCAGCAAGTCCACTTACGCCCAAACCTAAAATAACAACGTCGTCCATCTTATTGAAACTTGATTGATGAAAGTCCTATCAAACTCAGCAAAAAACCTATAATCCAAAAACGAATAACCACTTTCGACTCAGGCCAGCCCATATATTCAAAATGGTGGTGGAGAGGGGCACAGCGGAACACACGCTTCTTGGAGAAAAAATGGTAGCTTACTATTTGGATCAGCACCGATAGAGCCTCTGCGACAAATATCATACCTGTGATGGCAAGAAAAAATTCCCGTTTTAAGAGGATAGCAGAAACACCTAGCACGCCACCGAGCGCAAGCGAGCCAATATCGCCCATAAACACCTCTGCAGGGTGACTGTTATACCAGAGGAACCCGAGAGCGGCCCCTGCAAGGGCCGCCATATAAATGGCAATTTCCCCGGCCCCACCGATGTAGACGATATTGAGGTATTCGGCGATTTCGATGTTATTGGCTAAAAAGGCCACGATACCAATCGAAGAGGCTACAAAAATAATAAGCCCTGCAGCAAGGCCATCGAGACCATCTGTCAGATTGACCGCATTCGAAGCGCCGACAATCACAAAAATATAAAAGAGCCATAAAAAGAGCAGGCCTATCCCGGAGAAAACAAAGAGGGGCCCTTTCAGGAAAGGAATGTAAAATCGTGCGGAAAAGCCATGGAGCGAAATCGAGTGGATGGCACCTTTTGAAAACTCTTTAATGGCAGGCATTTTAATCCCAAGGACCCCATTGACCGCCCGTGTAACCTCGGGAATTTGAAGGTATGAAATAAGCGCAATAGCCCAGAGAAGTTGGAAAAACATCTTTTTCTTCGCAGAGAGCCCTTTCGAGCTTTGGTAGCGCAATTTGAGGTAGTCATCCCAACCGCCAAGAACACCAAATACGATCGTCGTCAAGCCTAAAATCCAGGTGAAGGGGTTACGCACATCCATCCAGACAAAGAGCGCCAGCAACATTGAAAATAAAATGAGCCCACCACCCATTGTAGGTGTGTTTTTCTTTCCCTTATGAAGCTCCCCCAACAAAAAATCGTCATACTGTCGAATCGGCTGACCAATTTTGAGGCTGTAGAGTTTTTGAATGAACGAAGCCCCCGCAAGCAGCGTGATGGCGAGCGCTGTCACTGCGGCAAGGAGTGCCCTGGTTGAGGTATAGCCAAAAACGGCTGGAATATGAAGTCCAAGATGAATTCTGAGAAATTCAGTGAAGAGTAAAATCATAGTGAATCAATAACCCTTTTAAGTCCTGTAGAAAGTGATCCTTTGACGAGAACGAGATCGCCGGCAGCAAGATTTTTTCGTAGTACCTCGAGAAGTTCATCAAAATCAAGGCACCAGGTACAGGTACGGCCCTCGTTTTTCCACACTTCGGCAAGAGCACGGCACTCCCGGCCAAAACAGAATAGCATATCCACTTTGTCAAGGGCATACTGGCCAACACTGGCATGGCACTCATCAGTAAAAGCCCCAAGCTCTTTCATGGGGCCGAAAACAGCCACCTTACGACCAAAGCCTTCCATGCTTGCCACAGCTTCAAGCGCCCCTTTCATAGAGGGTTCTGCAGCATTATAGGCATCATCGATGAAGGTAATACCACTCTTTTCGATGCGCTCGAATCGCCGTGCTGGAAGTGTAAGAGTCGGCAACGTTTGTCCGATCTCATCAAAACTCATCCCACACGACCTCGAGCACGCTATTGCGGCAAGAAGATTCATGTACACATGCCGGGCGGGGAAATAGGCGCTCTTCATACCATACCTTTTGCCCTTTTCAATAACCTCAAGGCTATTTTTATCCCATGAAGCGCTCCATGTAGCGTGCGAGTCTTTTTCGATGGAATACTTCTCTTTCATGCACGTGATTTGCGACCACAGTAGGTCAAAACAGGGCGTTTGCCCATTCACAATCACAAGTCCTGTTTTCGGATGTGAAAAAACCTCGGCTTTTGCTGCTGCAATACCCTCTATGGCAGAAAAATTCATCGCATGAACGAGAGCAATGTACGTAATAATGGCAATATCAGGCGGCGCAATGTTCACAAGCTTTTGAATATGGCCTCGCTCGCTCATGCCCATTTCTAAAATGAGATATTCTTCGTCACCGGCGGTTTCATTTAAAATAGACTGGCATAGGCCAATTTGTGAATTCTTACTTCCACTCGTCGCCATCACACGAAAACGGCTTTTCATAATGTGGTGGAGGAAGTTTTTTGTTGTCGTTTTTCCTAAAGAACCGGTAATGGCGATAATCTTTGCAGAAGAACAGGAGAGCCATTGCTTCGTCATCTCTTGCAGAGCTTCGAGCGTATCGTCGACATAAAAAAGGGGCATTGTACAGTTCTCGGGCACAAAACCCCGTTTCACGCATGCCGCCGCTGCGCCCCGCTTTTGGGCATCTGCCAGGAAGAGATGGCCATCGGTTTTTGCGCCAGGAAGTGCAAAAAAAAGGCTTCCAGGAACAACGTCCAGGCTTGATACAGCAATTGAAGCGAGTGGATATTTGAACTCGGCCGCGTTATGGGGCATGCCAAGCCAGCCGGAGACTTCAAACCAGGAAAAATGTACCACTGGAAACTCTTTGTAGTTTTTATGACGCATTGTGGCAAAAATCAGGATTGAAATCGATTGAAATCAACCATTCATATTGCTAGTCTAGTTGACTCTTCTGTTTGGTGGCATAGCCAAGTGGTAAGGCAGAAGCCTGCAAAGCTTCCATTCCCCAGTTCGAATCTGGGTGCCACCTTTTTGTAAATGCAAATTGCGCATCAACTGACACGATTTGCGCCAGGTCTTTGCTTTATCTTTTGTTCTTTTTTTCTTGGATGTGGCCCTTGGCCACACCGCGCGAAAAAAATATCAAAATCTAGAAGCAAATATCTAGCCCCTCTCGAATCATTTGATTCGCAACTTGCATTTTTTTGAAGCTAAATTATGACCTTGTATATAGTCTCGACGCCAATTGGTAATCTGCAAGATATCACTTTTCGTGCCGTTGAAACCCTTAAAAATTGCGATGCTATTATTGTCGAAGATACACGGCAGAGCGCAAAACTTCTCGACCACTATGGCATCTCGAAAAAAATGATCAGCTTTCATAAATTTTCCGAGGCAAAAAAAGAGGACGAGATTATCGCAGTACTTGAGAGTGGCAAGTCGCTTGCTCTGATTAGCGATGCCGGCACGCCGCTCATATCCGATCCAGGAGCCGATCTCGTCAAGCGTGCTGTTGAAGCAAAAATCCCTGTCATCCCCATTCCTGGGCCCTCGGCTCCCATTACCGCCCTTTCGGCTTCTGGGCTTGATACAAGCCGATTTCAGTTTGTCGGATTCCTGCCACGCAAAAAACAGGAACGGACTGAATTTCTCGAAGAGCTTTTGGAATATCCTGGAACAACGATTGCTTTTGAATCGCCGGAGCGCTTGAAAGAGACGCTTGAAGAGCTCGCTGAAATTGCTCCCGAGCGAAAATGTGTTGTGGCTCGAGAGCTCACGAAGAAATTTGAAGAAATCGCACGGGGGCGCGCCGAAGAACTTGCTAGTAGCGTTACCTTTCGTGGTGAAATGGTTCTCCTCATTGAAGGAGCCCCTCAAAAAGCCTCGCCCGACCTCCAAAGTGCACTCGATTTCGTCCATTTTTACCAGAAAAAACAGGACGTTTCGACGAAAGATGCCGTTCTCCATGTCGCGCGACTCCTGAATGTGTCCAAACGGGAGCTCTACCAAGCAGCTCATAATTGGCAGTCCCGAGAAGAGAGCGCTAAAAAATAGCATTCTTCCCTTGATTTTTTTTCGCTTACTCGTTATAAAACTTCCATATTCGAACTATAGGAGTTGAAGATGGCTACAACACAAAAAGAGATTATTTTCGAAGAACAGGCACGTCAAAAGCTGCTTTCAGGGATGAAGCAACTTGCCGATGTGGTCGCCTTTACCCTCGGTCCCAAAGGGAAAAACGTCGGACTGGAAAAAAGCTGGGGCGCTCCAACAATCACCAATGACGGCAGCAGCATCGTTCGCGATTTCGAACTGAAAGACAGCTATGAAAATATGGGTGTTTCGATCGCCAAAGAAGCCGTGCAAAAAACAAAAGAAAAATGCGGCGACGGCACCACAACAACCGTATTACTTCTTCGCTCACTTGTAGAAAATGGACAGCGTTTTATCTCTTCTGGAGCATCTCCAATTCACCTCAAACGCGGTATGGATAAAGCCGTAGAAGCGGTTCTCGAGGCTATCGAATCACAGGCAATCCCAGTCAAAGATGATGCAGAAATTCGCAATATTGCATGTGTTTCAGCCTCGTCGAGCAAAGAGGTCGGCGATCTCATCACCGAAGCTATTCAGAAAGTAGGTCGCAATGGCGTCATAACCATTGAAGAAGGCAAAGGAACAGAAACATCGATTGAAGTGGTCGAAGGGATGCAATTTGACCGTGGCTGGCTTTCAGCCTATTTTTGCACGAATGTCGAAAAGATGATTGTCGAGATGCGCCATGCTTCAATCCTCCTCGTCGACAAAAAGATTTCCTCCGTTCACGACCTCCTTCCTATTCTGCAGCAGGTTGCCACCACTGGCCGCAACCTGTTTATCATCGCTGAAGATATCGACGGCGATGCCCTGTCCACCCTCGTCGTCAACAAACTCCGAGGCTCACTCAAAGTCGCCGCTTGTAAAGCTCCTGGTTTTGGCGACCGCCGCAAAGCGTTACTCGAAGATATTGCCATCCTCACCAATGCCACGGTCATAAGTGAAGAACAGGGAGTTGCCCTCAAAGAT
>Ga0105104_10003724_pt1 | contig 10752 bp, 6 predicted proteins | sample PPLLaktember2015_3_FD_87034 | JGI IMG/M metagenome (GOLD analysis project Ga0105104, IMG submission 87034) | Freshwater sediment microbial communities from Prairie Pothole Lake near Jamestown, North Dakota, USA - PPLs Lake P7 Core (6) Depth... | ecosystem: Environmental > Aquatic > Freshwater >... | reverse complement strand
TTGGGTGGCCGAGAGGTACTCGTCCATCTGGTGGACGATGCCTGAGGCCGTCGCAGCACCACGCACTCCTCTTTCTTTCAGCTCCTGGAGGCGCGTCGGTCTCACCTTTACGATGGAAAACTCGGAGGCGACAAAGAAGCCGTTCAAGAGGACGAGCAGGATTCCGGCAAGAACAAGCAGGGTCTGGTGAAACACGTCCATAAATGAACTTTTATAGCACACAAGCGATCTATAGGAGTGAAATGGGATTAGGAGACGAACATTGCATACCTATCTCCTGATATTTACTGGCCTTTTAAGTGCGAACCCTTGGCGCTCCTGCCAGCAAAGGAGTATAATGCCAACGGTTGAGGCAGTCGTATGCCCTCTTGACTGCCAGGAGAAAACCCTATGAGTTTCAGGAAGCAGCTTTCCATCGCGAGTGTGGCATTACTTTTTGCCATGAGCTACGCCATTGCACAGCGTGACGGTGGCGGGCGCAGTGGATCAGATCGGGGCGGAAGCGACAGAGGCTCCGCGTCGTCGGGTCAAACGACGACTCATTCCAGCTCCACGTCCGTCGTTCATTCCACCCCAAGCAGCAGTGGCGGTGGGGGCGGCTCCACGGGCTATTACGGTGGTAACTCCGGGTATTACTACATTCCCAACTATAACGCCTATTACGCGAATAATTTCCTATGGAGCCTGTACAACCGGTACCCGTACTTCTCCATGTCGAACTACGCTTTCCGGTATGACGTAGGCGATTCCCCCATCGACCGCAACCTGTTGCGCCTGGCCCTGCAGGATTCCTATGAATCAGCCAACGCTATGGTCAATCAGGTGGACAACCTGTCGCGACTGATCGACCAATTCGAAACCAATCAGCTCGACCGGAAGCAGTTCCAAGCACGGTTTGACACTTCTTTGACGGAAATCCGAAAATTGGCCAAGTCGATCAAGAAAGACGAACGCCTGGAGTTTCTGGATCAGCGCAAGGGCGTTTCCTCGGAAGAGCCCCCCAAGGCCGCTTCCATCGCCGAGATGCGGGCACTAGTCGCGCAGCTGAGCGAACAAGCCGCCGCCATGCGAGATGGACTCGAGAACTACTACGTGCGGGACTACACCCGGACTGTGGAGGTTGACCATCTGAAGCAGCCTTCATTCAAGTCCCTGTCCGAACGCATTGATAAGCTAGCCAAGGCCATCGAGAAGTCGGCCGACCGCATGTAAAGCAGCTGACAGCTGACGGCTGACAACTGACGATTATTGATTTCCTCTTTCGTCAGCTGTCAGCTGTCAGCTGTCAGTCGCTCCCCCGTTTGTTTCAGCCACTGCCTTTTGGGTATACTGCCTACACAGGAATCGCTCGCAGATGCACACGCGTTACTACGAGATGCTCCGAAGTTGCTCGCAGGACGACTTCTACCAGGCGCTTAACGATCCCGAGCACGAGTTGTACGAAGTTGTGTGGAACGCGTTTGAAACCGTCGTCATAGAACCGGCCGAAATCTACGATCCCGGCTTCCGGGACTTGAATCAATTCCGATACCGCATTGGCGAGTCGTCCGCTACCCTGGAGTTCTTCCCGAATGAAGCTTATTTCATAGGCCGTCCGGAGCCGGATCCTTATCACGACAACTCGGACGCCGCCGGAATTCACCTCAAGTTTTCCATCCTGCCCAACATGAGCTGTCTGTTCTGCGTGAGCCTCGGCATCTGGGGGCAAGCCGAGCGGGAAACCTTCCGAAAGCTGTGGTTCCGACACAGGAATCTGCTCTCGGGGCTCTTTCGCCGGGCCAAACCGATCGTCTTCACGTCGATCCTCTTCCCCGACGTTGAATATGCCCCGAGCCTCGAGCAGATGCTCGACTCATACTTCAGCGTCCGCGATCCGAATAACCTGATTGAGCTTCAGTATTCGTTTCCGCAGTTGGAGGAAACGAGCGAGGCACAAAGCTTCATGGCTTACATGGCACTCCTGTATCACATGATCCGGAGCTTCGCGCACTCCGACAAAGACATGACGATGATGTGGATCTCTCGGCTGAACGAGTACTACGCCGGACACCTGCCGGATGTCCCCGCCCCCCTGCCCTGCGTGGCATTAGCGGATACCGCCTTTTAGCGGGTCACAGCAAAAGCCGATTACGAGCACGAGCACGAAACCCGCGGCGCTGGAGTGCATGCAGTTGCGCCAGACTCTTTCGGAGTGCGGTGGCCCTGACACCGCTTTCTTTCGCCGGCCTTGCCGGCGGCATAAAGAGGATCGATAGTGCAGAAGCCGCCGGCAAGGCCGGCGAGTGAAAGCGGTGTCAGGGCCACCGCACTCCGAAAGAGTCTGGCGCAACTGCATGCGCTTCAGAGCGCGGGTTTCGCGCTCGTACTCGTAATCGGCTTTTCTTTGGTTCCTTTTACCCTGCCACCAGCTCGTTTTGCTTACCCAGGCCGTATTTCTTCATCTTGTACCGCAGGGTGTCACGGCTGATCGACAAGAGGCGGGAAGCATGGGTTTGGTTGCCGCGGGCTTTGACGAGCGCCTGCCGGATCAGTTCCTTTTCCACCTGATAGAGATCGATCCCCTGGCTGGGAATGGCCAACGTCCCTTGTCCCGGCAGCGCGGTTGATTCCCCGGTAAACTCCGATATGCGCAGTGGAAGAAGGTCGACGTCGATGAAGCCCTGATCCTGCAGAATCACAGCTCGTTCAATGACGTTTTTCAGCTCCCTTACATTGCCGGGCCAGTCGTAATTCAACATGATCTTCTGGGCCTTCGCGGTCACGCCCTTGATCGATTTCTTGAAGCGCAGGTTGTAATCAGCGATGAAATAGTCAACCAGGGCCGGAATATCATCTTTCCTGTCCCTGAGAGGAGGCAGGATTATCGGGATCACGGATAGCCGATAGAAGAGGTCCTCGCGGAACTCGCCGTCGCGGACCATCTTCTCGAGATCTTTATTGCTGGCGCACACCACCCGGACATCTGATTTGATGTCCCTGATTCCGCCGATGCGCCGGAAAGTCTGGTCTTCAAGCACGCGGAGCAGTTTAGCCTGAAGATTCAGGTGTATCTCGCTGATTTCATCGAAGAAGACTGTTCCGCCGTCAGCCAGCTCGAACAGGCCCTTCTTCATGGCCTTCGCATCTGTAAAGGCCCCCCGTTCGTGACCAAACAGCTCGTTCTCGAGAAGCTGCTCGGGGATCGCCGCGCAGTTAAGAACCATGAGTGGTTGGTGGGCGCGCCGGCTCTGATAGTGAAGCGCCTTCGCCACCATGTCCTTCCCGGTGCCGCTTTCACCCTGGATCAGGATCGTGTTGGCTTCGCTGTCCGCGACTTTCTTCACCAACGCCTTGGCTTCCCGGAGAACCTCGGAGTCTCCGATGATGTTATCGATCGACCAGGTGTCCGCCTGCTCCTTCTTGCTCCGCTCGACCTCGGTTCGCAAGACGCTCGTTTCCAGAGCATTTTCGAGTGAGTGGAGAAGGCGTTCGAAATTGATCGGTTTCTCGAGGAAATCGTAGGCGCCGATTTGAAGGGCTTTAACGGCGTCATCCACCGCGCCGTACGCGGTAATCATGACGATCGGGACCGAAGGGGCAAGGCGCTTCATGTCGAGCAGGACTTTCAGTCCGTTCGCATCGGGCAGACGGATGTCGAGCGTGACCAGGTCCGGTCCATTCTCTTGGAAGAGCGTCATGGCCCGGGCAGCGGTCTCGGCCTCCAGGACCTGATAGCCGGCCGATTCGAGTTTTTGCCGAAGCGACCACCTGACCAGGTTTTCATCGTCGACTACTAAAACAGTCCTCGTTCTCATTGCAGCTGGTAGCGCGGAAGTTTCATGATGAATGCCGCTCCCTTCTTCACGTCGGGGTCGAGAGCCAGTGAGCCCCCGTGTTCGTGCGTAATTCTCTGGCAGATCGAAAGGCCCAGGCCGGTACCGGACTGTTTGGTGGTAAAGAACGGATCGAAGATCTTCCCTTGCACCCCGAGCGGCACGCCGGGACCGCTGTCCTGGATGCGCACCTGTACGGTGTCCTGGTCTTCCTTGAAACCGACTCGAATTGTCCCCTGCCGGTTCATGGCCTCGAGCGAATTCAGCAGCAGGTTCATAAACACCTGCTCAAGGTAGTTGCCGTCGCCCTTGACCAAGGCGTTTCGTGCAGCCGGTTTTCCCTCCACCACAAACCGTACATCCTTTCCGCCGGATTCCTTCAAGAGGCCGATGACATGCCGCACCAGCGGTTCAAGCTGCAGCGGCCTCAGCTCGGCAGTCTTCGGTTTGGCGTAATTCAACAAATCCCGTACGATCTTGTCGATCCGTCCCACTTCGCACAGGACTTCCGAGAGGATGTCGGTTTCGAGTTCTCCTGTCGTGCGATCCTTAATGACTTCGATCGCGCCTTGAATCCCCGCCAACGGGTTCTTGATCTCGTGAGCCAGCCCGGCCGCCAGTCTCCCGATCGAGGAGAAGTGTTCGGCCTGACGAACGAGATCCTCCATTTCGCGCTGTCGGGTGACGTCCTTGACGACCAGAGAACTTCCGGCATAGGAACCGGCGCCGTCCTTGATTGCAGTGCTGGTCAGGATGACCTGGATGGTCTTCCCGTCCCGGGTGCGCCACTGGGTCAGTCGACTGTTGACCGCCCCGAGACGGCGCGTCTGCTCCTCGATCTGGCGCAATTCGTATTCCCGACCGGGCGGCAGCAGGCGCTGAATATGATGGCCGACAATCTCGTCTTCCCGGAAACCAAAGATCGCCTCAGCCCCCTTGTTCCAAATGATGATCCGCCCTTTGGCATCCACCGTGATGATCGCATCGGCCGAATCTTTCAGGATGTGGGCCAGGAACTGCTCGTTGCGGTCGATGGCCGATTGCAGCTCGGTTTGAAGACGACGCAATGACTCGACTTCCGGTTTCTCCTGGCAAACGACCCTGCTGTATCGCGCCACTACTTCCCGTATGATCTGCTCCACCGGCTCACGAGATTCCAGGTTCAGACGTTGAACCTGGTTGCGCAGGTCGCTTTCCAGTCGGTCAAGCAAGTGACAGGTGGCCTCTTCAGCCTCACGGGAGACAGGCAGCGTCTCAAGCTTTATAACTCGGCTATTCATGTATTGTGTCTGGAATAGTATAGCAGGCGGGAACGGGTGGCCGGGGAGGTTAGGAAGAGGGGCGGAGCGGCGGAGGGGCGTGAAGCGTTGTAGTTGCGAAATCTCTTTCGAAGTGCGGTGGCCTTGACACCGCTTTGTGTTCGCCGGCCTTTGCAGGCGGCCCCAGAGAGGATCGATGGTGCTGAGGCCGCCGGCAGGGCCGGCGAACACAAAGCGGTGTCAGGGCCACCGCACTTCGAAAGAGATTTCGCAACTACAACGCTTCACGCCCCTTTGCCCCTTCGCCCCTTCGCCCCTTCGCCCCTTCGCCCCTTCGTCCCTTCGTCCCTTCGCCCCTTCGTCCCTCCGTCCCTTCACCCCTTCTTCACCGATACGTCCACCGGCCGTGCCTGTGATAAATTGGTGGGCATGTTGGCTTTGTTTAATATGTCACCCGCGGGCCTGATCTTCATCCATGTGATTGGCATCCTCGCTGTTTTCATGCTGGGCTATAACCTCGGCCTTAGAAAAGCCGAGGCTCAGCGACCACGCCAGCACAGCACCACACCGAAGTTGTCGAGCACACGGAAGCCGGCCTAAACAAAAAGGCCGCGCTTTTGGCGCGGCCCTTTTTCTTCCCGACCGATCCTCTTATCCTATCCCCTGAACGTCCGGAGCGCCTTCATGTAGTTAGCGCGCTCGAAAGCAGCCGGGTTGGCAGAGGAACGCTGGCTCATGCTGCCCTTCATCTGCTGCACGGATTCATACTCGTGCTCTTCCATCCACTCGGCCATGTCGGCCAGGACGCGGCTCAGGTGATCAATACCGTTCGCGTAGAGGGCGGAACACATCATCGTGACGTCCGCGCCTGCCATCACCAGCTTCAGCACATCGTTGGCCGTGTGGATCCCGCTTGTCGCCGCCAGGCTGATGCCTAGCCGGCCGCTCAGGATCCCAACCCAGCGCAGCGGCAGACGAAGTGCCTGCGGCGTACTCAGCAAAACGTTGGGCACGACTTCCAGCGCTTCCAGATCGATGTCCGGCTGATAGAACCGGTTAAAGAGAACCAGTCCATTGGCGCCTGCCGCTTCAAGACGCTTGGCCATACCTGCCATTGCGCTAAAAAACGGGCTCAGCTTCACGGCGACTGGAATCGTTACGTGGGCCTTGACCGACTTCAGAATATCCACGTAGATACGCTCGATGTGGTCACTTTGGCTGTTGACGTCCGTCGACAGGAAGTACACGTTGAGCTCGAGGGCGTCCGCGCCCGCGTCCTGGATCAGCTTGGCATACCGCACCCAGCCGCCTTCGGACGTGCCGTTCAGACTCCCGATGACCGGGATCCCCAGAGATGCCTTCGCCTTCCGGATATGCTCGAGGTAGAGGTCCGGACCGATGAGCAGCTTGTCAGGCTCCGGGAAATAGGTCGTGGCTTCGAAGAAGCTCTCCGTTCCCTGGTTGAGGCGTTCGTTCAACTCCCGGCTCTCCAGGATGATTTCTTCCTCGAAAAGCGAGTAGCAGACCACCGCCGCCGCACCGGCATCCTCCATCTTGCGCAGGTTGTCGATCTTCTCGGAAAGTGTGGAAGCCGAAGGAACCAGGGGGTTTTTCAGCTTGAGTCCCATGTAAGTCGTTGTCAGATCCATGCTTTACCTTCCTTAGAAGAGAAGGATGAAGGATGAAGAGCCACATGGTCGTTATCCTTCATACTTCTTCTTTCATTCCTTTCGTAGTGATCTACTGCTGCTTCTCTTCAGTGCCGAAGTGCCGGCCCGCCAGGTACTCATACAGGCTTCTTCGGTTATCGACATCCTGCTGAGCCAGCACCATCAAACGCTTCGCTTCTTCGGGCTTGGTCTTGGTCAGCATCTTGAAGCGCGTCTCACGGTAGCAATAATCCTTGACCGGGATCTTCGGCTCACGTGAATCGAGTTGCATCGGGTTCTTGCCCTGCGCCGCGAGATCCGGGTTGTAGCGGTACAGCGGCCAATGGCCCGAATCAACCGCCGCTTTTTGCTCTTCGAGCGCGGTTTCCATGTTGATTCCGTGGGCAATGCAGTGAGAGTAGGCAATGATCAGCGACGGACCATCGTAGGCTTCGGCTTCGAGGAACGCTCTGAGCGTGTGTTCGTCCTTTGCGCCAAACGCCACACTGGCCACGTAAACGTTGCCGTAGCTCATTGCGATCAAGCCAAGGTCTTTCTTGCCCATCGGCTTGCCGCCCGACGCGAATTTGGCAACTGCACCGCGGGGTGTGGATTTGGACGCCTGGCCGCCCGTATTCGAATAGACCTCAGTATCAAGCACCAGGAGGTTCACATTCTTGCCGGACGCGATGACGTGGTCGAGACCGCCAAAACCGATATCGTAGGCCCAACCATCGCCACCGATGATCCAGACGCTCTTCTTCACCAGCATGTCGGCGATAGCCAAGAGCTGTTTAGCCTCGCTTGACTGCACACCGGCGAGCTTTTCCTTCACAATCTTGACCCGCTCGCGTTGGGCGTAGATGTCCGCTTCGTCCTTTTGGGGCGCGCTTAGGATCGCCTGTACAAGTTCAGTTCCTACAACCGACTCCAGTCCTTTAAGCAACTGGCGGGCAAAGCCAGCTTGCGTGTCGATCGACAGCCGGAACCCGAGACCGAATTCCGCCGCATCCTCGAACAGCGAGTTGTTCCAGGTTGGACCACGTCCTTCGGCATTCACCGCATACGGCGTAGTCGGCAGGTTGCCGCCGTAAATCGACGAGCAGCCCGTGGCGTTGGCACAAACTGCGCGGTCACCGAACAACTGCGTCATGAGCTTCAAGTAAGGAGTCTCGCCGCAACCCGCGCAGGCGCCGGAGAACTCGAACAGCGGCTGCAGCAGCTGCGCCTGGCGGACCAGGTTCGTACGCACCTTGCTTCGGTCTACCTCCGGGATTCTCTTGAAGAACTCCCAGTTTTGGCTTTCGGGCTCGCGCAACGGCAGCTGCAAAGACATATTCAGCGCCTTGACCTTCGTCTCGGTCTTGCTCCTCGCGGGGCAGACATCGACGCAGACGCCGCAACCGGTGCAGTCTTCGGGCGCCACCTGGATCGTGTACTTCTGGCCTGCAAACTCCTTGTCTTTCACGTTGATCGCCTTAAAGGTAGCGGGTGCCTTCTCGAGCAGTCGCGAATCGTAGACCTTGATACGGATGCTGGCGTGAGGGCAGACCATCGCGCATTTCCCGCACTGGATGCAGATATCCGAGTTCCACACGGGAATATCCTGGGCGATGTTGCGCCGCTCCCATTGAGTCGTCCCGGTCGGGTAAGTACCGTCCACCGGAAAAGCACTGACGGGGAGCTCATCGCCGCGGCCGGCAATGATCATGGCCGTTACTTTCTGCACGAAATCAGGCGCTTCCTCGGGTACAGACCGCCGCATGCTGATCTCGCTCGAGGGATTGCTTGGGTATTTGACCTCGTACATGTTGGCCATAGCCTGATCCACGGCGTTGAAGTTCATCTTCACGACTTCTTCGCCGCGCTTCCCGTACGAGTGGACGATCGATTCCTTGATCTTCGCGATCGCCTCTTCGCGAGGCAGAACTCCCGAAATGGCAAAGAAGCAGGTCTGCATGATCGTGTTGATGCGCACACCCATGTTGGTCTTGCGACCCACGTCGTAGGCATCGATCACGTAGAACTTGATTTTCTTCTTCAGGATCTGTTCCTGCGCCGAACGAGGGATCTTGTCCCACACTTCGTCCGGACCGTAGGGTGCGTTAAGCAGGAACGTGCCGCCTTCGACCAGGTTCTTCAGGACGTCGTACCTCTCCATGAAGCCAAACTGGTGACAGGCGACGAAATTCGCCTTGCTGATGAGGTAAGAGGAACGGATCGGACGCGGTCCAAAACGCAGGTGAGAAACCGTCAGCGTCCCCGCCTTCTTCGAGTCGTAAACGAAGTAGCCCTGGCCGTAGTTAGGCGTCCCTTCAGCAATGATCTTGATCGAGTTCTTGTTGGCACTGACTGTTCCATCTGAGCCGAGTCCGAAGAACATGGCTCGCACAACGTCATCCGGCTCAGTCGAGAACTCGGGATCGTAGTCGATGCTGGAGTAAGTGACATCATCTACGATTCCGACTGTAAAGTGAGTCTTCGGCTGGGGTTTCGCCATCTCGTCGAAAACACCCTTCACCATCGACGCCGTAAACTCTTTGGAGGACAGACCGTAGCGCCCCCCGAGAACCTTCGGATGGGGAGCGGCGCCGTTCGATTCAACGAAGGCGTTTACGACATCCATGTAAAGCGGATCGCCGGAGCTGCCCGGTTCCTTGGTTCGATCCATCGCGGCGATGACTTTAACCGTCTTCGGCAAGGCATTGACGAAATGCTGAATGGAGAACGGCCGATAGAGTCGGACTTTCAGCACACCCACTTTTTCGCCACGAGCGACCAGATACTCGACCGCCTCGTGGGCGATGTCGGCGCCGGAGCCCATGATCACGATGACCCGTTCTGCGTCAGGCGCGCCAACATAATCGAACAGGTGATACTGGCGGCCGGTCAAACCGGCGAACTGGTCCATGGCCTTCTGGACGATTTCGGGACACGCCAGATAGAAAGGATTGCACGCCTCGCGGCCTTGAAAAAACACGTCCGGGTTCTGCGCCGTGCCGCGCATGACCGGCCGGTCGGGAGACATGGCCCGGGCTCTGTGGGCGAGAATCAGTTCGTCGGGCAACATGGCCCTCATGACCGACTCTTCCAGCTGCTCGATCTTTGAGACCTCGTGAGACGTCCGGAACCCGTCAAAGAAATGGATGAAAGGAACGCGGGACTGAAGCGTCGCAGCCTGGGCAATGAGAGCATTGTCCATGGTTTCCTGGACGGAGGCGGAGCCCAGCTGAGCCCAGCCGGTCGATCTGACCGCCATGATGTCACTGTGGTCGCCGAAAATCGACAAGCAGTGCGTGGCCACGGTTCGCGCCGCAATGTGAAACACGGTGGGCGTGAGCTCACCGGCAATCTTGAACATGTTCGGGATCATCAGGAGGAGGCCCTGCGAGGCCGTGAACGTGGTGGTCAGGGCGCCGGTCTGTAAGGCGCCGTGGACCGCGCCGGCGGCTCCCGCCTCACTCTGCATCTCCTGCACGAGCGGGACGATACCCCAAAGGTTCTTTTCCCCGTTCGCCGACTTTTCGTCGGCGTGCTCGCCCATGTTCGAAGAGGGGGTGATCGGATAAATTGCGATCACCTCGTTGGTTTTGTGTGCAACGATACCTACTGCCTCGTTGCCGTCAATTGTGACTTGCTTTTTACTCATTACCGTTCCCCGTTAGAGATTTTTTCGGCCCGCTATTACTGTCTGCGTGAATGAAATACTGCGACCAACCCCGGGCTGTGTTGGGCAAGCTGCTTATTATGCCTCAGGAATCGCCCCGAGGATAGACTTTCGCTCCGCGCGATTCGAGGAAGTACTGTAGCAACCGCTGTGCCTGATGTAGGAAGACCGCCAACCCTTTACTGGCGTGGATTCCTACGCCACAGCTGGCTCTTTTCGGCAAACCAGAGTGGGTCAGAACCCACCCATGGGGTGATATCGCGCAAAGGGGGGGAGCCTTTTGCGAGCGCAGCGAGCCTTCGGAGTGCGCAAGCCATGCTCTGCCCTTTAGCCGGAAGTCTATTCATAGCGTAGATGCTCTGCGG
>Ga0105104_10003723_pt1 | contig 10752 bp, 25 predicted proteins | sample PPLLaktember2015_3_FD_87034 | JGI IMG/M metagenome (GOLD analysis project Ga0105104, IMG submission 87034) | Freshwater sediment microbial communities from Prairie Pothole Lake near Jamestown, North Dakota, USA - PPLs Lake P7 Core (6) Depth... | ecosystem: Environmental > Aquatic > Freshwater >... | reverse complement strand
TGGCCTGCTCGATGGCCTCTGCGAAGCCGGGGGTCGCCTCAAGGAAGGCCACGCGCTTCTTCCAAATCTTCATCTTGGCGTGACCCGCTTCGGCCTTCGCCTGCAACTGCGCCAGCTTGAACTGGACCTTGTTGCGGAAGCCGAGACGAGCGGTGCAGTCGCTGCCGAAGACCACCACGTCGCCAGTCGGGAGGTGCGTCGTCGCCGTAATCCAGCGGACGCGCCCGTTGCCGCAATGCACACAGTGGTGGATTTTCTTGGCGTAATCGGGACCGAAGGTGGCGATCATCTCCTCCTGCCAGAACTTGACCTCTTCGACATGCGCTTCGATGCCCTGCCCGTAATACGCGGGGCGCTGGTTGTCGAGGTAGTTCACCACTTCGTAGTGGCTGGGTTCGAAGTTCGTGGGGTTGTGGACGGTCGGGGTCTTGGCCATGTGCTACTCCTTAGCGGTTGCCGATTGCTGACTGACAAGAACAGTATCGCATGCCCTGCGAGGTTTGTCAAGAGTGATTGGAGGGGATTTTTAGGCCCCCTCCAGCCCCTCAGCGGAGGTAGTGCGCTCCGTAATCGCCCACTGCATCAGCGCCTGCGTTGACGTAGATGGAGCCTCTGGCGTGCTTCGCCGGGGCCTTCCAGCCCGCCGCCTTGAGGATGGCTCCGTCCTCGATACGGACGAAGCAGAACACGTACCGGCTCACGCCGTCGCTGGAGACGATCCGGACGTTCTTCGCTCCGGGCATCACCGTGAACTGGGGGGCCTTCGAATGGGGGAAGTCCGTCGCATATCGGGCGTCACTGCGGGCCTGCACGCCATTCACAAAGGCGTCGAGGGCGAGGTTGAATTCACGAGTCGCGTTACGAATCTGCATCAGAGTCTCCTGTTAGGCGAGGCGGAGGAAATAGCCCGCCGCGAGCAATGAGTTGACCGACTTCAGGCCCGACTTGCTCTTGAGCCACTTCCGGGGGATGGTGAGGGTTTTCATGTGGTCGCTCCTCCATGAGCATCGAAACGTTGTCTGACTGAATCAGTATCGCACCTCTCCGGGAATTTGTCAAGGGGTCGGGATGTCCTTGCAGTACCACGTGGCCGACCGCTGGCTCCGGGTGAGTTCGTAGCCGTCCTGCGTGAACGCCTCCGCGAGGGCCAGTTGCGCCCGCTTGGCTGACGTTTCGTCCGTGAAGATGTCGGTCCTGAACACGAACACGCCACGATAGCTGATTGAGAAAAAGATTTCCATCGGTGCTCCTCCATGAGCGAAAAAGAGAATGCCGGGTTGTCCATCCGGGGTGGCCCTTCCCGGCGAAGGATTCTGCCACCCGTCGAGCCCGCGCTTGTTTGACCGTTTCAGGGGTAGCCACGGTGCTTGTCGCCCGCCCCCTACTCACCGGCTCCTCGTCTAATGCATCTGCTCGCCCTCCAGTCCTTTCAGTATCGCACCCCGCTGGGGATTTGTCAAGAGGGCTCGTGCAATTAATTGCAGCCTCCCTCAATAACTCTTCACCAGTGCGTCCAGTTCCTCCTTCGTGACTCCCACCGCCTTCAGCACCTTCACCAACCCGACTTTCTGGGCGTCAGGCAAGATATTCCCACCCACCGCTCGCTGGTGCAACACGGCCATGCCGAGTGCCAGCCGCTTGACTTCACGGACCTGATCCTTCAAGGCTTTCGCCTCCGCCTTCAGGGCGGGCATCAGGTCATGGGCCTCACACGTGCCACACCCCGGACACCGACACGACTGCTCACCGGGGGCCATCAGTCGGCCCAACCATTCGCCCGAGCACGTTCGTAGGCGTCATCGAAATCATCCATCGACAACTCCTGTATCACGACCCTCCGGCACTCGTTGCAGAGGGCAGCATCGAACGTGACGCCCCCTTCCTGCTCGTCACTCAGGACTGCGAAGTCCTCACACCGGGGGCAGAAGTCCATCGGCTCCTCGTTCCACCGGGGATCGTCTTCCAGCCCGTTCAGATAGGTCACGAGGGCCAGCACCATGGGGTCCGTGGTGTACTCCTCCGGGAAATCCAGTGAGGACGACCGGGAGATGTCCTCATCCTTACGGAGCAGAACTTCCACGTCCTGCGCCGTGGTGATGACGCTCTGATGATCGGCGTGGTCGTAGGCCACCAGCTTGCCGTCTTCGATGCTGAGGAAAATCATGACTGGACCGCCTTCGTGTAGTAGGTCGAACCTGAGATGACGCCGTCCACGTCCACTTCGGCCTCGATGGTGTATTCCGGGTTCTCGACGGGGTTGGGGAACACGTAGGCCACAGCCTTCGCCTTGGCCTCCGGCGCGGAAGCGGCCAGTACCGCATAGCGGTGGTTGCACACCCGACGACCGAGAGGGATTGAGATGGTGACGCACCAGAGATTCATTTAGGAGCCCCCTCCTTGGGGCAAACTCGACTCCCTCAGTATCGCAGACCCCGCAGGATTTGTCAAGGGTGGCACCCCTCATGCAACTGAGTGCAGCCGGAGGTGTGCATGGCGAAGTACGGAGAGATGGGAGAACCCCCTGCCAAACAGGGCATCACCCGTGACAAGCTCTTGGCGATGGTGCCTTCCTACCGGGCGGGCTACATCTCGGCTGGGGGCCGGGATGACGACATCCGGGACGATCAGGTCATCGTGACCAAGCTGGAACAGGAGAACGTCTGGAACGAGGCACACGCCGAGCAGTGTGGGCGGGCGGATGGGTTCAAGGCCCGAGAAGACGCCCAACAACGCGGGCACTGGTAACCACGGGTGGCCCGCTACACGTGGCGGGCCTCCTTCAACACTCGGCTGGGGAATTCATCGCATCCTCTGCGGGGGCTTCGGCTTGAGGTTGGAGGATGTACAACTTGGCTCGCTCATAGGCTTCCCAGTTCACTCGCTCCGCTGACCGCAGCACCGCTTGCAGAGCTTCCAATTCATCGACTGGTAGCCACAATACCGGCATTTTTACTCCTTAAAGGTAGGAAAACACTCCATTGACATGCGGGCGGAAGTATGGCAGAACTTGCGAAACTTGTCAACCTCTCAGGTAACTACCCCTCTTTTACTGGCGGTTCTCCCACAAATGCCTCTCGCAACATTTCGTAGGGGATGTGTAACGTCAGGTTACCCCGCGTTTTCTGCGGGTCCACACCGTCACCGATCAGCTTGACCACCCGCCGCTTGTATTGCGTGTGAATCTCGTTCAGCAGTTCCCTCTGCGTCTCGGTCATGACCAACCGCGTCACTTCGTCCATGGTCACCTCTTCTTCAACGAGTCGTCCAACATGTGCTGCCCGGTCGGGATGTGGAAGAGCGGGTCATGGGGACGCTTCCCCAGTTCCTTCTCCAGTGCTCGACGGGCCTTCTTCACGTCTGACCAGCGGCGGCTCCATGCGGCCCGCTCAAGGGCCTGCACGAGTAGCCATACCTTCTCCTTGTCCATACGTGCTCCAACCTGTTGTCCGTCGTAAAAATCATCCCGTTCCCATTCAGCCACGGGCGCACCGGCAACAGAAATTCACGATACCACTGTTGGCGGCTCCGAAGTTGATAAACGAGTGACGAGGGCCGTTGGCCTTGATGGGCGTCTGGCACTTGCGACACTTCGACTCGTGGCTATCCGTATAGCACCCTCGGCGGGCACACGTCAGGGACTTGGCGGGTTTCTTCATGCTCACTCCTTGAGTTTGGTGGTTCGACGTGACACCAGTGTAGCACACCCTCCCAGATTTGTCAAATCCTTGCAATTGGCTGCACATTTGACAAACTCGTTGGGCTGTGCTACGATCAGTGCAGTTCGATTCGCTCAAGGAGGAGCCAATGCCCAGAAACGTTCGTGAACGCACCTATCGTGGCATCTTCGTCACCCAACATGGATATCACGTGGGCCTCGACTTCTATGCCGGGAACCTCGGGGAGGCTCGGGACCACGCTCTTCAAGTGGCCAGCGATGCCCACATGCACGTGGACTATCCTGTCCTCACCCTCGTCCGGGTGGTCACCTGTGATGCAGACGAATTCCGCACAGGTGACGCCGGTTCGTGGTTTCCCCTCTTCTAAGGAGTGCTATGGCTCTCAAATTTGTGACCACCCCTGTCAAGCGGCAGGGTATCAAGAAGCGCATCCCTCGCAAATCGCTCCTGCTCTCCACGGCGAAGTCCGTGGTCATCAAGCAGGACTACGCGGCCATCGATCAGTTTGGGGAATTGTCAGGACGGAAGCGGGAGGCCGCTGAGATTGCCCGCAGGCTGGGCCACGACCTCTTGCCGTGGCATCAGCGGGCCAACGACCCCGCAGGCCGCTGGAATGCCTTCTGCGCCTCCTGCAACCGCCTCGCGGTGGTCTGCACAGAGGCCCCGGAGGACTTCCCGGACATCTACGGCAAGGCCCTCACGCAGGACTGTGCCCTGTAAAGCCTGACCACCTCCCAGAGGAGGATACCAGCGTCCACGAGCACGAGGGCATGGTCGAGGCTCACGCCGACAGGCTCTCTTCGCTCTGGTACTCGGGTTGTTGGTCTTTCTTGAGCTTGTCTGCTGCCGCGTAGACACTCTGGGGGATCATCAGCACAGGAATTCGATACAGACCCCATAGCTCACGGCGCATGGTCAGGCCATACGCCACCCCTGACAGAGCGTCTGCGATGTCCTTGCTGCCTCCGGGTGGATGGTCAATCCTCCCCGTCTTCGCATCCTTCTCCAGCATCAAAATCTCTCGATTCAGCTTTGGATGGCTGGGGATGTCAATGCGTCCCTCGTACATGGCCGTCTTGGTGAAGTCATAGGGTCTGCAGGGGACATCATCCATGCTCTGGTGCCCGGTGATGAGGCCCTGCTGCCGCAAAATCTGCTGGCTGTCGCTGCTCTGGAACTGGTCGAACGTCACCCAGATGATGTTCAGGCCCATCTTCTTGAGCACGATGATGACCTCCCGGATCTTGCTCAGCAGAATCTCGCAGTTCTTCGGCGGGCGCACTTCCAGCGTGCCATCGATCCAGATGTTCGGCATGTAGGCCGGTTGCTGGGGGTCACTGGAGACGTTCGCAAAACCAGAGACAGTGCCTATCGCTAAGCCCGCACTATCCCCACTCAGTGCCAAGTCCACATGCGCGAAACGCGGAATCTCTGGATTCCAAAAGTTCTTCTTGAGGAGCGTGAGCCGGGTTTCGACAAAGTCCACCACGGGTTGGGAGAAGATACTCTCACGGGGCTTGAACGCCGCATAGACCTTCTGTACTTCCAGAAAGAACGGGTGACGAGCGAGGGTACTGACCCCGGCAATTTCTCGCAGCGCATTGATGACATCCTTTTCGAATTCCAGCCGGAACTCTTCCGGGACTTGCACCACGAGGTTGCGGTCCTCGTCTGCGACGTGGTCATCCTCATCGAGAATTTTGGGCTTTCTTGTCAGGTCGCCTGCGAAGACCGGGAACCACCCCTGATTGCCGAAGTCATCCGGCTTGATGTCCCAGACCCGCTTGTCATACACGAAGATGCTGGGGTCTTTCTCCGCCTCTTTTACTTTTTGGTCGGTGAACTGTCCGGGGTACTTCTTGGAGGAGACGAGACAAAGGATGCCCGGTAACTTACCATTTTCCATAAAGCGAGACTTACGGCGGCGAGCAATGCTGTTATAGAGAAGAATCGCTTGGTCATATGTCCCCTTGTCTACAGCTACGCGGCTTTTCTCGACCACAGCCATGTAGTTCAACTCGTCAATCAACCCGCCCATCACGTTCTGACCAATGGCCGCTGTCTCATTGCCAGCCACAGGAATCACTTCCACCCGGTTCTGGAACACCAACTTACTCTTCAACTGCTTATCGAAGGGATAGTGCTTCAGGAAGTAGGGACTGCCCTCGATCATGTTCCTGAACCGCTGGTAGTCCACCCCCTGCGCCAACTTCAGCGTCATGCTCTGGAAGATGAGCAGGATTTCGCTCGATGGGTCCAAGCCAAACTGTCGATGCGGCGAGCGCATGCAGGAGAGGAGATAGAGTTGGTAGGCATTCGTATACAGGGCCAGCGTGGTCTTCCCGGAGCCAATGCCCCCGGTCATGATGGCCTCGACATAGCCCCCATGATTCAACTCCTCGGCCGCTTCCAGCACACCGGGATAGATTTCCTTCTCCTTGGCCAGATAGTGTGGGCTGCAGATGAATTCCGTGATGCCGACAGGCTTCCAGCGATACTGTGAGTAGTCCGCGAGGCGATTCGTCCGCTCCCCGCGCATCTGCTCTTCGACATGCACCACGGCTTGGGCGTAGTACATGGCCCGCTCGTTCAGGTCGTGGATTTTTTGTCCGGAGAGCCAGATTTTATCGGCTTCTTGGCGACCGAGTAACTTGAGGAGATACACGTGGGCGCGTTCATTGAGTGAGTCCAGATACTCAGGCGTGGTTTTCTGTTTGGTAACGGTAGAACCGGAACCACGTTTGAAGACGAGCATGCTACGACTTCTTGAGTGACATCACACTCAGGCACTCTCGGCACATTACCAAAAACTTGATGTGCTCAGGATGTGCAGCGACATGGAACTGACTCACCGTGCCGTGGTCCTTGGACTCTCGTCCACAGAGCGTGAGGCTCGGGTTGTTCCGTCGAACATGCACCGGGGTCATAGGCATGACTATTCGCCTGTGTCCTGCCGCGTGGGCATGGCCATAGGTGGGGCCTTCTGTGCAGTCAGTTCGTCAGGTCCATCCGTGTCCACGATGACGTGGGCCTTGAGGAGCGCGACAGTGTTCTCAAAAGCCCGCACAAGAAGAGGCACAGGCAGTTCCAATGGATGAACCTCCCCACTCCGCGCCATCCCGGACATCACACAATCCGAGATATAGTCCAGCACGTCGATGAGGTTCACGTCCTGCGGAATGCCATCAGGGTGCGTCAGGTGGTGCCGATTGAGCTTCCGATGCCGGTCCCACCACGTGGTTTCCTTGAACCCTGTCAGGAAGTCGTGGTGGAACATGGCGATATCGGTAAGTTTGTCCCGGTCATGCTGCAGGGCCGCTTCCATCAACAACCCCGCAAACATCCCCAACGCTCGCTGCACATCCCCAATGTGCCGTTCGGAATTCTCCAGTAGCTGTTCGACACTCACCTTCTCGTAGTCACAGGTACGAGTATCAGCCATGGGACTGGGTTTCACACGAATGGGATCCATCAGTCTCCTATCAGGCGGGGGATTTTCCGCGCATCGAAAATCTGCTCAATGGTCGTGACGGCTTCGAAGATTTGCTTCTGCACGCTCATCCCATCCGGGAACGTGGTGGTCTGCGTGGCCCCACGAGCGGTGGTCGTACTGACCGGACCTTTGAATTCATCCAACCCAAGGTCGAAGCGAATCTTCTGCAAGTCAAGGAGAAGTTGCCGGTAATCGTTGAACACCAAATTGGTCTGCGTCAGGAGGTGGCGATACTCCTGCGGAGCCATCTTCGCACTGGAGGGCATGTTGCTGGGAAGATGGAGATTACCAATCTTCGGCAGGAGCGAGTCCTTCTCCTTCTCCACGAGGTTCAGCACGCGAGTCCGTTGGATATCGGCCAGTTCTTCCATGCGGACCAGCACGGAGATGCTGACATGTTCCAACCGCTTAATCTGGGGGGTATGGCCTTCGGCTATGCGGCGAGCCGCTTTGAGCCCAAAGGCTCCTTCTGCCGCCACCTCTCGCAGGCGATTCAACTGAGCGGTGAGCGTCTTCTCGGCCACATCTTGAAAGATGCCCCAGCCCTTGGGCGGTTGCTGTTGCAGCGTACGCGCCACGTGCATAGCGGGCTCACCCCGCATCAAGAGATTCAGAATCTTTTTGAATTGCTCCTCACCGAGTGCTTGTAAGCGTTCAAAGGCCACAGCAAGACTCCTGCAATCAATTGCACGGAAACGTCGATCCTACTCCCGCCCTCTACTGTTGTCAAACGCGGGACTTAGACGAGGGGTTTCGCCCAGCGTCTCAAGGCCAAATCATGCTTCAGATAATGCTTCTTGACGGCATCCGCGATGCGCTTCTGTTCCTGCTCATCTTCGATACGCCGTTGGACGAGACGTTGGTGGGCGGGCGAGAGTTCACGTCGAGGTACTTTCGCCATGGTCAAACCTCCTTGACCTTCATCTTACCGGCTTTCGCCCAGCGGGCTTGCACCATTTTGCGAGCGTGGTCAGACTTTTCTTTTTTCGACATTAACTGACGGGATTCTGCGCTCCTTAACCCACCACGACGTTGGACATCTTTGGAGAGATTCCAACCCCGCCCTCGCTCCACTGGTTCGGATACTGAACTGGTCACCGGTTCGGATACTGAACTGGTCGCAATCACTTCAGTAGACTTAGGTGGAAGCGTTCCTGTTTGAATATCCTCTTCTTCTAGGGCCTTACGGCGCTGTCTTGCTAAATCCTTCACATCCACATATGCATCATCGCCTCGGCCAAGGCGATCTTCAGCGTCTCCCGGACGAATGAATATAGGCTTTGGCATTTATCCCCACCCCATCGGACCATTATGCTTCGGCACCTTCCAACTCCTCACCCTTGGTGGGCTGAAACGCATTCCGGGCTCGTATCGCACGAGCATGGAGTCGAACAAAGCAGCATCCGGCTTCCAACTCCCATCCTTGTGCTGGACCAGCTTCGGAGCCCCATCCTGCCAGAAAGCAATGCGCTTGTCGCAGAAGTGGACTTCACTGGCTCCGCACAGGATGTGTTGGTGGAAGGCTTTGGTGATGCGGACGGGGAGGAGGAGCAGGCTGGGGAAGCCCTTAGCGGCCTCCTCCTTGGCCTTACAGAGCATCTTCCCCACGAAGGGACCATAGGGAGGGTTGGCGTACCCGGACTCTCCAAAGTCCCCCCATGGGGCGGTCAGGGCGTCCTGATGGTAAGGACTATCGGGACCAAGCCACACATCACACAGGTGGTTGTGAGCATCAGCACACAGGTCAAGGTCAAACGGGCCAAAGTCCTCCTGTAGCTTGGCGAAGACGGCCGGAGGCGTCTCCAAGCAAGCATTCCCACTGGTCACATCCTTCTGGGTGGGGATGGTGAACTTGTCCCGCGTGGCGCGATTCATGGGGCCGTAGTGGAGGCTTTGGGCACCTCGTGCTGGATGCTCTTCAGGAACGTCTCGATGGTCTTCAGGGTCTGGATGAGGGCCTGTTCGCGGGTGGAGAGGTAGGCCAGACGGGTGGCGGCTTGCTGCTGCTGCTCTGGAGTGGCCTCTCCACGGGACAATGCGTGAATCCAGACATCATACGGAGTGGGGGTAGCAACCATATAGTGCCTCAATCAGGATGAAATCGTGAGGAAAGCCTTGGAGAAACCAGCAAGGTCTGTCATCTACAGCTACGGGGTTTTCTCCGCATAAATCCGGTCCAGAATCTCAAACTGCTTATCGGAGAGGGTGCCGCGCTTATCGAATTGGTCGGAGATGGATTCCAGAAAATTTTCCTCCCACTCGGTCAGATCCTTGTGGGGGCTCTCCAAGGCTTGGAGCATTTGTCTGATGACTTCCTTGCGGGGCGGGGGCATAAAACACCTCTGGAGGGGGAGGTTTATGTTGGTAGAAATGACAGGCGATGGCGGAGCCACGCATCTCAAGGGGCGGGGAAATTTCTCGGAAGGTACACGTGCCTCGGTCGGTATGGGCGCGGGTCCACCGATTATGTGCCTAAATACCCCAATCCTTGCGCCAAAATACACATGATTCACAGGTATGCATGGGAAGTGGGGAGTCTACCACACCTCCATGAATACTGCCTATACGCCTTTGGTCCTAGTGCCTCTCAGCTATTCTCGCCGGAAGAAAAAGTGATGGCTACATCCTCGGCCCTCGGGCCTTTCGGATTAGAGCGAACCACGAAGGTCACCGGGGTGTCCACTGAAAGAATGGCCCACTCCTGTGGCTTCAGTGCTGACCGGTGAAAGAAGTACTCCGTGCCGTGGCTATCTGCAATGAAGCCGAAGCCCTTATCGGTCATCAGCTTGACCACGGTGCCATCCTGTCGAGACTCTGCCATGCTTTCCTCCGCCGCCGCCACCAACACCGACAACGCGGGGTCAAATCGGACCCCTTTCCACCGCCTCGACATGCTACGAAGGCTTGGGGGGCCTGCTGGGTTCGGGTTTGTTGGGCTGTTCGGGTCTGGTATCCGGCCTGCCGGGAATGCCGGGTCTGGGGGTGTTGGTCGTGGGGAGGTCATGGTCCGGACGATCCGGATGCACCGGGACATTCGGCGGCTGTGGCGTGACCGGTGTCGGAGTAGTGGTATCCGGGGCGGCTGCGTGCATGGAAGTCCTCACAACAGAAATGCGTGCGATGTCTCGTAGTGTAACCATAAACTCTCAGTGCGTCAAGATGAAAAGCCACCACCTACCTATAAGAGGTAAGTGGTGACTCTTCCCACTTACCGCTTACCGGGCACGCCGCTCGTACCCTTGTCACCCGTGTCCGTGGGCTTTTCGAATTCCTTCGGCAAGTTCTGGGGCTTGTCACTGGGATTGTTCGGATTGGGGTGACCCTGTTTGTCTCCGGGCATTGGTATCCTCCTGCTACAGAAGGAGCATATCTTGCGCCAATGTTGCAGCGGTCATCCGCTATACCCGTGGCCTTTGGGTGCAGAGGATGACCGTTCTCTCTTTTATCTCAGGCGGCTGCAACTCAGCCCTGCGTGGACTTTCTCACAATGGCTCCACGTGCCATGCGGCCGGTTGATTACGGCGATCAACGGGTGCAATTGAGTGCAGGGCACCTTGTGGCTGGGGCTACTAGGCTAGGCTT
>Ga0105104_10003721_pt1 | contig 10754 bp, 10 predicted proteins | sample PPLLaktember2015_3_FD_87034 | JGI IMG/M metagenome (GOLD analysis project Ga0105104, IMG submission 87034) | Freshwater sediment microbial communities from Prairie Pothole Lake near Jamestown, North Dakota, USA - PPLs Lake P7 Core (6) Depth... | ecosystem: Environmental > Aquatic > Freshwater >... | reverse complement strand
GGATCGAGGGTGTCGAAGACGTCAAAGTAAGCCGTGGCCAGACTTGGCGATTTGGGGAAGGGTGAGAAGAGGTATTGGTAGCCTTGCTGATGAATCTGGTAAAGGGCAAAGGCAACACCGATATACGGTACTTTGTTCTTCTCCGCGATAGCTGCTGCGGCGGCATGAAGGTCGCTTCCAAAACCCCCGAGATAAGCCACGACGTCTTCCTCAGAATAGAGCCTCTCCATATGCTGCACCGTCTTGGTCGGATCAGACTCGTCATCGAGGATAACCAACTCCAGCGGGATTTTTGTACCCATTACCTCTACCCCTCCAGCCTTGTTGATATCCTCCGCAGCCAGAACATACCCGTTCCTGACCTGATCGCCGCCCGCTGCGTACCGTCCGGTGAGAGGTACCACCACGCCAACCTTGATCGAGGCGGGAAGCTCTGCCGAGGGTTGTGTGGCCGCCTCTGTGGCTGGGGCTTCTGTCATGGCTGGTTCTGTTGCCCCCGTTTGCGGAATGACCTCGGTCGCTGTCGCGGGCGTTCCGCACGCCGTGAGAATCAACGCGAAAAGCAAAAAGACAGGAATCAACTGTAAGGTGATCCTATGAGAAAATCCTCTGTTGGTCTTTTTCATTCTTCCTCCAATTTATAAAATGAACTCTGCAAGATACGAATAAAGATTTCCTGAACTGCGTCGAATCACTCTCCTTTCTTCACTTACCGTCATTGCGAGGGCGTCTGCTGCCCGAAGCAATCTCATGCACGATTAGTGGGATTGCTTCGCGAAGACTCGCAATGATGGAGTTAGCGTCCGATTTCCTCGAGGCTGTGACCCGGTACAACCGGCGTGCCATAACGATAAAACGACTTCGCAAGTTGGCTGCCGAACCAGATACTGCTCTTCTCCAGATCGATCTCATTTGCGACGTTCCAGACCACGGTCTTCCAATCCGGGTCGAAGATCAAGTAACCCGTGTCGCCGAAGAGCTCGATCCGATTGCCGCCAGGCTCGAAGCAATACAGGAAGTAAGCTTGAGTCGTCCCATGTTTGGCGGGACCCGTTTCGATCCGGATATCTCGTTCTGAAAATATGTCGGCAATGTCGAGGAGATGTTGCGGGGTACCGTACCAATAGGCGACGTGATGGAAACGACCGCGCGAACCAGTCGAATCGCGCATCAGAGCCAATTCGTGGACAAGGGCGCTGACGCTCAGCCACGACCCGACGACTGCTCCGCCATCCCCGATCTTTTGTTCCCGCACCTTGAATCCCAGCACGTCTGTCATGAACTCCGTGTTTTTGACCACATCGCTGACCATCAGATTGACGTGGTCGATGCGCCGCACAGGCACTCCGCGCAATGGTCGTTTCGAGGGGCGGTTGCGAAGTTTGCTTGCCAGCTCGGTCGGCGGCTGAAAGTAATCGAGTTCCCAGAGGACTTTTTCAGCGTGACCGTCCGGGGAGCAGAATTTGTAGGCACGACCGTGAGCGTAGTCATCCTCGGTCCAGCCTGCCCCCAGCCCGGAGGCTTCGATGCGGACTGCCAGTTGTTCGAGCGCTTCAGGAGACGAGGCGCGCCAGGTCACTTCCTCCATCCCCGCCTGTTTTGCTTCCGTGATCTTAAGCGTGTATTGATAGAAGTCTTCGTAAGCGCGCATGTACACCGATTGCCCCTCACGATGGCTGATCTCCATGCCGAGCATGTCGTGAAAGAAAGCGACCGACTCATCCGGCTTCGGAGAAAACAACGCCACACTGACCAACTGAGCAATATCTGTATTCATAAAACTTTATCCTTCAGCCTAATTCACCATTCACTACAGACACCTGCATGATTTGCTAAGCAAATCACACCAGGTGCAAGTGTGAACACAGATGGGCACTGATCTTTGAATAAACCGTGTCTGCGTTCATCCGTGTTGATCCGCGGTTCAAAACATTCTCTTATTCAAACATCACTGTCAACGATGGTTGACCGGTGAGCGAAAAAACAAACTCTTCACCGGCTTTCACCGGCAGCATTTTTGTAATTCCACCGGAGATGACGATATCGCCCGGCTCGAGCGAAACGCCAAATTCCAACAACTTGTTGGCGAGCCAGGCTGTGGAAATCGCGGGATGACCCAATGCCGCGGACCCCACTCCCTCGGCGGCGAAAAGTCCATTGTGATGGATCGTCATCGCCAATGCTCCCAAGTCTGCTTCGCACATTTGCTGATCCCATGGACCCAGGGTAAAGCCGCCATACGAAGCGTTATCTGCGATCGTATCCACCAGTTTGATGCGCCAGTCGGCAATGCGACTGGCGACGATCTCGATCCCCAGCGCGCAAGCCTCTGTCGCGGCAAGGACCTGTTCCGGTGTGATGTTTGGTCCGTGCAGGGGTTTTCCGATGAGAAAAGCAACCTCGCCTTCGATGCGAGGCTGCAGAAAATCACCGGCCGGGATGTTCACTTTTCCGTTCTGTGCCTGATAGAAGCTGGATTGCCAGAGCGTTCCATAATCGGGTTCACTGACCCCAAGCTGCTGCTGGATGGCTTTACTGGTCAAGCCGATCTTTCGACCAACGATCTTTTCGCCGCGCTCCAGCCGCATGTTCGTCCAATGGGTTTGGATACCATAAGCAGTCTTGACATCGGTAATGCCATCTGTTTCAGAGATGGGTTGAATCGGCGCGTGCGTGCGCCAGGCGGTATCGAGCTGTGTGGCAAGGGTTTCAATTGAGTTGGTCATAATATAAAAATATCTTTTCTCAATTATCTCGGTGGTCGAGGAACATATCGAGACCAGCGGGATGCTTTAAATCTGTCCGCTGAAGAATTGCGCCAACAATTGATTGAAACTCTTGGCGTATTCAACTTGAATCCAATGGCTGCATTGACCATATACATGAAGTTGGGCGTTGGGCAGATGCTTCAGCAAATGTAAACTCGTTTCCATCGGAACGATGTGGTCGTCGCGCCCGTGGATGAGAAGCGTAGGATGATCCATGCGGCGCAGCGCCAGTTCGGACACGACCAGATCGTCAATTGCCGTCTGGCGCGGGGCAGGGAACATCGCCTTGAAGGAGCGCTGCACGTCCGCGTTCATGGCCGCTTCGTAGCGCGTCCGGGCGATCGAATCCAGCCGGTCGGCGAGGAAGGCATCGTCGTAGACAAACCAGCGGATGAGATTACGGAACATCTGCACCGAAGGATCATCGTAGAAACCCCACAGCCGGTCCAGGGCGGGAGTGATCTTGTGCGGTGTCCCGATCGGGCCCATGTGGACGACCCGCTTGAAGCGCTCGGGGGCATCCATCAGGAGATGCAAGGCAATCGCGCCTCCCATGGAGTTCCCAACCAGATGCACTTTTTCGATCTTGAGCATGTCCAGCAACGCGAGACACTGGTCGACCCATAGCCGCATCCAGCTGTGCAGGCCCGTGGGCGAAGCCTTGGGATGTTCGGTCGCGCCAAACCCCGCCAGGTCCGGCGCTAGGCAGTGAAACTGGCCCTCCAATGCCGGCAAGGCAAACTGCCAGTTGGACCAGGCAGTCACGCCGGGGCCCGAGCCGTGCAGGAAGAGAATCGCTTCTTCTTTTTCTTCCCCGCTGATGTTGACATACGTGGGATAACCACCGGTTTTTACCTGAGTGTTAGAGACTGCCATAGCTTTTACCCTCGTTTTTCTGTTTGGCTAATTCCAGCGTAACATCCAGGATCCAGTCTTCCTGGCCTGCCATGGCTTTGCGTCTGCCTAATTCCACCAGGATCTCCAGTGGGTCTACATTGTATTGCTGGCCGAGTCGTTTGGCGTGCAGGAGGAAGGTTGAGTACACGCCGGCATAGCCGATCGCAATGGAGTCACGGTCCGGGATGGGTTGGAACGGCATGAATGGGGCGACGACAAATTCCGCGGCATCCAGCAGGCCGAACACATCCCACTCATGTTCATAGCCAAGCTTGTCAAGTGCGGCGACGATCAGCTCGGTGGCTGTGTTGCCGGCTCCAGCTCCCAATCCGCGCAGCGTGCCGTCGATCTGGTCCGCGCCAGCGGCCACAGCGGCGAGTGTGTTCCCAACACCCAGCCCGAGGTTATTATGCGCGTGAAACCCCACCTGGATCTTAAGCGCTTCTTTCAGCGCGCGCACTCGTGCAGCCGCGCCATCCGGCAGGAGCGCGCCAGCTGAGTCCACTACGTAGACACAATCGGCGCCATAACTTTCCATAAGCAGTGCCTGCTCCGCCAGAAATTCGGGTGGGCGCATGTGAGCCATCATCAGGAAGCCGACGGCTTCCAATCCCATTTCCTTTGCCATGCCGAAATGCTGCTGGGAGATATCCGCCTCGGTGCATTGGGTGGCAATGCGGACGACCTGGATGCCGCGCCCAATCGCATCCTTCAATTCCTTGCGAGTGCCGACCCCCGGTAAAAGCAGCGCGGCAATTTTGGCTTTTGTCACAGCATTGCGCGCCTCTTCGATGAGGTCCATCTCATCTGTCAGCGAGAAACCATATTGAATGGAAGAGCCGGACAACCCATCCCCATGGGTGACCTCCAGAACGGGCACACCGGCTTTATCAAGCGCGATGGCTACCTGTCGCACCTGCTCAGAAGTAAATTGATGGCGCATAGCGTGCGACCCATCTCGCAGGGTTGTGTCGGTGAGCCGGGGCGCTTTCATTGTTTGATTTCCTGGCTTTGGATATGCCGGGCGAAGACTTCCCCGACCTGGCGGGCGGAGGCAGTCATGATGTCGAGGTTGCCCGCGTAAGGCGGGAGGAAGTCGCCGGCGCCGGTCACTTCCAGCAGCATGGCGACCAATGTCCTGCGACCCTCGGGCGTCTCACGGACTTCGAAGACCGGTTCGTTCTTTAGACGATAACCTGGCACGTACATCTGTACCGCCGTGACCATCTCTTCGACCGAAGCCACGATCGCCTCACGGTCCACTTCCTCCGATCCGAGAAGAACATAGATCGTGTTCCGCATCAGGATGGGCGGGTCTGCGGGGTTGAGGATAATGATGGCTTTGCCCTGTTTTGCTCCGCCGATCACTTCCAGTCCGCGGGCGGTCGTGAAGGTGAACTCATCGATATTCTGCCGCGTGCCAGGCCCAGCCGACAGGCTGGCGATCGTACTGACCATCTCGGCGTAAGGGACAGGTGTCACACGCGTGACCGCATAGACAAGCGGGATGGTTGCCTGCCCGCCGCAGGTGATCAGGTTGACATTTGGCTCGTTCATGTGCGCGCCCAGATTCACGGGGGGGATCACGTACGGGCCGCGCGCGGCCGGCGTCAGGTCGATGGCGATACGGCCCGCTTCGCGCAGCAGCTTCGCATGCCGGACATGTGCATGAGCGCTGGTCGCGTCGAAAACGATCTTGATGTCCGGGTCATCCAAAATGGGTTGAATACCTTCGTGGCTGGTATGAATGCTCATTGAGCGGGCGCGTGCCAGCCCCTCCGACTGCGGTTCGATCCCGGTCAGCAATGCCAGCTCCATGTGCCCGGGCTCGCGCAGGATCTTGAACATCAAGTCACTGCCGATATTCCCGGAGCCAAGAATGGCGACCTTGACCCTGCCGTTAGGAGAAGCATTCACGCTAGGAAGCACCATAATATCCAAGACGGGCGGAAATCGTCTTCGCAGTCCGCACAATTGCATCGCGGTATTCTGTTTGCAAGCGCCGGAAGCGATATGCCGGGAGCGACATGCTGATGGCCGCGATGACCTGACCGGAGTAATTTTGGATGGGTGCAGCCACGCAACATAGATCGGGCAGGATTTCCTCTAAATCATAGGCATACCCCTGCTTGCGAACTTTTGCGAGAGTCTGGCCCAGTTCTTCTTCATCAGTGATGGTATTTGGAGTAAAGCTGGGCAAGCCGGCCGTCTGGATGATCCGTTTGACTTCTTTCTCGGAACAGTAGGCAAGCAGGACTTTTCCCAGCGCGGAACAATGCGCATACAGTCGAGCTCCCAGGGTGGTCAGTTCCACGCGGACAGCCTGCTTGCCTTCCAGCTTGTCCACATACACCGCCTGCGTGTCATCCAACACAGCCAGGTGGATCGTTTCCTGATATTGGGCTGCCAGTTCTTCCATCACGGGACGCGCCTCCCTCAGCAGTTCCGTGGTGGCAAGCAGAGTTTCACTTAATGTAACCAACCGCCAACCAAGGCGGTAGCGGTTTGCTTCGGTCTTGTTCAAAAGACCTAATTTGGCAAGAGAGGACATTAAATCATGGGTGCTTGATTTTGCCATTTTGAGCTGCGCAGCCACTTCGCGCACGCCCCACTCGGCATGGTCATGGTCGAAGAGCGCCAGTAGTTCGCCAGCTTTTTGGATGGTCTGTAACATGTTACTTGGATCCCCCGGATGACTTGGCGATGCCCTGCAGGATCTCAGCTCCCAGGTTGGCTGCAGAAAGACCTCGAAACAGGAACACCAGGTTGATCACTGCGGACAATTCTTCGAACGTCGCGCCTGCGCGATAGGCAGCCAATGCGTGAAGCTTGGCTGCATCCTGCAGGTTCACCAGTAAAATGGCGAACAACATCAACTGGGACGTCTTTGTGTCAAAGCATTCCGGATACATGCAGTGCCGCCGTAATTCCTCCTGCTTGGCAAGCAGTTCCGGGTCAAGCCGCGCGAGCATGTCTGTGCGTGCCTGAATTCGGGGTGGGACAAAGCCCAGCAATTCAGTATAAAAATCCCGATACTCTTCAACCTGCTCATCAGAGATTTGTCGTTGCGGGAGAGCAGCAGACGGAGAAGGTTCTGACATAATACCTCCAGTTGAGTTAGTATGGCACAAGAAAAGTACATAGACAAGTGCCTTGTCCGATTATATCGGACAAGGCCTGCAGATTTCCAGCGGTGGTTTTGCGACGGTTCGCAGATTTGTGATTGGTTATGAAATAGTTGTTATCGCAACGCGCCCCCTTGCCTGGCACTGCTGCCGAAAGATTGCGTTCACCTCCAGCGGTCGTTAAAAACATAAATACAAGTATTAGGCTTTCTTATACCCTGAGTTATGACATTCATCACTTGAATACTTCAACATAGAAGTATATAAGATAAATACAGTCTATCACGGGCTATTTTAGTTAGGCTCATGACGTATATCCCAGAAATCCCTGCCAGTCATCAAATGCCATCCTGTGATGTGCGCCGTATGGTCATTGCCTGCGCGACCGTCATCGAGGAGATGGTGCCATTCCTTCCCGCGGATGTTCCGTATGAGATCCTGGACTTCGGGCTGCACCTGCGTCCCAATGACCTGCGGGAATCTCTGCAGCGCAAGATCGAGGAGACTAGGCAACATGCCGATGTGCTTCTGCTTGGCTACGGTTTATGTTCCATGGCTGTGGTCGGCCTGAAAGCAACAGATGTCACGCTGGTGATCCCGCGTACGGACGACTGTATCGGGATTTTCATGGGATCGTGCGCCGCGTACCGGGCACAGATCAAACAGGAACCGGGCACCTATTACCTCACCAAAGGCTGGATCGAAGTGGGCGACAGTCCCTTTGAAGAACATCACCGGCTGGTCAAAAGATACGGGGAAGCCAAAGCGGAGCGGATGACCGGACTCGTGCTCAGGAACTATAAACGGCTTGGCTTTATCAACACCGGCCAGTATGAGATCAAGCGGTACCGTGAATATGCACAAAAAGCAGCCCGGCAATTCGGGCTGCAGTTCGAGGAAATTCAGGGTTCGTCCAGGTTGATCAGGAAAATGATTTTCGGTCCATGGGATGAAGAGTTCCTGATTGTCCCGCCAGGTCATACAGTGCGTTTTGAAGACTTCGTATCATCTGTGCCTCGTCCAGGCGCTGTAGTGTTGTCTGAATACCAGTCGTGACTATCGAGCCGGCCTGTTTGAGGAGAATACAGCCAGGCTCGTACGAAAACAGCTTACCTAATCTGCCACACGAAGGAGAACGATATGTCAGAAAAACTTGTCACTGCGATCGCGAATATGGAGGAGAAAGATGCGCTGGCTTTGGCTAAGCAGTTGATAGCCGAGAAAGCAGATCCCATGATCATTCTGGATGACTGCCGTTCCGCCATGGAGATCGTCGGCCAGCGCTTCGAGTCCGGTACGTATTTCCTGCCTGAGTTGATGCTCGCCGGCGAAATGCTGACGGAGATCACCGAAATGGTTAAGCCTGAAATGTCAAATGGGCAGAAAATTCAGCGCCACGGCCGGGTGTTGATCGGCACCGTGAAAGGTGATATCCATGATATCGGCAAGAACATTGTCACGTTCATGCTGGATGCCAGCGGCTTTGAGGTGAAGGACCTGGGCGTCGATGTGCCTGCCGATAAGTTCGTCGAGGCCATTCGAGAGTTCCAGCCTCAAGTCGTGGCTTTGAGCGGCTTCCTGACCCTGGCCTTCGACTCGATGAAGGAGACCGTTGGTGCCATCCAGGCTGCCGGCCTGCGGGACGGGATCAAAATCATGGTCGGTGGTGGTCCGGTTAGCGAGGAGGTCAGGAACTATACCGGCGCCGATGGGTATGGCAAAGATGCCATGGCCGGTGTATCCCTCGCCAAACAGTGGGTGGGCGTCAAATAGAGCACAGGAGGCACAAATGAACACTTCAGAAGAAAAAAAGGAAGCCTTATACCAGCGGTGGCTGAACCCCAAAGACGGGGCTGGCAATGATCTGCAATTCCAAAGCCCGGAAGCCAAAAAGGCTTACGAGGAAAGAATCTTACGCATCAAGGCCGCGATCGAGCTCAGGAAACCGGACCGTGTGCCGGTGATCATCATGCCAAGCTTTTTCCCGTTCTACAATGCCGGAGTATCGCCGCAGGAAGCGATGTACGACTACGACAAACTGGGCACGGCATTCAAAAAATTCATCCACGACTTCGAGCCGGATTCTCATATCGGTGCCACGGCACCGGGACCGGGGAAGATGTACGATATTCTGGATTACAAGCTCTATTCGTGGCCCGGTCACGGCGTCTCGCCTGAGCACGTCTACCAGTGTAACGAGGGCGAATACATGAAGGCCGATGAATATGATGCGCTGATCCAGGATCCAACCGGTTACTTTTTGAACATGTACATGCCGCGTATCTTTGGAGCGTTGCAGCCGCTGCAAATGCTGCCGTTCTTCCCGGGCATGCTTGAGATGTACGGTCTTGCCTACAACTTCATCCCGTTCGCGATCCCGCCCGTCCAGGCGGCGCTCAAAGCGCTGATGGATGCAGGCGCGGAAGCCCTGCAGTGGGCGATGGCGACGGGCGCGATCGAGGGCGAGCTGGCAGCTGCGGGATACCCGCAGCTGTTGGGCGGCTTCACGAAAGCACCATTCGATGTGATTGGTGATACTCTGCGCGGCACCAAGGGCATCATGCTGGATATGTACCGCCAGCCCGACAAATTGATCCAGGCGATGGAAGCGCTGGTGCCGCTGATGATCAAGATGGGCGTCGGCGCGGCGCAGCAGACCGGTCACCCGGTCATCTTCATGCCGCTCCACAAGGGCGCAGATGGCTTCCTCTCCGATGAGCAGTACCGGAAGTTCTACTGGCCGACACTCCGAGCGGTCATGGTCGGCTTGATCGAGAACGGCTGCATCCCGCTGCCCGCGGCCGAAGGCGGCTACGGCTCACGCCTCGAGGTGATCCGCGACATCCCGAAAGGCAGCACCCTCTGGATGATCGATCAGACCGATATGGTCAAGGCCAAGCAGGCTCTGGATGGAATCGCCTGTGTCCTTGGGAATGTTCCCTTGTCAATGCTAAGTATGGGAACGCCTGAGCAAGTGAAAGAGTATGCCGAGGACCTGATCAAGAATGCCAATGGCAACGGGGGCTTTATCATGGGCAACGGCGCGTTCTTTGACCAGGCCAAGCCGGAAAACGTCACGGCGATCGTCGAGGCTGCCAAAGCACACAAGTATTAATCAGTCTGTGTAAACTGAATTGGCGGGTATTTGCTTTTGCAAATACCCGCCAATTTGATTCCGGTGGTCGAGTAGAGCGAGCGTTCGTCTCGCTCATATCGAAACCACACGTTACCTGAAAGCTTTTGTTTGCAGGTTACTCATTGGTCTCGATACAGCCCTCGAAGAACACTCGGGCTTACTCGACCAACGGACTGCTTCTTTGTCTGTAGTGAACTTCGGGCAGGCTCCGCAAGCGCTCTGCGGCTGTTTCGGGCGTGATGTCGCGCTGGGGCATGGCAAGCATTTCATAACCAACCATGAACTTGCGCACCGTCGCTGAGCGCAAAAGGGGCGGATAAAAATGCGCGTGGAGCATCCACTCAGGATGAGGGGTGCCATCGAACGGGGCTTGATGAAAGCCCATCGAGTAGGGGAAGGAAATTTCGAACAGGTTGTCGTAACGCGTCGTGACCGCTTTCAGAATTTCCGCCAGAGCGCTCAGTTCCGTGGAGGTCAATTCGGTGAGGCGCGTCAGCCCGGGGCGGTGGGCGCTGATGAGGGTCTCAAACGGCCAGATCGCCCAAAAGGGAACGAGCGCGGTGAAATGCTCGTTGATGGCAAGGATGCGTTCTTTTTGTTTCCGTTCTTTGCTGATGTAATCGGCCAGCAGCGGACGGTTCTGCTCATTGTAGTATTCCGTTTGGGCGGCAAGTTCTTTGCCCGGTTCGTTGGGGATGTGACCGCTCGCCCAGACCTGGCTGTGCGGGTGCGGGTTGGAAGCGCCCATCGCTTCCCCTTTGTTCTCGAAAACCTGAACGTACTGGATGAACTCGCGCTCACCGAGGTCAGCGCATTGTTCCGTCCAGG
>Ga0105104_10003720_pt1 | contig 10755 bp, 8 predicted proteins | sample PPLLaktember2015_3_FD_87034 | JGI IMG/M metagenome (GOLD analysis project Ga0105104, IMG submission 87034) | Freshwater sediment microbial communities from Prairie Pothole Lake near Jamestown, North Dakota, USA - PPLs Lake P7 Core (6) Depth... | ecosystem: Environmental > Aquatic > Freshwater >... | reverse complement strand
GAACTGGAACGCGCAGGCCGATTTGGCAGTCGATGATATTATCGATTTTCGTGATTACGCAATTCTTGCCCAAAACTGGGAATAATTTCACCGCTGAGATTTTCTATTTATTAAGTGCAAGAAGGGAAGCGGATTACATGGATTGGCTAAAAGAGTATATAAGTATATGCGTATATACTTATAGAGTGCCACATCAATCATTTTTTGTGTTTGGAGTTTTTTTGTGGTGTGGATTGAAGTTTGGTAGTTTCGTGGAGGGTATTCTTTTTAACAATTCTTCGTAATGGGTCAGTTATGGGTGGGAAAGCAAAGTAGCGCGGCCATCTTGGCCTCGCTGTCGCGGGCTGGAAGCCCGCGACACGATTCGAAAGCACCTGTAACTGATCCATTACGATTCTTCGGCGTTTATAATTGCGGTGATGCATCTTCTGTTGGCAGGTATTTTTCGTAACACGGGCAGGAAGCCCGGACCATTTACAAAAGGCAAATGCACCAATATTGCGGATTTATGGTAATGGGTCAGTTACTGGGGGTTCTTTAGTTGTGGCACGGGCTTCCAGCCCGTGAAAAACACGGCCAAGATGGCCGTGCCACTGTTTCTTGCCACCCGTAACTGACCCATTACGATTTATGCCACATTATGCTTGACAATCAGACCTGTAGCATATAAGTATATGCGTATATGCTTATATAGTGATGTCAGGCATTGATTATATATGCCCGTGAAATACAGGTTTAACGTCTTGTCATGCAGAGTATGGAGGTAAAACATTATGGCGGATGCGGCAAAAGTGGCGGGGATATTCAAGTTGTTTTCCGTTGAGGCGAGGGTAAGGATTGTTCAGGCATTGAAACGACGAGGGATGTGCGTTACGGAAATAATGTCGCAACTGGGCATAACACAAGAAGCGACTTCTCAGCATCTGCGAATTTTGAGGGATGCGGGAATCGTATGGTTTCAAAAAAGAGGGTTCCATGTGTATTATTCTTTAGACAAACAAAATACAGCTTTGATACACAAAACGTTAAGCTCGCTGTTCGAGCCGGGAAATAAATAAAGAGGGGATCGCAACGTATATAAGTATATGCGTATATACTTATGGAGTGCTACGTTATATTGTTTTTTGTACACAGTTTTTTCATCAGGCGGTTTGGGGGGGTGAGTTTTTTCTTTTTCTTCGAAGATTTGTTATGACCGTTCTTCGTCGAGTACGCCCGTCTGGCTGTCTCAAGAGTATATAAGTATATGCGTATATACGCATATACTTATATAGCGATTCAAGAGGCGCTATTTTAAACGTTATTGGCGTTATTGGCGTTATTGGTGTTTTGGACGTTTTTGCCGATGGGTTTAGCGGGCGATATAGCGCCGCCGGGAGGCGAAGGCGTTGTTGATATGCTTGACCTGGCCGCTTTAGCGGAGGCATGGCTGACCACACCCCTGTCGCCGAGCTGAAATCCGCAGGCCGATTTAGAAACCGATGAGATAATCAATTTCTTAGATTTCGCGATTATGGAGCAAAACTGGGAGTAGAATCGCCGAAGCGATAGTTTTAAGTTTTTAGTGTTGAGTTTTAAGTTGTGGAAACCGCCGGAGGCGGATAATAATTGATTGTAAGTACGGGAGGATTTTGCCGTCCAGTCCCACAACATGGGACTCCGTTGCACTACGCTTCGCAGATTATTTTCTGTTCAGATAAACTGGACTCCACCCCCTGCTGGGACTTCGTCCCCCAAATGGGACTACGCTGCGCCCCAAGGGGACTTCGTCCGAAGCGGACTACGCTTTGTTTCGCAAAAAGGTTGGTTTTTATCGTTGTTCTACAATATAATGATTACTTATGGTCGGAAGGCTACGGCTTTGTTATTTTGAATTTTCTATTTGTTATTTAATTGAGGGAGGTGGATTTAAGAGGAAATATGGTGGCTCCTAAATATGGAATTATTTACAACGGTCTGTTTATACAATTGAAGAATTTTCGCACAAGCATAAAGTCCTTTTTTACGGAGATATAACATGGAAATACTTCTTGTTATTTTGCTCGCCATATTACTTGCTTTAGTCGGGTATTTGCTTTTTTTACTTGTTTCATCTCAAAAACAAGTTACATCACTTGACGCTGATCTGACTAATAACAAAATAGAGTATGAACAAGAAATTCAGAAATTAAGCCAATATATTGCCGATAGCAAAACAAAACATGAACAAGACATTCATAAGTTAGGCAAATATATTACCGTTTTAAATGAACATATTAAGCGCCTTAGTAAATGGGCGGGTGTTGCAGGCGCTGATGAAAAAGCACAAGAGTTAATCCAAACAGCTAATAATATTTTATATAAAGCTAAATCTGATGCTGATCAATTGGAGACAAAAACACAAGAACAGGTTAATACGCTGCTAACATCATCAAAGAATGAAGCAGAGGCGCTTGTATCGGACGCCAAACAACAAATCAAAACAATGAAAGAAGAAACTCAAGCAACTTTAGATTCTGCCACTGTACAAGCAAAACAAATCATAGATACTGCTAATATAAAAGCAAAAGAAATTGCCGGCGGGGCTTATGAAATAATGAAAAATGCTTCGCTTTATGAACATACAGCAAAAGCGATGAAGAATCTTATTAAAGGATACGGGGATCAGTATATCATTCCAACACATAGTATATTAGATGATTTGGCTGATGATTACGGACACACACAAGCCGGGCAAGAATTAAAGGCGGCACGAGAACGAACAAAGGTAATGATTAAAAATGGAACAGCAGCCACATGTGATTATGTGGAAATGAGTCGCCGTGATACTGCTATCGATTTTGTAATAGACGCTTTCAACGGAAAGGTAGATTCCATTCTTTCCAGGGTTAAACATGACAATGCCGGGACGTTGATGCAAGAGATTCGCGACGCGTTTTCTGTTGTAAATTACAACGGGAAAGCATTTAGAGATGCCCGGATCACTGAAGAATATCTTGCTACACGACTCGACGAATTAAAGTGGGCAGCCGTGGCACAGGAACTTAAGTTGCAGGAACGTGAAGAACAGAGACGCATAAAAGAACAGATACGTGAAGAGGAAAAGGCACGTCGGGAATACGAACGCGCCATAAATGAGGCAGCCAAAGAAGAAGTTTTATTGAAAAAAGCCATGGAGAAAGCTCAACAGCAAATAGAACAAGCAACTTCAGAACAAAAGGCGAAATATGAACAACAACTTCAAGATCTTTCTGAAAAGCTTAAGGAAACAGAAGAGCGAAATCAACGAGCCATATCAATGGCCCAACAAACGAAACGAGGCCACGTTTATATTATTTCAAATGTTGGTTCATTCGGGGAAGATGTATATAAGATAGGATTGACGCGAAGGTTAGAGCCATTGGATAGAATAAGAGAACTTGGCGATTCAAGTGTGCCTTTTGAGTTTGACGTTCATGCAATGATTTTTAGCGAAGATGCTCCGTCACTTGAATGCAAGTTACACAAACACTTTATAATGATGCAAATGAACAAAATAAACCATCGTAAAGAGTTTTTCAAAGTCGATCTAAAACATATTCGTGAAGAGATTGAAAAAGTAGGGTTGAACGTAAAATGGACAATGACGGCAGAAGCCAAGGAATATCGTGAAAGTACTGCTATCGAAAATACTATCAAAGAAACACCTGCTTTACGAGAGGCATGGATCAAACGACAATTATCTCTTGAACCTGTTGATAGTGAACCTCCAGAGGCAGTATCATCAGTTTCAGATGTAAGTCAAACAAAGTAATAATTGCAGAATGTTTACCTCACAACGTTATGATTTAGAATCCAAGGAAGCTGAGAAAAGCTGCGAGTGCCCCTTCTTCGACGAAGATGCTTCCTCCTTCGCCGATCCTTCTTCGCTAAAGCTACGAAGGACAGGAGCTACGGAGGACAGGGCGAAGGGCGGGCAGTTATTTTTTATAAAAATAGGACGCGGGAATTTGGAGGCGAGGACGGACAAAACTGGATTCCCGCTTTCGCGGGAATGACAATAAGCAATCCTCGCGCGGGCAACCCCGGGTAAAACCCGGGGCTATATACACCGTAAAACGGTTAAAAGGTTTAAGAAAAGAACCCCCAAACCCAAAAGACGGGTTTGGGGGCTAAACATTGCTGTTAAAATGTTAATATGGGCAATAAGAACGTGCATTTTTCGCAAATTACCCATCTTGCCATAAAAATCTGGCGATTTTTGATAATTTTTTTTATTCCTTATTTGGTAAGGACTTATGGCAATATGAGGCAAAAAATCGAGTTACGTAAGTCCTTAAAATGGGGTAAATTTCAGTGTATATATAGAGGGACCGTGTAATCCCGATGACGGATGACAGAGGTCAGAGGACGGATTGCAGATTGTAGATTTCGGATTTCGTCTCGCCGAAACGAGACTCCGCCAAGGGCTTCGGATTGCAGATTTGAAGGCAGAACAAAGAACATAGATTTCAGAAAGCAGAAAGAAAAGAAGAAAAGGAGGGTGAATTATGACACGTATTTACATGAAAGTCCCGAAGTGGGTAGATATGATTTTCGCATATCCTGTAATAATTTACCGGCTGTGGAAATACGGATCTGCTTACCGGAGGATTTACCTTGGGGAAGGGAAATTCACGATGGTGGAGCCGGGGGATTTCTATTGGCTGAATAATTATCACTGGAGCGTCAACGGAAGAAGGGAACGGCCTTACGCAGTCCGTTACGTTCATTTATCGAGGGACAAAATAAAAACCATTTCGATGCACAGGGAGATAATGAATTTCCCGAAAGGCCGGCTGGTTGACCATGAGAACGGGTACACGTTAGACAACCGAAGGGACAATCTTCGTACGGCGACAAGAGAAGAGAACGCCCATAACAAAGGGAAGACCAGGACAAAGACATCGTCAAAATTTATAGGCGTATATTTCGACAAGAACAAAAACAGATGGATTGTAAGAATCATGTATAATTACAGAAAGATTTACGTAGGGACTTTTAAAGACGAAATCGAGGCGGCAAGAGCGCACGACGAGGCAGCGCTAAAATACCACAAGGAATTTGCAAAACTTAACTTTCCTAATGAAAAGACGAAGCCCCCGCAACTTTTCACTTCGTGAAAAACGCGACATGGGGGATTACGCTTCGCGAGGGTGAATTTTACGAATTTCACCGCAGAAAACGTTGAGAAAAATAGAACAGAGGAAGGATAGCGGATTTGAATGCAGAATAAAGAAAAAAATGGATTCCCGCCTTCGCGGGAATTACAGTATGCTTTTGCGGGAATGGCAAGGGTGAACCCTGTCAGGGGCGGGAGTCGATGAGCCAGTTGGCGGCGAAGGTTGCGAAATCGGCCATATCGACGAGGCAGTCGTGATTGAAGTCGCCTTCGGGGTAAGGATTATTGATATCGCCGCAAGTGGGGACAGGCGACAGGACGGCGAGGCGATACTGGCCTGAGCTGTTGGGGCTGAAAATCCTTAAAAAGCACGGGCCTACGCGAGAGACGGAGACGTTATTGGTTATCGCGGTTGAGGTATAGAAGCTGGTTATCAGGTGCAGTTGATTGGAATCGTTGAGGTCGTAAACGGCAACATCCCGGCGGCCTGCCAGGGTGGTGAGCGTTATCTGATAAGTGCCTATGACAGCGTCGAACCTTAGCCAGTCCTCATCGGAACCGACGTCGGCTGTGTATTGGATTGAGCCGTTGACATCCTGGCCATTGGGATTTATCGGGTAAGCGGCGGAGGAGGAGTTGCCGAAATCGTCGGGCTGGACGTTGAAATCGGTAACGGATATTTCGTAATAGCCATTGGCGTCGAAACCGCTGTCGTGAACCCTTAAGTCGTAATCATTGGCGTCCCAGGAGACGAGAGTTAAGGTCGTTTTATTGGTTAAAATAAACGGGCCGCAGGCGATTCGATACAGGTCAAATCTAATATCGGTATTAGACGCACGGTAGAGGTTAACCTGATATTTGTGAAAGGGTTCTGCGCTGAAAGTAAACCAGTCCTCATCGACGCCATTGGCGGTGATGCCATCTACGAGAGCGGGCGCGTTGACTTCGATGACTTCCGGGCCTGAGCAAAAGTTCGGGTAGGTATCCGTCGAGAAAACGCCGATGAGATTGACGCTGACCTGGTATTGGCCTGTGCCGTCGTACACCTTCAGCCAGGTCGTGCCTGCACGAAAAACAAAGACGTCTTTTGTTACAAGGGCGCTGATTGCCTCGAAGCCGGTTATCTCTCGCAACTGACCGGAAACATCAAGCTCAAAAACCGAGAGTTCCTTTTTTCCCAGCGAGCTATTAAGGGTAACTTCATATAGACCGTCTGCGACGGCTGTAAACACAAACCAATCCTCGTCGCTTCCCAGGTCGGCGGAATACTGAAGAGCGCCGTCGATATACTGGCCCTCGGGATTTATGGGAGTGGCCAAATCAGCGAAATTATTGTGGTCGTCGGGCTGGACGCCTAAATCCGTTACTAAAACCTCGTAATACCCCTCGGCGTTAAAACCATATTCATGAACTTTAAGGTCGTAGTAATTGGAATCCCAGGAGACCAGCGTGGCGGTATATTTGTTGGTTAATAAAGAGGACCCGCAGCCGGCGTCGAAAAGGTCGAATATAATATTGGTATTGAAGGCCCGGGTAAGCGTTATCTGGTATTTGTGAAGAAAGGCCGTGGCGAAAGTGAACCAGTCCTCATCCATACCCTGTGAAGTTATGCCGTCGTACAAAGGCGGGTTATCGACCGTCAAGAGCGCGGGATTAGTGCAGAAGCCGGGGTAGGTATCGACGGGAAAAGCGGCCAGGAAACTGACGGTGATATAATAAGGACCGGGCTGCGAGGTGCAGGAGACCTTCAGCCAGGTTGTGCCGGCATGAGTAATGAAAACGTTATTAGTTACAGTGGCCGTGGAAGCATAGAAAGTAGTTATCTGGGTGGAATCGTTTGGGCCGTAAAGCGTGATATCCTTTCGGCCGGAAGGGCTGTGAATTGTTACCTCATAAAGACCTTCGGCGACGGCGGTGAATCGGAACCAGTCATAGTCGCCTGTGCTGCTTAGGACACCATCGACGTATGAGCCATTGGGGTCGATTGGGAAGGCGGTATTGGGGTCGTTGCCGTAATCGGGGTCTTCGGCGGAGGCGAATCTGGCGGCGGGGAGCAATGCGAGGATGAGCAATAAGATTGCCGGATACCGGGTGCGATTTGGCCGGATTATTATGGAATGCATAACCTCGTCCTTTCCAAAAGCTCTATAAGTATATCGAACATTTGGGGGGATTTTCAGCATAGCGGGGGTGGTTTTTGACATAAGTCCTTTAATAGTATATGATTCGGTTCGGCTGTTTGAAGGAAAAACGATGGGAATTTTGATTGACCTGGTATATTTGCTGGCGTTTATAGCGATAAGCCCCGTGGGGATTTACCGGATGCTGCGGTACGGGCGCTACCGGGCGGGCTGGGGCAGCCGGTTTGGTCGTATAAAACGCAAATTCCCGGATAAAAAATGCGTGTGGATTCACGCGGTAAGCGTCGGCGAGGTCAACGCCACGACGACATTAATCCCATCGCTGGAAAGTAGATTCGGCGGCTATGAAATCGTGCTTAGCACAACGACCGATACGGGTTTTGCCAGGGCCAACGCGCTTTACGGGAAGCGGCTGAGCGTTTTTTATTTCCCGCTGGATTTTTCGCGAACGATGAAGCGGGCATTTGAAAATATCCGGCCTGCGATATGCCTTTTGGTTGAGCTTGAGGTCTGGCCTAATCTTGTCCGGATTGCACATCAATCGGAAATACCCGTAATCGTGGTCAACGGCAGATTGAGCGAGAGAAGTTTCGGCAGGTACAAACTGATAAAAGAGGTGGCTAAGAAAATCTTTGAGAATATTGAATTAGTTCTCGCTCAATCGGAAGAATACGCCGAGAGGTTCAGGCAGCTCGGAGTACCCGGTGAAAAAGTTACCGTCAGCGGGTCATTAAAATACGATACTGCACAGGTTGCAGAAAAGGTTGAGGGGGCTGACGAATTAGCAAAGCAGCTCGGCTTAAAAAATGAACGGCTATGGGTTGCAGGCGCAACGGGTGATAACGAAGAGGAAATCATACTGGATGTCTATAAGAAACTCATCGAGAAAAACACAGATTTACGGCTTGCGCTTGTTCCCCGAAAACCCGAAAGATTTAATGATGTTGCGAATCTGATAAAAGAAAAAGGATTCGACTTCACACGATACAGTGAAATAAAATCAGAAGACAGAAGACAGAGGACAGAAGACAGAATAGCGAAAACCGGAAATGTAATCCTCGGTGATACGATGGGGGATTTGCGGAAGTTTTATTCGCTGGCGACGGTTGTTTTTGCGGGCAGGTCGTTAGTGCCGATGGGCGGGTCGGATATGATGGAATCGGCGGCGCTGGGCAAATGCACGATTTTCGGGCCTTATGCTTACAACTTCAAGCAGACCGTTGAGGATTTACTTAAAAACAAAGGCGCGATATTGGTAAACAACGGAGACGAGCTATTTGAGGCGATGAAAAAATGCCTGAGTAACCCAGATTACGCAAACCAAATCGCACGCAACGGCCAGGATATAATCCGGAAAAATCAGGGGGCAACGGCAAGAACCATTTCACAAATTACAAAGATTCTAACGACTATTATTTAGAAACTACAACGACTTTATCAGCCGGTCGATATGGGCGATAAATTCTTCGGTAGGTTTGAGCCAGCCGGCGATTTGTTCGGTTTTAAAGGTAACGAAATCATCATAGTCGCCTGTGTGCCGACTATCGAATAACAAGTCAAAGTGAGCGCCCAGGTTTTGCGGTATCAGGCCGGTTTTAATAAAATCTCGATGCAGTAATGAGCGAAGATAGCCATGTTTGCCTGTTGAAAGTCCTTTAGTCAGCAACAATGCGGAAACAGCGTAAAAACAGGCATAATACAAACGATTGACATAGGCATTAAGATGTCCTCCGTTGAGCATTATTTTCGCTTCATCGATGGTTTCGTACGCCCGTTTTAGCCGGTATTCAACCAATGCACGTTTTTCTTCCGTCATAATACAACCCCGTCGCGGTCGATATTTTCGTGAAAGGGCATAGCGCGATAAAGAGGGGTATCCCATTGCCGCTTGTTATAGATTGCCAGCGTCAAAACAGCACCGTCAAGTTCAAGTGGAGATATACTTTCTATCATTTTTTTATGAACAGGTATATCCGCAGAACCACCTGTAAGAACAAGAATGTCGTAATCGGAATATTCGGTGGCGTCGCCGCGGGCTCTGGAGCCGTAGAGGATTACGTCGGCATCGGGGACAACCTGCCTGATGGCCTGCTTGCATTTTTTAAGCAGGTCAACGTCGGCGTTTACCGGTTTCCATTCTTCTATGGTTATCATCGGGCAATACCTTAAACCAATTCATACGGAAACCTTATTTTAACATAGCCGGACTGCTCAGCCACGCAATTTTTGGGCCAGGGCCTTGATGTGGTCGGGGGTTGTGCCGCAGCAGCCGCCGATTATTGTGACGCCTGCGTCGAAGATTTTCTTTGCGGCGTCGGCGAATTCGTCGGGGGTTACTTTATAGGCGGCTTTTCCCTCGACCAGCTCGGGTTTGCCGGCGTTGGGTTCTGCGAAGACGAGGACCTTGTCGTTAACGGCCTTGACGGCGGCGACGTATTTTTGTGTTAATTCGACGTATTCGTCGAGGGTGGTTGTGCCGCAGTTAAAGCCGACGGCATCTGCGCCAGCCGATACGAGAGCCGATACTGCCATATTGACGCTGACGCCCATCATTGTTCTGAAATCCGTTCCCTTTTTATCGAATGACATAGAGGCCAGAACGGGAATGCCCGGCGCGACGGATTTGGCCGCCTGGACGGCGAGGACGGCTTCTTCGACGGCGGTCATCGTTTCGATGATAAAGCCATCGACGCGGCCTGCGAGAAGGGCTTTGGCCTGGTCGGTAAAGACGATTTTGAGCTGTTCGGGCTTTAGATGACCGAGGGGTTCGAGGAAATCACCGCTTGGGCCTATATCACCGAGGACGTATTTGGCTGAACCGGCGGCGTTTCGTGCGAGCTGGGCGCCGGCGGTATTGATATCTTTTACACGATTTTCCAGATTGTGTCGCGCCAGGGTAAAACCGTTGCCGCCGAAGGTATTGGTTAGAACGGCGTCTGCGCCGGCGTCGAGATACGCCTTATGGATTCTCATTATCGTTCCGGGGGACTCGAGATTGAGCATCTCGTTGCAAACCACCGGCTCAGAGGCGCGGGCGATTAACTGCGTCCCCATAGCGCCGTCGAGGATAAAAACCCCTTTACGCAAACGGTCTTTCAAAGCAACTTTACCCACAAGCACTATCCTTTCAAACCTTCAACAGGATATATTACTATTTATTGGCCCCTCTGTTGAACCGCGTCGCCGTCGATTACCTGATAAATATGCTCGAAACCTCGCGGCTGCGGCCTGACAAACAAGCGTTGTTTCTGGCGCTCATTAAACTTAGTAATATTAACAGGGCCGAGTGATATTTGCACGGAATTGTCATTGGGGGTGATGAGCTTTATTGAGGCGGGGACGAAAAACCCGTCGGCAATCATTTTATAATCCGAAAATTCCGCGGAGGCGGCAATCTCGCCTGCCGGGTTAAAATATTCGATTTTAGCGACGCGGTAATCACAGGTTTCGATATAGACGCGTTTTAACAATTCGGCCCTGTCGCTATGCTGCCAG
>Ga0105104_10003719_pt1 | contig 10757 bp, 7 predicted proteins | sample PPLLaktember2015_3_FD_87034 | JGI IMG/M metagenome (GOLD analysis project Ga0105104, IMG submission 87034) | Freshwater sediment microbial communities from Prairie Pothole Lake near Jamestown, North Dakota, USA - PPLs Lake P7 Core (6) Depth... | ecosystem: Environmental > Aquatic > Freshwater >... | reverse complement strand
GGGCACCGACGTGTTCGTGTGGGGTGGCGACCTCGTTGGCACCTTGCAGGAGAAGTATTCCCGCACAATGACTTTCACGCTGATGCAGTTCATGAACGTGGACGTGCTCGCCACGGCCTACGGCATCAACAACGTGAGTGTCATTCCGGCGACGGCGACAGAGGGCAAGGAAATTGCCGTCAAGCTGAATCCCCGTCTGCTGGATACGGTTTCGTGGGTGTTCGACGGTTTCTACCAGGACACGTTGGCGCGCATCGTCATTCCCATCGGGCGTGTGACGCAGATCGGCGACGTGGACTTGACCCACAAGACCTACACCACAATCGAATCCACGCTCAAGGCGTACCCCGATTCGTTCGGCAACCACGGGTACCTGTACCTGAACGACGGCCAGAAGACCGGCTAGGAGCGCAACGGATCATGGGAAAGACAAGTGCCGCAAAGGTTTTGGCAGTGCCAGACCTCGAGGCAGAAGAGGTCAAGGAACCTACTGACGCGCCGGTCGAGGACAAAGAACCTCCCAAGCGCAAATCAGCGTATCCCGAAGGGACAAAGCTCTTTTCGTGGACGCCCAAAGACGGCAAGGCCGAAATCATCGAGCTACCAATGGATTTCATCAAGCCCAACAAGGAATGGTTGTGGGAGCAGAATCAGCTTCCATTCCTGGCGCAGACGTGGAACTGGCTCGACCGTGCGGGTACGCCGAAAAGTGTTCAGCGCCAATGTGTTCAGCTTCCCGACGACGAGTACATGGACATGTTCAAGGCGTGGTTCAAGGCAATGGGTGGTGGTGCGACACCGGGGGAATGATGGCGCTCACTCGTGTCATGGGTACCAACTGGCACGCAGTAGAGCGCGACCTTTTGGCTCTCGGCTTTCGGGCCGACGACATCGGAACTCCGAAACTCAGTGTGTGGGAACTGATTTCGATAGTTGTAGCAGCGCCTCCCGGCTCTGCTGTTCACTTCAAGACTGGCTCATGGTCCAAAGAGGCTGAGATGCTTGCCAATCTGGGTGAACAGCAGGCCGGGTTGCTTTCGCTTGAGGGTAGGTACCCACGGCCGGGCGTCCAATATCAGCACACGCCAAGGTATTCCGTGGACGAGAAGCCTGCCTTTGGTGTCTCCATGCAGTCGTTCACGGTGGACGAATTCACATCGAAGAAGCGTGCATGGTATGCGAACAAGCAATCCAAAGAGGTTGCGCCAGAAGAAGATTCACCCGAAGAGGTTGAGCGGATGAGACGACGGCTCAACGGTGACCCCCTCGACGACCAGCCTGGCGATTGGACTGAGTGATGGCGAACGACATTAACCTTGCGGCACTTTGGGTTCCGGTGATGCCGGAAACGAAAGGTCTTGGGCCAGCAATGAAGACGGCCGGTGAAACGGCCAAAAAGGAGTTCGTACAAGGCTTTCAGAGTGGTGGTGGCGGCACGTCGCCAGAGCAGATGGGCGCGCAGTGGGGTCAGCAGTTCATCCGGTCGTTGTCGGCACAGATGAGCAATCTCAGGATGCCCGACACCATGCAGAATTTCGTCGGGTCTCTTGGCGATAAAACGAAAGCGACTGAGCACCAACTAGATTCGTTGAAGAACAAGGTTCAGCAGACCTACACGGAGTGGCAGCGCGCCACGGCGCAGGCAGCGCCGCATCAAGAGAAACTTGTTGCGCTGCAAAAGCAATACAACGATGCGATTGCACAGGGCAACACCAAGTTTGCGTCATTTGTCCAGTCCCGCATGCAGTTTCACTCACAACACCCTGACATGGAAAAGGCTGTCTCGGCACAGCACAAGTACACCGACGCCACCGGCAAGCTCAGCGCAGCGCAAGGGGCGGTGACGAAAAGCTCGACGCTCATGTCGGCCGCAATGGGTGCAGGCGTGGGAATCGCTGCGTCCCTTGCGATTTCGGGTATCCAGTCGCTCATGAGCGCCATGTGGGACATGGTAAAGGGTGCCATGACCGCAGCCATCGACACGGCAAAAGCGTTGGCGCAGGAGATAATTCACGTCGGCGAGACCTACGAGGGACTGGCCAACCAAGTCGAGTTGTATTCCGGCATGCAGGGTCAAGCTCTGGAAGACCTAAAGGCAAGTACCGCAGACGTTTACGGCGGTCTCGACACCGACGCCAAAGACCTCGGCAAGACGATGGCCACGCTCAGCACGACGCTGGGCTTGCAGGGAGAACCGTTGGAGCAGTTGGGTTCTCACGTCGCCATGCTGCAAGGTCGGTTCGGTCAGTTCAACGTCGGCAACTTCACGGCGGCAATGGCGAGCTTCAATGTTGAAGGGGCACAAGCGGATACGCTTCTGGCGAACCTCACCCAACAGGCTCAGACCGGCGCGATTTCCATTGACGACATCACGTCGGCGCTGGCGCGCAACGGTGCCATTCTGCAAGAGGCTGGACTGAACATCAACCAGTCCGCAGCGTTCATCTCCAACCTCGGTGCCGAAGGTCTGCCTGTCTCAACGGTTTTGGCGAATCTGACTACGGCACAAGGGAAGTTCAACGATGCCGGTCTGACGATGCAAGAGGGTTTGAAGCTCACGAAGCAACGTCTTGACGAGTACCGTGCGGCCGGTGACAAGCTCAACGAAAAGGCTTTGCTTGTAGACGTTTTCGGCGAATCCGGCTGGGCCAACGCGCCACAGTTGCTTGAGGCAATGGCGAGCGCGGCCAGCATGACGGCCGACGAATTCGATGCCAACGGACAGTCTTTGGACCAATTGCAGGAGCACACGCAGGGTCTCGCCGAGAAGTGGACAGAGGTCAAACATCAAGCGGAAGAAGCACTTCGGCCGATGGGCGAGGCTGCCGTTGGCGTGATAGGCAGTGCGCTGGACCAACTTTCGGGTTACGTCAAAGAGCACCATGACCAGATCATGCACTGGGTCACCAACATTGGCGTGCAGTTCATTGCACTGTTGCCAAGCATTCAAGGTTTCGTTGCCGGTGCGCTCGACATACTTGCACCGTTCGCAGAGGGAACCATCGAAGTCTTCGGTGCCATAACAGGTTCCATCGGTTCGTTCTTGCTCGCAATGGGCGAGGCGACTCGTTGGATTCCCGGTATGGGCGAGATGTCCGAAGGGCTGCGAGACGCAGGCTCAGCGGCAATGGACATGGGCACGAAGATGCATGACCTCAACGTCGGCAAGGGCATGCGAGACGCGGCAGATTGGGTGCGTAGCTTCAACATTGACGTTCCCAAGATGGTTGACGGGTGGGTCGATTTCGCGCAGGAGATTGACGACACGACGTTTGACGACAAAGAGGTCAACGTCGGCATCGGGAATAGCCTTGGTACGTCAACGAATTTCGGTTCTCTGCCCGGTGGTCCTACTGGAAACGCTGACTCCACAAGCGTTTTCGGGCCTGCTCTCGCCGGTACCGGTGCTCCCGGCACGTCCTCTGGACCTGGCAATTCCCAAGGGCCAGTTGGACTTCCAGGCATGATGATTCCCGGTGGCGGGGGGAACAGTGGTGACTTGGATGCGGCACTTGCGGCGAGTGGTGCACCGGCCGAATTGATAAGGCTCATAAAGGGTTTCAGTGATGTCGAGGGCAAGAACCCGGCCGGTAATCCGACGCTCGGGTTCACCGATTCGCAGCTAGGCGGCGCGTCGGACGTGGGGTCACACGTTGCCGCACTGATGAAGCAATTCAAGGATCGGTCTGGCGTTGCGGGACCGTTCCCCGCTGGTGGCGGGGATGCAGCGCAGGCGGCGTGGATTGCGAAAGTTGTTGGGCAGGCTGGACTTTCGAGCGACTGGGAGGGCAACGCTCAGCCGGGGGATTACGTGCAACGTGTCATCGCTGCCATGCAGAAGTATCAATCTGGGGGAAGCGTTGAGGGGCAAGGCTTTTCGATGTTCGCCCCGAATTCCCGTGACACGATACCGATTTGGGCCGAAGCTGGTGAAGAGGTCATCAACAAGTCCTCGTCGGCCAAGTACCGGCAACTCATCAAGCTCATCAACGCCGATGCGTTCCAGGGTGGCGGGCAAGTTGGTGTGCAGCAAGTCATTTGGGCAAACCCGTTGTCGGGCAGCAAGATTGGTGAGGCAGGCGGCAAGCTCGTTGGACCGGGCACCGGCCAAAGTGGTTACTACTCAGGCGATTGGGGAGGCCACACCGGACACGTGCACACGTCGTTCTTTACGGCACCTGACGGCTCGCCCTACGGACTAGAACCGGGAACCGATATACGCCAGGGCGCAAGCGGTTTCCCGGCTTGGGTGTACGAGCTAGGCGACCGGTACGGCGTCGAGGGAAGCACGTATGCCGGTCACCAAGAGGGCAGCGGTTACAACCGTGGAATCGACTGGTGGCCAAAGGGTAAGGCCGACATGTCCGGTGCGAGTTACACACCGGCAGAGGTTCAAGCACTGGACACTTTTGCCGGTGCAATGGCGACAGCGGGAGCGCCTACGGCACAAGTGGATTCGAGCGGACACGTTACCAACGACGGTACCGGTGAGGCACCGGGCGCATGGGGTAGTTACGTCGGTAGCGGTGGTGGTCAATTCACTGCTGGCACAGGCACTTACGGCGGTAGTGGTGGCTCTGGTGGCGCTAGTGGCAGCAGTAGTGGCGGCTATGGCAGCAGTGGTCCCGGTGGCAAGAACATCATCATGACGGCACAGGGACCGATGGAAGCCGAAGACTGGGAGTCGAGAGCGAGAAACGAAGCGGCAGTACGGGATCAGCGCCAGCGACTCGACGACATGGACGCCGACATTCAACAGCGCAAGCGTGACATTGCCGACCGGGAGCGCAAGCTCAACGAGATGCTGGCCGACCTCGATCCGTTGACCAAGAAGCCGAAGGCAACGCAGGATCAAATCGACTCTGCCACACAGGCTTTGGCAGATGCTCGCACGGACCTTGCCAAGCAGGAACGCGAAAGAGGCGACGAGCAAACAGAATTGGGAACCAAGGAGCGCAAGGCGGCAGAGGACGCATTGGGCAAGCCGGTCAAGGGTGGCGACAAGCGCAGGGACGCAACAGGAATGGAGGCATTTCAGGACTTGGGTGGCGGGCTGTTGTCGGGTCTTGCCGACTCGCTCGGTCTCGGAACGGTCTTCGACAAGCCGCCGTGGGAGTGGGGAATCTTCAAGCTCGCAACAGGTTTGGCGAATTTCGGCTTCGGCACGATGGAAGCGTGGTCCAACGAGATTGGCAAGGGACACACGGGAGTTACTGGCTTCCAAGCACTTCCGGGTTTCGAGCAGGGTGCCCAAGGTGGTGGCGGCATGAACATCGGTGGCCTCAACATTCCCAGCATTGCGAGCATCGCACCCAACGTGAGCAACGGACCCAACGTCGGCGTAAATGCCGTTCCCTCAATAGGTTTCAATCAACCGTTGGGACCGGCACCGGGACCGGTGAACGTCGATGCGTCGGTGAACGTGACGCAGAATGGCATGCAGCGCACCGACGTTGAAGGCATACAGCACGCACAGAACTCTCAACACAGTGTCGATGTCAACACTGGCAACATGCCGAAGACACGCTAAAGACTAAGGGGCACAATGACTCTCGCACAGCACGTCACCGGCATACCGCCGATCAACCCGGTACCGCTCGGCGGCTACACGACGGCCGGATTGCTGAATAATGTTGAGCTAGCACACTTTTCAAACTTCTATCACCTACCGGAGTACCTGCAAGCTCTGCAAACGGTCATCATCTACATCGACCCAGACGGCAACATCACGCATCTCAACGGGCCGCATGCGGGCAAAGAGGGTGTGCGCCTTGGCCAAACGATCCAGGGCGAGCACCACTTACCGTTCGAGCAAGTGGTCACTGAGTCGGCGTACCAACTCGGTGCGACACTCGAAAAGACCAACATCACAAAGAGACTCATCGACTGCCGGGTGGTCATCGGCCGTGAGGGCATGAACAATCTGCTCTACAGAATGTGCGAAGACCGTTGGTGGGCAGGGCAAGTCATCGACCGACCAGGCTGGCTCGGTGTGTTCACCCGGTACTCGGGCTGGCGCTGGATTCAGATATGGCCAGCCCAAACCGTAAGTACCGCACAGAAAATGGACCCGGTTGCCTACGACAACAACATGTGCATCTGGGACTTGCAGTGGATTGCTCCCCGGCCGTACTACAGCAAGCCAGCGTTCTACAAGACGTGGGACGCGAAGACCTCGGGACCGCCAAAGATGTTGCCCACCTTGGAGATTGAGACCCCGTGGGGTCAGCCAGTCGAAATCGGTGAAGAGCCTTGGTATTTCGGCCGGGTGCCCATTGCCAACCAGGGCGACATGTCCACCTACGTCGTCTATCTCATCGAGGGGGAGGGCAAATGCGCTGTGTCAGACAACAATTCAGAGCGCATGGTCGAGCTTCCCGAAATCTATCGAAGCGACGGCCTGGTCATGGTCAACACCGATCCTGTCGAGCGAACGCTGACAGCGGCTTTCGATCCGCAGGACAACTTGTTCTACAAAATCGCAAGGGCCGCAGGGCTTTTCAAGTTCCTGCTTGCCGGTCTCGGCGACCGGGGCGAGGCGCTGTGGGAGCGCAAGTATTGCCGGTTCATGTACAAGCTTCCCCCAAAGACGGTGGGTAACTTCACCGTTCGGCACACGAACCCCAATGCGAAAATCACAATCGTTGTGGGACAACGGTATCAGAGGTCACGCTGATGTCTCTCGCAAATCAGACGGCGTTCGGCAACCTCGACCTTGGGGACGTGCTGAGCGCAGTTGGCTTGGGCAACATAGGAATTGAGTTCAACAAGTTCGTTGATGACCTCATCGAGGAAATCTTCGGGGAGCCTGGTCGAGACGGCGTGCCCGGTCTCGACACTCACCCGATGGCGGCGCTCAACTACATGCACAACAAGAATCGTGCGATTGTTGAAGCGGCACAACAACGTCCGATGGTTCGACTCGCTGACAAGAACCTCGACATCCTCACTGAGCTACGCGAGGAAATGACGTGCGAGTACGAAGAGCTTGCGGCCGACACGGCGCAGGCGAGATACATTGTGCGGTACGAGAATTGGATCGTTGACCACATCATCAACCAAGTGCGGATTGACGAAGACCTGCACATTTTGATTGATCCTATTCCGACAGAACGCAATTGGCGCACTCGATGGGGTGGCAAGGTCAAGACGATCAACGTGCAGCGCCATGAGGACGGCACAAGCACTGTTGAAATCATCGCGTTCAGCATGCGGGAACACGCGAAATACCTTCTGCTAGCGGCGAATCCGTTCCTGATGCCAGAGGTCCAGCTACCCCGCATGTGGGTGCTGCCGGGTCCGATTCGCACCATCCTGTTCATGTCGTTCTTCATCAATCTCGCAAGGCTTTTCGTGCCGGGACTGGCGACGATCACCAATGCGTTCAACCCGTTCTCGTGGATAAACCCTTTGAACGCAACAGGTTTCGAGAATCTGAACCCGTTGTCATGGCCCATCCAGGTTGCGTTTGTCAACGCCGGTCTCGACTCGTCGCGGTGGAGTGTGCTCGGCGCGCAGTGGACGAATTGGCATGATGCCACAGCAGAAATGCTCATGGATGCCGGTTGCATCATGAGGTTCTACACGTGGCTTGAAGAGGACGCAGACAGCCCGCACGACGAGCTAGAAGACATCGTGAAGACGTTGCCGCTCGTTGGCGAGGACGTGGCCCAATTGACAAGGCCCACAAGGAATTGCGTGGTTGCACGCATCGAGGATTGGGCTGGCTCGGAAGGCCCGACCGGCACACCGATTGACGGGTTGCTTGAGACCGTGGGTGTCACGCTCGATGACCTGTTTAGCTCAATCATCTTGGACCCCAACACAGGTCAGACAATCGACGGCGAAACCTACTACGACGTGGACAACGAGACCCCGTTGTTCCAAGGTCTGCTCGGCGTGAAACCTGAACCGCCCAAAGTGATTTGGCGAGATGGCCAGTTCACGGGCATGGTGTCGAGTAGTCACGTGCTGACGAAAGGTCCACCCCGCACGCTGATGACGGGAGGCCGCTCGCCCGCAATTGTCAACGAGCTACAGACATTTGGGATTAAGTATGGGCTGAGCCAACTTTCGGACATGTTGAATGCTGCCATCGGCACGTTCGTCAACACTGCGTGGGAGATGCCTGCGACACCCGGTTTAGAAGAGCTTTATCAAGGGCAGCTTGACAATTCGCTGTTTGCCTGGGAGCGCATCACCGACCCGTTACGCGCAATTTGGTCGGGGGACTTGGCTTTTCAGGAATATTTCGAGCGCGGTCATGGTGTCGCATACACGCTCGCCGGGTTCCTGACGTTGCGCGAAGCACGTTACAAGACAAGGGCTTTCCACGGTTTCCAGTGTGTCATCCGCAACGCCATGCCGTGGATCGTGGACAAGGACATTCGTCTTGGCCAGCGCGGCGGGTGGGAGTTCGACCAGATCATTTACGTGGATCAACTCATGGGAATCAAGAGGGGATGGGAACGCCAAAAGCCTGTTCTCTCAACGCTTTCCATCGGCGACAACATGGACTACCAAGATGCATTCGCTCGGGGCATGCGCGCTCTTCAAGCGGTGTATTCTACGGTCGGCAACTTCTTGGGAGAGGGAACGGTGTTCGCATGAGCAACAAGTCAAAGCGCAAGATGCCCAAGGGTTTAGCGTCCATGTCTCCGAAAGAGCGTGCGGCACTTGCTGATTTCGCTCGGCAGTATCAGAAGGCGTTGCCTGAGATGGAGCGAATGGCCAAGACTGCCAAGGAGATTCACCACGCAATGGTGAACGCGCCAACATGGTCGGTGCTCGACGGCAAGCCACCACCCGGCGTCGAAAAGCCAAGTCTCCCAACCGATCCGTGGAACACGGGCGGTCCATCCATCAACTACGTTGACCACATCGAACCGATTGCCAACAGTGAAGAGGTGTCCAAAACTGGACACCAGAAAGAGAGCAAGAAGTGACGACTTTCCAGCAGTTCCAATCACTTTCGGTTGGCGACATCATCCCGTTGAAGACGGTTCTCACCAACACGTTCTTCATGGGTGTGGTCACAGACCCCAACGTGCCCAACCAATTTGCGGCCACGATGGAGATGTTCGGAGACACGGCAGTCGTGACGTTGCCGGTCCTCGTCGGGCCACCGGGCAAGCCAGGCGAGCCGATGTTTGCACTTCGGTTCCAGGCCGACCCATTGTCGGTTTACCCTACGCCGCAAGACCTTCCGACGTTGACGAACACGGAAGCGGACATCGGCAAGTATTGGATTTTCGCCGAGAGTGATGAGCAGGGCAACATCATCTCGACGGCCATGTATGTCTGGTACGGAACGGAATACAGGCAATTGCCGGTCGGCTCGCAAGGCCCACCGGGACCGTACCCGGTCATTGACCCGCTCGTCGTGCCGGAACCTCCCGGCTCGCACAACGGTCCCAACGGGGAAGCCTTTTGGGTGGAAGTGACTGGGGGAGTTGCCAATCCGACGTGGGAGCTACACGGCGCATTCCCCGAAGGGCCACGCGGTTACAACGGTTCGGCGTTGCAGCTTGCGAGCGACGTTGACTTTGAGACCCGGCCACCTGAGCCGGGTGACTTCTTGCGTTGCTCCAATCGGCTGAACCCGGCCGGTGAGTACATCTGGGAGCCGGTGCCGCTGGGAATGATTGTCCCGCAACCGATTACGATTCCAGAGTCGGCGTTCCAAGACTTCGCCGGTATCGCTGGTCAGATACAGACGGTCGGCACGTTCGCCCTGCCCATCCTCGAGTTCTATTGGAAGCCTTGGGTTTTCGGCCAGCTCAAAATCTTCGGCGTCCAGTTGTCCGCTACGCCAATGCTTGTCGGCGCAGAGGTCAGGCTGGGCCACCCGACGACTGGCCCGGTCATTGCACGTGGACACGGAAACGCTTTCGGCACAGTCACTTTGATTCCGCACACGTCCACACCGGACTTCCCCAACATCGCCATGTCTCCCAAGAATGCGCTCGGTCGTATCGTGCCGAATCACACTGGGACACAAGCGACTTTGTACGTCAACGTCATCAATGAGGGCTTGGTCGGTACGTTCGATTTCAACCCGCCGGATGCTCAGCTTGCCGTGTTGCAGCTTCCGGTACCGCCACCGGGAGCGTGACGAAATGCCAAGGGGCATAGACTTTCTGCCCGCTGCTCAACGGAAGGTGCCCAACGACCCCACAGCGCGCATTCAGTTCGATGTGAGGCGTTTCCTAGCGGAGTATCCGTTCGACCCGGAGGCTGCCGCTCAGGCCGTGCAAAAGGCACTCCTAGAGTTGCTTGAGGCCATCGAGCACTACACCGGTCTCGACCTCAACAACTTGATCCTCGATGCGTCGAAAATCATTGGGCTGTTTCTCCCTTCGCAGATTCCAGGTCTCGACGCAAGCAAGATCATCTCGGGTCAGTTCATCGAGGAACAGCTACAACCGTTAATCGACGCCATATCAACGGCTTTCGGTGGCGGCGCTGGTCTGGACTTCGACGGTCTCAACTCGCTGATCTTGGGTTTGCCTGGCGCACAAGCACTTACGGACGCCATCTCGAATGCGTTGGGGCACAGTGGAACAGGGCATACGCCCACGGACGTGCTCGGGTATCTCGGTTTGATACCGGGTGGCAACATCGGCACTCCCGTTGGGGCACATGTCATTCCATCGTTGGACGCGAGCAAGATCGGCTCGGGTCTCATTGCGCTGATACACATTCCGACGTTGGACGACCTGCACATACCGACACTCGATGCCAGCAAGATAGGCTCG
>Ga0105104_10003718_pt1 | contig 10759 bp, 12 predicted proteins | sample PPLLaktember2015_3_FD_87034 | JGI IMG/M metagenome (GOLD analysis project Ga0105104, IMG submission 87034) | Freshwater sediment microbial communities from Prairie Pothole Lake near Jamestown, North Dakota, USA - PPLs Lake P7 Core (6) Depth... | ecosystem: Environmental > Aquatic > Freshwater >... | reverse complement strand
GGCCGTGGCAAGGAAGAACGGAGTCGCTGTACGCTCAGGATCTTTCTCTCCATGCGTTTGAACATAGAGGATCTTTTTTACGTCAGCATCGCTGGTTTTCCACATAAGTGCCCTCCGATTTGGATGTCACGCTTATGAAGTCCCAAAACAGGGAAGCGTGACCCATCTTGTACTAAATAAACAGTTGTACATCTGCGTCGGCAGCATATTCAAGGAAGGTCGCTGCGCCACCGATCTCACATTCCTTGATGAAGTCTTCACGCTTAAAGCCAAAGACATCCATCGTCATCTGGCAGCCGATCAGGCGGACATCCATCTCAACGCACATATCGCGCAGCTCTTCAAGGGTGGCAACCCCCTTGTTCTTGAAGGTCTGCTTCATCAGGGTGGTTGCCAGGCCCTGAAAGCCGGGCACATTTGACATTAGCAAATTTGGAATAGGCCAGTTGATATTCTGGAATCCGTCAGGTCCAAATGGCATCTTCATCGGCATCGCGGGATTGCCGAGCGGCGAAACCTGGGTTGTCAGTTTTGGCTTCAGGAGAGTGAGCCCAAAAAAGGTAAAGAAAATGCCTACCTCCCAATCCATCGCGCCGGCCGCGCTGGCGAGAATGAACGGGGGATAGGCCCAATCAAGCGTCCCTTTGCTTGCAATAAGAGCAAGTCTCCTGGGAGCATTCGGATCAGACTTGGACATTTTGTCCTCCATATAAAGTCACATAGGCTGAAAGATTATTTTGTTCTGCGAATAAAAAAGATGAATTTGCCGTCTTCCTGCATCGAGCGGAGCAGCTCATGCCCCGTCTGCCGGCTCCAGGCTTCCATGTCCGGCGGCGCGCCCGGGTCGGTGGCGATCATTTTCAAAACCTGCCCGATCTCCATCGTTTTGATCGCCTTCGACACCTTGACGACAGGCATGGGGCATAACATCCCCGAACAATCCAGTACTTGATCTTCCTTAAGTATATCCATCGAAACTTCCTCCCGCAAAAACCCTAAACCCCTCGTTCTGCTAATCCAATTGAAAACTGGAGCAGATCCTGCGCCTCTTCTTTAACTCTGTTATCTGATCGCGATGTGGTAATTCGATGATAATCAGTTCTTCTCCAGGACACTATCCCCCTCACACGTGAAATTTTCTCCCCCGCGCGGGGGATTATCGTGTAATAAACAAAACTTTGAATGAATTCTGCCACGCATACCTCAATCGATCCGTAGGCGGATTGCATCCATCACTCGAGAATCCGTAAAACCTTATACGGCTTTGTTAGACTTACTTTACAGGGAAATGAAATGCCTGTAATCTGTAAATTTCCACAAATTTCCAGACCGGCTCGTAGAAACTACGAGCCAACTAGCTGAAAAACCACAAAACTGCAGCCCTTGAGCGGATAATGGCCGTCTCGCAAGCCCAATGGGTCTCCATGCAATTTCGGATATAATCATCTTGGACTTGTAAACGCTTTTTATCCACAACAGGTCGGCTCAAATGTTTAGAAGCCTAGAGACTCTTTTTCGTGCAAACCGTGTCTTCCTATTCCTCCTCCTCTATCGCTGGCTGTCTCTCCTTCCCGCTATCTTTACATTGAGTGTCGAAGCCTCACCGGCCACGCGTCTTTCCGCAGCCTGGTCGCTTGCCGTCGCATTCCTGGTGAGCCTCGTCATCACAATCTTTAATCGTCCGCTCAACGAACTGGTCATCAACCATCCCAGCCTCCTCGGCATTGACCTGCTTTTTTCCGCCTTCATCCTTTCCATCAGCGGCGGTTACCACAGTCCCTACTTTCTATATGCTCTCAGTCCATTACTGGCGGGAGCGTTTTTCTTTCAGGTGCGAGGCGCTATCGCGGTGTCAATCACCTTCACACCGCTTTATTTCCTTGCCAACTCTCTCGGCACCCAGGTCAATACCACAACTGATACCATCGCCTTGATGACCCAGCTTGCAGGCATCTGGTTAATCCCTGTTTTGTTTGCCTATCCGTCGATTCTGCTGAAGGATATAAACCGAGCACGCGAGGAGCTCTCGAGCGCACGTGATGAACTTGCCCAAAAGCATGAGACCCTTGAAACAGTCCATCGTCAGCTTGAAATCATCCATGACCTGACTCTGCTCCTCCAGGCCGCACCTGATCTTCTCTCGGTTCAAGAGCGCGTGCTTGGTGCAGTGACTTCCGACCTGGGTTTTTCGAAAGCAGTGGTTGCGCTGGTTGATCCTGCTCTCCAGGAGCTTGGAGGGTGGCTTGTGTATCCCGCGGAAGAATCATTCCCCGCTGTGAAACCGCTCCCGTTAAAGCCGGAGAATGGTGAACTTTTCAAGGCGTTACTCAAGCGCAAAACTTTCAGGACGAATGCTGAGACTCTTGTGCAACAGGTTGAACTCAATAATTGGTTAAGCCAAAGCAAGTGGTTCGTCATCCCACTCTTCCTGCGGGAACATTCTGTTGGATTGCTGCTCGTCGATGAATCAGATGGACTCAGCAAAGAGCGAGAATCCACTCTGATGACCGTTGCGAATCAGGCCGCGCTCGCGCTGGGGACAACTTTGTTATGCATTGACCGTGCCCGGCACCTCGCCGTTGAAACCGAGCGTAACCGCATCGCGCGCGACATTCATGATACAGTGGCGCAGTCCCTGTTCGGGATTGTCTACAGCCTCGACGCCTGCATTAGTATGTTGCCTCTACAGGCAGACGAGGTCAGGAATGAACTCGTCGAGTTGAGGTCGCTTGCCAGTGGCGCGCATGACGAGGTCCGCCGTTCCATCTTTGACCTATGGCCATCGCCACTAACCATTGAACTTTTCATGGCTGACCTTACAAACTATGTTAGCAGTTGTTGCCGCCCGCGTTCGTTCAGCGTTGTCTTTAACAACAGCGGTGACTTTGATTCACTACCTGCAGGACTGCGCCGCACCATTTATCGCATGGCGCAGGAAGCTCTGGCAAATTCCGCACGACATTCAGGTACGAACTCTGCACGTTTGTGTTTGAACGTCTCGGAAGATCAAGTCCACCTGGACGTCTCGGATGAAGGCCGCGGCTTCGATCCATCCTCCGCGTTGGCACGCAGCCTCAACCGTGAGCATTTTGGACTGCATGGTATCCAGGAACGCGCGCGCGCCATGGGCGGTGAATGTGAGGTCATTAGTCAACCGGGGGCAGGTGCACGTATTATGGTCAGCCTCCCGATCAACGGACTAAAACATCGTGGGTGACCCAATCCGTATCCTGATCGTGGACGATCATGCCGTGGTCCGCAAGGGCCTGGCGATGGTCCTCCGTCTTGAACCGGACCTGGAGGTGATCGGCGAAGCTGGGAATGGGCGAGTCGGTTTGGAAGCCGCGCAGCGTCTCCATCCGGACATTGCACTTGTTGATCTCATTATGCCTGAAATGGATGGGCAGGAGATGGCGCTTGCCTTACGGAAGTCCAATCCCAGGATAAAAGTGATGATGCTGACCGGCACGGAAGTAGATGACCGTGTCTTTGACCTGGTTGCGGCCGGGATCGAGGGGTATGTGTTGAAGCAGATTGAGCCTGGGGAGTTGGTACGTGCGATTCGTGCTGTTGTGCATGGAGAGGCTTATTTACACCCGGACGTAATGAAAAAAATCGTAGGCAAAATACAGCCGCAAAAGCCAGCTTCTGTTTCCCTGACGCCGCGTGAACTGGAGGTCCTTGAATGGATGGCCACGCCCAACACGTATAAGCAAATTGCTCTTCAATTAAGTGTCAGTGAAGAGACGATTCGCACCCACGCAAAAAACATTCTCGAGAAAATGAAACAACCGAATCGGTCACAGGCTGTGTTATCGGCAATGCGGCTGGGGTTAATCGACTTGAGCGGTGATGAATGAGTAGGAATTTGTATGAGTTGAAAACGGCTTTGAAAAACAGGAAGCCGCCCAATTGATCACCCAGGCACAACCAAAAGACTTTGGTCCACTGTTTGGCTATCGTGCCACAGGCGGCGAAACGATTGCCTTCAAAATCACAGAAGCCCCCGAACTTTATAAGATTTCGAAGGTCAACGCGCTGCGAGAGCTACAAGTGATTTCCGTCTCGGCTCACCGCTCGGCGTGGGTCGCTGCGATACTTGCGCCCGCAACAACGACTGAAAAGCTCCTCGACCGAAATCGAGGAGCTTACGATTTGAACCTGCTTTCACTGCCCGACCACTTCAAAAACGACCGCCTGATCGTCCCGATAGACTTCTTTCAATCCGGGGTCTTCCGCAGCGACTTGCAGGAAATCTCCGTGATTGAGATCGGTGTGAATGTAACGGGAGTCAAATGTGGTGGCAATAACCTGTGAGGGGTTCTCCAGATCACCCTGGGTAATATCCACCCATAGATCATAAAGGTCGGCGTCATATAACTGCAAATATGTGGGGTCAAGACCGATCAGATAAGTGTTGTGCGTGTTGTAAAAGAACAGCCGCGGGAAATCATCCCAATCGGTTTGGAATACGCGTGAACCGCCGGGGGTATTCTTCTCCAGCCATAAAGAGGCATTCGCGTACAGCCCGTAAGGCTTTGATCCGTCTATCGCCTCCCGCGCCGGTGAAACGGACCCGGCGATACTGACAGCGACCGCCAGCGACAGCAGGATCACGGGCAGGCTGTGCTGGAGGCGGGACACGAACGGGTTGCGAGGAGCAACGATCGGCGTGGGAACCGGACCGGACTCGAAGAGTGGCGCCCAGGCAAACGCCGCGAAGATCAGCGCAAACGGAGGAAAATATTCCACAAAGCGGCGCGCCTGAAAGAGCATCAGTCCAAAGAGCAGGGACGTGAACAGAGCCAGGGCAGTGCGCGCGTCCATCCTGCGGCCGGAAAGTCCGAGAGCGAGAATACCACTGGCGAAGGCTGCCAGCGCCGGCAACGAATTGTCCAAAAGTTGTTTGGTATCGTACGGATACCATTCGTTGCCGACGCGTACTGAGGTGGCATTCGCCAGTTTGGGCAGCATGTGATGATAGGAAAAGATCAGGTTATCAGGAAAATAGGGGTTGACCAGCATCCCCAAAAGTATTCCGCCAGATATGTAAAGCAGAGGCCGAAAGTCGAAGCGGCGTTCGGTCAGCGCGACGGCGAGAAAATGCAGGACCGCCAGCGCCAGCAAAAGAGGAAAAGCATCGTACATCCAGACGTAGACAAACCCAAGGATCGCCAAATGTTTGTACTTCCCTTCCAGCAGCCACACATAGGCAAGGCCGAGCATGGCAAGGGAAAGCGATTGGGCGCGCGTGATACTCATCCGAAAGAGAAATGCCTCGGAAATTCCGAGCAGCCCTAACGCCCACAACCATGCAAAAGGAACACGTTGGCGATGGAAGAGGTACCACACCGCCAGGAACGCGAGACTGGCAAAGGTCACAGCCGCCCATTTTGCGCCCATCCGCAGATCGCCAAAGGTAAAGGGGATCAACGCCACATGGAAAAGAAAGTGATGATCGTAGAATTCACCTTCATTCAGGATGCTCAGCGGCAGGAACGGAAAATCCGGCTTGAGTCCTTCCGTTCGCATGAGCCAGGCGAGCTTGATGTGATAGAAGCCATCGTTATCCGGCATGTCGGGTGTGGCAAACTGGACCAGTGCCAGGCCGAGAAAGAACAAGAGAAAAATTGCAAGGGGAAGGAGTCGTTTTTGCATAAGAGGATTCCTGGTGCTTAGGTTTGGCAGATAGTCTGGAGGTTGGGGACCTCCAGACTATCTTTTCTTTATCGAATTACAGGCTGGGGAGATCAGTCGTCGTTGCTGTTGCCGCCGTTATCATCACCACCACCGCCGCCACCGTTGTCATTACCACCACCGCCGTTGTCGTTACCCCCGCCGCCTTTGCCACTGCCACTGTTGCTGCCGCCCCCACCGGAATTATCGTCATTCGAATTACCGCCACTACCGTTGTCATCGCTGGAATTCCCATTGCCGCCATTGTCATCGTTGCTATTGACATCATTTGAATTGGCAGTATTGCTGTTATCGTCGTTGGAATTCAGGCCGTTGCTGTTATCGTCATTGATATTGCCATCGTTGATGTTGGCATCATTGAGGTTGCCGTCGTTGATATTGGCATCGTTGACGTTCGGAGTGGAAATCGCCTCGTTGGTGTTGCCGTTTCCAAATTGCGGCAAAGCCGTCGCATCCTGCGGGGTGGGAACTTCCACACGGGATACGGTGAAGGAACCGTCGGCTTTGACAACTCCCTCCACTTTCACCTGGTCGCCCATAGCGAAGGGACCGTCGCGCACGACCGCTGGATCCACCGTGACCGTGGTACCGCTGATGACCCACTGGTCACCGGCAATGCTATCGACAGTCCCGATGAAAGCAACCGAGAGAGCTTCCACTTTTCCACCCCCAACATTGGGTGTGGGTGTGGCTGCGGCGCCGCAGGCGCTCAATACCAGCGTGCCGATGGTCAGGACAAACGTGAGAAAACGAATATTTTTCATGATCTGCCTCTCTTTATCTTTCTTGATTTTGTTACAGACATCTTAACAAAACGGACCTTTCGCCACAATCTGCATTGGTCTCAATTCCTGGCAGCGAAGGTAGAAGCCGAATTAAGACTTTGGTCTTAAGAGGCATACACCTTTGGTCGTTTATAAAAAGACAGGGAGTCCACTATAATGAGCGTTAATAGTATGGAGAACTCACATGTTACTGACAATTAAGGCTTCTGTCAGACAACCAACCCTGGCGCAGCGGTTCATGCTTGCCAGCCTGATCATTTTGGTCACCGGGATGGCGGGGATAGGCTTTTGGGTCGGCAACGAGATCAGCACCGGCGTTGTTCATCGAACAGGCGCGACCACAGCCCTCTATGTGGATAGCTTCGTGGCTCCTTTATTGCAGGAGCTTGGAAACGCGAATGCCCCATCGCCACAGAATATGGAGCAGTTGAGCAGGTTGCTGCAGGACACACCCATGGGAAAGCAGATCGTCACATTTAGGGTCTGGGACCCGTGGGGTAAGGTGATTTTCAGCACCGACCAGACGATCGTTGGCAAGTCGTTCCCGATCACCGAAGGATTAGCTCTGGCTGTCCGGGGATATGTCAGTTCGGAAATCAGCCAGCTTGAGAAAGCAGAAAATGTCTCCGAGCGGGCCATCCGCTCGGAACTTCTGGAGACCTATAGCCCTGTCCGTCTCAGAGGGACTGACGAGGTCATTGCCGTGGCAGAGTTCTATCAGACCGTGGATGCCCTCAACCAGGAAGTTGCCGCGGCGCAGCGCAGGAGTTGGCTGGTGGTAGGTGGCGCGACCCTGGTGATCTACCTGCTGCTGGCAGGCTTCGTGCGACGGGCAAGCGATACCATCGAGCAGCAGAGGATGACGTTAAATGACCAGGTTTCCCGCCTGACCGAGCTTCTTTCCCAGAACAAGGAGCTGCACGATCGCGTGCGCCGCGCCGCCGGGAGTGTAGCTACTTTGAATGAACGTTTCCTGCGGAGAATTGGCTCGGAGCTTCACGATGGCCCAGCCCAGGATTTAGGTCTGATCTTACTGAAATTAGATGCGCTGATAGGCCGTTGTGAACAAGCCCAATTAGAACCCTTGCAGGTCGATGAACTGACCAGTATCCAGTCGTCTCTTCAGAATGCCCTAAAAGAAATCCGCGCCATCTCCACCGGGCTGAGCCTGCCTCAAGTAGTGGAGCTTTCACTTCAGGAAACAGTGATTCGAGCCGTACGAGCGCATGAAAGACGCACCGGCAGCCGGGTCAAGCTGGAGGTCGCGCCGATCCCTGAACAGGCGGCATTGCCGGTAAAAATTACAGTGTACAGAGTTTTACAGGAGTCGCTCAACAATGCATACCGCCATGCCGGGGGAACAGATCAGCAAATACGGGTATTTATGGATGGAGATCTATTGACCCTGGAAGTTTCCGATCAGGGGCCCGGCTTTGTGATCCAGCCATCGGCTGTCATCAATGGGCACCTGGGGCTGGCAGGGATGAGAGAACGAGTGGAGAGCCTGGGTGGTACTTTTTCAGTGAAAAGTGAGATCGGTAAAGGTACCCAGGTGATGGCGCGACTATCCCTGCGGGAGGAAGAAGGCGACAATGAGCGATAAGATCCATGTTGTGATTGCAGACGACCATACCCTGTTTCGTGAAGGCCTGGCAGGCATCATCAGCGGCGAAAAGGATTTTGAAGTTGTAGGGCAAGGGGGGACCATGCAGGAGGCGGTCCAGCTGGCGCGCGACCTTCTGCCTGATATCATTCTTCTGGACATCGATATGCCGGGAGGCGGTCTGGAAGCCGCACGCATCGTTGCCGAGGAATTTCCGGTCACCCGCATCGTCGTTTTGACGGCTTCGGAAGACGATGACCATTTGATCGGCGCCCTGAAGATCGGGGCGCGGGCGTATATTTTGAAAGGCGTGGCAGCCCGCGAGTTGGTCCGCATCCTGCGTGCGGTCTGGGCCGGGGAGAGTTATGTGCCGCCCATGCTGGCAGCCAGCCTGCTGCTCGAAATGCGCGAAACCCATAAGCAACTTGCCAGTCCGCTCGATGAATTGACCCCCCGCGAACGGGAAATTCTCGAGAGCCTGGCAGCAGGTCTCAGCAACAAAGAGATCGGAGAGCAGTTGTTTTTGTCTGAGAAGACCGTTAAGCATTACATGACGAATATTTTGCAGAAACTCCAGGTACGGAACCGTGTGGAGGCCGCACTTCTGGCACAGAAGGAAATGAAGAAACCGTAACTGGAAATCTTTCTACTTCAGACCCGGCTTGTTACATGGGTCCAGAGGCAAGAAAGCCTAGTAGGCGTGTAATCGTTTTTTACAGTCACGGCAACCTCCCGGTCTGTGCTCATATGTCAAACTTACAGGTACAATAGCCATATGTAAGTGATGCCATGGATACTTTACCCTCCGATCTGTAACTCTATCGATGGGAAATTCAGCTGAGTCGGTTTGCAACGAGCTCGGCACCCAAGGGTCAAGTAATAGCTCCCGAGGTAGTAAAACTTGTATAAGAGATGACTATGAAATCCTACCGCAAAGAACTTTGGTTCAATGTCCCCTCACGCCGCGGGTTCGTGAACATCACACCCCAGGTGGAGGAAGCACTGCGCGAAAGCAATATTCAGGAGGGGTTGGTTCTTGTGAACGCCATGCATATCACTGCCTCAGTTTTCATCAACGATGATGAGCATGGGCTGCATCAGGACTACGAAAAGTGGCTGGAGAGTCTCGCTCCACATGAACCGATCCACCAGTATCGCCACAATGACACGGGCGAAGACAATGCCGACGCACATATGAAACGTCAGGTTATGGGGCGTGAAGTGGTCGTTGCGATCACGAATGGGCAGCTGGATTTCGGTCCGTGGGAACAAATCTTTTACGGGGAATTTGACGGGCGCAGAAGGAAGCGTGTATTATTAAAAATCATTGGAGAGTAAGATTTTAAAAATATAGGAGTCAAAATGTCTGATGTGAAAGCAAAAGGTGAAGCACACGGATGTATTGTGTGCGGAAGACTCTACCAGCTTTATGTCGTGCACGATTCTCAAGGAAGATACGTTGGCAGCAAAGTGATGAGTGCGGGGGGAAAAGAAGTCAAAGGATATGGTCGCCCGCTGGTCGCTTGTGAGAGACATTCCAAAGAAGAGATCGAAAGAGCAGTAAATAGAGTTTACGGAAAACAAAAAGAAGAAGATGATTAAAAATCAACCTTGCGAAGGCCTGCCGCCAGGTCAAGGCGAAGCTTGAAGGATCTCTTCGCAAGGCTGACCATTTTCAAGGAGGCAGAGATGGAAACTCGTCGGTTTGGGCGTACGGGCCATATGAGCACGGTCGCAGTTTTTGGGGCTGCAGCATTCTGGGAAATCTCACAGGCAGACGCCGACAAGGTCATGGAATCAGTTATCGAAGCAGGCATCAACCACATCGACGTCGCGCCTTCCTATGGACAAGCCGAAGTACGGATCGGTCCCTGGATGCCGCGTGAGCGGGCGCGTTTCTTCCTTGGGTGCAAAACGGGTGAGCGCACCCGGGAGGGCGCCTGGAAGGAAATGCAGGCATCTCTCAAACGCCTGCAAACGGAGACATTTGACCTGTACCAGTTCCACGCGATCACCACGATGGAGGAGCTGGACGCGATCACGATGAAAGGCGGCGCGCTGGAAGCGTTCGTGGAGGCGCGTCAGGAAGGATTGACCAAATTTATCGGGATCACAGGCCACGGGGCGGATGCTCCGCAGATCTATCTCGAAGCATTGCGGCGATTCGATTTCGATTCCGTGATGTTCCCGCTGAATTTCGTCCAATTCGCAAATCCCGAATTTAGAAAGTATGCCGAGGAATTGATCGCCACCTGCAACGCCAAAGATGTCGGCACGCTGATCATTAAGAGCGTCACGAAGGCACCCTGGGGCGAGAGAGCCCATACCGCCACCACCTGGTATGAACCATTTGACAAAAGCGACGAAATCCAGCGCGCGGTCAATTTCGTCCTTTCGCATGAGGTGACCGGGCTTTGCACGGCGGGCGATACGCGCGTCCTGCCGCTGGTGCTCAACGCCTGTGAGAACTTCTCGCGCCTCAGCAAGGACGAAATGGAGCAGATGATAAAATCAGCCAGACAATTCGAGCCTTTATTCAAGTAGGAGCATCCATGGCTGACCCCCGCATCGAGAAACTCGCCAAAGTAATGGTGAATTATTCACTGGAGCTCAAACCCGGACAAAAATTCTGGCTTCGCACCACACCGCTGGCTGAGGAACTCAACCTGGCCGT
>Ga0105104_10003717_pt1 | contig 10762 bp, 4 predicted proteins | sample PPLLaktember2015_3_FD_87034 | JGI IMG/M metagenome (GOLD analysis project Ga0105104, IMG submission 87034) | Freshwater sediment microbial communities from Prairie Pothole Lake near Jamestown, North Dakota, USA - PPLs Lake P7 Core (6) Depth... | ecosystem: Environmental > Aquatic > Freshwater >... | reverse complement strand
GACGGAAACGTTCCACTGGTTCAATACAAGAACGCGGTTGTTACCATCCTCCACACAGCCGGTCACTCCTAGCTCTTGTATCCATTTCGGAAGCAAGTATTGATCAGGCAGTGACGCGGAACCGGGCAGGCTGACGATGAATCCGAGTTTATCGCTTTCCGTCAGTCCCGCCTGTTGAAGCGCATTCCGGACTGCCCATGAAACCAGGGCAGGGACATCTGTCATTCGATGAGAATTGGTTTCCGCCGGACGAGATGCTTGAGGAAGGGAGGCTGGCGGGGGATTGGCGGGATCCCAGGCATCTCCCTCGTACAACCATCGCTCGTAAGAATCCAATCCATGGATGGAGGAAAAACTTACCTCCATCCCAACGACTGCCAGTGTGCACGTTTGCGTGCGGATGTTTGGATTGGATCCAGACATCAAGCGTTAACGCCGATATGGCGCTTTAGGGTTTGGCTGACCGTACCTTCCAATCCGATGATCTGCATGCACAACTTCCCGTCGGAATCCCATACCTGTATGTCTCCGATCACCGATGTTGGCGAGTGTTTCTTGACCCGAAGAGATGTGGTAAGAAGATCGTTGAAATGGATTGGCCGGTATTGGATGTACGTTTCGAGAAACGATGGTAAGCAAGGTGCCTGGTGGACGCGTTGGGACCATACCAGCAGACACTGCACGATCGAATCGTTCAAGAATGGATTGGTGGCCTGGACAGGGAATTGGCCTTGATCCTGCTCTTGAACGGTGGGGAGCAGGATCTTAAGATAAATTTCATCCTGGCTCGCGTATTGAACATCCTGAATCCCCTGGAAGGTGGATCCATGGAACAATGTGCCATCTTTGTACAGGTCTTTTCCGTTTTCGGCCTGGGCTGGATTCCAGGGAGGTACAGGAACGTTTTGCAGGCTGGCCGGCTCTCGGATTACCGTAACCCTGCCAGAGTAGTGAAGGAAGGTTTTCCCGGTTCTTGTTCCGCTGGAAATCCGGCCATCCAGAACAACCTCGTTGTCTGTGATCGCCGTTCGACGGAATTCCAATACGTGTTCACCCGCCAGGTTCTCATCAAAAACGATGCCTTTCAAGACCCGGAAACCTTCCAGTTTGAAAAAAGTGTACCCCGGAAAAATCTGCTCAGCTGTATTGGCCAACCACGCTCCAGCACATGTAGCCGGCAGGACAGGGTTGCTCCCGATCACATGGTCTATTAAAAAGGGATTGCTTTCTAACCTTAACTTCCGGCGGACCTGGACGGTCTCTTGTGTGTTTGCAGGATTTACGGCAGGTTTTGGCGGCAGATCCCCAACCATAACCTGGTTTAACCCCGGTTTCGCAGTTTCCAACAAATGGATGAAGGTTTGAACCCCTTCATTCGAAGGGATCAGGGTAACGTGATGGCTTTCGAATACTGCTCTCAGTTCCGGCGTAACCATCCCACCATCCCAGGGACCCCAGTTGATGGTTAAGACCCGGCAGTTGGGATTTGCCGCTTGCACTCGCCGTCCAATCTGGTCGAGGGTGCGGTTTGAAAGGGCATAATCTGCCTGTCCGGCATTCCCTGCAAGCGACACCACCGAAGAGAACAAGACCAGGAAATCAAGCTGTTCCGGTGGAAAGCAGGCCAACAAATTATTCAGCCCCTGGACTTTTGGTTTGTAGACTTTGTGAAAATCAGCCAGGCTTTTGTTTTCAATTCGTTTATCTGCCAGATTGCCGGCGCCGTGGATGATGCCCTGGATCGGACCCAACCGCCGGACAGCCTCATCCAGCTTTTCTCTGAGGGCTGGTAAATCGGTCACATCCACGGGGATATAGACCGCCTCCCCGCCCGCTTCCTGGATTGCGCTGAGGGTGTGGTGAATTTCCCGGCGGGCAAGAATCGCAACGACCTCCTTTTGAACAGTGGCGGGGGTTGGTTTTTTCCCTTGCGTCTTAAAGGATTCAATTACCAGCTTCTTCAGGGCAGGTTCTTCATGCACCTGCTCCACGCCGGCTATCTCCTGCCCGGCCGGATCTGTACGGCCGAGCAGGATAAAACGAGCCGGCGTACGGGATGCAAAACCGATCACACAGCGGGCAGTGATGCCCCTGGCGCCGCCGGTAACCAGGACCAGGGGCGGCACCCGCGATGGCATAGAGGATGGCATGGTATCCATGGTCTTGAACCGGTTAGTGGACGGGATCAAGCACCAGGGTTACACGGCCCTGAGGAGTAATACCGACCTCGTTGATCACCTGGTTTGAATCTTCCAGCTCGGCGAGGATCCATTGAGCGGCCTGAACTGGCTGGACATCCGGATGGATATCAACCGCCCGGCAGAAGACCGGTCCCCATTCCGCGTCCAGGCTTTTCACCAGCCCAGATAGGCCGGTGGCTACAGGATCGCTGGCACCGTTTGGACTGTTGCCAAACGTGCCATCCAACCTGGAAACGGTCAGGAAGGCTGACCGGCCATTTTCTACAGCCCGGTGGAGGGGGGTCTTAAGGTATTTCGCCAGGAGAAAGACCTGTTCAACCAGAGCTTCTCCACCTTCAGGCGTCCCAGCTCCGTTTGCGGCCTTCACAGGAGGGTGCAGATGGATGAAAGCTGCCAGAGATGCGTCTTGACCTCCCAGGTTTTCGATGATTTGCTTGATCTGCCCATCATCTGCTCCATTCAAAACGACCTGGCGCACCTCGTTGGGTAAAGGCAGGTTTTCTTCTGAGTGTTTAAGTACGACGACGTTCCATCCCCGATGGATTAAATTCCGGGAAACGGGCTCAACCAAACCCGCCCCATCATCCGTCAGTACAACTGTCGATCCGGCTGGTATGGATTGCACCAGCTGATCTGGTTCGGGAAGGGATTTCACCCGCAGTTGACTCAGGGGTAGGGAGGATTCCGGAGCAGCTGCCGGCTGGACGGGTGCCGCCTGATCGGCGGGAACCGGATTCGAAGGAGAGGTTTTGCCCATGTGGTCGAGGATCTGGCCCAATGTCCGCAAGGAGGACAGCTCGTCGGGGTTGACTTTTGGCATGTCCGGGTATTGGTCCCGCATAGCTCCCAGGATCTCCACCCGTTTGATGGAGTCGATCCCGAGATCGGCTTCCATATCCATATTTAGATCCAGCATTTCCTCCGGATACCCGGTTTTCTCGCTGACCACCTGGAGCAAGGCTTTTGCGGCATGATCCGCATCGAATCCCGATGCCGGGGCTGCCGCGGCGGTGGCGCTTTCGGTCATCGGGGTAGATTCGACCGGGCAGGAGGGGTCTTGAGCCAGGGGAGCCTGGGCAGGAGCGGCTGAAATCCCGAGAGCCATATAATCGGTTACCTTCTGAAGGGTGCGCATCTCCGACAATGCATCTGCTTCGACTTTCGGAAGGGTGGGGAACCTGTCTCGCATCGCTCCCAGGATCTCGACGCGCTTGATCGAGTCGATCCCGAGGTCAGCCTCCATATCCATGTTGAGGTCGAGCATCTCACCCGGGTAACCGGTCTTCTCACTGACGATCTCCAGCAGAGCGGCGGTCAGCGTTTCCACCGTTATGCCCGGTTGCGAAGCTGGGGTGGATACGGCAGGTTTTTCGACCTCGGTCAGAGGTGCAGCATCCACCGCGGGCTGCGCAGGTTGGCTTGAAACGAGTGGGGTGGGGGCAAAGGATGGCAGGCTTTGCTGAACGGCAGGGGATGCCTGGTTAACCACGGCATTGGAAGGAGGCGTTACGGGAGAAGCCGCCGGCTGCAGGGGGATCGATGGGATAAACGGAACTGCCGGTTGTACCGGTTGGGCTTGTAAGAACTGGAAATACATCTTCGAAAAATCGGACTGCTGGTTCAGGTACTGGGAATGGACGCGCAACGTCTCGGATTGGTGATCCTGGAAACGAGACAGGCTGCGTTCCATACTCTCGAGGACACGGGTCATGGCCTCCATCTGAGCAGGATTGGCTGCCCCCGGATTGGCGAACATCCCAAAACCCATCTGTACCAGGTTGGAGAAGATCTGAGAATACTCTGTCTGGTTTTTCAGATACTGCTCGTGGAGGTGCAGCGTATCGCTGGTAAGGTTAAAGAATTGGTCCAGCTGCTGTCCCGATACGGGGGATGCGGGTTGGGAGGTGCTGATCGGGTTCATGGCAGATTTGCTCCCGGGTTGGGCTGGATAAGGAGGATTGATTACCCCGGTGGATGGTCCTGCGGCAGGTGTTGGAGGAGTTAGATCCGGTTGGGGAACCGCAGGTGCAGAATAGGCCTGGACGGCCTGCGCAGGTTTCCGCCCGTTGCTGCCGTTGGATGGCACGCCTGCGACCGCAGGGACTGCCGCCGGTTCTGGTTTGGGGACAGCACCATGGTGCCCATCTTTCAAGGCTTTTTCGAAGGCGGAGCGTGTTTTTTCGGTCACATAGTACCCGCCGTTCAGCGTCACGGTAACCGGGCTCTTCTTCTTCGGCTGATCTTTCTTGAGCGGCAGCGCATAAGGGTCCGGGTTGGACAGGCGAACCCCGGCGACGAGCAGCTGGACCACTGCTTCACGATACTGCCGATCGCTGTCTTTCTTGCTGTTGGGGTTGATGGCAATGGTCAAATGCGGGCGTTCTCCCAGGATATTCTTGACCAATCCGGAGAGGACGTTCTTGGGGCCAAACTCGACGAAGACCCTTCCCCCGTGGGAGAAAATCGCCTCGATCTCGTCCCGGAAGAGAACAGGTTTCAGGATATGACCTTCCAGGATTTGGCGGATGGCTTGCGGGTCTTCCGGATAGAGCGCCCCGGTGGTATTGGAATAGACCGGGATGGACGGTGTGTGGAAAGTGACTTCCTTAATGGCCTGGGCAAACGGTTTTTGAGCGTGACCGACCAGGGAGGTGTGGAAAGCGGCGGAGACGGGCAGCTGAACGACGGAAAAACCTGCCTCGGTCAGTTTCTTCTGAACCGCGGCGATGGCGGGCTTGCTTCCCGCCAGGACGACCTGCTGGTTGGAGTTGAAGTTTGCCAGAGTCACCTCGGGGAAAGACTTGAGGATCTCGGGAACTTTTTGAACATCGCCTTTCACAGCCAGCATGGTGCCTGCGTCGAAATTGGGATCCGGGGGAGGCGCCATGGCCTTTCCCCTGGCTTTTGCCAGAGCAAGATAATCTTCATCGCTTAACACACCGGCTGCCCAAAGTGCGGTGAGCTCGCCGAAGCTGTGTCCTGCGGTAAAGCTGGGTTGGAATCCGGCATTTTGCATCAGCTTAAACAATGCCACGCCGAACGAACCGATCGCCGGTTGAGCATACTCGGTACGGGTCACAGCCGCGGTTTGGGCGTCGGCTGCCGAGGGCTCAAATGTGGGTACCGGAAATACCACGTTGGAGAGAGGCGTGAGCTGGTCCTGAAGGAAAAGCTCATCGGCCGCGGCAAAAACCTGGCGGACGACGGGGAAATTGATTGCCAGTTCGCGACCCATATTGACATACTGCGAGCCTTGACCCGGGAAGAGCGCCACCAGCTGGCCTTCGGATGCAAAACCCTTATTCCGATAATAGATTCCCTTGGGATGCTCCCACGAATCGATGGTGGGCTTATCCTGCAGCCAATCCACCGCTTGTTTGAGCAGCTCTGCAGCTTCTTGAGGATTTTCAGCCGCAAAACCAAGCCGGGCATTGGCCGACGGTACCACGCCAGTCCAGGTTGCTTCAACCAACGCAGTGAATTGCAAAGATGCCTTCTCTGACTGCAAACCCTGCAAGGCTTGTTTGGAGACATCGAGGAGGGCTGCCGGAGAACCGGCGTGCAGAATAATCACATGGGGGACGGAATTAATCCGGTACGGGGAAGCCTGTTCGGCCTGATATTCTTCCATCACAACGTGGAAATTTGTCCCTCCGAAACCAAAGGAGCTCACACCAGCCCGGCGTGGGGGTTGGCTTTTGGCCCGGATCCAGGGGCGGGTTTCGGTAGAGATATAAAATGGGGAGTTGGCCAGGTCCAGCTTGGGGTTTGGCTTGCTGACGTTAATGGTTGGAGGAAGCACCTTGTGATGGAGAGCCAAAGCCGTTTTGATCAGGCTGGCAGCGCCTGCGGCAGCTTTGGTGTGCGCAATTTGTGACTTAACGCTTCCCAGGGCAATCGTACCCGGTTGGAAGCTGCCTTCTGTGAAGACTTCCCGCAAGCCTTCAAACTCCGCCGGGTCCCCTGCGGGGGTACCGGTGCCATGGGCTTCAATCAGCCTAACGGTCTCAGGTCCAAAACCGGCTTCTTCATAGGCTCTCCGGAGGGCTTTCGCCTGGCCTGAAGGCCGTGGAGCGTAGATGCTCTTGAAGCGACCATCGCTCGAAGAGCCAATGGCGCGGATGACGGCGTAAATTCGATCGCCGTCTGCCTCGGCGTCTTCCAGGCGTTTTAAGATCAGCATGCCCAGTCCTTCGCCCACCATCATCCCGTCAGCCTCGGCATCGAACGTGCGTACATTTTCATTGCGTGAAAAGGCAGGGGTCTTGCTGAAGCAAAGGTAGCTGCCGATCGAGTTATCGGCGTCGACGCCACCCGAGATCATCATATCGGCGCGCCGTGAGGTTAATTCAGCCAGCGCGTATTTAACGGCTGCCAGGGAGCTGCCGCAAGCGGCATCCACGACACAGTTGGTTGCCCCCAGGTCGAACCGGTTGGCAATCCGGCCTGCGATGACATTGACAATGGTGCCGGGGAAGGAATTTTCTTCCCAGCCGACATAGGCCAGCTTCATTTTTTCGATGATGACTTTGGTGTCCTCAGGAGAAATCCCACTGCTGAGCAAGGCTTTTTCCCATACCGGGTACTGCAGCCGCGCCATGAGTGGGGTAAACAGCTTGGAGGAGATACCCACAGCACCCAGGATCACCCCGGTCCGGTCCCGGTTGAACTCCCGGCTTTCCGGATATCCCGCATCTTCCAGTGCTTCTTTGGCAACCACCAGCGATAAAAGCTGGGATACGTCGGTCGCTTCGAGAATGTTTGGCGGCAGTCCAAACTCTACCGGGTCGAAATCGATGTCCGGAATGAATCCGCCTCGTTTGCAGTAGGTTTTGTCAGGTGTGCGTGGGTTGGGATCATAATAATCCTCAACGCTCCATCGAGAGGCCGGCACATCGGTGACACAGTCGATTTTTCGAAGGATATTATCCCAATAGGTTTGATTGGTTCGAGCTTGTGGGAAGATCGATGCCATTCCAATAACAGCCACCGGTGTAGACACAACCGGAGATGAGCCAGCCCCTGAGTCAGAGCTTTCTTTTGCACGCATGTTTAACCTCCAAGGATTGGACCACGTTCGATGCATCCCCGGGATTGGATCACCGGGTGCAGACAAATCGTATTAGACCTACATAACATTTGATGGATGCATCTACCCCTATAACACCCGAAGTGCGCGATGGGTGCGCAGTTTCGATATGAAATTGATAAAACATTCTGCAATCTACTGAATAAGATCTGCATACTATGTAAAAAAGGCATTATAAATCAAAATAACCGGATCGCAACGATGAGATCCGGTTAACAATAATATCGATTGAAATTTACGGTTCGATGGGATACCCTGCTTCAACCCAGGCTTCGAAACCGCCCAGGATAGGGTTGACTCGGCTGAACCCGTTATTCGAGAGGAAAAGTGCTGCACCAGCACTCGAATTTTCTGCCGGTCAGGTGCAGTAGGTGATTATCCAGTCGTCGGGATTCAGCTCGCTCGTCCGGTCCTGTAGCTCTCCCAATGGTATGGATAGGGCGCCGGGAATATGTCCCTGGCTGTATGAGCTGGTACTTCGGACATCCAGGAACACCGCGGTTCCCTGGTCATAGGCTGCTTTGGAATCCTCCAAGCTGACCCGTTCGACTTCAGGGTAAGTGGGTTCGCCCGCAGACGCTGTAGTAGGGCTGGCTGCAGTTGAAGCAGGTGGATTGGGAGTCTGATTGGATAAGGTAAGTAGGACGGCGGCGATGACGATTACCGTGCCCAAAAGTACAAGGACAAGGGGAATGCTGGACCGCTGATTCGTTCGTTTGGTTCTACCCATAGAGCAATCTATTACCCTTCATATGGACAAATATTTAATCGAGATGTCGTCAATCTGACAATGGTCAAAAAGGTTTCTGCCGTTCATCTCTACGACACTTCGGGATTCTACCTGAAATGAATCATTGATTCAACTCATCTATCATAATTTCCCAGCACCCTGGGATATATCAGTTATAATGGCTTCTTCGTTTTCCAAAGGCTCGGTCTACTCATGTTTAACTCTCTCAAACAAACTTACCACAAGTTTCCGCCTAAATTCTGGGTGTTGGTCGGGGCGATGTTCATCGACCTGATTGGCGGGACGCTCCTGCACCCTTTCATCGCCCTCTACATCACGGACCGCTTCAACGTCGGCATGACCACCGCCGGTTTGATTCTGGGGATCTTTGCCATCAGCGGATTGGCCGGAAATGTCTTCGGCGGGGCGCTGACCGACAAATTTGGCCGGCGCAACATCATCATCTTTGGCCTCATCTTCAGCGCGCTGAGCACCCTCACCCTGGGGCTGGTGAGCCGGCTGAGCGTCCTTTACCCGCTGGCGGTGGTGATCGGATTTATTGGCAGCATGGCGTTCCCGGCCCACCAGGCGATGGTGGCAGATATGCTCCCCGAAGAGAAGCGCCCGGATGGGTTTGGCATTCTGCGGGTGGCTGCCAACCTGTCGTGGATTATTGGACCGACGATCGGTGGATTTGTGGCGGCACGCTCGTATTTGACGCTGTTCGTGCTGGATGCCATTGTCAGCACGATCGTGGCAGCGATCTTCTACAAGCTGATCCCGGAGACCATGCCGGCGAAAATAGCCAGTGCCCCCAAAGAATCCATCGGGCGCACAATGGCCGGTTACGTCAAGATCCTGAAGGACAAGCCATACATAGCCTACTTGCTGGTATCCATTCTGGCGCTGATCGTCTACCAGCAAATGTACAACACACTCTCTGTGTACATGCGTGACGTGCATGGGTTTCAGACCCAGCGCTACGGCGTCCTATTGAGCACGAGCGCCATCACCGTCGTGCTGTTCCAATTATGGGTGACGGGGAAGACCAGGTCACGCCCGCCTTTCTTGATGATGGCGTTGGGGACGCTGTTCTACATGGTGGGTTTCACCATGTTCGGGGTTTTTGATCCGTATGCCTATTTTGTGGCGGCCGTCGTCGTCATCACGGTCGGGGAGATGATCGTGGTCCCGGTTGCGCAGACGCTGGCGGCTAAGTTCGCGCCGGAGGAGATGCGCGGCCGTTATATGGCAGCTTTTTCGCTGGCATGGTCGCTTCCGCAGGCGATCGGCCCCGGTTTGGCTGGGATCATTATGGACAACTCCAACCCGGATTTAATATGGCTGGGAGGCGGGGTGATCCTGGCTGTGGCAGCGGTAGGCTATTTCACACTTCACCTCAGGCTGCGCCGGCAGCCGCGTTTCAGCGGAGCGACGGGGGAAGAAGGCTCTGAAGCTGCCATGGAACCGCATACAGCATAGGAGCGTGGAAACTCAAGCCTCCTGTTTTTCGACGATTGGTTCTGCGACTGGTTCCGCCGGAACTGATATGGGTTTTCCAATTGCGAATAAACAGAATCCAAGGAAACGAAGGCCGAAGCTGCACATTAAAGCACCGCTCAAGCCAATAGTATCGGCCAATGTGGTGCCGATTAATGGGGCAATGATACTGGAAAAGAAATTTAGACTCTGGAAAACCGAGACGAATGTCGCACTGTACTTGATGGGAACGGTCTTCATCAACTCGTCGAAAAAGACCAGATCGAGACCGGCCTGAAAGATCCCGGCAATCCCGGCATATACGACAATTACTTGCACCTCGTGCGTAAGGGAAACCAGTGCAGGGTAGAAGGAAAGGCCGAACGCTGCCAGCAGCAGCACCCGCCGCGATCCATGCCGGCGGGATTGATTCATCCAGACAAAATAACCCACAATCAGGATGGCAGTCTGGGCAGTGCTGATGGCGCCGATCCAGGCATCCGTGGCTTGTACCTCACGGACAAGGTAGAGGGGGAAGAGCGGCGTAGCCAGGGTTACCCCCATCATATAGACCAGGCGTTTGGAGGCGAACGATACAAACGGCCGCTCAGAAAGGATGAGGGAAGTGTATTCTCGCACACGTTGGCCAACCGGAACCCCAATTCTCTTCGGGGCAGGTTCCGAATCGGGGATACGAATGTGGCTGGAAAAATAGAAACTGATCAATCCCCCGATGGAAAGACCAATAAAAACCAGTTGGTAATTGAGCGGAAATTCAATCCAACCGAGAACCTGACCGACAATGATGACCGTTGTGGCGGTGGTAAAACCCAAGATCGACCAGCGGTGGGTCATCAATTCGAACCGACCTGAAGGTCCTGCGACCGCATTCATAACCACCGAAAAGGCAATGGCTACGACGGTCTGTGGGACGGTAGCAAGAGCCCAGATCGCCAGTACGGCAATCACCGCGTATTGATCCGGGACGAGCAGTGTTACCAGGCCGGTAAGGGCAAATGAGGCGACCACCAACAGCCTGGCGGCACTAAACCAGGGAATGATGTTGCGCCTGGACTGCAGGAAATTCCCGATGGCAATGGCCAGCAAGAAACCGGTAAAAGCCGGCATGGATGTCAGCAGGCCAACCTGGAAGTTTGTCGCGCCCAGGCGCGTCAAGAAAACCGGCAAAAATGGGGCTGCCGCACTCGCCAATCCTATGCCGATGGCATCAATCTGTACATTCAGGAAGTTGCGGCTGTCAAT
>Ga0105104_10003716_pt1 | contig 10766 bp, 9 predicted proteins | sample PPLLaktember2015_3_FD_87034 | JGI IMG/M metagenome (GOLD analysis project Ga0105104, IMG submission 87034) | Freshwater sediment microbial communities from Prairie Pothole Lake near Jamestown, North Dakota, USA - PPLs Lake P7 Core (6) Depth... | ecosystem: Environmental > Aquatic > Freshwater >... | reverse complement strand
GAGGCCGATGTCTTATCAGGCCTCGAGGCGACGCCGCTTTGGCCGTGCGAGATTGCGCCTGATCGAGCGGCCGCACGAGCGAAATGGTGGAATCACGCAGTCCCGGTCACGCGAAATCTCGTCGGGGGGAACGAGGGTCGTCGGGGGGAACGAGGGTCGGACCTGGACAGTCCTTTTACTATCAATTAGTTACACGATTCGAGGCTTCCGGGAAGCAGCTTACGATCGATTTTCGACCGCGTTTTCGCGTTCTAAGCCCGGTGGCTATCTTCGCTCACTCTTCCGGTGTCCCCGTAGCTCCTGGACGCTTCCCGCACGGCCCAGACCGCGGCGGCCGCCTCGGTAGTCTCCAGCCGGCGCCGGTGACGCGTCTGCTCCTTGACTCTCTGGATGAACTTCTTGTCGCCGACCGCGATGCTTTCCGTCCACCACGGTTCCCGCGCCAGCCGACGAGTCGCGATCGCCTCGGCGATTTGACACCGGTACGCCTCGTCGAAGTCCTCGCGCAGGCCGGGTCCGAGCAGTGTCCCCAGTCCTTCCCGGTCGATCAGACAATAGCGCGTGCGCTCTCCCACCAGTTCGTCGTGGCCGCACCAGCGCCAATCGATGGGGCGATCAACCACCCCCGCCCGCACCATGTTCAGGTGGATGTAGACCATGCAATTCAGAAAGTAACTCCCCTCGCCGATCATGGTCGCGTGGAACCGGTCCTCCCAGAACGCGCCCCGACGGCGCCTCTTCCGGTTGTAATACTGGGCAAAGTCGCCTTCCAGCTTCTGCATCATCCGGCTGATGTCGTTCTTGACCCGACATGCCAGGAGCAGGTGTGTGTGGTTGCTGGTGATGCAGTAGGCGAACAGCGCAATCCGGTACTCCTGGAGGGCCAGCCGAAGCCGCTCCCGATACTCCGTGCGGTCCAGGCCGACCTTCAAAAGGAACCGCCGATCATGGCAGCGGTGGGTCACGTGGTAGATGTAACCGGGCAGGATGTAGCGATTGGATCGGGGCATCGAGCCTTCCTCCGGCTCCCAAGTCTGCCGCACCTTAAAATGCAGAATCAAGGGCCTCTTTGCGTTCTAAGGCCCGTTCTTACCCCCGCAGAATGCCTCACTTCCTACTGCCACCGGCGATTCCTCAGGTCCGACCCCCGGTGCCCCAGGCTCCCGCCAAGCCGGTGTCGCGGTCATAGATTCCACCCGCGTACCCAAACTGCTGGAAGCCGGGGTTGGTGTCAGCTAGCAGGTTGCCAAATTCGTCGTAGTCGAGCTGCTGGGCGATGGCGCCGGTCGATGTGTTAATGACCAGGCGGGAGCTGCCGAGGTGGTCGGAGATGATGCGGTAAGTGACGCCCCCCTTTACCATGTAGTCGGGCGTGTTCGCGCGGCTGGCGTAGACGAAGCGGGCGACCAGGTTGCCGGCGCCGTCAAGCTCGGCCACCGGCTCGAGCTGGTCCTGATAGAGGAAAGCCTGCGTCAACGTGCCGTTCACCTTCTTCCCCACGCGGCGGTTCTGGCCGTCGATCACGTAGTCGATGCGCGTCCCGTCGGGCAGGAACACCGTGCGCAGGTTGCCGAAGCCCGCGTTCGTGTAGGTGAAGGTGGCGCCGCGTTACAGCCCGCACTTGCCGACCTTGCGTCCCGGTCAGTGCCAGGACGATTCTGTCTTCGCCAAAGAAGGCAGTGTAGCCGTCCGCCGAGGCGTAGTACTTCACACTCGGATGTAACTGGCCACGGTTCTCGACGAAAACCAAGGCTGGAGGACTTCTCTACATCAACCGAGAAAGGGAAAAGATGTTCCACTAGGACCAGATATCGGAGGAATTTCAGACCTGGCCTTCGAAGCTCTAGAACTCTTTCGAAAACGTGTTGCTGACGAGCCCGCGGGAGTCGGTCGCCTTGACTTCGACCTTGTCGGCGGAGACTGATCCAAAGACGGAAGGGATTTCCATGTTCGAAAACGTGTAGGTCACCGTGCCGGCTGTAACACCGGCCAAATTCACGTCAGCCGGTGAGTTCAGGGTACTTGTTATCCTGACCGTAGTGCCGAGGTACCAGGAGAATTCGAGCTTGGAAATATCGCCGTCCGGGTCGGTCAGCTGGATGTCGACCTTTAACGTGAACTTGGCCAATTTCGTGACGGTGACGTCTTGTATCGTCGGTGCGGTTCCCGCGTAACCTGTGCCCGATAAACTTACAGTGACGGAAGGTTGAGCGAGGTCGCTGCTGTTCACGCTCAGTGTGTCGGTGACCGTCCCGGCAGCCGTCGGGGTGAATGTCACCGTAACTTTCTGCTCCCCGCCCGGCGGAACGGAGAAGGGAAGCGCGGGCGAGGTGATGGCGTAGACCGTGGAAGACTTAGTGATCGAACTAACCTGCAACTCCGCGTCACCGACGTTTTTCACCGTGAAGTCGAGAGGCTTGTTCCCTCCTGTCGACACCGTGCCGAAATCCAGGGTCACCGGCGTGACTTCGATGCGCGGCAGCAAAGGCGGGGTATAAATCGTCGATACGACGGGGAAAGTCGTGAGAATCAAACCTTGCAGCTTCAGCGCGACAGCCGAAACCGGGTGATCGGCCAGGACATCGAGCAATCCAGCGAAATCGGACCTGCCCGAAAACGAATCGAACAACTCGGTCGCGAATTTCGGGATGTGCTCTCCGATCCCGAGTCGGACGGTCGCATTGTCAATCTCCTCGCCGGCTTTGTCTCGCAATATCAACCGCAACTCAACCGGTTGACCCGACGTATTCGCAAAGGCGACCCCGGTGTTGGCTTTTCCGCTGGTGTACAGGAGCGGGATCGAGAAGCGGGTCCCGGCGGCAGCGGCCCCTACCCCAGCCTCGAGGAGAACTCGGCCGGCGCCGTCGCGTTGGCTGAACAATATTGTGCCGCCCAACGGTCCGGAGGCAGTGAGGCGGGCATAGCCGACTGCCAGCGGAGCCGAGCCGTCTGTCTGCATGAAAATCGAGCCCCCGCCGGGCACGGTAAGAGTGAACTCGGAGCCTGTGCGGCCGTCCATCAGGCGCAAGGCCATCGGCGTCCCATCGGACTCCGCAAACGACACCCGGCCGGTGATCGCCGCCTCCGTGCGGTTGACGAAAATCAGGCTCGACATGAAACTCCCGCCCGGGAACGTCCCGTCGGCCACCTGCGGAAAAACAACCTCGTGGGCCCCCGCCGCGGGCATGTCCAGGTCGTTGGCCACCGTGATCGTGCCGTCGTGTGTGACCACGGGAACCGAACCTCCGCTGGCATCCGAAGCCACCACCCCTTCGAGGTCTGCGGAGATGACGGAGCCAACGCCCGCCGAGGAGGAAAGCTGAAGCACCAGGTACACCAGGGTGCCGAGTCCAGGACGGAGGGGGGAGAGGGATCCGGAAAACACCAGGACATTTACACTGTCGCTCGCCCAGTTGGTTCCGATTGTGTGGTCCGCGATCAGATTGCCGGGCACGGGTGGCCGGGTGTCGGGCAGGGAAACCAGCCCCTCGTCGAAACGCACCCGGAGATCAATCGCGGCGCAGTTTTCGCCGCCGATGAGTGTCACGGGGAGGATGAATGCACTACCCGGTCGGGCCTTGATGTCCGGGACAGTCAGTTCGATCGCGAGCAAGTGGCGACCCAGGCCGCAAACAACCAGAACGCAAGCTATAGCCGCGACCATCGCATTCCAGCTGCGACTGCGACGAGTAGTAGGCCCCAAATTGTCCCCGGGTGTTTTCTTGTCCGTTCCAAGCCTTCTCATGCGTGCATCCCGGCTCCTTCAGCAGGCGCCTACCTGATCTCCACAACGGGGAACGTGGTCAGCAATGTGCCCTGTAACTTAAGTGCGATGGCTCCAATCGGACTGGACGACAGAACCTCTATCGAGCCGTTGAACTCCGGCATGGTTGCCAGCAGAGAAAAATGCTCGCTGGCAAATTGAGCCTTGTGCTCCCGGGGGGCCAGCGGAACCATCCGGGTTGCGACGACTGCCCCGGCTTGATCCCTGAGGGCGAGCGAGACACTCACCGCGGCGGCGGACTGGTTAGCAAGCCCGATGCCCGTGTCCGCCTGACCCCGGACGAAGATCAGCGGGACGGAGAAATGTGCCTGGCGCTGACTACCTCCCACGCCCGACTCACTTACGGGTTGTCCAGCCGCGTCTCGCTGGCTGAATAGGACCGTCCCGCCTAAGGGACCATTGGCCATCAATTGGGCGTAACCGACTGCGAGGGGACCACTGCCGTCCGTTTCGAGGAGGACAATCCCGCGCTCCGGTGCCTGGAACGAAAACACGGAACCGGACTGCCCGTCGGTCATCCGGACATCCATCGCCGCTCCGTCCGACTTGTAGAACCGCACCTGGCCGGCAGTCGGCAAGCCTGTTCGGTTCACGAAGATGAGCGTTGTCACGTAACTTCCGCCGGGATAGGTTCCGTTGACGACCTGCCCGAAAACAAGACGGTTGGCGACCGAGACGACTTCGGTTGGCTGGCTGGTGATCGTCAGGCTTCCGTTGCGGGCGGTCACCGAGACCTGGTTGCCCTCCACGTCCGATGCCTGGAGGTTGGTCAGCTCCAACGCGTTTGAGCTTCCTGCTGCCGCTCCAGCGGAGGTGCGGAGAATGACGTTTATGACACTGGCCATGCCGTCCTTCATGCCTGACAGCGAAGCAGAGAAAAGCACAACCCGAAGACCTCGGGGCGTCCTTTGCACGGCCGGGGAATGATCCGTAAGCGCATCACCGTACAGAACCGACTCTTCATTCGGAATGGACAGCTGGGAAGCGTCGTACTGGAGATCGAATTGGACAGCGGCTATGTCTTTGCCGGAACTGATGACGATTGGAACGACTATCGAACTGCCGGCGGGAGCTTTCAGGTTCGGCACGCTCAATTCGATTTGAGCGGCGGCCGAGACCGAGAATAAGGTGGCCCACACTATCCCGAGCAGTATTCGCATGAGTTGCCGGTGTTCCCGTACTCTGACTTGCAATCGGCAGTCCAATCGAGGGCGGTCTTCATGCCAAGATAACTAGCTGAAAAGTCTGGATTATCGGCGATCCCCCACGCTCGGCCGGGTGCAATCCCGGTGATTTTTCACCAGCCAGTGGTATACCAGCAACCATTAGAGGCCGCGGATCTCTTTGTAGCGGAAGCAGTTCACGAGGTGATCGTTCACCATCCCCGCTGCCTGCATGAACGCATAGCAAATTGTCGACCCAACAAACTGGAAACCCTGCTTCTTCAATTCCCGGCTCAGGGCATCAGAGACAGCGGTGCGGGAGGGGACCTCAGCCACGGTTTGAAACGTGTTTTGAACGGTTCGGCCGCCGGCGAGCGACCAGATGAACTCGTCAAAACTGCCCACTTCCTTCTGGATTTTGAGGATCTGCCGTGCATTGACGATGGCCGACTGGATCTTGAGACGGTTTCGGATGATCCCCGAATCTTGGAGCAGCCTCTCCGTTTTCGCCTCATCGAAACGAGCGACTTTCCTGAAATCGAATTGGGAGAACGCTTTTCGGAGGTTCTCGCGCTTGTATAAGATTGTCCTCCAGCTCAGGCCTGCCTGGAAGGCATCCAGGACCATGAACTCGTAAAGCTTCTGGTCGTCGTGAAGTGGGACACCCCATTCCTTGTCGTGATATTCGATCATCAATGGATCATTCGAGGGCCACGGACAACGCTCAACGCTCATGCTGTCTCCTGATGATTGGTCAGTTTTCGCAACTGTTTGTTTAGTACAATGTGAGCATTATCGCCTGTGAACGAGCCAAACCAAAATCGCGTGCCTGAACGGCGCGCCAAAATCATCTGCACACTCGGTCCGGCAACCAACGGCCACGAGACCATTCGGCTGGTGGCCGAGGCAGGCATGGATATCGCCCGGCTGAACTTCTCCCATGGATCTCGTGCGGACCACCAACACCTTATTGACCTGGTGCGCCAGGTGTCGGAAGAAACCGGGAAGCCGATCGGGATACTGGAGGACCTCCAGGGACCCAAGATCCGCGTCGGCAAGCTGCTTGGCGGCAAGGTTGAACTCAAAGAGGGCTCGACGTTCAGGCTCGTGCGGGACGCGGTCGTCGGCGACCGGAGCCATGCGTCGGTCTCCTTTCCAGGACTTTTCGACGCTCTGCGACCCTCCCATCGAGTGCTGCTTGATGACGGCAGAATCGAGCTCCGACTGGAGGCGATTGATGCCACCGGTGCCGACTGCCGGGTCGTGACCGGAGGGGTGCTGTCCGAGAACAAGGGCGTCAACCTCCCCGACACGCTTCTGCAGGCAACGGTTCCAACACCCAAGGACGTCGAAGACCTGGCCTTCGGGCTCAGCCAGGGGGTCGACTTCATCGGTCTTTCATTCGTCCAGACACCTGCGGACGTGGAGTCTGCCCGCCGGGAAGCCCACCGGTTATCCGGCGATTCTCATCTCATTGCAAAAATAGAGAGACCGAGCGCGGTCACCCAAATCGAAGGCATCGCGGCGCAGTCGGACGCCATCATGGTGGCTCGGGGCGATCTGGGGGTGGAGTTGCCGCCGGAAGAAGTGCCGCCGATCCAGAAGCAGATCATCAAGCTGTGCAACCGGATGGGACGCCCGGTGATCACGGCTACCCAGATGCTCGAGTCCATGATCCACAACCCACGGCCGACCCGCGCCGAGGCGTCCGACGTAGCCAATGCGATCCTGGACGGAAGTGACGCCGTCATGCTGTCGGCTGAAACTGCCGTCGGCGAATACCCCGTGGAGGCAGTGCGGATGATCGCGAGTATCGTCGGGATCGCTGAACGCCGGTTTGGCCCATCGGCAAGGGCAGTCCGGGACGCCCTTCCCGGGTCGTCCACCAAGGAATTGGCGGTCGGTTATTCGGCCTGCACCGCAGCCGATATCGTCGACGCGGTCGCGATTGTCTGCCTGACCCAGAGCGGCGCGACAGCGGCCCGGATTTCGCAGTTCCGCCCCACTCGTCCGATTCTCGCTTTCACGCCCAACCTTGATTCGCTCCGCCGGATGACCCTGCTTTGGGGAGTCACGCCGTTTATCCTCGAGCAGTTCGATACCGACTTTGATCGGCTCATCGCCGGTGTGATCGAATGGCTGCGTGAGCGGAAGATCGTCGCCTCCGGGCAGAACGTGGTGTTTACCGCCGGGTTGCCCTTTGTGCAAAGACGGAACACGAACGTGGTGAGGATCGAGGAGGTGTAGACCGACTGACGACTGATAACTGCCTACTGCGCACTGCCTACGGCGCACTGCCCACTGCGCACTGCCCACTGCCCACTGCGCACTGACGACTGCCAACTGCCAACTGACAACTGAGAGACCATTCTTGATTGCCTTGTTGGAGGTTCCGGCTGTCCTCGGTTGTCAGTTGTCAGTCGTCAGTCGTCAGTTGTCAGTTAGCCTTACTTCTTCGTCAGCTCGTCGTAGACCCAGCCGATGTTCGCCTTTCTGGTGAGCATGTTCCCGTAGTCCTTTATCGACGTAAACTGCTCGAGATTCACGGAGGCCTGCGCCTGCTCGCGCGTCTGGCCCGCCTTGATGGCTTCTGCGACTCCCTGCCGAAGGGCCCGCAGATAGGAGGCGAACTGTTTCCAGCCTTCTGTATCGGTGACCGGCCCGTGACCCGGTACCACTTTGAAACCGGGATACTGCTGCGCTATTCGGTCAATTGCATCGGCCCACAGTTGCGTATTGGCGCCGTCCGCGACGTCGATATATGGAGGCACGCCGTTGAAGAAGAGGTCTCCGGCAGCGATGACCTTTTCCTTCTCGAAGACGACAACCGTGTCGCCCGAGCTGTGCGCGTGAGTGGGGTGAATCAGGCGAATGGAGTCTTCCCCCATGTCCAGCTTGCCGTCGTCCGCCGTCTGAGGGGCAAGGCGAGCGACCTTGGACAGGGACTCGTACCCGGCCGGGTTTTGCTTTTTGAAGGACGCGAAACACGTCTCGTGCGCGAAAACGGTCGATCCCGCTGCCAGAGTAGCTGCTGCTCCCACATGGTCGCTATGGTAGTGGGTAAGAATGACGCCCGTCGGGGTTCGCTGATCGATGGCGCGAATCAGGGCTTGGACGGCAGGCGCGGAGCTCGGGTCTGCACAATCGACCACTATAGGGCCAGCCGTGCTCTGGAAGACGGTGATCGTGCCGTTAAAGCCCGCATTAATGACGGAAATCCGAGGTGTCAGTCTGGCGGATTTCGGCGCTGCCGGCTGTTGCTGGGCGATCGCCGAAACCGTGAAAAGGCTGGAAAGCAAAGCACATCCGATTATTTGAGTCCTCATGCGGGAGATTCTAGCGGGAGAACTGCCGGTTTCGCGAGCTTTTCTTGCTCAGAGGCCCTCAGCCGCTTTACTGCCCGGTTGGCAACCCCTTTGATTGTTTGCATGGTGAAGGCATGACCCTCTATTCTCCTAGTCATGACAGATAGCAAACTCAGGGCGTGGTGGGCGCACTGCCAGGGACTCGACGGAACCCTGCTCGGCAAGTCGCCCGCCGAAGTGCTGGAACAAACAGGCTGGGCTCGCTCGGTTGGCGGTTCCGGCCCCTACCTGACCCTCTTCTCGCGTGCTGGAATCGGGCGTGAACGAGTTGACCAGGCGGTGGCGAGAGCCGAGATCCACGAGCTTCCGAGCGCCCGGGGATGCACGTACGTCGTCCCCGCATCCGACTTCGCTCTGGCGCTAAAAGTGGGGCAGGATTTCGGCTTCGAACCGGATATGCGGATCGCACGCAAGCTTGGAGTGACCGATGACGAAATCGCGCAGTTGTGCGAAATCCTTCTGGCAGCCCTCGAGGAGGGACCCCAGGAACCCGATGAATTGCGGAAGTCGGCGGGGGGAGCGGTCCGAAATCTCGGGGAAGAAGGGAAGAAAAAGGGTCTGACGACGACGCTTCCGCTGGCGCTTGGGAAATTGCAGTCAGCAGGAGACATTCGACGACTGCCCATGAATGGTCGCCTGGATCAACAGCGTTACCGGTACACCCTCTGGCGTCCAAATCCGCTTGCCGATTCGACCATGTCGACCGACAAAGCCTTCGTGGAGCTGGCTCGGCGGTTCTTCGATTGGATCGCTCCTGCATCGGTTGCCGAATTCCAATGGTTTTCGGGTCTCGGCGCCAAGGCAGCCAAAGCCGCGATCGAACCCCTTGACCTGCAGCCTTTCCAGGAGGGTGATGCCCGCCTGATCCCTCGTGCGAAGCGTGAGCAGTTTTCGAGCTTCGATCCGCCGCAGAAGCAGCGATGCGTTCTGGTGAGTTGCCTTGACGGTATTCTTCATCTCCGCCGGGACGTCCGGGGCTTGCTTCGCCCGCAGGATTTGAAACGAAGCGTTTTCACCGAGAGGGGAATGACGGAGATCGGCGAGCTGAGTGATCTGAGTCATCATGCGATCCTCGACCGGGGGACCCTGGTCGGGCTCTGGGATTTCGATCCAATCACCGGAGCAGTTGCTTGGAAGTCGTTCATGGGGAAGGACCGGGCACTCGAAGAAACCGTCAAACAGACGGAGGAGTTCGTCCGGCAGCAACTCGGGGATGCACGCGCCTTCAGTCTCGACAGTCCGAAGAGCCGTGTCTCGCGCATCCATGCACTGACAACTGACCACTGACCGGCTGACCTCGCCAACCGGGCCGTAAAGCGGCGGATTCTGAACAGCGAATCCGCCCTACGACTGATTGCCTTCGCATGCCGAGCGGTCGTAGGGCGGATTCGCTGTTCAGAATCCGCCGCTTTACGGCCCGGTTGGCGCCATTGTTGTCAGTGGTCAGTGGTCAGTTGTCAGTTGTCAGTGGTCAGTTCACTTCAGGGTTGCTTTCAGGTCGATAGGGACGGCGGCCAGTGCCTTGGAGACTGGACACCCGGATTTCGCCTCATTGGCCTGCGTCTGAAAAGTCTGCGTGTCGATGTTAGGGATCTCGGCGCTTGTCTCAAGCTGGATCCGCGCAATTCGGAAGCCTGCCTCTCCCTTCTCGAAGAAGACACGCGCCCGGGTCTCGATTCTGGTCGGCTCGTATCCGGCTTTGGTGAGCCCCGCCGACAGAGCCATTGAGAAGCAGCCGGCGTGCGCAGCAGCGATAAGCTCCTCGGGATTGGTCCCGGTTCCGTCTTCAAAGCGGGAGGCATACGAGTAGGGTCCCTCGAAGGCACCGCTTCCCACTCGCATGTTTCCTTTCCCGTTGCGCAAGTTCCCCTGCCAGACCGCTTCGGCCGTTCGTTCCGCCATCCTCACTCGCTCCTTTCAGCTGATTCATCGGGCGCCGAAGCCTGCGGCGAGGGCTGCCGGGCGCTGTACACGTAACCCCTTCGGGTTCTAACCAGGAACTCCGGCCGCTGCTTGACCGTGACTATGACCTCCCGCCAGCTGTCCTCGGGGCCGAGGGGAGGCCGGTAGATCAGTGTGTACGTGCTGCGAAGGTCATCGGCTATTTCATCATAGATCTTCTTGAGCTCGCCTGCTCCCTTGGGGGTATACAACCGTCCGCCTGTCTCCTCTGCGAGTTGACGCAACTGGCTCACCGCTCTCGCTGCGATCCTCGCTTCCCGTCCGAGGGGTGTGCCCTGGGACAGGAACACGGGGTAGATGACAGAATCCGAACGCCGGACGCTGTCGACAAGCTCAAGAAATGTCGTGGAAGATCCGCGGCGGGGGTCGACCAGCGAATTATCGGCGCCGTCCGTGAAAAGGACGACTGCCTTCCGCCCGGGGAATTCGGGCATGTACTCTGTAATGGTTGTCTGGACAGCGTCGTAAAGCTTGGTGTTTCCCTCGGAGGTG
>Ga0105104_10003713_pt1 | contig 10775 bp, 5 predicted proteins | sample PPLLaktember2015_3_FD_87034 | JGI IMG/M metagenome (GOLD analysis project Ga0105104, IMG submission 87034) | Freshwater sediment microbial communities from Prairie Pothole Lake near Jamestown, North Dakota, USA - PPLs Lake P7 Core (6) Depth... | ecosystem: Environmental > Aquatic > Freshwater >... | reverse complement strand
GTGGTCACGGGCCGCCGCGGGGTTTCTCTTCGTGGCGGCATTCCTCGGCCTGGCAATCGCGGGGGTGCACCCGGCGCAGTCCACCGCGCAGTCGCCCACCGTTTCCAGATGGGTGCCGCCGGGGATGCACGAGGCGGAAGCCGGTGTGGATGTGGGCCCGGGGTCGGACGAGGCGCTTCTCGTGACCTCGCCGCAGCCGGAGTAAAGGCCGCTCCCGCGGTCAGAGCGGGAGGCGAGTTCCGAGCCCCGCTTCCCGGGCTCGGCGGTAGACCAGCAGCGCGGCCACCAGGTCGGCGAGGGCGAGCCCCAGATTGCAGGCGACGGTGCGCTGCGCATCCGCGGTCCGCCCCACCCTCCGGCCCGTGACCAGCTCGGCCAGGTCGGCGTGCACGGGCGGGAGCCGGGCAACCGGGGTCGACCGCCGCGCCGACTCGAGCTGGACGCGGTCGTCGGTCGCCACCAGATCCATCTCGGCGAGCGACTCACCGCTCCACGGGCTGACGTAGTCCACGCTGCAGCCGAAGGCGCCGGGAGCCAGCCAGCCGCCGCGGATCGGCGGATCGGGAACCTCGGCGATGGCCCCCGCGGTGAGCACCACGTCCATGCCCTCCACCACCTCGCGCACCGAGCCACTCGCCGTCGCCTCCACCGGGTACTCGCGGGCGACGTCCTCGGCGAAGGCCGCGGCGCGGTCCGGGTGCCGGTCGAACGCGCTCACCCGCTCGAGGGGCAGGACCGCCCGGAACGCCTCCAGGTGAGCGCGCGCCTGGAGCCCGCAACCCAGCACCCCCAGGCTCCGGGCACCGGCCCGGGCCAGGAACCGGGCGGAGAGCGCGGAGCACGCCGCCGTCCGGCGCACCGTGAGCCACCGGCCGTCCATCACCACCAGCGGCCGTCCATCGTCCGGATCGCTCAGGACCAGGAGCGCGGAGATGCTCGGCTGTCCGCGCTCGCGATTCCCCGGGAAGGAGCCCACCCACTTCACCGCGGCCGCCGACCCGCCTGGCCAGAGCGCCGGCATCGCGTGGAAGAAGGAGGCGGCCGAGGGATGCACGCCAATCTTCGCCGGCACCTCGGCGCGGCCCTCCCCGAGGTCGCGGAAGGCGGCCTCGAGCGCCTCGATCAGCGCGCGCATCGGGAGGCCCGCCGTACGCACATCCGCCTCCGCGAGGTACAGCAGCAGGTCGTCCGACATCGGCACCCCCTGGGCCAATCCCCATGGGCATGTTGCCCTGCCGGCAACACCCAGGGAGGTGTGTAGAGCCCCACGCCACGACATGCCGTTGAAACAGACCTGGTTCCGGGTGCTTGGGCCCGGCACCGCGGCTGCAATCTCCAGGGACCGTCGGCGGCAAGCAGCACGGGACAGCCCGCCACGGAGGAAAGGCAGCCATGAAGACCGAGGTCGAGAACAACAACTGGATGCGGGTTCGCAGCGTGGCGGCGGGTTTCCTGTGCGTGATGGGTCTCCCGATCGCGCTCGCGCTGGCGGACGTCCAGCCGACCGAGGCCGCCGCGGCTCCTTCGGCCGTCACCGAGTGGGTGGCGCCGGCCTCGATGCACATCGCCAATGCCGACACCGACGTGGGCCCGGGCTCGGATGAGGCTCTCCTGGCGATGAGCCCGTCGAACCGCTGAGCCGCCGGAAGACGGTGCCATCGAATGCGGGGTCACGGGCGCAGGTCCGTGGCCCCGTGGCCGTTTCGGGTACCGGCGCGCCTGCCCCGGGTCGGTGGGCCGAGCGCTGATCCTCACCGAGGGAGGGCCGGGCGCGCGTCGCCGCCCCGCACGCGGATCTGCACCGCCCGCGAAGAACCCGACCCCTGTCGGGGGCGGAGCTCGAGCCGGTGAACGCCGGCGGCGAGCACCACGCGCGTCCGGCCCAGCGCATCGAGCGGGACGATGTCGCCATCGACGCGGAGCTCAGCCTGGCCGCGAACTCGTACCGGGATGCTCTGGGAGGAGGCCGGGATGCTCGCCTCGAGCAGGAACTCGTCCCCGTCGCGCGGCGTGAGGAACCCCGGGGCGTCCCCGCTACCGGCCGCCGGAGCGACCTCGAGCCGCTCGCGCTCGGCCCAGCCCGCGTACCGCGCATCGAGCGCGAGCACCGGGCGCCCGCCGGCCAGCCGGTGCATCGCACAGGGAGCTGCGGGCGCGCTCCCTGGCAGGAAGACCTCCTCGTACGACCCGGGACACGCCTCTCCGGCCCGGTGCCCGGAAAGGGGGCAGATGCGGACGTGCTCGAACCGGGCACGGTCCACCAGCGGCGTCGGGCGGATGCCCGCCATGGCCCGGCGCATCACCCGGGCGAAGAGCGGCCCGGCACCGGTGATGCCCGACACGCGCTGCATGGGGCGGCCATCGAAGTTCCCGACCCAGACCGCCACGGTTCGCTCGTGGGTGAAGCCCACGGTCCAGTTGTCCACGTAGGCGCGGCTGGTGCCGGTCTTCGCCGCCACGGGGAACGGAAGCCGGAGCGCGTTGTCCAGGCCGAAGGCGGGAGCGCGCGCCCCCTCGTCGGAGAGGAGATCCGTCAGGAGCGCCACCGCCTCCGGAGGGAGGAAGCGCCGCGGGGCGAGCTCCGGCCTGACCTCGAGACGCTCGCCACGGGAGCCGGTCGCCGCGCGCACCAGGCGGAGCGGCTCGACCACGCCGTCCCGCGCGAGCCCCCGGTAGGCGCGGGCGAGCTCCCAGAGCGACACGTCGCCGTTCCCCAGCACCAGGCCCGCCCCGTAGTGCTCGGCGCTCGCCTCGAGCGAGGCGAAGCCGGCCTGGCGGAGCACGTCCAGCACCCGCTCGGGCCCGAGGGTCTCGGTCAGCTCGACCGCGGGAACGTTGTAGCTGTTGGCCAGCGCGGCCCGGAGTCGCACCGGCCCATGCTGCCGCCGGTCGTAGTTCCGCGGCAGCCAGGCGCCGCCGGCCGTCGCCACCTCCAGATCCACGTCGCTCAGCACCGAGGCAGGAGTCCACCCGCTCGCCAGCGCCAGCCCGTAGGCGAAGGGCTTCAGGGCGCTGCCCGGCTGCCGGCGGGCACGGACCCCGTCGTTCTGGCCCTCTCGGGCGGCGTCGAGGAAATCCGCCGACCCGACGTACGCCAGCACCTCGGCGGAGAGGTTGTCGAGGACCAGCACCGCGGCCTGGCCGAGGCGGGGGTCGGCGGCCAGCTCGGAGCGGACCGACCGCTCCACGTCGCGCTGGAGGGCCGGGTCGAGCGTCGTTCGCACCTTGACCGCGTGGCCGAGTCCGAGCGTCTCCAGCTTGCCGGCGAGGTCCACCACCAGGTGGGGAGCGCCGAAGGGACGAGCCGGTGGGACGAGGTCCAGGTCCGCCGCGGCGGCGACCCGCTCCAGCTCGGCATCGAGCCGCCCGGCCCGGCGCATCCGACCGAGCACCTCACGCATCGCGCGCCTCGCCACCTCCGGGTCTCGCCAGGGGTCCACCCGGACCGGGGAGCGGGCGATGGCCGCCAGGAGCGCGGCCTGGCCCACCGACAGCGTCCGCGCCGGCCGACCGAAGTAGGCCTGCGCGGCGGCCTCGGCACCGACCAGGTCGTGTCCCAGGGCGACGCGATCCAGGTAAGCGCGAAGGATGTCCTCCCGCGACAGGTGCGCGGTGAGCCGCAGGGCCCAGAGCGCCTCCTGGGCCTTTCCGGCAATCGTCCGGCGGCGGGGCACGAGGAGCCGCGCGAGCTGCTGCGTGAGCGTGGACGCTCCGCTCACCACCCTGGCCGCGCGGAGGTTGGTCCCCGCGGCGCGCACGATGGCCAGCGGGTCCACGCCCGGATGCCACTCGAACCGCCGGTCCTCGGAGGCGATGAACGCGTCGCGGAGGGCCGCCGGCACCGGCCCGTCCCTGGGGAGCGAGACGCTGCGCGACGCTCGGCGCGACGGGATCTCCCGCAGGAGCTGCCCGTCACGGTCGAGCACGCGGACGCTCAGCGCGCCGTCCGGGTCGAGAAGCCCCGGCGGCAGCGGCCGGGCGACGAAGAGGAGCATCGCGACCGCGCCCACCCCGAGCGGGGCGAGCAGCCCGCGGCGAAGTCGCAGGGAGCTCGTTCGAAGTCTCGGAGAGCTCGTCGGGTGCTTGAACGCTCGACGCATCGGTCGTCCTCGGGCCTCAGCGGGCCGCGACGCTCCCCTCGTCCAGGACCTGGAACGTGCTCCCCTCTGAGCGGCCGAAGACCTCGGGCGCGTACATCGCCTCGGCCCGCGCGGGTACCAGCAGGTAGTCCCCGGGAGTCGTCGCCCGGGCCACCACCGAGACCGTGTGCACTCCGGGCGGCAGCTCGTTGGAGAAGAACAGCGCGCGGTCGTCGCGCAGCTCGGTGTGGTTGAAGGGGTTCCAGAACCCGAGCACCCAGGGCGGCACGCCCGCCTCCCGCGCGTCCTCCATCTCGTCGGTCTCGGTGTCCGCCGACGGCTCTCCCCGCGACAGCCTCGCCGTGGTGGCGAGCGTCGTGTCCACCGCCTCGAGCCCGGCCGGCAGCGGAATCTCCAGCGCCACGTTGGTCCGGGCCGCGGGCGTCCCCACCCGGACCTTGATCCGCACCAGCTCGCCCGCGCGGACCGACTTCAGCTGGCCCCCGCCCCCGTAGGGCTCGATCCACCGCTGGACCACCAGGCCGCGCTCGAGCGCGTTGCGTGGCATCTCCGCCGGCGCGTAGCGCAGCACTGCGGTGTAGGAGAGCATCCCGGCCTTGCCGTCGCGCAGAAACTCGAACGCCGCCGACTTCCCCACCGCGGGGAGCTGCGCCATCGGGAGCACCGTCCGGCGCACCTCCATGCTCCGGCCACGGAATTCGGACTCGGCGACCTGCTTGCCCCCGAGCAGCACCTTCCCCAGGAAGTCCGGCACATCCTTCTCCCGGGTGCGGACCACCTCGGTGAGCGCCATCAGCGCGAAGGCGGACTCCTGCGTGGTCTTGTACCGGCCGTCCGTCCCCCGCGCCTGCACCAGGTACCGCGCCATCTTCCCCACGAAGGGGTGATCGGGGGTGACGTCCACCAGCGTCTGCAGCGCGATGGCCGTGGTCCGCAGATCGCTCGACCAGTCGGACTGGTAGGTGACGGCGTTCATCTCCTCGAGGTGAAGCGTGCCCGAGGTCTCCTTCGCCCGGTCCATGAGCTCGTTGGTGAGCGCGCGTGCCGCGGCCCGGTCCCCTCCGCCGATCCAGAGCGCGTCGGCGAGCATCGCCTTGCCGTACGCCGGGAGCTCCGAGCGGCGGGCGAAGAGCGCCGTGGCGCTCGAGGCCTGCGGCGCGCGCGTCCGGGCCAGGGCGTACAGCGCGAAGGCCCGGGTTCCGGGGTCCACGTCGTGCCTCCACCACGAGCAGGTCTGCACGTTCGCCGCGGCGACCTTCGCCAGGAAGTGCTGGCCCCGGCGGAGGGCGTCCCGGTCCACCGGGTAGCCGACCTCGGCGGCGCGCCCGAGCGCGAGGACCGCGTAAGCCGATCCGTGCGGCGAGCTGCAGGAATCCGAGCTCCAGTACCCGTAGCCGCCGTCGACGCGCTGGAGCGCCTCGATGGCCTTGACCGTCTTCGCCGCCACCTCGTCGGGATCGCTCGTCCCCCAGCGGGCGATCGCGTCCTGTCCCACCCAGGCGCGCGCGGTGTCCGGCTTCCAGGGCAGCTTGAAGACGCCGTGCAGCTCCCGCAGGGCGACGAAGGGGACCAGCCGCGAGGACATCTGCTCGAGGCAGCCGTAGGGGTAGTCCACCAGCTGCCGCATCGCCTCGCCGTACCCGCCGAGGACCGTCGAGGCCATCGTCACCTCGAGCCCGCCCACGTCCGGCCGGACGCCGGAAGGCGTCGAGAGCTGCTCCCGCGCGGTCTCCCGGGTCTCGCCGGCGAGCGCCACCGCCTCGATCTGCGTCGGGATCCGCACCGGCAGCCGCTGCTCCACCGCGTCCTGCTCGCCGCCTCCGCTCACCGCGAAGCGGAGCACGGCCTCGCCCGAGCCGTCGGCGACGTAGCGGAACCGGACCTCGCGGGGCTTGCCCTCGGGCAGCGCCACCTTCCGGCTCGTCTCTCCCTGGAGCTTCAATGGCCCGCTCACGGTGGCGGTGACCTCGACCTCCTTGATCTTCCCCGACGGCGCATGGACGACCACGCCGGCCTCCACCGTGTCTCCCACCCGGGCGAGCCGCGGGAGGGCCGGCATCGCCAGGAGCGGCTTGGCCACCTGGATGCTGCTGCCTCCCTTGCCGCCCCGGTCTCCGCGGTCGATGGCGATGGCCATGATCCGGTAGGTGGTCAGGTTGTCGGGGAGCGTGAACTCGACCTCGCCCTTCCCGTCCGCGCCGGTGACGACCGAGGGCGCGAACAGGACGGTGGTCTTGAACTGCGAGCGAAGGCCCCCTCCCCCCTCGGCGCCGCCGCCTCCGCCGGTGGTCAGCCCCTTGTCGGCGTAGACCGTCCTGCGGACCAGGTGGATCAGCGGCTCGCCGATGCGCACCGACAGCCCGCGCTCGGGCTGCAGGGCGTCGAGCGGATCCGGAGGCTCGTAGCCGGTGAGCCGGAGCACGCCCTCGTCCACAGCCCACACCGCGACCTCGGCCGGGACCGGACCGCCCTTCCAGTCCGCGGTGCGCAGCGCCACCTTCACCTTCTCTCGCGGCCGGTACTGGGTCCGCTCGGGAGTGACCTCCACCGTGAGCCGCTTGCTCTTCCGCTCCACCTTCAGCTTCGCGTAGCCCACCCTGACTTGAGGGCGTCCGGGGTCCTCCCCCGCCTCCGGCCCGTCCGCCTGAGGCACGCGGCCGCGCACCAGCACCACGCCCACGTAGACGTCGGGGATGCTCCCCTCGCCGACGGGTACCTCGAGGGTGGTCGCCGCCCCCTTGAGCGTCACGCGGCGCGCCGAGCTCACGCCCTCGCGCTCCACGGTGAGGACCGCCTCGGCCGAGGGGAACGGGCTCTTCACCAGCACCTTCGCCGTTTCCCCCACGTCGTAGACCGCCTTGTCGGTCACGAGGTCGATGCGGTCCGAGTCGTTGCGCTGCCACGACACCCAGCCCTCGCCCACCACGTAGAGCGAGGTCCGCGTGGTCTGCTTGCGCTTCTGGGCGTCGGTCACCTCGGCCTGTGCGATGTGGAAGCCGGGCGCCTTCGGGCTGAAGGTGCACGCCCCGGGCACCTGCTCGACCTTCACCGTGCAGGTGGCGACCTGCTCCTCCACCGGCTCGCTGAGGGTCTCCCAGCGGTCGCCGGCGGTCTTCTTCCGCACGAACTTCCAGTCGCGCCGGAGCACGGTGACCACCACCTCGGCCTTCTGGCGCTTGCCCTCCGGCGAGACCGCCACCGCCTCGAGCGACACCGGCTTCCCCACCTCGGCGAAGCCCTCCACGTTCCGTTGCCGGATGCCGGCGTAGAGCGCGGCCGGGTGCACGTTCACCTCGGTCCGGTTCGCGATGCGCTGGCGGTTCACGTCGGCCACCTCGGCCTCCAGCGTCACGCGCGCGCTCCGCCCACCCGGGCTCTCCACCTTCCCGGCGGAGATCTCGAAGCCTCCCTGGGCGTCGGTCTTGCCCTCGCCGGCGCCGATGACCTCGGTGCTCCGCCCGGGCGTCTCGTCGCTCCACTCCCAGGTGGCGATGCCGAAGGCGAAGCCGGGGTTGTCCGGAGGCTGGAAATCCTCCGTGGTCCGCGTCGCGGTCCACCGCACCGCCGCCCCGGGCATCGCGCCGCCGAAGAGGTACCGCGCCAGGACCCGCCCCTGGAGCGCCTGTCCGGAGATCAGCTCGCCCGATGGCGCAGTGACGTCCACCTTGAACTGTGGCGGCCGGTACTCCTCCACCCGGAAGCTGCTGCTGGTGGACACCTCGTCGGAGGTGATCACGGCTCTGGCCCGGACGGAGTAGGTGCCCAGCGGCGCGCCGGCCTCGATCGGCACCTCGGCGGAGAAGGTCCCGTAGTCGCTGAGCGGAAGCGTGCGGGACCAGATCTCCTTCCCACGCGCATCGGCCACGGTGACGTCGGCCTGGGTTCCCTTGGCCGGGGTGGTCACCACGCCCAGGCGCCGGTAGCGGAGCATGCCCTTCACGAAGACCGTGTCCCCGGGCCGGTAGATGCCGCGCTCGGCGGTGGCGAAGGCCATCGACTGCGGCCGCTTCCCGTCCCAGGCTCCCTCGACGCCGAAGGCCCACGGGCCGAAGCCGCCGGACCAGTCCGCCAGGGTGACGCCGGTGTCACCACCGAGCGAGGCGGCGACCAGCGCGAAGCCCGGGCCGCCCTCCTGGCCCCGCTGGCGGCGGGAGCCCTTCCGGGGAGAGAGCAGGGTGGACAGGCCGGGCACCTTGGCCAGCCCGTCACCGTCGGTCTTCCCCTGCCACTTCACCGCGCCGTCGGCGTCGTGGAGGGAGAGCGCCGCGCCGGGCACCACGGTGCCGTCGGACACCCGGGTGACCCAGACGATGCCCGAGGTCGCCCCGAGCTTGCTGTGCACCGCGAGATCGGTGATCTGCCCGGTGACCCGCTGCGTTCGTCGCCATCCGTCCCTGGAGTCGATCTCCGGCGCGGTGGTCACCAGGTGGAAGAGGCCCGTCCCCTTGGCGGCGATGAGCTCCCGCACCTTGATCGGCCGGACGCCGGGGAGATTGTGGGTCCCCTCCAGATCGATCTCGGTGGTGATCGGCTGTCCGCCGGGCACCGAGCGCGGATTGCGGTTGGCCAGGAATCGGGCCAGCTCCGCGGCGGACAGCGGCCAGACCTGCGCGTCGAGCGAGGTCACGTTGGTGAAGCGCACCGGGAGCGCCCCGTCTCCCTTGGCCTCGAGGAGGGCGACGTCCGGTCCCAGCTCGTAATCGGGGCGCAGATCGTGGGTGCGGATCTGTCCCTTCGCCGCCGGCGCGGTCTGCCCGAAGAGGTCGGTCACCCCCGAGGCGATCGTGACCGTGTAGGTGGTGCCCGGACGGAACTTTCCCGGTACCGCGGTGTAGGGTTTGTTCCGCTCGCCAGAGGGGTCGTGGCTGGCGGTGTGGTCCCAGTCGATCTCCACCGCCGGCGTGATGTGGAGTCGCGACTTGAGCGAGGCGACGTCGAGGCGGTTCGTGCTCTCGACGATCATCGGGCCGAAGGGGCAGTCATAGCCGCCGTGGCAGGCCCGCACGCCCTCGATGCGCGCCGGGCCGTAGGTGCGGTACGGCAGGCGAATCTCCTGAACGAGGGTGAGCGGGCCCTCCTTGGCGCGGAGGGTGGTGGCGACCACCAGCTCGGCGTCGGTGGCGAGCGGGAGGGGCTTGCCCAGCTTCACCGTGATCTCGGTGCGCCGGCTGGCGAAGAAGTTCTTCCCCGGGCGCTCCACCTCGTCGGGCGCGGAGGGAGCCGGCCGGCTGCTCACGGTGAAGGGCCAGGAGGTCCCTTCGGGTCCCACCCGGAGCGAGATGGACTTCTCCGGCTCGGCCACTGCCTGATTGAAGACGAGGACGACGGCCTGCGAGGGCTGGAGCCAGCGCCAGCCGCTGGGCGGCGTGGCCGACTCGAGCTTCGGGCCCGGGGTGTCGAAGGACCAGCTGAAAACCCCCTTCAGCGTGGAGCCGTCTGCGCCCTTGAAGCCGGCCGGCACGGTGACGGTGAACCGGGTGGCGAAGGGGAGCGGCGCCTTCGGGATGAACTCCACGCTCGCCGAGCCAATCCACCGCCACTCTCCCTCCACCGCCGGACTCAGGGATGCGGGGGGAGCGAGCGCCTTTTGCTCCTCGACGGACATGAGCGCCACCACCGGGCGCGAGAAGGTGATGGTCGGCCGTGCGTCCGCGCCCACCACCTCGTGCGGCCGGGAAGCCACGACCGTGAGGCCGGTGGTCGGGAGCGCTTCCGGGGCGATGGTCAGCGCGGGCGGCGGCGGGAGCGGCTGGAGCGGCTGGAGCGGGGCCTGCGCCGGGCCGGATGGCTTGCCCTTGCAGGCGACGAGCGCCGTGGCGGCGAGCGCGGCGGCGCAGACGAGACGGGTCGATGCAGCCCTCACGTGTGGCGTCCTCCCCCGGAGCGCCGCTGAGCGCCCCGGGCCTATTCTGCTCTCGGTCGAGCGGCCTGGCGTCGACGAACATCGCCGGCACCCCGGACGGGCGAGGACTGCAGCCGCCGGGCCAGTGGATCGGTGCAGGTGCGACCCGAGGTCGCCGAGCCACCTCCCGGGTCCGACGACGCGCTCAGCCCACGAGGACGATGGTGGCCGAGCGCGCCCCGTGCGCGCCGATGACCAGCGCCTGCTCGATGTCCGCAGTCTTCGACGGACCGGCGATGAAGAGCCCGAAGCCCGCGGCGCCCAGGCGGAGCCGGGCATAGGCGTCGTGGAGGGTGTGCACCAGCTCCCGTCCCGGAACCACCAGCACCAGGTGCTGGGTGACGAAGAGGACCGCACGCCGGTGCTTCAGGACCGCGTCGGTCAGCCACACCGCGCCGTTCTCCGCCACCCCGAACTCGCCGGGAACGACCGCCAGGTCCACTCCCTCGAGCGCGTGCGGATCGTCTACCGAGTCGAGGGCCACCGTGCCCGGCAGCACCTCCGGAACGAGGGAGACGATCTGCCGGGCCGACTGCGCGGCCGGGAGCCCGCGCACCGCCGCGGCGGCCTCGGCCATGCTCGCGACGCGGAGGCACGACCCGGCCACGTCGGTCACGCTCTGGGCGAACCGCGCGGGCAGGTCCTCGAAGCGGACGGGCGAGGTGGGCACGTCCGGGAGCGCCACCGCCGGGGGGCGCGCCTGCCGCAGGCGCTCGAGCACCTTCTCGCGGCTAGAGCGCACGGCGTCCCCTCCACTCCTCGCGGAAGCTCCG
>Ga0105104_10003712_pt1 | contig 10775 bp, 11 predicted proteins | sample PPLLaktember2015_3_FD_87034 | JGI IMG/M metagenome (GOLD analysis project Ga0105104, IMG submission 87034) | Freshwater sediment microbial communities from Prairie Pothole Lake near Jamestown, North Dakota, USA - PPLs Lake P7 Core (6) Depth... | ecosystem: Environmental > Aquatic > Freshwater >... | reverse complement strand
CCTGCTTGCTGAAACACAGAGGAATTGGAGGAATGGAGAATTCGTGGCGTTCCGATGCCGCCTGCAGAGAGCACTACTTTGTTGGCGTGCGCGGTAAAGGGTTCTCCATTCAACCGGCCTTCCACCCCGATAACGTGCCCATCTTCAACCAGCACTTGGTCGACGCGTGCTCCGGTGCGCAGCTCACAGCCAGCCGCCACGGCCTGATCCACATACTCTGCTGCGCTCCATTTGGCGTGGCAGCGACAACCCAGCATACATTTCGCGCCACAGTCGAATTTTTGGGCGCGAGCTGGCTTCATGAATTTGAGCTGTGGTTCCCAGTTGTATCCCAGCGCCTGGGCTGCTTGCGCGATGCGCGTGGAGGCTTCGCCACGTAGCTCCGCTGGCAGCGGCTCGATCTCCAATTCTTCGATCGTCTCGGAAACATCCGGTTCAATATCCACCCCATATTTTGCTTTGAACCAGGCAGGGGGCGGCGCGGCACAACCACAATACATACTCGTCGCTCCGCCGACCATCAAGGGACGGACAATATTTAGTCCCTCTTCAGTGAATAGCAGACTGCCTCTATCCGTATACAGCAGTGCGCCCAGGTAGGTACCGTAATAACTCCGCGGGCGATAATCCTGGCCGCGTTCCAGCAATAGCACGCGTTTCCCGGCGCGCCCCAGTTCCCGCGCCACGGTCGCCCCGCCGGGCCCAGAGCCAACTACGATCACCTCGGAGTGAAGAAGATGTTGCATTAATCGGATATATTGTATCGCTAATCTTGAACACGATAAAATTTGAGAGAGTTTAATTTCGAGGATACTTTTGAGCATGTCACCCTGAGCAACGCGAAGGGTCTCCCGATAGTTTTTGAGCCTGTAGCTCAAACTATCGGGGATTCTTCGTTCGCCACAAAGCGGCTCACTCAGAATGACATAATCTTTTGATGTTAGACACAATAAAATTTGATCAAATAACCTGGTTGACAATGCAAGGATGGTAACGATGGACAATTTTCATCACTTGTTAGTTCCGCAACCCGGATGGACTCGTCAGGCATCCAGCTTTGGCCGCGACCCCGAACGGGGCAGTCGTTGGGGCGGATACCGTCACATGGAAGCCTGCGTCAAACGCATTCTGCTCGCGCCTGGTGAAACGCATACCATGGCTTCGCTATCGGGCGCAGGGATGATCACGCGCATTCACATGACCACATTGCTGCCGTTCAACGCACATGCATTGCGCAATCTGGTGCTGCGTTTTTATTGGGATGGTGAGACACATCCCAGCGTGGAAAGCCCCTTCGGCGATTTTTTCGGTGCGCCTTTCGGAGCGTACCAGCCCTATGCCAGCGCGCCGATGAGTCTAACCGCCGGGGCATTCAATTGCTTGTGGCTGATGCCGTATGGGAGCGGCGCCCGGCTTGAGATTACCAATGAGGGACCTTCAGTCGTCGACCCATTTTTTTATAACATCACGTACCAGGAATTGACAGAAGGTCCTCCAAGTGCCTTGCGGTTTCATGCGCTCTGGCAGCGCGAAAATCCCACCCGACGCGGCGTTCCTTACACGATTCTCAACGCCGAAGGCAGCGGACATTATGTTGGGTGCCATCTCAATCTGCAGAATCGGGAATGGTGGCTGCGTCCAACCCTGAGAGAGATCTCGTTTCCGCGCGGCTTTGGCCTGGGAATGATGGAAGGTTGGGAAGCAATCTATCGCGATAGAGAGACCGAACCCTCGGTGAGGGGAACGGGCACAGAGGATTACTTCAACGGTGCCTGGTATTACTTACCTAAGAATGGCCGCTTTTCCGCGCCGTATCATGGATGTATTGTCCGCGACCTGCTTCGCAGCCGTATCGCTGTGTACCGTTTCGACATGTCTGCGCCGGTATCCTTTTCCCGCTCCCTGCGCGTGGAGATCGGTCACGGCTTTTACAACGAGTTGCCCTGTGATTATTCCAGTACTGCCTATTGGTACCAGGCTGAACCACATCGTCTATTCCCCGAACTATCGCCGATCCATCTGCGCCAACCCCATCCTGCTACAGTTAATCTTGCACAGTCCGCATTGCTTCTTGCTCCGCCTGTCGCCGCGCTGCTAGCTCTTTTGTGGAGGCTCAGACGCCGTCGAACAAAAACATGAAATTGGAGAGCGCTCCTCGGCACTCAAAATCAACCTGATCGCCGCCATCCAACCGGCGTTGCGTGGCGCTATGACGACAGATGCTACACAAAGGACAGCGGTGGAAGCAATCAGCATGTTAACAATGGACATCAAATATTCTTATCTCGGTTACAGCCTGATCTTCCTCCTTGTCTGGGGGATCTTTTATATCCTCCGTCCAGACCTGCGGCATAAAATGCTCCTCTTCAGCCTCATCATCACACCAATGGGACCGCTGTCAGAAATATGGTTCTTAAAGGATTATTGGAGGCGTCCAACCATCACTGGTTCTCCGATCAGCATTGAGGATGCCATCTTTGCGTTTGCGATTGGAGGGATTGCCTATGCCATCTATAAGGTCTTTTTCAACGTGACTGCTGTCCAAAGCAAAGATCAACCGCGCCCAGTCTGGATGGTTATTGCTTTTTTCGTAATCATCTTCATCCCTCTTCTACTTTTCACAGATCTGCTGGGGGTCAATTCCATATTTTCATCTGCCTTCTCCCTCTTCCTGATTGCAATCCTCACATGGAACCTCCGCCCTGATTTATTAAAACCGTCCATCGTCAGCGGCATTATGGTAGTCGTGCTGTTCTTCCTTGTCTACAAAGCGATGCAGGTGATATTTCCGGGCGCCATTGAGTATTGGTGTATGGGCTGCAATCCATTGGGACTGAGGCTTTCAGGCATCAACATCGAAGAATTATTGTGGGATTTCACATGGGGACTGGCGGGAAGTACAATGGTCGAAGCAGTTACCGGTGAGAAATTGCAGAAACGCTTATCCTGATTGATTGTATTCGACCTTGATTTAACCTATAATTCTTAAAACATCTTCAACCAAGCTCCCAGCGCCGTCCTCGGCGCTGGTATCACTTAGTAATCGCCGCCGAGGACGGCAGCGTGAGCAGCGGATGAGAGATGCAGATTACAGGTGTGAGGAGAATAAACATGTCACCCATTACTTCGGGGCAAAGGGTTTTCTTTGCCATGATCTGCGCGGCAGCTTTATTGGTTGCAATATTAGGCTTATTCAATCCAGCGTATCTCGCTTCCATCTTTACCTGGCTCGAACTCCCTCCACTGCACGCGCGCTTCGTTGGCGCAATCTATGCCTTTGGCGCGGTCTTCATGGCAGGCTGCCTGGTTGCACGCTATCAGGCCGAGGTGCGTTGGGCGGTGCAATTGATCGGTATTTGGACAGGGATGTTATTCATCATTTCCCTGCTAAATCTGAGCGCCTTCGATTTCAGCCTGCTTCCCGTTCAGATTTGGTTCGCCTCCTATATTATTTACCCCATCACTTCATTTTGGATGACCATCCAACAGCCTCGTCGAATGGATGCAGGTGATCTTCCCGGACTTGAGCTTGCCCGCTGGGCAAAAGGCTTTTTACTCGCCCAGGGCATTCTCTTTTCCGTGCTGGCAGGATTTTTGTTCTTTGCTCCAATATTCACATCCACACTCTGGCCCTGGAAAGTGACTCCGGTTCTCGCGCAAATGTACGCAGGTCCGCTTTTCGCCTATGGGCTTGGGAGTTGGTTGTTCGCGCGGCAGGGGAAGTGGCAGGGAGTCCGCGCCATCCTGCCAGGAATGCTGGTTTTCACAGTGACAACCGTGGTGATTTCATTTGTGCACATCGGTCTTTTCTCGTTTAGTGAAATTGCAGACCTGCTATGGTTTGGATGGTTCATCCTTGCATCACTCATCCTTGTATTGCTCACATCTAAGGCGCTCCAACCAGGTGCATAAAACCTCTCATAACAATCATGTCAAGTTAACGTTCTAAAAATTGAGCATGGTAGGACATTATCCTGTGCTCAGGAGCGTTGAAATGATCCGCAAATTGAAATCAGGCAAATATCGGCTGTACTCAGAAAAGAAAGATCCCAAAACGGGGAAGCGCAGAAACCTCGGCACGTTCAACACGCGTGAAGCCGCGAAAAAACATGAGCAGGAGGTCGAGTTCTTCAAGCGCAAGAAGTAAGGAATGTCACCTTGAGCCCCTCGGCTTTGCTCAGGATAAACTCCGCGAAGGGTCTCCGGATGGTTTGAGCCATAAGCTCAAACCATCGGGGATTCTTCGCTCGTTATTACTCGCCAAAATGACATGATATTAAGGTTTATATTTTTGCGTGACGGCTCAACAAAATTCCCCGTTCGAATAGCACGATCATCCCTCCCAGGATAACCTCGCGAGTCCCCGCGTCCAGTGGAGTCGCGGCCCAATCAGGCGTAGTGATGCCATACTCCACTTCAGTCCCATTTTGATACCAAACCCGAATAGAAGTTAACTTTCCATAATCTTCGGTTTGATGTTTTTCGACAACGCCGAAACGTTCTATCCATTTAATATTATCAAGGTATTTCTTGGATTGGTCAGTCAGAATTAAAAAGTCAATATCAGAATCATCTCTCGCTTCTCCGCGCGCGTAGGAGCCAACCAGGCCAATCGCTTGCACATCAGGCTGGTCAGATGCCCAGGCAACAAAGGCATCTAGAAAATCGCGAATGGATTCAATCGTTTTCATTTGTAGAACCAATGACTAAATCTGAAACAGTTTACCATGCTCAAGATAAATCAAGTATCATCACTTAAAAACAAAGGACACACTATGGAATCAATCCTTCTCATCATTCTCATCGGTTTGGCAGGTGGCGTGGCAGTGGGACTGCAAAGCCCGATGGCAAGTATGATCAGTCAACGGCTTGGAATCTTTGAAAGTGTATTTATCATCCATATCGGCGGAGCGTTGATCTCGCTTCTGCCACTGCTATTCTACGGCGGCGGGAAACTTGCACAATGGCGAAGCGTTCCGTGGTATGCGTTGGGAGCGGGTGTCTTTGGTCTTATTGTCATTGGAGCCATCAGTTACATGATCCCACGCGTTGGGGTCGCGGCGGCAATTACATCAATTGTCGCGGGGCAATTGTTGGTTAGCACGTTCTTGGATCACTTTGGTCTGCTCGGAGCAACGGGGCGATTAATGGACCCAACGCGCGCCATTGGGTTGGCTGTCGTTTTAGTGGGAGTGTGGCTGACAGTGAAGTAGGCGTGGATGGTCTTCCAGTTTACTTTTTATATGCTAGCGCCGAATAAATCTCACGCAAAAATCTTGAGGGGACTGTTGCCAATAATTGCGGCTCGCTAAATCTGATGAGAGGGGCAAGGGCACGATACGTCTCAAAGGATAAAGGGTGCGGCACCCATGGATTACCTGAGTCCACATTGTATTCGACGAGGAGCAAAACGCCGTTCAGTTTCAAGAACGAGCGCACATGTCGCAAGACTTTTTCCTTATCCTTGAAGTAATGCAGCGAATTTGCCATCACAATCCCGTCAAGAGGAGGCAGGGAGAGAGCGCCTGTGAAGTCAGCATGAATAGAATGCAGATTCTGTGAAGTCCCGAATTTTACCCGATGTGCCTTTTCCAAATCATTCAGGCTTCTTCGATCTTTGTCCACAACATAGATGCTCGCGTGAGGACCAACCAGTTCACGCAGGGCCAGCGTGAACGCGCCCGATCCCGCGCCGAAATCCGCCCATGTGCCGTTCGAGGATAAATTGCCCGGTTTCAATAAATTGACATGGTCAGTATGATCCATGGAGCGATGGTATCATAAAACGAATGGAAGCACTCACATATCTTCATCTCCAAATGCAGCTGGAGGGCAAGGGGATTGTCAATGAACGTTTGATGAATGCAGGAAAGGTCCCTTTTTATAGCCATAAAGTAGAGAATGTGGCTTCTGCAAGTCTGGCAAGGAAACTTGGATTGCAGCCAGTGTTCGAAGAAATCTCTATTGCTCAAGTGTAGATCAATAAGCAAACACACCCCGAATTCATCGGGGTGTGTTGTTATTTATTCTTTTGACAGGTCCGTACTAGCGAACGATCACTGCATCCAAAGAGCCGCGATTGATGGTTGTGCTGGTCACCTTGAAGACCAATTTGAGCGTGTGGTTTCCCAGGGCGAGCTGGCCAGGGTAATCCCAACGCTGCTGATAGGTGGCTGCGCCTAATTTTTGGCTAAGTGTGCCTACCAGAACTCCATCCACGTAAACATCCAATTTACTAAAGGTAATGCCGCCTTTGTAGATAATGCTGAATGACTGTCCTGTGAAAGGAAACGTTACGGTGGCACCATTCTGGGTTGTTTCTCTATAAGAACCGCCGTATGCTTTCGAAGTAGATACGCTCTGCCAGCCGGAGGAGTAGACAAAGGCAGCGTTTTTGTCATCAAATGTTCTTGCTGAAGTTATTGCTGCGGTTGGTGCCAAAGTTGGAGTTGTAGGAATAGCTGTACTTGCCAATGTTGGAACAACCAGCGTCGGAGTAGCGCTCGGCAGGGTTATTGCTGTAGCAGTAGGTGCCGGCGGCGGAGCAGAGCCACCAATGAGCGCCGACAAAACACTCAGAGAACTGTTGCCCCACTTCTGCATTGGTTTGATATGAGTATTCTCAGCAATTTCATTCCAGCTGATGAAGCCCCAGCCATCCGGGTTGGAGTTGGAGTTTCCATTCCAAAGCGTGCGGATCGTATCGCCGTTCCGGCGTGGAATGCAGGTTCCGCCATCCAAAAGTTGGGAGTTGTAGCCGGGGTTGAGTGGAGCATACCAGCGTTTACCCGCAGCATGAACCTTGTCACCCATCTCTTTGATTTGACTCATGGATTGAGGATTTCCGAATGGATCCTGGCTTGACCAGTAGTATGTGATCGCGTCGAACATGGCAATACGTGTAGTGGTCAATGTTGAACGAGCTTCGTCACCCACCAGGTACATGCGGTCACGAAGAGCATTGCTGATCCTTAGCACGTCCGCATCGCTATATTTGCGCGAGCCGGTGAAGGTAACAACGGGTTTTCCATCCATTCTCTCCCAGGCAGTTTCATTTTGGAATTCGTTGTACACGAAGTTCAGATCGTTGATGATCGCATCCGCAGAAGGTGTAGAGGCAGCCTTGTAACTGATCCAGTTCCTGAAGCCTCCCACGCGCGCGGAAGCGGCAAATGCTTCGGCCAACCGGCGGGTGTACGTCACACTTGTCCGTGTTTGAGAGGATGTGCCATCACCACTCCAGTTCAACCAGAAGCCGGAAATTCCCGCGTTCTTGGCTGTCCGAATATCGTCTTCAATCGCGCCAGGATCATCCTGACTGACCAATGTGGTTGGAACATCAAGCAATTGATTGCCCGCATAATTTGACACGGCATTACAACCATCGGCATCCGTGGTGGCAGGCAGCGGAAGGGGAGAAGCACCATAAGGATAATTTGAACCTAACTTATTGTTCCAATGATTGGCGCTCCACCACAGATAGTAATAGGCATAGACTGGTCTGCCTGATGCCTGAGGCTGGCTTGGTGTAGCATGTACACTTGAAAATCCTCCCAGCGCCAAAGCCAACGCCACAACAATCCCTATAATTCGATAAGCAGTCTTCTTCATTGTAGTCTCCTTGTAAGAAATCAAAACTGGCCGATGTGCGAGGCGGTTTTACCGAATACTTTTGGTAACCTTGCAAATCACAACACTGAAACAGTTTTGACCCATAGCTTTGCGTCACCGGCTTTCGCCGGTTTGCTTTACGTGAATCTTCGATGTTAAATTTGCTTGGGCAGATGCAAGATTGCCCTGTAACAGCGGGGGCATTATAGGTTATGCTTAGTAAGAGCTGGGAATAGGACTGGGGTACCGAATCACTAGACATTATTGTAAGCCTCTCATTTTGGAAAACAATTTCGTGTTACCCCCGTGACCTCTGTACTAATTGAGTTCATATTTTGTTATTGATTTGAAACAATCTTCCTCCACTCTTTTCGCGGTTGGCTGGTATCGAACTTACGTTCTTTGCCTTTCGCAATAGGCGTATAATCCAGCAAAAGATATAGACGGAGTACCGCACGCATGTCTGAGATGCGTAGCCTGACCGGAAATCTATTCTGTGGTTGGAATTTGTTCCAAAAAGTTTTGCGATTTATACAACAAGAGAGTGTCTAATTTCGTGGGCTTAGCCACAGAGCCCACAGAGAGCTTTGAGCTTTTTCTCAATGAACTCAGTGTTCTCTGTGGCGGCGTTATGATCAGCCCACCCTTTTGGACACTCCCTACAACAAGCAGTAGAAAGGATTATTGTTATGATGAATAATCGTCAGCTTGCTGAGGCCTTTACCCTGATTGCCGATTTATCAGAGATCAAGGGTGAGAATATATATAAAACTCTCGCTTACCGCAAAGCCGCCGACAGCCTGGTGAACTTGGGACGTGAGGCTTCTGAATATTGGAAAGAGGGAAAACTCAATGATATCCCCGGTGTGGGAAAAGCCATCTCTGAAAAAATCGATGAATTGCTAAGCACTGGCAAACTGGGATTCCTTGAAAAACTCAAGAAAGAAGTCCCGCCAGGTTTAGTGGAATGGCTGCCAATCCCGGGCTTGGGACCAAAGCGAGCCGCGTTGATCTGGAAGACATTGAACATCACGACGTTTGCGGAACTCGAAGCTGCCGCAAAAGAAGGGAAACTGCGCGGCCTTCCGGGCATGGGTGCAAAGAGCGAAGCCGCAATCATTGAGGGCATTGCATCCCTTTCGAGGAGAACGGTGAGGATTCCATTGGGGCGCGCCTACCCGGTCGCGCAGGCGTTAATCGGTGAACTCAAAAAGGTGAAGGGAGTTGTCCACGCGGAAACAGGTGGAAGTCTCCGAAGGATGCGTGACACGGTCGGCGATCTGGATGTCATCGTTGCGTCCAAAGATCCATCCGCAGTGATGGACGCATTTGTCAAATTGCCGCGCATCCACCGCGTGTTGGGAAAAGGAGAGACAAAATCAAGCATTGAATTCAATGACGGTCTGCGCGTGCAATTGTGGGTGCATCCACCCGAAGAGTTCGGTACAGCACTGATATATGCAATTGGCTCAAAAGAACATAACATCCGTTTGCGTGAAATGGCCCTGGCGAAGAATTTATCGCTATCAGATCATTCGTTTAAAAACATCATCGATGGGAGTGAAATCTTCTGCGCGACAGAAGAAGAAGTCTATAAAATCCTTGGGCTTCCATGGATCCCGCCTGAGTTGCGCGAAGACCGCGGCGAGATACAGGCCGCGAAGGCCAACAAGCTTCCGAAGTTGATCCAGAAAAAAGATATTAAGGCTGACTTGCAGATGCACTCCACCTGGAGCGATGGAAAATTATCCATGCTGGAGATGGCGCGCGCCGCGGCGAAACGCGGCATGAAGGTGATCGCGTTTACAGATCATTCTGTGAGTCTCGGCGTCACAGGTGGCTTGAGCATGGATGATCATAAAAAGCAAGCCGCGGAGATCAAGAAAATCCAGAAGCAGCTCGGCGATAGCATTCTTGTTTTGCACGCCAGCGAAGTAGAGATCAAAGCCGATGGCAAGCTTGATTATCCCGATGAGTTTTTGGCCAGCCTCGATCTGGTCGTTGCATCTCTTCACACCAGTTTGCGGCAGCCGCGCGAGAAGGTCACACAGCGCGTGATCAATGCCATCCGCAACCCGCATGTCGATATCATCGGTCATCCCACGGGACGCTTGATCCAGGAACGTGAAGGGGCGGATTTGGATATGGAGGCGGTGCTGCAAGCTGCGGCGAAAACCGGTGTGGCATTGGAGATCAATGCGCATCCCGCCCGCCTCGACCTGGACGATGTGCATGCCCGCCGCGCAAAAGAGTTGGGTATCCCCATAGCGATTAACACCGATGCGCACTCCGAAGAGGATCTCGATATGCTGCCATACGGAGTGGCAACCGCGCGCCGCGCCTGGCTGGAACCGAAGGATGTTATCAATACCTGGTCCCAGAAGAAACTGTTGGATTGGCTGAAGAAGCGAGGAAAATAACGTGAACAATCCGGCCAACAAAACCAAACGTATGGCGTTTATTATCAGTGGCGCAACAGACGCGCTGATCGGTGCAGTCCTCCTGCTCATCGGTCTTGAGTTATTGCCAATTAGAGTGACTGAATATGGATTTGAGAATTGGCATGCCCTTCTGTTAGGCGGGATACTTTTTATCATGGGGGTTGGGTTTGTTGCCTATAATCTTTCGAGATTGGAAGAGTAATATCGATATCTGACATGGCCAACTTAGGGCTCGTAAAATAATAATTTCCGTCATTGCGAGGACGCTTCGCGGCTTCGGAGGGAAGAGCCGCGAAGCGTCTCTCACGGAACATGGGATTGCTTCGCCACACCTGTCCTGGCGGACGGTGCCAGGGAAGAACGGCTCGCAATGACGATACTGAGGGAAGTTATATTTTTACCAACCCTTGGTTTGAAACAAAGGGGACAGAGTTACATCACCCGTGCGCAGGAAGTGGCTAAAAGAATGAGCTGGTATCTGCTCACCACAGAGAACACGGACTGCGCTAGCGCATAGAGATTTATAAAAGGTTTGCTCCGTGTTCTTCGCGAAGCATACTCGAAGAGTACAGTGCGCTCTGTGGTAAAGCTGTTTGGCAAGCCCACACAATTATGCACTCTTCGTGCGCAAGAAAAACCCAGCCAGAAACACAGGTTTCCAGACCGAACATAATAGTTTGACAAAATCAAACTATTTGGGTAATATAAATCAAATTATTTGAT
>Ga0105104_10003710_pt1 | contig 10780 bp, 11 predicted proteins | sample PPLLaktember2015_3_FD_87034 | JGI IMG/M metagenome (GOLD analysis project Ga0105104, IMG submission 87034) | Freshwater sediment microbial communities from Prairie Pothole Lake near Jamestown, North Dakota, USA - PPLs Lake P7 Core (6) Depth... | ecosystem: Environmental > Aquatic > Freshwater >... | reverse complement strand
GTCTACAGTTTCGCCCGCGTCAGCGCCGTCATCGGCATGCGGGTGGAAGACTATTACCCGAACGGCAAGCGCTGGTGGTTCCGCCTGCACGAGAAGGGCGGCAAATTCCACGAGGTGCCGGCGCATCATCACGCGGAATCCTACATGGACGCGTATCTGGAGGCGGCGGGCATCAAAGAGGATAAGAAGGGGCCGTTCTTTCGGACTATCAACCGCTTCCGAACGCTGACAGGCACCGGGATGAACCGGTTTGATGCCTACCAGATGATCAAGCGCCGGGCCTGCGAGGCGGACCTCCCGCCGACCATCTGTCGCCATACCTTCCGAGCGACGGGGATTACCGCCTATCTGAACAACAAGGGGACGCTTGAGAAGGCGCAGGCGATCGCGGCCCACGAGTCACCGCAAACGACGAATTTCTATGACCGGACGGCGGATGCCATCACCCTCGATGAGGTCGAGAAGATCGCCATTTGAGCCCTACGATGGTTCCGCTCAATCGTCAAACGCGCGGTGGCAATGCGCGAAGCCAGCACGGGAGGACTATTGTGCCCCGTCGTGTACGTCATAAGCAAGACCCGTTAAGCCAGATCCTCGATAAAATAAAGCAGAGGCTTGGGGCTTCGCCCCTTTCCTTCATCTATCCGAAGCTTGAGGAGGTGGTCCTTACCCTGCAGCAGGATCTTCAGCATGGCCTCGTGGGCCAGGATGTCGCCGACTGGCTATCTGGCTCCATCATCCGCATGCTCGATCTTCTTCCGCAATCATTCGGGGAGAGGTTCTATTTCGACACCGGCATGATCACTGCCCTTTCCGAAGAATGGAGCCAGGGAAGCACCCGGCTGTCCGGTACGATTTATCCAAAGCCAGGTAAGGACTGGAGACACATGAGCCTTCCACTACCAAACTACGGCCGGGCAGCCATGCCCGTGATCGATCTGGTGCTCATCCCGGGAGATGACCGACTTGAAGACGTCGATCTGCTCGCCTATCCTCTTCTCTGCCATGAACTCGGTCACAACGCTTTGTTCAAGCACGACACGGCGTTTCCCCAGAGCTTCAGACCCATACTAGAGCAGGTCATTAACGGCCTGCTTCGGCAATCCTTAGCCGATCAAGGGGCCGTGAGAGTCCGCGCGCGAAATATGGTCACCACAGTACACCAGCTCTGGAATCCAACCGCGAATCATTACAACTGGGCACACGAGATTGCTGTGGATGTGATTGCGCTCTGGACCACGGGCCCTGCCTACCTCGCTACCTTCCAGGACACCTTGGAAAATGAGGCTCCCAATCCCTACCAGGTGGGGCAAAGTCATCCTCCATATGAAGTCCGGGCAAATGCTCTGATTGACGCCAGCGGCCGACTTGGCTGGGAAGATTACACCCATGGCCTGTCAGAGCGAGTCGCATACTGGCGCCAGTCACATTGGCGGGAAGAGCGGAACAACCGGTATGTGGCGTGCGCTAGTCCGGACCTTGTGCGGGGTTGCGTTACCTCCGCGATCAGTGTGTGCGAGGTGCTCTCCCTTCCAAAATGCTCCGGAGAGACACTCAAGGCCGTCCGGGAGAAGCTCGACCAAGGCGAGGCACCAGCCTGGGGGTCCGAGGTGCTGATCGCCGCGTGGCTGCAGTGTCGGCAAATGGACAAGGACAGCTTCAGTGCCTGGGAGAGCAAAGCGGTCAGGGAGCTCGCTCAGGCGGTGATTCCTGAGATTCGATAAGACCTGGCCAGCTGGAGGGCCCCAGTATCTGCCACGTGTAAGACCCACGGTAGGCTCATGCCGATATCCGGCTTGGTAAAGCACATGTCCGCTTCCCACACAAGGTCATAGACAACTTCGTCCAGGGATGCCTGACCATGGATATCGATCGCACAGACTTTCAGCGGGCTGGCCGTGCCTTGCGAAAGATAAGGCGCGCCTGTCGTGCACACTAGCGCTACGTTCTCCTCATCGAACGGTAGGAGGCATTGTCCCACCATCGGATTCATGACGTCACCGTGATAGCGCAGCACCCGCCATTCCTCCGCCTGCTTCATGACCTCCACGGCTGTCCAAATAGACTGGTCACTTACCCAACCACGGTCGCGCAGCACCCTGTGGAGTTTCTTGAGGGCATCTTGCTCGTTCCAGTCATCCCCATCGCCCAGCAACCGGCCGTCGCGGAAGAAGAGCGTCTTGTCGAAGCTGGGTACGCAGCCGGAGTCCCGAAGCTCGGAGTAGACCGTCTCAAAAAGCTGCAGCAGTCCCTGATACAGGCAGCTTGTCGGGATGGGCTCCGCTTTCTGCACATCGATTGGTATTTCCTCGGGACGGAAGTATAGCCCCTCGTGGGGAGTCGCGAACCCATACCCCAGGCAGGCCATAGCCCGGTTGTTGTGCTGGCCCCCGACATCGAGCCCCACATGCACGTTGTAGCGGAACGGATCGTTGGGCGCGAACGGCACCCAATGGTGCTTGACGAGCAGGTTCCAGACACACAGCTCATACCGTTGCCGGATCCGCTTGGCAAGTTTAGGCTGAGCCTGCATGAACTCACGGGGACGGCGACTGACCCAACTCTCGGGCAAGGTGTGGTCGTGCTGGATACACTGCGACGGCACTGCGATTCGCCGCTTGATCTGCTCATGCATGTTGTCGCTGCGGTGCGCCTCCTGCCATCCTTCGGGCAGCACGGCAAGCAGGGCATCAAACTCCTTTTTCTCCACGTAGGCTCGGAGATCCTCCACATCCTGATAGAGGAAAACCTCAAAGTGGTAGTCGATCCCCTCGAGCCTGAGAATATAATTAAGGTCGCTCATCATGCGTCGCGCGCGCTCCCCCCCGTCTGGCTTCGGCCAAGCCAGGAGAGGATTGATCGGCCGATGCTGGAGAAACCCGTTCCGCCTCACATACTCGAGTCGTTCCCTCCCGCGCTGCCGCAGTGTGATCTCATTCATGGATGACGGTGCAGCCAAAATGTGTTCGCCACCCGCCTTGTTCCGAACCCGAAGCGAGGGGAGCGTCACAGAGATCGCCGGAAAAAGAGAGGCGTCGACCGGTATCTCGGCTAGTAGGATCTTTCGTCCGTAGGCGTCGCAGCCATCTATAAAGTCACGCAGATCCTGGGCCAGCTGCTGACGCTCCCCTGGCTCGATAATGGTCTCGGCATGGTCTGTCTTTGTGATCTGCGAGTCTAAGATAAGCCGAAGCTGGCTGAGCGGTACATCTACGGCCGGCCGGCCATACGGCCGGCATTTTGCCACCCCGCCCGCCAGGACCGCCTGCTCCTGCCGCGACAGTGACCCATGTCCGGCGATGACCTCGGGATCGTCCAACTCGAGGGCACACACATCGACCTGGTATGGAGTGCTCGCGTCCTTCATGACCCGGACAGCGACGGGACGGTTGCGGCGGGTCAGACGGTTGGCCTGCTTGGCCTCGATCATTGCCGCAAGTTTGGCCACGTCGCCGCGTTGGTAATAGTCCTCAAGCGTCCGCTTGTCCACCGTGGCCGTGCTGATAAGGATCTGCAGTACCCACCGATTGCCGCGAAGCACCTTCGCCGCTATCCCGAGCCGACGGCAGAAGTGAAACTCAGAATCGCCTAGCTCGCACGGCACCTGGCAGAACCTGTCATAATCCTGCCACAGGTCACCCAGCACATCGGAGTTGTGATTCTTGAAGTGCGCTTTGATCGCCTCCCCCACGATACCTGAAATAATCCGCCGATGGGCCGGCCGTATGGGATCGGTCGTCACCGTCTGGCCGAGCGTGACCCGGTAGTCACTAATCTCCTCACCCGAGGGTAACTCCCAGCCGGCGGGAATGGCTACAGTCTCCTCATTCACATCCACTACAAAGCCGTATCCACGGCAGAGCCTGGAATGTTTCTTGCGCAGGTCCCATATTATTTGCCTGATCTCCCCGCGGTCGCCATGTGACTGGGCCGAGCCGTCCGACCGGATAACCTTGTACAGCCGAACGGGCCACGCAAGTGATTCGGGGTTTGTCACCTCGTAGCAGCTGAGAAAATTACTAGGAAGCTGGGTTGGCGGAATAGCGGTCGCAACCGCTGGACTAACACCACTCACTTCATGTCCCTCGTAAAATAGTAAGTGGCGGCGGCGCTCAGCAGACTAGAGACTACCGGCAGCCATGCATTAAAGATGTCGCTCAGGCTCTTAGTCGCTTCCTGTTTGCCGCCAAACGCTAGGATGCAAATGAGAAGATAATGCAAACCCAAGCCCGCCCCGAGGAGCACAACCAGCCATTTGGCCAACGACCGTGCCGTCTCGGCCCGGTGCTGAGGTTCGTGAAACGCAAGGTCTTTGAGTTCCCCTACTTCTCCTGCCTCGATTGGCCGATCGTCAAGTTTGGTGGCGCGCAGCGGCTGCTCGCTCATTGTCCTCACTCCTGAGCCTTGCTGGGACCAGGTTGCAAGGTCGGAATTACCAAGACCCGTTCCTCATCGGTCTCAGGATTGCGGACGATCACTTCCGTAAATCCTTGCTGGGCTTGAGCCTGCAAGGCCCGGCTGATCTGAAGAGATTCCCGAACCGTATCGGCCATCGACGAAAATCTACCCTGCTCAGTAAGCTTCTCTAAGCTTTCTAGGCTCCGCTCATCAAAGCTGAATACTACCCGGCGCGTTTTGGCCATAATCCTCCTCCTTGCTTTCGTACTATAGGGAACCGCATGTTCGGAATATACATTATGATATCGCATTAGTCAATAATTAGATATCATAAATGATGTCAACAATGCGCTGTTAGCCCAGGAATCCTCGTTATTGGGTGTTGGGGAGCAATGGAACAGAGAACCGGTTTAAGAGTGGGGTGAGGCGCAAAATTCACTACTAAGGTATTGATTTTGTGGGATTAGACCAGTCCGCAGGTTCTCGCTCAGATTTGGCCGGGAGTTAGCCGACTTTATGTCACCCGTCCATCAAACGCATCACGGAATTGTTGACAAACCAGAGAGTCTCCCTGAGAAATCTTCAGGAGCTGAGAACCGGCGCGCATGAGCACGCCATCATCTGCTTTGGTGAGAATCCAAGGGCCGAACCCATTCTTGACGGATGTTTCCAGATCGTCCAGGAGACGGGTGCGCTGATGGCCAAGGAACCCGGTCTCCCCGGCAGCGGGGCTAGATGAGGATCGATTCGTAAATTGCCGACGCCCAGGAGAAGGTAACGAGATTCATCACCTTCGATAAACGCTTTGTTGGGCCAGCTCGCGTGTGTTATACCATTTCGAAATGTCCGCCAAAGCAGCTCCCAGACTTTCGGATACCGGACATCAACTGGCTCCAAAAACCTCTTGGCGTACTGACGAGTTGTCTGAGTTGCATCGAGGCTGGGACACAAAATTCGACCGAAATAGTTGATAGTAATCAAGCATCCAACAGCCAGCAAGAAGTTGCCGCCGCCCATCCCTGCCGGCAATCCCTGTTCGGTCCTTGCAGCTTCGACGACAGAGATGCCTTTGTCGAGTGTGCGAAGGTCCCCAATGACGCAATTGGTTATCCAGTCGACAATCCATTGACGAGTAATGGACATTGCATATCCTCACACCAAAGGTATAGGAGATCGTGTATTAAAGAGCAATTCATACATTCCCTTTTATCTCTGAGAGGATTCTCGAGACGGCGGAGTTTGTTTCTGGGTTGTGCCCCCAATCATATGAAGTGGTATAAGGCCGTGTCGTTGGATGCCTTGAGTACTCTATAAAAAGCTCTAGCACGTCCAACCGCTGTAGCCGTATTTGACCGGAAAGAAAGAGTGGATCGATAGGGCCGTACAGAACGGGTGGAGGGGTCAGCCCATGTGAAGCGTCAGTGGCTTGGTCAATTGACGCATCAACGAGAAAACGTCCATCTACAACAGCTACTAGATGCCCTCCAATGGCGACGGAGCCATCATCGAACCCTACACCAACAACACAGGCGCCGTGCTCGCGGGACCACTCGGCTAACTGGGCCTGCGTCCTCGGTGGGCCCAACTGATCACGCAGTCGGCGATAGGCGGCATTGCCTACGGAGAGCCGCACTTCTAATGGACGTGCGCTAAAGCCAAGCTGGTGCATGACTTGGATTGTTATCCATGTGGAAGCGATGCAAGAGCTAGGAAGATGATCTCTGAGGATTTCTGGTCGAGCAATTAAGGAGAAGCGTTCTAATATAGATGTAAGAGGATTTTCCATAAGAAACTCCACACTTGATGAACTAACAAACCGTGGTATGAGTGGAGCCTTGGCGCACCGCCTTTGGGAGACTATTGCAGTGCGCTGCGTTGTCTGCCCCTACGAGCTTCACCACCCAGTCTGCGTGATGAGGTAGGACATGCATACGAGCCTCCATGAGTGCGCTGAGTACGGACGATGCCAGTTGCTGTTCGCCGAGCGCCCACAGCACTTCGGGATGGGCAAAGATGTCTACGGTGCAACCGGTTCGGAGATCGGGATACCGTGTGCTACAAATGCGATGGGCTTTGCGTTCGTCGATCAGGGCGATTCCGTGATGTTCTATGGCGACGGCGATGGTGGCGGCCTCGCCGTCGTCGAGGGTCTCGGTGGCTGGACCAATCACGAGTTCTTCAAAATGCTGGGCCCCGACATCGCCTATGGTGATGACTGCCACGAATCCGTCATTGATGAGTTCCTTCAGATGGTCTGCATCTCGGCAGCCTCGTCGCTTGCCTGCTTCCAGCTCGACAAGGATTATCTCGGCGACCACCACTCGGTTTGGGATGGCGCGAAGAATCTCCCGCGAGCTGCCTGAGGCATGGAGATTGATGGCCGTGCTGGTATCAGCGACCAGAAGTGCTTCCGGGTCACTCAGGGAAGACTGGGGCTGCATCCGCCTCGCTCCCTTCCATCTCCAGACCATCCATGATTTCGCGAAGCTCGATGCGGTCGATAGCCAAGAGTCGGGCGAGTTGCCCCTCACTGAACAGTTCCCGCCGATAGGCCTCTGCGGCCAGCAGATTGAGCCTGAGCGTCGTGGGTCGGTCCGCGTCTGCTTTCTGGGCGTCGGGCGTTGAAAGATCGCCCAGCACCTGCCGCGAGTGCTGATCCGTGATGCTGCCATTGGCCTGGAACCAATCCCATGTGCCCTTTTTGACTAACCCAAGCTCTTCGAGCCGACGCACCATGGCTTCCCGCGACACGCCGAAGACGTGTGCCAGCACGATGACGTGACGCCGCGTCAGTCGATCTGCACCTGCCGTGATTTCTTGAAACTTCTGCATCACCGCACGGGGCGGGGTCAGGAACGCTCGTCCGAACGCATCCGCGTAGCGTTCTTCACGCGAGTGGCTCATGTCATCGGTGTGCAACACTTCGGGCAGTCTGCGCGTCGAAACGAAGTGCCCGCATTCGTGGGCCGCCGACTGCGTCCGTCGCTCCCGCGGATGATTGGCATTCAGCAGGATGCAAGGGCCCAGCTCGTCGTCATAGGCGAACAGGCCCGAAATGCGGCTGTCCAAGCGTCGAACATAGACGCGGACGCCCATCTCCAGTTCCAACAGGGTCACGATGTCACCTATTGGCGCGTTCCCGAGACCGAGACGCTCTCGTAATTCCAGGGCGTTGTGCTCGGCCTGTGCCCGCACGTCGCCCCGCAAGATCGGACGCTCAGGCGGGTCGTTATGCACTCGCTTGATGCCAAGCAGATTCTCGAGTTCGACCTCTGCCCTGGCCAGACGAGACATGATGTCGACGGCTTTGTCGGCGGCCGCATCGACGGCGTCGGGGAGCTTCCGAAAGCGCGGCGCAAGATCGACATGGACGGCCTCCCGCCGTAGCAACGCATTCACTGACGTGCCATACAGCTTCGCGAGCTCCTGCAGCTCGTCGATGCGTATGCGCCGTTGCCCTTGCTCGATGGCCACCAACGTCGTTCGCGCGATATTGATTCTATCGGCCGCATCTTTTTGCGTAATGTCTGCATTATCGCGTGCGATTCGCAGGCGCTCTCCGACATCCGCCGGGGGAATTGAGTCGAGCGCGCTCATGGCCGCGCCTCAAAGGCCCATTTGGCCACGAATGAAGTGGGTCCCAACGACGCCATAAAGCTCTCCCATTCCGATTGGTGCTGCGCGAGAAGACGGTCCAGCTTCGTCTTTACCGTTGATGGAGGCAGTTCAAGGGACTCACCGAGCCAGAATGCTTGAAGACTGACCCGCGTCGCGTTTGCCGGTGAGTTCAGCAGTCCGGCGAGGTGGTCGAGATGCAAGGTACCAGCGATGGCATATTCCTTCATCGCACGCGTGATTTTTTTCCTGCCAAAATTCGGCGAGGCTCCACCCTCAAACGTGTCTGCGCGGAGATCTTCCCAGACATACGTGTCTTCTGCCTCGACTTGTCCGGCTGCATGCACCGTCAGTCGTCGCAACATACAGGCTGCGCAGATGCCACATTGACGGGCTTTGCCGTTCACGCTGATCTGCCGGTTTTGCTGCCAGCACGACCGGGTTTCCGCCCATGCCATGGCGCCGTCCTCGCATTCGTTGAGGAAACGGGCGAGGGTTTCTCCTTTGGTCTGCCATAGACACGGGAATTCATAGCGGACCTGATATCCAAGCAACGCCTTTAGGAACCGTTCCATCCGGCTCGCGAATGAAGGATGACTTCTGTGATCGGGATAGGCGTGTCCGACGGGGACCAAGCTGGGGCCGAGCGCCCCTTGTCCACTTTCGGGAACAATGATCCTGTGTGCCTTCGCAAGGTATGCGGCAAGGCCGCTGATCATCGCGAACTTGAAACCGCGCGACCGCGCGCTTGATTCTGCGCGCCGTTTCTCGACTGGGCGGACGTTGTACGGTACCGAGGTGAAGGGTTCCCGTCGCAGGCTTGGTCCGTACGGATGATATTTTTTCCCGCCAAGGCGCACCCGAACGAGGCGTTCACCAAATTCGCGGGACGCGAGACCGGAGACGACCCAGGAATCTAGGCCATCGCTAAATGGGATGACGGCAGACTTGTCATCGCCGAGGCTAAATAGCCCCTGATGGGGTTGCGGAACGGGCTTTTGCCGCGCATACACGGTGACCTGCCAGCGGTCGCCGGTGAGAAAGTCGAGCGCGTCATGCAACGCCCTGACCACTTCATTCTGTTTCCACCGTTCAAGGTCATGAACGGGAAGACGCAGGTGAATGTCTCTGCCCCACCTGTACGCAGGACGATGCCTCGTGATGTCACAAAATTCGACGGCCGCCGCCAGGAGGAACGCATCATACAGGACGGGCTCCCATTGGGCGAAGAAGTATGATTCCATCGTGGCCGTATCGAACGAGAGATGCTCATCGATGACGCAGTGCAGCGTTCCCGGTTGGGCGGCCATCCCGGGTTCAACGACATCCACTTGGGTGATTGGAAGTTCCTGGCTGTTCTCCTGAAGCGCTGCGGTCATAGTGGCACTCCATCATCCAGCCCATCGTGTTTCTCTAGCCGCAGAGGTGGCGTTGATTCCGGATCAAGCAGGCGGCTCGCACGGGCTGTGAACGGCGCTTTCTGAATGGCTTCTTCTATGCGGCTGCGGACATTCTTGGTGTTGGCGGTACTCGATTCCCGGAGGTAATGTTCTTCGACCTGACGCGCGCATCGCGCCGACCAATCGGTCAAGGTGCGGGTCACGGCTTCCTGGAGGGCCGCGTCTCCTGAGTTGCCGTTGCTCACGGCATAGGCCACGTGATCGAGCAGTGCATCTCCCATTGTGCCACCGGCGACAGATGGGCGGAGGTCTTCGAGTGCTCGGAGCCTATCCTCGCTGAACAGAGTGGTACCCCCGAGCACGTCTTGAATGCAGCCAACGAAGCCGGGGGATATGTCCTTTCGCCAATCCTGCTCAACCGTTCGTGATTCCCTCTAATGTCAGATAAATTACAATAAATAACTGACAATGTTAAGCTACAGAGATCCGGACACTGGTTTTTGGCGCATCCCCGCCCGTCGCCACGTGGCCATGACCGGACGACTATGACATGGATAGACGAGCTTCAGTTGTCAGTCAGGAACTCCAAAAGCGATTGATCAGGCGTGAGATAGATGAACATGGGCAGCTTTTAAGGGCTGGCAATTTTGAGGAGGATATGGCCGGTTACAAATAGCGGCCAAGTCGATTTTGGTGGCGGTAGTGGCTGGTTATTTTCATAAGATATATTATCACACATCGTGTTATGGCCACTCGCGGTCCGCCTCGTCCCGGCCCCGCGCGATAGGCGCGATCACATCCTTGGCGTCATGGGTCCAGGCAGGCCGTGCGTCTTCCCAGATGGCCAGACGCTCCGCGGGCGTTATCAGGGGCCAGGCCTTTGATAGGGCCTTTTGCGATCACCTGTTCGATTATGGAACCCTACCGGAGCATCCACTGTCCGCATGCAGGAGAGACTGAGCGATGGCAGACTTTGTCAAAGTGGCGACGCTGGACCAGCTGGCCCCAGGCCACGGAATGACGGTGACGGTACGCGGCGTGTCGGTCGCCCTCTTCAACGTGGAGGGGACCGTGTACGCCATCGATGATATCTGTCGGCACGCGGGCGTGTCGTTAGGGGCGGGAGAACTCCGAGGCCACATTGTCCGGTGTCGCGCCCACGGCTGGCGGTACGACGTCACCACGGGCCATACGCTGCATGATCCGGAGGAGAGGGTCACGCGCTACCCGGTGCAGGTGGTCGACGGGGCGATTCTGGTGGACGTGACGTGAACCGCGGGGCGACCGCTGCCGCACGGTCGCGTAGGTCCTGGTGATGGTCGGTTGGAACCACCGGTGCGGCATGGCCTCGCCGCGCGTCGACGGCC
>Ga0105104_10003709_pt1 | contig 10780 bp, 5 predicted proteins | sample PPLLaktember2015_3_FD_87034 | JGI IMG/M metagenome (GOLD analysis project Ga0105104, IMG submission 87034) | Freshwater sediment microbial communities from Prairie Pothole Lake near Jamestown, North Dakota, USA - PPLs Lake P7 Core (6) Depth... | ecosystem: Environmental > Aquatic > Freshwater >... | reverse complement strand
TCCCCGGAGCCGATGACCGGCGAAGGGGTGAAGTGGAAGGGGAAACCGACTACAGCCCCCTGGATTTGAATTTAACTCGAATATTAGTCTTAACTTAGCGGCATTCTTGACTGTCCCCTTTTTCCCCCGCACGGCGGGGTTTTATTGCAGTGCCGGTTTATTGTGCGAGGTTTCGCTGGGTGGTCTGAACCCATTGGTAAATATTTTTTGTGGACGGAATGGACCCATGGGGGGTTGTAAAACATTTTGACACTTTTTTCTAATTTTCTAAGAAATAAATCGAGATGATTGATAGAGAGCGCATTTGGATGGTGTATAAAAAATCGCACGGTAAAAAAATTTGACACCCCTTTGACGCCTGCAGCGAAATTAGTTTTGCCACAGGGGGCACAGAGGCCCCAGGGGCTACAACAGCCCCAAACAAATGCGACCGGCAAGAACAGCCACATCCTCCGTGGGATAGATTCGTTTTATGTTGGAATCGAAAAGCAATTCGGCGGCAGGTGGGAACTCGTCATCCCCCTGATGATAAACGAGCGTGACAAATACGTTCCCAATGGCATGGATACGTGCACCGACATCTCCCATTGGAACTCGTTCCCAGTCGAAACGGTCCAGGTTTTTTTCCAACAGTTCCAGGTTATTCGCTACCCGATCGACTAAAGGCCGTACGCTCCGGGAGAGGAAAGCTTCCCAATAAAACATGCCGCTGTCCATTTGGCGAAAGGAGATAAGATCATCCACGGTTCCAGTCCCGGTGAGAGCGGGGGCACCATTGCACAATAAATAATGAAAAATAAGAATGACATCGCTGACTTTTGCAGGTTTCCCGGTGTCGGCGATGGTGATGGAGAAATCGTCGAGATGAAGGATCATATGGGTTCCGAAGGCACGCAAAGGTAATATATGGTTTTGCGGGGCGGGTAGTCCAAGCGAGGAGCACCGGGTGTTCAAATCGGTCTTCCGCAGTTTTTCTACCGCGAGGTTGATTGCTGTGTCATATCCTTCATATCTTGACATGGCCCATCGTTTTTCAAGATAATAATCAGGAACTTCTATTCATATAATTTTTGATTCCAAAACCTGTGCCAATACCTCCGACAAAGGCGATGAATAATTTGATTATTTCTTTAAAGAGCTCGGTATCCTTTCCAACCAAAAAAATCGCCAGGAAAATAAAAACCATTACGGCGATCAGGACATATAATAATTGGAATTTCCTGGATTGTTGATTATCTTTAAAAATTCTTTCCTGTCCGTTTTCATGCGAATCAATCAACTTATCGATATGATTTTCATTTATTTTTGATGCAAAGGATGATAATAAAGGATCATCCGCTCTCATTGAGGCAATTGCCACTAAGCTTTCTTTTACATGAGAAGGCATATCTTTAAGAATTTCCGGTTCATCGCCCAAATTGTCGTGATCCAATGATCGCCCACCTTCTTTGCCGGTTATTTTATCGATCGGCATTTTATTCTCCGGATTTTTTATCTCACCGCTTTGGATTTTTTTATCTTCTTCGGTCATTTCCTTTCTCCTCAAAAATCTTCTTGAAAGGTTTAACCAATGCTTCATTCACCATTCCTGTTATCTCTTTTTCCGCATATGCAGCCATAAAGAAGGTAATATAAGCTGAAAATTCCTTATCGCTCAATCTCCCGGAATTTCTCAAATGAGAGAAATAGTTTATCACGTTTTTTAAATGTGCATAATTAGTTTTATGCAAACGATTTTTTGATGAAGAAGTCTCCTTTGCGTTGCCAAATAGATTACTAAGCCTTTCATAGACTCTAAAATATCCACTATTTTCTTGAGTATATCCACCCATTTTGTTCACCTTATTTTTCAAACAAGATTCCAGTATACCACGAATAAAAAATCCAGTCAAATAAAAATCAATACAAAATTACAAAAAAACATACAAGAAATATATACTTTTTTAATAATTATTTCATTCTAACCGGTTAAACCGGTGGAACACTTCGAGGTTTTAACCGAAGGAAACCGTTTATTATCCGTGTGAGGAAGAAACAGCGCCCCGGTATATTGATCCATATACGCTGGGTCCGTGCTGAGTTCCATATAAGTCATCCTGCCGGCCAATTCGAGTTGGCGGCGGCGGTATTCCTTCGAAACCAAAACGAGGTAAGACCCCATTAACGAAGAATTCCCGATATAATGATACCTCTCCCGGGGTAAATCGGGAATGAGCCCGATGACGATGGCTTTCTCAATATCCAGGAAACGGCCGAACCCCCCGGCAATAAATACATGGGCGAGGTCGTTGACCTGCAGCCCGACTTGTTCTAACATCAGGGAAACAGCGGAATAAATAGCGGCTTTCGCCCGCATGATATTTTCGATGTCGATTTCGGTGATATAAATGGATTTTCCGTCGGGGTCGGGATCGGCAGGAACGATAATATAATGGGCTTGTCGATCTTCAACCCGGACAGCGGGGGACTTCCGGGATCGGTCCAATTTCCCTGCGGGGTCTATCCAGCGGGTGAGAAAAAGATTGGCCAGGAGGTTAATCATACCTGAACCGCAAATACCTTTGGGTTGAACATTCCCGATGGTTCGAACCGTGGGCATGCCGGTAACGGGGTCGACGTCGACGTGATCGATGGCTCCGAGAGCGGCCCGCGTCCCACATGAGATACCGCCGCCTTCAAAAGCAGGACCGGCAGAACAGGCGCAGGTTAATAAAAATTCATGGTTACCGACCACCAATTCGCCGTTGGTACCGATATCGATGAACAAATTGACTTCTTCGGGGTCTTTAACGAAATCCGTGCATAATATTCCAGCGGTTATATCTCCACCGACATAACTCCCGACAGCAGGCGATATATGAACGGGAGCCCGGGGATCGACGGCAATACCGATTTCACCGGCGGTTAAACGGATGGCTTTCATGATAGTGGGTGTATAAGGTTCCAGGCGGATATATTCGGGTTTTAAGCCGAGGAGCAGATGCATCATGGTGGTGTTACCGGAGACGGCAGCGGCGCAAACGTGGGAAGGGTCTATATTATGGGCGGTGCACACCTGGGCAAGGAGGTGATTAACGGTATTCAAAACGCGGGAGCGGAGTTCATTTTGCCGTTGGGGTTTGCGGGCGTAATTGATGCGGCTGATGACATCGAGGCCGCATTCGACCTGGGCATTATACGCGGTGCGGACGGCGATGACACGGGCGTTGGAACAATCCACCAACTCCAGTGCTATAGTGGTAGTTCCGACATCGATGGCAACTCCCCAAAAGGAGGACACTTGATCGCCGGGTTCGATGCGGGTGCAATCGATACGGTCGACACTCTCTACGAGGGTAACGGTGACTTTCCCATCATTCAAGCGCAGGGCTTCGGCTGTCTCGCGCATAACCGGCAATGGAAAAAATACTTGCTTTTTAGTGGAGAGCAAGGTTTGAATAGTACGAGTTAAACGGTCGATGTCGGAGAGTCCGTCCATTAATTGGGGTTTGGGAACATCGACGAGGTATTTTAAAACAAAGGGTTCGGGTTTGCGGTCCGGATCGAAGCGGTTCTCTTCCATGAAACAGGTTTCATCGGTTTCTTCGATGAATTTCCCGCCGGTTTTAATACTTTGTCCCGGGACGTCGACGGCAATGGAATTATTGAGAATCTTTGTTTTGCAGGCCAGGACATTTCCTTGCGATATTTCCGTGTCGGATAAAAGGCCGCAGTGATCGGTTTCAACGTTCCCGGAGGCGATGCGGACCATACATTTCCCGCAGGTTCCTTTGCCCCCGCAGGGTGAATCGATTTCCACTCCTGCTTGTCGTGCAGCGTCCAGCAGTTCCGTACCCGGGGGACTATCGATGGTTTTATTTGACGGTAGGAAAGTAACAAGCGGCATTGATTTCTCCGACAATAGTGCGAATGCGATCAAGGTTAAAATTTGGCATCGATGACCTCTCTAGAACAATTATCGAGTATGTATTGAAAATAAAACGAACCGAATACATAAGCAAAACGTATTTCCTCTCGTTCGGAGAGAAAGCGGGTTAAATCTTCCATTATTCTATCTTTCATGGTGATACTATTATGCAGCGAAGGGAATCAAAAGTCAACCCCACACGGTGGGTTTAAGTGGGTTTAAGGTTATTTTGAGCTGTTTTTTGCACGCCGCCGCTTCCGGAAGATAAATACCTTACTGGGGGCTATATCTTTCAAAGAAGGTCTATCGAGGGTGATTTTATCTACATATACCCTACCGGCCATGAAAAACTTGCTTTGATAGAGTTCCGCTGTTTTGACATAAATCTTTGCATATTTCCCCTCCGAATAAGATGAAAGTAGTTTCTTGATATCTCCTTCGACAATATCGTTGGGAGACAGGGCAAAGGCATAAATTTCTTTTTCCGGTGTAGTTCCTCGAAAATTATTATCCGAGACTCCTGCATAATTTCTCATGGAGTAATTTTTATCATAGCAGGCATAACTCAAGTAAACGACTCGATCCAATTCCGTATAATTTATACCTACGACCAAGAGAAAGTCCTCTTTCCCAAGATTTAGTAAAGGGTTTAATTCGCAAATAACGACAGGTTCTTTTTTTGCTTTTTGCTTCACGATTTTTTTCATGGTGGATGCCTGGGAAATTAAATCGCCTTTAGTAGGCAGTTTATAGAGGGCATCCGTGGAATCATACCAATAGTCCAATTTCAACAACCTGGACAATTCGGGGAAAGACATCGCCTGGTGTTCTTTATATTCTTCAACGCGATAGTCTTTTGAAAAGCTTTTTTTCAAATCCTCCGCGGTAAAATCCCGCATGGAGATGAGTTCATCCCGGGATTTACCGGGATATTGAGCTGTTCCCGGCCGTTTAGCGATAAATGCCGTGAAGGGGGTACCGGCCATATATTGGCGTCCCATTTCTTTTATTTTATCTTCATCCGTTTCAACTCCATATTCCTGGTTTATGAAAGTTAAGCGGTGAACAAAATTCAATTCATCGTCGGAGTTTGAAAATTCGGGGGGAATATTAAACCGGTTGATGTTATCGATCCCGGTTAAGAGTTGTTTATCGATATTCTCTTCCAGTATTTGGGCTATTGCATCTCTATCTTCGGCGGAACTTCCCATAAGAATCACAAAGGGAGCGTTTAAAGCGGATTTTTGGCCGTTAGCAGTCCTTAAAGTAAGATTGTTGAGCCCTTTACAGATGCTGCTGTTGGTTTCCACTCGTTTTTCCCATTCTTCGTCATAGAAACTGTGTTGGTATAGAACATAAGAAAAATACCTTGACTTTTGAATAGTGGTACCCATAACAACAATGACGTCATTGGGGCCTAAGCAAATATTTTCATTTAAAAGTTTAGGGTCTTCGGGCGCAGGAACCCCCAGTACCGCGTAAAAACCGCTGGGGTTGCCTCCTTTATCGCGCAATATGAGTTTCCCGAATTCAAAAGATAATACTGCGGGAATGAATTCATACCCTTTTTCTTTGACTGCTTGTTCGATTCTTTTGAAATACTTTTGATCCGTGATTGTATTCATTTTTTATTTACCTCCTATCAAGAAAAAAGCATAGTTCATTCCAGGAAAAAAATCAACAATTATTTTTCAAGTTTTCCGGGTTTGAAAGCGATGTGGATGTACGGATGGCGCTTTGCGCCATAATAACCCCCACCGCGTGGGGTTTCCTAATACCAAAATTACAACTTTAGGTGGATAAAATTTCGATTTCAATTTAATACCACATCTACAACTTTCGGAGGATTGACACAGGCGGGATATTAGGCTTACAATCTAGTTCAAAACAAATGCCGCGCATGTCTACCTTTTTTATGCCAATATATTCGATAAAATTTCGTACATACTCCTGCCTACTTTTTTTCAACAAAACAAGCTGGACGCAGTGAGAGTTCTCTTAATTAAAATGATGTATATCGATAGAATAGAGTTAGGCCCATTACCCGGGTCTAACAATTAAAATAATCAAAAAAAGGAGGTCTTATGAACAAATTCAGCCCGAAGGGCAGAATTCTCAATGTATTTTTGTTGCTTGTTCCAGTGCTCCTGGCCTTGAGTTCCATGGCCGGATCACCGATAGCACCCCAGGATTATGGAAATACACCTTACCTGAAAGCTATTCTCTCACCCGGCGACGGAAAGGTTCAATTATCCTGGGAACCACAAGCGGGGGCAGCAGCTTACCGGGTTTACACCGCCCCCATCACGAATGCGCCTTACGATTTTAAATTACTGGCAGAAGTGCCGGGCAGCCAGACATTTTATAATGATGATCCCGGGGATAGAGGATCTGTAGTATACAGGATCGAAGCGGTAGGGCCAGGGAATGCAGGTTACCCCCTGGCGGCCAGGTTGGTCTTAAACAACTTTGAACGCCTGGTCCCGGTTTCCCTGGAATTCTATCCCAATACGGTAGAAACCGCTCTCTCTTCATTGGGTTTGTATGATTCCGCTGCGGATGCCAACACCGGTGAGAGTTTAAACAGCAGCAGCCAACTCACGGCCGGGATGGTCCTGGAAGTACAAGGCAGCGAATCGAAAACCCTCACCATGGTGGGCGTCATGCCTTCATTCCATAACCTAAAATTCTACGCCAACAAGTTCCGGTTTTTCGCGGTTCCCCTGACCTATGAAAAACTGGGGTTTGAAGACCTGGCGGCATTGGGTTTAAAGGGTTCAGCTTCGCATTCTTATGTGTTTACCGACGGCAATAACCAACAAATGCCGGACGAAGTTACCTATTTACCCGGGCATATTTACGGGATGCGTTTCGATCGTGAGACCGATATGGATTTGACCCGGAACCTTGTCCGTCAGGGTGCACCCATTTCCCAGCCCGAAGCGGAAACGGAATTGCTGGGCGGCAGCCCGGATGACGGCACGCAGGTGGTTGTGCTGTACGATAATTCATATCAAACCAAACTGTACAAATGTTGGAGCAGCGGTAAATCCGGTGCATGGGACGGTATAACGGACAATGCCACGGGTGCGGATAATGTTAAAAATGCCGCAGTGGTTCGCAGAGGCCGGACGATGTATGTCAAGGACGAAGCAGGTATGAGCAGTTCTACACCGGTAACAGTCCTGGCACCTTCCGAACCGGGCAACCCGAGGCAAACCGTTAGTTGGACAGTAACCTGGGACGCCACTAAAGGAGCGGCTGCTATCCAAATCCCCGCCAACGCGCCGGTAGGGGATTACCAGGTTCGAGTGGGAACCAACGCAGGAAACTACGTGACGGTCTATATTATTTTCGACCCCGCTTACGCTTCCACTTACCTGGCTGCAAATGAGTACCGCTCATGGGCCTATGCAGACGATGACTGGCAAACCGTCGCGGATAAGAAAAATTACTTGAACTATGTTTATGAAGGTCCGGGCTACCCGTTGGGTTCATATCCTTATGTTTATGGTTACCGGGGAGATCACAGCTCCGTGAGCGGCGCCAACGGCGGTGTGTATGGTCAGCGTTGGGTTGAAATGGCGTGCACTATCCACGGGACCGGCGCCAAAACGACACTGGAAGCCGCACTTCATTCGTATGAGGTGGTTGGCCAACGGGTCAACTGGGTTTCGGGTAACGGCTGGTACGGCGAAGACGGGGGGGTAATCAATACTTTCGATAATACGCTCAAAGGTACGATTAAAGCGCCCAGCGGCACGATTACCATCACGGAATTGGACGTAGTAACGGCAGAAAAAGCTGCCCTGGGCCTGGGTTGGACCAACCGTTTCCCCTCGGGTTACCAATTCAGCGCGGGGGCGTGTTTTAACTATGGGACATGTTTGACGGCGATGAACCGCGCCCTGGGTATACCGTCGCGCTGCCAACATGCCATCGGCGGTGACGGCTGGACCGCTTCTTTCCACGTCTGGAGCGAGTCGTTCCTGGATCAACCGGAAATCCACCCGCTCGACGCCAACTGGTGGGACAGTTATTGGTATGAATTCGACAGCAACCGACCCTATACCAGCCATACCACCTCCCACTCGGAAGGGAGCATCTGCCCCATTGTCATCAGCGGCTACGGCGATTACCTCATCAATGAGTATATGCAGTGCGAAGGGATCGGTTATGACGGGAGCTTTTTCGACAACAGTTTCAAATGCACCCCCCCCGGCTCCAATACCGGTACCCATACAACCGTGCCCCTGGAAACCGGGACCACCAACGATGCCGAAGATACCGACTCTTACCCCCTCATCTGTACCTATGCCAACTCGGACAGCGCATGGGTATTGATGAACCTGTTCGTGCCCTGGAACGGGCCGGCGAGGCCTTCGGGGGACGCCAACGTGATCGACAGCCATCACGGCTATGCGTTGAACGATTCCCAGGCCGGGCGGAACGGCGGGACCAGTTACACGGCCAACTCCACCAACGAAGACGACCTGCCGGTTCTACCCTACGGCGTTGAACAAAAAGGCGTGATCGGCGGTTGGGGTTTCATGATGTATCGTGTCCCGGTAGAAGGACGTGCTTCTATTACGGTTTCCCTGGTGGAAGGCTCGGACAAAGTGGAAATCCTGGGTACCCTCGACCGGAATATCTATTCTACGGCTAAACGGTGGGATTTGAATTATGATTTCATCTCCGATGCCACCGGCGCATTAACTGCCAATACGTCCGGGGGTAACCAATTGTACCTCTGGGTCCAGATGAAAGGTCTAAGCGTCAGCAATCCCGGGAACGGGCAGGAATTGGCCTGGTATAAGATCCGGGCCGGGAACAGCGCCCCTTATATCAACGCTCAATTCGATTTCACACGCTTAAGCGATTTCCAGGTTCAATTTACGGATGAAAGCGTGGTATATAACGACACCATTACGAGTTGGTCATGGAATTTCGGAGACGGAACCACATCCACCCAGCAGAACCCCACCCATACGTTCGGAACGTCAGGGTATTTCAATGTCACATTGACGGTAACCGGTCAAAGCAGTTCCAGCGATTCCGTTACCCAGCAGCTTTATGTCGGTGTCAACCAGGCGCCCACTGCGAATTTTAGTTACTCGACCCCCGGAGGAAACGTGGCCGGTTTTTCCGATACCAGCACCGACGCCGACGGGACGATTACGGCATGGTCATGGAATTTCGGGGACGGCGGGACATCCACATCCCAGAATCCCAGCCATACGTATGCTTCACCGGGCACCTACAACGTCACCCTCACGGTAACGGATGACGACGGCGCCGCCGGCACTACCACCAAAGCTGTAGCCATCGAATTATTATACTGCGCCTCCTCCAGCAGCAGCACGGTTATGTGCATTACCCAATTGGATATCGGTACTTTCACCAATACTTCCGGCAAAAGCCTCTATTCCGATTTCTCCGATAAAATCGTTTATATGAATGTGGGCCAAAGCTACACCACCGTCATCAAAGTGGATAACAGCTCCTATACAGCTTACACGCGCATATGGATCGACTACAACCGCGACGGCGATTTTACCGATTCCAATGAAAAAGTGTTTGAGAAAGGCCAGGGCGGGACCATCTCAGGAACCATCACGGTCCCGTCCTCCGGTGTGGTTACCGGCCAGGAGTTGGGTTTACGAATTCACACCGATACATTGAATTACAAGAACCCGTGCGATACCAATTCCGGTTGGGGTGAAGTGGAAGATTATACCGTCATCCTCACCGGCAGCGGCGGCAATGTGCCACCCAACGCCAATTTTACCTACACCGCCGACAGCCTGACTGTGACGTTTACCGACACCAGCACCGATTCCGACGGGACGATTTCAACGAGATCGTGGAATTTCGGGGACGGGGCCACATCAACGGCTCAAAATCCCACCCATACCTACGAATCCCCCGGGACTTATACGGTCCAACTCACGGTGACGGATAACGGCGGGGCCACGGATTCCGAATCCAAGAGCGTAACCGTATCCAGCGGCGGAACCAACATGCCGCCGGACTCGGATTTCTCTTTTACTACCGACGGTTTGATGGCTAAATTCACATACAATGCGTCGGATCCGGATGGAACCATTGCCTCCTGGACATGGAATTTCGGCGACGGAAATACATCTACAGCGTTGAATGTCAACCATGTATATACCTCTGCGGGTACTTATGCGGTATCTCTTTCGGTTACCGATAACAACGGGGCCACGGATTCCATTACCAAAAATGTAACGGTCAGCAGCGGAACCAACACCGCTCCTACAGCGGGTTTCAGTTTCATCGTCGACGGCGCAGCCGTTACCTTCACCGATGAAAGCCGGGACCCGGACCCCAACGGCACGATTACGGCCTGGTCGTGGAACTTCGGCGACAGCAGCACTTCCACATCGCAGAACCCCAGCCACACGTATACGACTTCCGGTACCTATACGGTCCAATTGACGGTTACCGACAATAACAGCGCCACCCATTCGACTTCCAAAAGCGTAACCGTTACGTCACCCACCAACAACCCGCCCACTGCGAATTTCACCTTCACCACCAATAACCTGGCGGCCACTTTCACCGATACCAGTACGGATTCCGACGGAACTATTGCAGCCTGGTCATGGAACTTCGGCGACAGCACCACCTCGACATCGCAGAACCCGATCCACACCTACGCTTCAGCCGGGACCTATACGGTACAACTCACGGTCACCGACGACGACGGCGCCACCCATTCCACCTCGAAACCCGTTACAGTCACAGCCAACAGCGCGCCCACTGCGAATTTCACCTTCACCACCAATAACCTGGCGGCCACTTTCACCGATACCAGTACGGATTCCGACGGAACTATTGCAGCCTGGT
>Ga0105104_10003708_pt1 | contig 10782 bp, 8 predicted proteins | sample PPLLaktember2015_3_FD_87034 | JGI IMG/M metagenome (GOLD analysis project Ga0105104, IMG submission 87034) | Freshwater sediment microbial communities from Prairie Pothole Lake near Jamestown, North Dakota, USA - PPLs Lake P7 Core (6) Depth... | ecosystem: Environmental > Aquatic > Freshwater >... | reverse complement strand
TTCCCTCTTTTGGTGGATGCCGTCCTCCTGTGGGCTGTATTGGGCCGGCACGTCACCGTTGGCACCCTGCGCGGGTAAGCCATTGGCGGCAAGCCTTCTAATCTTCGTCCGGCTGCCATAGGTTCTCGGATGTCAGCCGGCTGGATGCCCGGAGGCCGTATGGATAAGAAACTCGGTAAACGCATCATCCTTGGAGCGCTGGTGCTCGGCGTGGCCATCCCCGGAGGGCTCGTCTACCGGCAGTACCGGCACGAACTGTCCCTGGCTTACCAGCGAATCTCGAGCGGCGGCAGGATGATCGAGACGGCCTGCGGACCCATCCAATACACCGATTTTGGCGAGGGAGCCCCCATGCTGATCGTGCATGGGGCGGGCGGCGGGTACGATCAGGGTGAGTACTTTGCGAAATTCATGGGTGGGAACTACCGCTGGATTGCTCCGTCCCGGTTTGGGTTCCTGGGGACGCCCATACCCGACGGGGCGAATTCATCGCTGCAAGCCGATGCCTATGCCTGCCTGCTGGATTCCCTGGGAATAGACCGTGTGGGTGTGGTCGGTGTTTCCATGGGCGGCCCTTCATCCTTGTTATTTGCTGTGCGCTATCCGCAGCGCACCACATCACTGGCGATGATCAGCGCCGCCAGCCACGCCATCCCACCCCGCCCGGCCTTCCTCGCCTCCCTTTTCAATGTCTTTCTGAATGATTTTGTCTTCTGGTCGATGGTGCATTTAAGCCCGGGAGGACTTCTGGCGGCGCTCGGGGTTCCATTGGAGGTTCAACAGCAGCTCTCCCCTGAGGAAGGGGCACAACTAAAGGCATTTTTGGAATCGATCGTGCCGATGGGCGCCCGGCGGAATGGACAGCTTCTTGAGCAGCATATGTCAGAATATGATGCGGAGCAGATCCAGAAGATCCAGGCGCCGGCCCTCATCCTGCATGCGCGCGACGATACCCTGGTCTCCTTCGAGCAAGGAGAATATGCCGCCAGGACCGTCCCGGGGGCGCAGCTCATCCCGATGGAAAAAGGCGGCCATCTCGCCTTGATGATTAACGCCAACGCCGGGGCGAGGGAGAAGCTGCTGGAATTTTTGGAACTGTACAATGGCCGATAAGCGGCTTAAAAACGCTCCCTCCCTTGACATCCGCACCTCCTCCCCGTCACGAAATACCCCCATCGGACCTCACGGTCACGGCGACGCTCCGGGGACCATCCACCAGACACCGTGAGGGTTGGGGCTGTCAAGGGGCCCACAGGGGAGGTGGGGGTGTTGAGCAGGGGGTTGGAATACCTCGTCACGAAATATCGTGAAACGTGTTTCAAAATATCGGTGGACGGTGTACTTTAGGCGTTGACCATAGCCCTACGATTCACCTTTCCAATAAGATCAGGGTTTCTCAGGATTGCTCCTTAGCCTAAATGCGCCGGAGTACCAACCTGGTTCAACCAGATCATATCCGCCACACTGTCGACAGCTTGCTGGAGCGTATTACGATCCTCGGACGTGTAGCTTTTTTGGTCATTTCGGTCGCCTAGTATCAGCACCCCCAAGCGCACCCCCTCCTGTTCCATCGGAAAATGCAAGATCCCACACCCCTCCTTCCAACCGCCTGCGGCATACGCCAGCACCAATTCTCCGTCTCGTTCGAGATATATGGCTCCACAAGTGGCATGAAACGCCGACATCGCCATATCCAATAACCGGCGGATAACCCGCCGGGTGTCGATCACCTCCGCCACGCTCTCGACCTGCTTGCGGAAGGTTTTTAATTCTTTGAGGGTGTCTATTGGCTCTTTGAAGCGCTTGTCGACCAAATTCTGCAGACTGTTTTTGAATGGGGTGAAGGCCGAAGCCAGGACCAAGGTGCTCAACACAATGGCAGCATCCGATTTTTGCCCGGTGGAGGCGATGAAGAGCTTTTGGAAGAGGATGACTGACGCGGAATACAGCCCGGCCAGGATGCCCGTAAGCGGTACGTAGACCAGGGTGCGGTTGATGATCAGGTCGATATCGAAGACCCGTTCGCGCAAGACGGCGATAGCAAAGGAAGTCGGCACCGCCCACAACAGCACCCCCAGCAGAGGCTCCGAGAGTCGGAAAGGCAGCCCGACCAGGGAGGGGAATAGCGAGAGTAACAGGAAAGGGACCAGCGTGATGACCAGGCTCCACACGATCCAGCGCAGCTGGCGCTTCTCCAGGGTGTTTCCAGTGCGATAATTGCTATACGTCGATAGCAGCAACAGGGGTAGATAAACCACAGACATGAGCGTCGTACTCTGGACAAGAAGTGCCAGGCGTGCCACCGGTGATATAACCGATGCCCAACGCGCCATCAGGAACAAAATTGTCAGCAGCCAAACCCCTAGATAGATCCACCGTACCCAACCGGGGTGGCGCTCCAGGATCGGGTGGCGCTTGGGGAATACCAACATAAGATGGACCAGAGCTGCCAGCGCAAACCCGTAAGCGGCTACCGCTCCCCACACATACAGGATGACTAGCCAGCGGAATCGCAGGTCGCCGACCTCCAGTCCTAGATAATACACCAGGGCAGAAGAGAAAAGAAAGCTGCTGGTCAGGAGAAAAAGCTGAGCCGCAGGAAGCCGCGGCCGCAGGACAAACACCAACAGGCTGACCAGCTCCAAATAGATGATAAAAAGGAAGATGCTCCAATTCGCTTGCATCACCAGGGCAAGCGGGAAAGCTGCCAGGGGCACGTCCAGCTGCAGGGTCTGTCCACCGCGCAGCACCGAGTAATCCAACCTGGTCGCAGGTCCGTCAGATACCTGGGTGGAAAACAAGCCCTGGATGTACTGGTCTAAAGACCGGCCATCGATCGCCATCACGACATCGCCGTTTTGCAGGCTCTGCGGGCCAGGCGAGAGCGGTTGGACGACCAGTCCACCATATTTCAGCTCGTAGAAATTTACCCGAGGGTAGCTTGCATCGCCCGGGAGCACCAGATGCAGAACGAAAAAGGCTAACCCCGACAGGAGTAATAGAGCAGCCAGTACAGCCACCAGGCTTGGGTGGATGCTTTTCAAATTAGTCAACTCCTTGGCATATGTGCCATCCAATGTAGATCCGCCTACCTGGCGAAAGATGAGACCAGCACCGCTGACCAACGAAGCAGCTTGGGATCCACAATACGGTACCTCCTGTGATTAATTGGGGGGTCTGTAGGGGATGCCTGCAAGGCTAACCTTGGACACCCATACACCGGACGATAATCATTAATTGCCTGTGAAATAATAGTGGAAATACTTTCCTTAATTACATTATAGGTAAACAATATCCGACTTACAAGTTTAGGAAAAATAGCACAAGCATACGCAGAATTAAGCCGAGTTTTATCGGTGAACAGCTGGGAAAATTTGTCTAGCGGAAGGGCTGTGCCCGCCTCCCTGGTCTGCGGTGTACGGTCCAGGATGAATTACCGTCGCCGACATCGCAAAATCCCCGTACGTGTGCCAAGCCCCTTATGGACAGTGAACCGCGATGGTCCAGCGGTTAGTGTATACTTCTTTCTGTATTTTCTCAGCCGGCGAAAAAATCAGATATCGAGAGATAACAATGGCTATCCTATTGTCTTTGCGAAATTCGGCAGCGTCAATATCGAGAGCTGTAAATCGGGCTCATTATCCTATTCTCTTCACTGCAATAGTCTATTTCTTGTTCGTGTTCATCGGAATTATCATGGCCCATACCGGAAACAAGTTTGCACTTGGTTATCGTGATCGGCTGATTAATCAATCTCGTCAGTCAAATCCCGCATCAGCAGCGTATTTGCAGGGGAATAATTTTCAAGCGGCCTTATGGGATTTTGGGGGGAACCTGGTCTTGGGAGCTTTTCCAAAAACAATAAGCGGCTTATCTATCTTGCTCCCCTATCCGATGGTAATCCAGCAAGGTTGGGTGGGTGGGATCGTATCTGTTCGTAACGATTATACGAGCCGGCTAAGTGACCCTCATTCAGCCATTTATTATTTACTTACTCTGTTTCTACAACTGGTTCCCTACTCAATGGCAGTCGGAGCAGGTGTCAATGTAGGCATTGCAGTATTTCGAACTCCACCATATTATGAAGGACGAAAATGGTTTGGTATCCTTCCCGAAGAAGCTTTACGTGATGTGGCGCGAATTTATCTCATCGTAATTCCCTTATTCTTAATAGCATCACTATGGGAATTCCTCAGTCCGTGGAATATATAAAGCGGCCTAACACCTGCGTGAAGCGGACAGGTTGCCCCGCCATCCCGATCACCGCGAAACACGCCGCCCAAGCCTCGAGCCCCACCGTGGATGGGGGCCGCGCCGGTCCACGGAGTTCGGTGGACGGTCTTCGGGGCGTTACCGTCACTGCCACGCCCCGTACAAGTCCTACGGCCTCAGGGAATTTCGTCACGGGGGGAGGTGGGGCACCTCCCTTGACATCCCTCCTCACATCGCCTATACTCATCTCAACAGAACAACGGGGAGCCCGGTGAGGCCGGGCTGAGATAAGGACCCGACAGATGGTATGCCATCCGTCACAGTCCTTGACCCGCAGAACCTGATCCGGGTAATGCCGGCGGAGGGAGAATCGGAAATCAACAGCACCCACACCCTCCCCGGCGGAGGGTGTTTTGTTGATGACTCAAGCCAGGCCGCAGGATGCGGCCGAAAAATCGGCGCAAGAACCGCCAAACAAACGCGCCGTGATCTTTGCCAACGGGGTGATCGAAGCCGTGGAGGCGGTGCAGCAGGTCCTGCTGCCGGGCGATACCCTGATCGCCGCCGATGGAGGGCTGCGCCTGCTCCAGGCCCTCGGCCTGGTTCCGGACGTGCTGATCGGGGATCTTGATTCGCTCCCCGAAGGGATCCTACCCGGTCTCCGGCACCTTTCTATCCAGGTGCTGCGCCATCCACCAGAAAAAAACGAAACCGATCTGGAGCTGGCGCTGCAGTGGGCGGTCAATCATGGTTTCCGGACAGTGCGCATAGTCGGAGCGCTGGGGGGACGGGTGGACCACACTCTGGCGAACCTTTTCCTCCTGACCGCGCCTCACCTCGGCGAGTGCGATGTGCGCATCGACGACGGCACCCAGGAAATCTTTGTCATTTCGGGTACCCAACGGATCCTGGGCCGGTCTGGCGACCGGATCAGCCTGCTGCCCCTGCGCGACGACGCCCACGGCGTGACTACCGAAAATCTACAATACCCCCTGCAGGGGGAGACGCTGAAAGCGTACCAAACCCGCGGGGTCAGCAATGTGATGACCGGGAACGAAGCGGTCGTCTCGCTTACCGGCGGGATGCTTCTGTGCGTCCATATCCGGTCGTAGGGGATCGGTGAGATGGGATAATCACTGCACCACAGAGCCCACCGAGCTCACAGAGAAAACGGAGAAACAAAAGAGAAAATCTCCGTGGAGACAGGCGAGCTATGATCCTCTGAGAGTGCGAGGTAGCCATTCGGTCAAAGCAAAGAACGGGCAGGAAGTATAAAGAGGGAGAAGAGAAAGATGAAAACGATCCAATCCTGGATACTGATGGCGATAATATGCGTTGTGCTGGCAGCGTGTGGTGGGGGGGCGGGGGAGCAGACACCCGGGCAGACGCTGGAGCCCACGGTCGCCCAGCCAGCCCAGACGGCTGTTGGCACAGCTGCGGGAGCAACCGAAACCGTTGCACCAACCTCGACCGAACCCCAGACCTTGAGCGTCATGGCCCACGACTCGTTTTCCGTCAGCGAGGGGCTGATCGCCGAATTCGAGCAGGAGAACAACGTCAAGCTCAGCTTCATCCAGAGCGGGGACACCGGATCGGCGTTGAACCGGGCCATCCTCTCGAAGGAGGCGCCCATTGCCGACGTGTTCTATGGGGTGGACAACACGTTCCTTTCCCGCGCCTGGGAGGCAGGGATCTTCGAAGCCTATGACTCCCCTCTGCTGGCGGATATCCCGGCTGGGTTCAAGCTGGATCCCGAAAACCGTGCCCTGCCGGTCGATTATGGGGACGTGTGCATTAACTACGACAAAGCCTATTTCGCCGAGCAGGATCTGGCTGTCCCCGCTTCCCTGGAAGACCTGTTGAAACCCGAGTACAAAGGCCTTCTGGTGGTGGAAAATCCGGCCATTTCCTCACCAGGGTTGGCCTTCCTGCTGGCGACCATCGCCCATTTCTCCCCCGATGGTTACCTGGATTACTGGAGCCAACTGCGTGACAACGACGTGGTGGTGGTCAACGATTGGGAGACGGCCTACTACACCAATTTCAGCGGTTCGTCGGGCCGGGGACCGCAGCCGATGGTGGTCTCCTACGCCTCCAGCCCGGCTGCCGAAGTGGTCTTTGCCTCCGAACCCCTCCAGGAAGCCCCTACCGCCTCCATCATCGGGCCTGATACGTGCTTCCGCCAGGTCGAGTTTGTGGGCATTCTGGCCGGTACGCGGCAGCGCCCCCTGGCCGAAAAGTTCGTCGATTTCATGCTCAGCCTCCCATTCCAGGAGGATGTGCCGCTGCAGATGTTCGTCTACCCGGTCCACTCGCAGGCTGAGCTGCCCGAGGAATTCTTGAAGTACAACCAGGTGCCCGAACAGCCGGCCAGTCTCCCGGTTGAGGAGATCGCCATTGGCCGGGAGGCCTGGATCCAGGCGTGGACGGACACCGTGCTGAGGTGACCTACCCAGGCCGCTTTGCCCGGTCCAGTGACCGGCTTGCACGATCTCCGCTCCGGCTGGCATGGCTGACGGCTCTGCTCCTGTGGGCGCCGCCGCTGCTGTTCCTGGGGGTGTTCTTCTTCTATCCCCTGGCGGCCATATTTCAGGTCGGGCTGTCGGCAGGGGGGTGGCAGAGTCTTTCTCCAGAGGTATGGGGGAGGATCGGACGCCCGTTTGGGTTCACCCTCTTCCAGGCCAGCCTGTCGACGGTGCTGACCCTGCTGATCGGCATACCCGGGGCTTACCTGTTTGCCCGCTACACCTTCCCCGGGAAGCGGATCATCCGTGTCCTGACGGTGATCCCGTTCATCCTGCCTACCGTGGTGGTGGCTGCCAGTTTCAACGCCCTGCTTGGCCCGCGAGGACTGGTCAACCTCGGGTTGATGGGCTTGCTTGGCCTGGAAGCGCCGCCGATCCACTTCCTCAACACCCTGTGGGCCATCCTGCTGGCCCACGTGTTCTACAACACCACCATTGTCCTGACCATCGTCGGGACAGCCTGGGAACGGCTGGGTCCGCGCCTGTCCGAGGCGGCTCAGGTGCTGGGGGCCAACCGCTGGCGGACATTCTGGACGGTCACCCTGCCGCTGCTCCGGCCGTCCCTGGCATCCGCCGCGCTGCTGGTGTTCCTGTTTGATTTCACCAGTTTTGGGGTGGTCCTGCTGCTCGGTGGGCCTCGGTTTGCCACCCTGGAGGTGGAAATCTACGTCCAGGCGCTGCACCTGCTCAACCTTCCCATGGCCAGCCTGCTCTCCATCGTGCAGCTGGCTTCGACCCTGGTGCTGACGGTGGCCTATACCCGGCTGAACGCGGCGGCCGTGGTCCCGGTCACGCCTCAGCGGGTAGAAGCTGCCGCTCGTCCACCTCGCCCTGGCCTGGAAAAGCTGGCGGTCTGGATGGGCGTAGGGCTGCTGCTGGTGTTGCTCGTCTCGCCCCTGGCCTCGCTGGCGGTGCGCTCCTTCACCCGCCTGGAGGCCGAGCGGGGCGAACGCGGCGAGGTGGCCTATGGCTTTACCACCCGGTATTACCAGGAGCTGTTTATCAACCGGCGCCAGGCGCTCTTCTATGTGCCGCCCATTGAGGCTGCGCGCAACTCGCTGGTGTATGCGGGTGCCACGGTGATCATCTCGGTGGGGCTGGGTTTCCTTGCCGCCTACGCCCTCCAGCGGGACAGCCCGCTGAACCGCTTGATGGAACCGCTCATCCTGCTTCCCCTGGGGACCTCTGCCGTGACGCTTGGGTTGGGCTTTGTGCTGGTGTTCAACCGCCCGCCCCTCGAACTGCGCTCGTTCCCTCTGCTGCTGCCCATCGCCCACAGCCTGGTGGCGCTGCCCTTCGTTGTGCGCACGCTCCAGCCGGCGATCGGCGCCATACCCAATTCGCTCCGCCAGGCGGCCGCGGTGCTGGGGGCTTCGCCATGGCGGGTGTGGCGGGAGGTTGACCTGCCGATTATTGCCCGGGCTGCCCTGGTCGGCGCCATCTTTGCCTTTACGATCTCGCTGGGGGAGTTTGGCGCCACCACCTTTCTGGCGCGCCCGGAATATCCCACCCTGCCGGTGGCGATCTTCCGCTTCCTATCGCAGCCGGGAGCGCTCAACTACGGCCAGGCGCTGGCTATGGCGACCATCTTGATGGCAATCTGCAGCGCCGGGATCCTCGTCATCGAGCGCCTGCGCCTGCCGGGAATCGGGGATTTTTGATTGCGGATTTCTGATCGCTGATTGAGGATTTTTGATCTCGGCAAGACGCAAATGACGCAAAATTTCACTAGAAAAATTAACACAAAGTCACAAAGAACCACAAAGGCACAAGGTATATTTATAATCTTTGTGTCTTTGTGACACTTTGTGCCTTTGTGTTAACGCCTTTTAGAGCCCTTTGCGCCTTTGCGAGATATAAGAGGAGCTTCAATGCTGACGGTTGAAGATATTTGGAAAACCTACGAAGGCAAGCCCCTGCTGTGCGGGATCTCTTTCCAGGTCGAAACGGGGCAGACGGTCTGCCTGCTGGGTCCCTCGGGGAGCGGAAAGAGCACCCTGCTGCGCATTATTGCCGGTTTGGAGGAAGCCGAGCGGGGGAGGGTCCTGTGGGACGGGCAGGACATGGGCGGTGTCCCCGTGCACCTGCGCAGCTTCGGCTTGATGTTCCAGGATTATGCGTTGTTCCCCCACCGGAATGTGTTCGAGAACGTGGCTTTCGGGCTGCGTATGCGGGGGCTGCCAGAAGACGAGATCCAACACCGGGTGCGGCAGGCCCTGGATATGGTGGAAATGGAAGGGTTCGAACGACGGCAGGTGACCGACCTTTCGGGCGGAGAGCAGCAGCGGGTGGCGCTGGCCAGGGCGCTGGCCCCAGGTCCACGCCTGCTGATGCTGGATGAGCCGCTGGGTGCCCTGGACCGCACGCTGCGGGAACAGCTGGGGGAAGAACTGCGCAAGATCTTGAAAACGACCCGGGTGCCGGCTATCTACGTTACTCACGACCAGGAGGAGGCCTTTACCCTGGCGGACCGGCTGCTGGTGCTGCATGGGGGCCGTGTGGTCCAGGACGGCGCTCCGGCGGACGTGTACGAGCGGCCTGTTTCGGAATGGGTGGCCCGTTTTTTGGGACTGGGGAACCTGGTGGCCGGCCGCGTTTCGGCGCTCCAGCCGCTGCTGGTGGAAACCCCTCTCGGGACCTTTCAGGCGAACTGTCCGTATCTCAATCCGGTGCTCCAACAACCCGTTTTGCTGTTGGTTAAGCCGTCCGGGGCGAGGGTGGTCCAGGTCATCAAACCGGAAGGGTCGAAGCCGGCTGTCCGGCCGGATGAGATGGTGGGGGAGGTGCAGGACGTGGTTTTCCAGGGGGAGATGTACCGGGTAACCATCCGGGTGGAGGGAAGGGATGGCCTGGCGCAGGACTTCAAATTTTCGTTGGCACAGGCCCTGCAGCCCGGGCAGGTGGTCTGCCTGGGTATCGATCCGGATCGGGTGGTGTGCTTGCCTGCGGATTCCATTCGCACGCCAGGACCATAATAAGCCAAACCAAAGGACCGATCCGGCGGTGTGCCGATCATGTAGTGGCGCACCGCCGTGCACCTCCACCGGGGGAACCGGGCCAGCTGTCGATAAGGAGGCTAGGCGATCTATGTAGGGCGAAGCAAGAGGGAACCTTCCTGGACCGCCACGGTTCCTTTTGCTTCGCCCCTACATCAAATGAGTGATGCTCCTGGATTCGTGAAATTCGGTGCGCCTGCGGCGCCTGATTCGTGGATCCTCCCTTCCATCCTTACAGGGCAAATCCTGTAGAATAGTATCCGGAATGATGGATGTCACTGTAATCAAGCGCAACCTTCAAGGTCAGGAGGCCTGGCGTTATACCGGCCGCGTGCTGGAAAGACAACCGGAGCTGATTATCCTCGAAGCGCGCTTTAACCGGCCTGACCTGCCTTTCCACGGTATTCTGCTGGGACAGGGGGACCGGTTTGTCGAGACGTATTTTACCAACCGCTGGTACAACATCTTCGAGATCCATGACCGGGTGGATGACTGCGTGAAGGGCTGGTATTGCAATGTCAGCATGCCGGCCGTGATCGAGCACGAGCAGGAGGACGGATTAATCGTTTCCTACGTTGACCTGGCCCTGGATTTGTTGGTGTATCCGGATGGGAAGCAGTTGGTTCTAGATGAAGCGGAGTTCGCTGAACTGGACCTGGATGAACAGGGCCGCCGCCAGGCCCTTCAAGCCCTGGAGGAACTGCAGCGGTTGTTTGCTGGCCAGAACCGGAGACAGCCTGACCGGACGCTCTCCGGGAACGAAGAACGCCGATCAGGCTGCCAGCAGGAAGGGATGGGTTAGGTTAGAAACCGAATTCCGTGCTGAAGTTCAGCATCTCGAGGATCTGGTCTCCATAATTATAAAGGCCGGCGACAATGACGCAGCAGCAGCAGAGCAGTACGGCGGCTACGGCAACGATGATCCACACCGTGTTGTTGCGTCTTGTGGGCGGGGGCGGGGGCAGGGGTGGGGGTGGGGGCGGTGGGACCGGGGTGGGGGTTGGATATTCTTCCACGGGTCCAGGGGGTGGGGTGGTGCAGTCTTGAGC
>Ga0105104_10003707_pt1 | contig 10782 bp, 4 predicted proteins | sample PPLLaktember2015_3_FD_87034 | JGI IMG/M metagenome (GOLD analysis project Ga0105104, IMG submission 87034) | Freshwater sediment microbial communities from Prairie Pothole Lake near Jamestown, North Dakota, USA - PPLs Lake P7 Core (6) Depth... | ecosystem: Environmental > Aquatic > Freshwater >... | reverse complement strand
CACGTGGGTGTGCGTGTACGGCATCACGGCTTCCAGGCCGTGGAAGAGGTGGTATTCGTTCTCCCAGTTGCAGAAGTCGGGGGTGCACTCGCAGTACGGGTGGTTCACCTCGTCCATGATGATCCGGATGTTCATCGGGTTGGCGCACAGCCCCCAGTGGTTCTCGATGGTGATCTTGACGCCGACACCCGCGCCGTAGTCCGCGAGTTCCTTGAACGACTCGATGCACTTGGACATGTACACCGACAGCTTGTCGTTCTTGGGATAGCCCGTTTCATGCGCGGTCGCCTCGGGCATGATGCGTGTGCCGGACACGCCCGTGTTCGCACGCATCGTCTTCGCCCCCAGGATTGCCGACGCGTCGAGCCAGATCTTCGCCACGCGGATGCCCTCCCGGCGGCGCTCCTCATCTGGGTCGGCAAGGTTCTGGGGCGCGTTGTTGGAGACGTGCTGGCAGACGGTTCCCGTCTTCCGCATGGTGGCCGCGAGCCTCTCCAGCCACTTGCGCGAGGAAGGCTGCGAGGGGTCCCACCGGTACTGCGTGAAGCTCTTGCCTTCGCGCTCGACCTTCGTCTCCTGGTACTGCGTGAGGTCGGTCACGTCGCCGAACACGTCGGACCAGAGGTCGAGGTGGTACACCCCCGGGTAGGTGTCCTTCGTCCACTGGGGGAAATCGAGCATCGTGATCTCCCCGTACTTCTTCCTCATGGCCTGCGCCTCCTGGCTCACGGGGCGGTTCGCCATGGTCTTGAAGAGAGTGCGGGGCGGCCAGCAGCAGGACGCGATGCGGGACAGCTTCTCCTTGTCGGTGAGCGGGCGGGCCGACGACGAGCCCTGCGAAGAGGCGGGGCTGTCCAGCAGCGCCGCCGCCCCGGCCACGCCCAACCCCGCCCGTTTCATGAACTCCCTGCGATCCGATGCGCTCATTTGCTCGTTCCTCCCTTGCGGCATGAACGTGTCAGCTGGCAGCGGACAGCTGGCTGCTGACAGCGGATCACGCGTGATGTCCTGCCGGCTGCCCGCTGCAAGCTGCCGGCTGCCAGCTGTCAGCTTCGTGCTCATCGTCGAGACCCAAACCAGTAACTCACCTTCACCAGCAGCACGTCGTCCGCGGGGGCGGTGAACAGCGCGGACACATCGTCGCCGAAGTCGAACTCGCCCCACGGCGCGATGTCGCGGCGCTGCTGGGTCCACACGACGAACATCGACGACCCCGGGCGGAATTCCCAGCGGAAGACGGCGTTCAGGCGCATCGAGCGAACGTTGAAGTCTGGCTGCGCGATCGAAAAGGCGGGGGCCGGCCCTGAACCGTCGGGGTCGATCGCCAGCCGGCCGCCCGACGCGGTGATGGTGCCCCCGTCGATCCCGTAGCGCAGGAAGTCGTAGGTGCGCGGGGCCTTCAGCTCCTTGATCGCGCCGTAGCCGCCGGCGGAGACCAGGGGCTGGAAGTAGACCTGGAGCGACGTGCGGGGCGAGGTGGCGAGGCTGATGCGCGTGGTCCCGACCACCTCGGTCTGGTCCAGCTCCCCGAAAACGTATCGCCGGCCGAACGTCTGCGCGGCAAGCGCGTCCGGGACGGTTGCGAGATACTGCGCCGCGACGATGTTGCGGCGGACGGTGGGCCCGGCGGTGAGCGTCAGCGCCGGGAACGGCCGCCAGGCAGCCTGAAGGTCCACGGACGCGGCCGACGCGTCGAACTCGCGGGTGGTGTACGAGCCGCCGAGCGAGAACACCACGCTGCGGCGGGGGTCCGTGCTGGTCGCGACCTGGAGCCCGCGGTTGCCGGGTCGGATCACGGTGGGGCCGCCGCGTGTCAACTTGTCGTCCCATACGCGCGCGGCGTAGGTAAACAGAGCCGACGCCCGCCAGAAGTTGCGGAACTGGAACGAGGCCGACCCCTGCCAGCCGTCGCCCTGCTTCTCGCGCCCGTAGTTCCACGTCCACCACTTCGACACCCAGAACGTTCGCTCCCGGGTCCATCGGTCCGGCGTCAGGCGCCGCCACTGCCCGAAGACGTGCCCGCCGGCGCGGTCGGTCTGCGTCGAGTAGCCCGCGTCGTTCACCTCGAACCCCGGGCTCATCCCCCACAGGCCGACGTTCACGGTCACGTTGCCGGCATTCCTGTTGAGGTTGACGTTGCCGGTCCACCCCGAGAGCCGCGTCGCCGTCGGGTCCAGGGTGACGTGAGGCGCGTCGGGCCGCTGGTAGTAGCGCTGCTCGGCAGCCTGGACCCGCGTCACGGACTCCTGGCTGCCTTCGACCCAGCTCCCGGCGAGGCCTCCGTGGACGACCCAGGCGCGCGCCGTGTCGAGGAAGACATGCCCGTCCAGCCCGCCCATCGTCGCACGGTCCACCAGGACGCGGGCGAGGGCCTCGTCCCGGTTGTCGCGGAGGACCGAGGTGGCGAGGACGCCGATGCCCGCGCGCGATCCCAGCTCGCGCTGCGCGCGCAGCACTGCGTAGTTCGTGAGAGGCTCGACCTCCCTGTTGGCCCTGTCGAACCCGTCGGACACGCGCGCCCATTCCCGCCCCGTCACGGCCTCGAGCGCGCCGATGGTCCACCCGCCCGCGGTCCGGCCCACCAGCTTCGCCGCGCCGAGGATCGTCGTGGCCGCGGGAACGTCCACGTAGGTTCCCGTGGCGCGGCCCTGGGGGGCCCGGCCGATGCGGCGGCTGTAGAACAGAGTCGGTTCCGGCCGGAAGAACCCGATCAGGGAGCTGGCGCCGCTGCGGCCGAAGTTGCCGAACACCTTCGCGCCCTCCGTGAAGAAGGGGCGCCGCTCCTCGAAGAACACCTCGAACTGCGTGAGGTTGACGACGGCGGGATCGACCTCGACCTGCCCGAAGTCCGGGTTGAAGGTCGCATCGAGCGTCATGTTGCTGGACAGGCCGTACTTGAGGTCGAGTCCGGCTGCCGCGAACAGGCGCGAGCCGTCATTGAAGGGCGTGCCCGGCGTGGCGGGCGCGACGAACTCGGCGCGCGAGGTGACGTAGGGCAGCCACTCCAACGTCCCGGGCGGCGTGATGCCGGCGATCCCCTCCAGCCTCGCCATGCGCGACGCGAGCCCCGGCGTGTTCTTCGGCACGAGCTGGAGCCAGTCCGATTCGTTCCGCCGCTGGACGATCCGTTCGGCGTTGATGCCCCACGTGTACCGCTCGGCCTTCGGGAACCGGAGCTGCGACAGCGGGATCCGGATCTCCACCGCCCAGCCGTCGTCGGCCACGGCCACGGCGGACTCCCAAACCGCGTCCCAGGACGTGTCGAGGAAGCTGTCGTTGTAAATCAAAGCGTCGCGCTGGACGCCGGCCGCTGAGACCGCAAACTGCGCCCCGGTCAGCCGATCGTGGTGCGGGTCGAGGTAGACGACGAATGCGTCGGCCTCGACCGTCGCATCGCGGCGCGAGAGCTGGCGGACGATGGCACCGGGCTCGCGGTCCCGCAGCCGGGCTGCGACGTACAGGGCGTGGTCGTCGAAGGCGACGCGGAGGACGGTGTCGTCGGTCGCGGCGGCGCCCTCTTCGGGGTCCCGCTGGAGAAAGCCGGACGCCGGCTCCGCCTCCGTCCACACGCGGTCGTCCAGCCGGCCGTCGATCACCGGCGGCGACACGGCGCGCGCGGCTGTCAACGTGCGCGACGGCGCCGTTTGCGCCGGCGCGACGGCGGCACTCGCCAGGAGGGCCACGGCAGAGAGGATCAGGGTTCGGGTCACGACTCCGCGCATTCTACTCTCAGCCGCGGCGAAATTCGGCTCAACCACGAAGGTCACGAGGAACACGAAGAAAGAGAACCAGATCACGAAGAAGGACAACCACCAAGGCCACCAAGCTCAGGGAGGCCGTCACGCATGAAGGGCGTGGGCGGTCTCCGGCCGCCGCGTGGTTCGAGTTCCCTCACCACGCCCTGAGCGAAGTCGAAGGGCGAAGCGCGACGCAGGGCGGCGACGATGTCGCCGCCCAGCCGGAGACCCGCCCTCGGCGTAATCTGCTTCGTGTCCTTCGTGTGCTTCGTGGTTGAATCGTGATCACGCTGTTTCGTTGGCAAACGGCCAGCGGTGCGTCCACCAGGACCACGCGAAGAAGGCCGCAATGCCGAGGCCGAGGGTGCCCAGGCCGAAGGCAATGACCTCCGGGCCGGAAGTGGCGAAGAGGAAGATCCAGCCGAAGAGCGCCACCAGGTTCGGGATCGGGTAGAACCACATCCGGAACGGGCGGGGCATGTCGGGCGCGTTGCGCCGCAGCAGCGTCAGCGCCACCACCTGGCCGATGAACTGAACGAGGATCCGCGTGGTGATGAGCGCGTCGATCACCATGCCGAGCGAGAGCGTCGAGGCGGCGATGGCGATCGCGCCGATGAGAAGCAGCGACACGTGGGGAAAGCGCTTCGTGGGGTGCACGCGCGCGAAGGCCCGGAAGAACGTGCCGTCGAGCGCGGCCGCATACGGGATGCGCGAGTAGCCGAGCAGCAGCGCGAACACCGACCCGAACGCCGTCCAGAGCACGAGCGCGGTGAACAGCGTGGCCACGCGCGCGCCGTAGACCCGCTCGATGAACGTGGACACGATGAAGTCGGACTCAGGGTGGGCGGCGGCCGGCACGAAGTCGCGCCACGGAACCACGCCGATGATCGACAGGTTGATCCCCAGGTAGATCACCGCCACCGCCAGGACGCTGATCAAGATCGACCGGGGGATCACACGCCCCGGCTCCTTCACCTCGTCCCCGATGTAAGCAACGCTGTAGTACCCGAGGTAGTCGTAGATCCCGACCCGCGAGGCGGCACCCAGCCCCGAAAGAAACCCGATCGAGAACGCGAAGGCGCCTGGAGGGAAATCGAACGCCACCGCCGGGTCGAAGTGCATGAGGCCCGTCACGATCACCACTGCCGTGGTGAGCAGTGTGCCGGCCCAGAGGCTGACCGTCAGGTTGCCGATCGAGCCGATCTGGCGGTACAGCAGGGCGATGTTCAGCACGCCGACCGCCACCGCCACTGCGACGGTGCTTCCCGGCTGGAGGTCGGGCCAGACGTAGCGGAGGTAGCGGGCGAAGCCGATGTAGCCCGAGGCAATCTCCAGCGGCCCGCTCAGGATGAACTGCCAGATGAACAGGAAGGCCACCATCCGGCCCCACCGCTCCCGGCCGAACCCCTCGCGCAGGTAGCGGTACGACCCGCCCGAACCCGGCATGGCGGCGCTCAACTCGCTCCACACGAGACCGTCGGCGATGACGATGACGAGCGCGACGAGCCAGCCGAGGAGCGCCTGGGGACCGCCCAGGGCGGACATGAGCAGGGGGATGGTGATGAAGGGCCCGACGCCGATCATGTTGGACATGTTCAGCGCCGTGGCTTGGAGGAGGCCGAAGCGGCGGATCAGCTGCGACATGGACGGTGTGATCTGTAGTGGTCAGTGGTCGGTGGGCAGTAGATCACGCGTGACGGCTGTCCACTGACCACTGGCGAGAGTCCACTGATAGCGACCCCGAGCTACGGTTCGAAGAACGGAAACAAACGTCTGACCTCCGCGTCGTCCGCCCGCCGCCCGTACTCGGAGATCTCGAATGCCTCGGCGTACTGCACCTTGGCGCCGGCGTCGGGGCCGTAGTACTTCACCAGCGCGGCGCGAACCGCGGGGCTGATGCGGAAGGGGCGCTCCTTCTCGAGCCACTGCCGGCGCGCCGCCGGGTCCTTCGGCACGGCGTCCAGGCCACCGTTCAGCCACGGCAGCCACTCGTACATCTGGGAGACGTGCGCGTCGATCATGTCCAGCTTCTTCCCGATCGTGTCGTCGATCGACACGGCGACGTCCGGGGTGAACGGCGCCGGCTTCTGGAAGTTGTCCTCGAAGAACAGGAACACCGGGTTGCGGCGGAGCGCGGGCGTGTCGGAGGCGACGTTCGGCACTGTCACCATGAACGCCGCGTCCTGCAGCAGCACGGCCGTGTAGCGGTGATCCGGGTGGTAGTCGTTCGAGCGCGGCCCGAGCACGACATCGGCCTTCCAGTCGCGAATGAGCCGGATGATCTGCTCGCGGACTCTCAGGTCGGGCATCAGCTCGCCGTCGTGGTTGTCGAGGACGACGTAGTCGATCCCGGCGCGCCGGCCCGCCTCTTTGGCCTCCGCCCGGCGCCGCGCCGCGAGGGCGCCGCCGCCCTGCGACTGGTGACCCGCGTCGCCGTTGGTGACCGAGACGAACCGCCCGCGGTGGCCCGCCGCCACCCACTTCGCCCCCGTCCCGCCCGCGCGGATGTCGCAGTCGTCCGGGTGCGCCCCGAAGGCGATCACGTTCAACGGGCTCGCGGCGGGCATCCCCTGAGCGGCGATGTGGGCGGCCGCAAGAGCCAGCAGCGCAAGAACCGCATACATGCTTCGCGGGACAGACATGCAGCCCCTCCTGTCCGTATAGTGGCAGACGTCATGGTAGGGCCGCGACCGGTTGTGCCCCTACCGCTCGGAAGATCGTGCCCCGAAGTCTGTCTCCTGGCAATCGACATAGGGGGGCGGTCACCCGCCTCCCCTGTCACACCACCGTGCATGCGGGTCCGCACACGGCGGTTCGACGAAGTTAAGCGTTCGGCCGCACCGCCAGAGGAGGCAGGCCGAGCGACCTGAAGTAGGCGGTAGGAAGCGCGATACTGAGTGCCGGACTGAGGCTCAGGTGCCAAGGGCCGTGCAGGCTCCCGGCGGTTTGCGCCGCCAAGTCCCGTCCGACCCCACGCGCACGCAGACCCGCAAACCGGCGCCGTCCGCGCTTCCACTGCTTCCAGACGGCGCAACGCAGTCGCCGCTGAATCCACGAATCAAGAGCGGTGAGCACCGAGGGGGTCTGGCAGTAGCCGAAATACCCGCGCCAGCCCGTCAGGTAGGTCGCAAGGTCTCGCACCATCTGCTCGAGACGCACCCCTCGGGTCCGTCGCGTCTGCATCCGGACTCGCGCCTTGAGCCGAGTCAGCGCCTTTGGCGCGATGCGCCGTTTCGGTGCCGAGCCGACCGTAAAGCTGAAGCCCAGAAACTTGCGCGCTGCCGGTCGCGCCACCGCGCTTTTCGCGCTGTTGACCGTGAGCTTCAAGCGCAAGGTGATGAAGCGTGTGACGCTCTCCATCACGCGCTGCCCGGCTCGTTGGCTTCGGACGTAGATGTTACAGTCGTCCGCATACCGCACAAACCGATGGCCGCGTCGTTCGAGTTCCCGGTCCAGCCCGTCCAGCACGAGGTTGGACAGCAGCGGTGATAAAGGACCTCCCTGCGGTGTGCCTTCATCAGTCGGACTGACCAGCCCGTTCGCCATCACTCCCGCGTTGAGATACGCTCGGAGTAGGCGACGCAGTCGTTGGTCGGCCACCCGTTCGGCCACCTTTCCCATCAGCTGATCGTGGTTCACTCGATCGAAGAATTTCTCGAGGTCGAGGTCCACGACCCATCGATGGCCCGCCGCGATATAGCTTTGCGCGCGAGCCACTGCCTGATGTGCCGACCGGCCTGGCCGGAAGCCAAAGCTATGGTCGGAAAAGGTGGGGTCCCAGTATCGGTGCAGCACCTGGAGCACCGCTTGTTGGATGAACCGGTCGAGGACCGTCGGGATGCCGAGGGCACGCGTGCCCCCGTCAGGCTTCGGACTCTCGACTCGGCGCACCGGTTGCGGTTGGTAAGTCCCGCGCAGTAACTGGTCCCGAATCGTAGGCCAGTGCTCTTTCAGGTGCGCCGGCAGTTGGTCGATGGTCATGCCGTCGACCCCGGCGCTCCCCTTGTTGCTCTTGACCCGTTGCAGTGCCCGTTTCAGATTCTCCCGGTCGCACACCTCCTCCATCAGTGCCGCCGTTGATGCCGGGTCCTCGGTGACGGCGGTCGCCCGGGGTGCTTCGATCCCTCCGGAGGCGCTCCCACGGGCTTCACCCGCTTCGTCACCCTCGAAGGCCAGACGCAACTGGATATTCTGTCGCTTGGCACCCATGAGACCACCGCCCCTACTGACCGCTCTTCACCGTTCGGGCCTTCGACGTCGCCGTCTACTATGCCCTCGGCTGACTTCTGCGCGGCGTTCGGCGCGCTTCACAGCTCGCCCAGTCCCGAGTCCGGGACACCGCGCAGACCTCCCGCGATAAGCTCGACCGCTGTCCGCACGCAACCGCCGAATTTACGCTTCGCGCCTTTGATGGATATGGGCTTCGCGACCTCATGCTCGCTCGCCCGACGCTAACGCCTCCTATCCGGTTCTTGTTCATCGGCCCGTGCGTTTGCTCCACGCTTCCTTCGGACCCCACCTCGCGGCGACGCCCTTGCGCTTCGCTAGCCTTCACCTCCATCAGGTTGGCGGAGGACTCTCACCTCCAAGCTGTCGAACATGCGCGGCGTACAAGAAAAGGGGCAGGGCCGCCAGGCCCTGCCCCTGAGATTACGCGACGCGACGTTTCCTAGAAGCCCACGCGGAGTCCGATTTGGATCCGCCGCGCGCCGGGGATATCACCCGTGTTTGCGCTGACCTGGTTCGTGCTCGCCGGCGTGAACTGCATGAAGTTGTTCGCCGTGTAGGTCAGGATTGGGGCGCCCCAGTTGGTGTGGTTGAAGATGTTGGCCGCCTCGATCCGCAGTTCAGGACGCACGTGCCCGAGCTGGAATGCTTTGAAGAGCGAAAAATCCACGTTCCAGATCGACGGCCGGCGGAACTGGTTCCGGGCCGACGTGCCGAACCCCTCCTTGCCCAGGCCGGTCGGCTGCGAGAACAGGCTCTTGTCGTACCAGAGTTCCGTCATCGACCCCTTGGTGCCCGTCGGTTCCGGTTCCCCCTGGACGTTGATGAAGACGTTCCCGCAACCCTGGCAGTTGAGCGCGTTGTTGGTGCCGGTGATGGAGTACGGGGTGCCGGTGTAGAACGCGAAGATCCCGTTCACCTGCCAGCCGCCGAGGATCTTGCCCAGCGCCTGGGTGTTCTGCTTGAGGAACGGCAACTCGTACACCCAGCCCATCTGGAACACGTGCGTGCGGTCGAAGCCCGCGTACGCGAAGTTCTTGTCGAACACCATCGGATGGTTCCAGTTGAGGGTCGTCCAGCCGTCCTCGTCGTTGGCCGTCATGTTCTTCGACTGGCTCCAGGTGTAGGCGCCCTTCAGCATGAGCCCGTTCCTGAACGGCCGGTTCAATGCCAGCTGCAGGCCCTGGTAGCGGCTCTTGGTTCTCGCCGCCCAATCGCTGATGGTGGTGGTGCCGGCCGACGCGAAGTACTTGCGCGCCGCGTTGCCGCCGCCCGGCTCGCCGTAGTTCACGTTGAGGTCGGCGTACCCGCCGTCGGTACGGGTCCCGACGTAGGCGATCTCCGCCGACACGTCCATGGGCAGCCTGCGCTCGAACGCGATGTTCCACTGCTGAATCCTCGCGCGATCGAGGCCGGAGCCCGCGCCGGGGAAGGCCTCGGTGCCCGTGTTGGGCGACCGCATGAAGACGCCCACCGGCAGCTTCACCTGTCCCGAGCTGTAATCCGGGATCACGACCGGCGGGATGCCGTTCGCCAGCGTGGTCACGTAGCCATAGGTGTCGGCGGTGGCATTGAAGCTGGTGTCGTAGGGGAACGACCCGCGCATCGGACGCGACCACGGCAGCGGGTTGGTGGTCCAGCCGTAGCCGGCCCGCATGACGGTCTTCTCGTCGAGGCGGTACGCCGCCCCGAGGCGCGGCTCGAAGTACCACTCCTGCAGCTTCAGACCGACCTCCTGCGGAACCGAGCCGAGGCCGCCGATGCTGACGATGTAGGAGTTGTAGTCCAGCACCTCGATGCCGTGCGTCGCACGGCTCATCAACGGGAAGTACTGCAATCGCAAGCCGGCGCTCACGGTCAGCTTCTCGTTGGGCCGCCACCGGTCGCGGAGGTAGAAGCCCGTCTGCCACTCGCGGCCTGTCATCTCCTCGGCCTGGATGTCCTTGTCGTAGGTGTTCGCGAGCCCGAGGAGGAACGAGCCGAACTGGTTCCAGCCCAGCGCCGTGTAGCCCGGCGCGCCGGTGATGTTCCCGCTGAAGTTGAACCCGCCCCTCAGGCCGTAGGCGCCGAACTCCGCCTGGCGGTGGTTCAGCTCGAACTTGATGATGTCCACCCCCGCCCGCATCTCGTGCTTTGTGAACACCTTCGTGATCGCGCTGCTGAACGAGTAGTTGATCTCCTTGCGCCAGAGTGGCATCCAGGCGGGAGCCGAGTTCGTGCCGGTGGCCCAGTAGCCGTTGACGAACGCCGGCAGGCCGCTCGGGCGGATGTCGCTCGGGTCGTTCACGCCCGGAATTCCAAGGTCCAGGCCCAGGTTCGTGCCGTAGTCCGGGCTCGTCACCACCTGGTCCTGCCGGTTGTAGCCGAAGTTGCCGTCGAGCACCAGCGTCGGGCCGAGCGTCCACGTGTGGCCGAAGCTGCCGTTGTAGACCTTGGTGTCGCCAAGGCTGCCCTCGTCGAAAGCGAGCAGGAAGTTGTCCACGACGTTCGCGTCCAGCATCGAGAACTTGCCCCAGATCGAGTGGGACGAGTTGCGCTGCCACGTCAGCTTCATGTCGTAGTTGGCGCGGTCAACCTGCACCTCCCGCGCGCGGACGTAGTCGTCCAGCAGCTGGTTGTTGTTGAGGTCCCGGGTCGAGTTCACCGCGGGGTAGTACTTCTGGATGATCTGCTTGGCGATGGGGCTGATCAGGTTGCCGGGGATCTGGAAGTTGGAGAACTGCGTCCGTCCGGCGGCCGTGGACGCCGAGAACGGATCGTAGAGCCGGAAAGCGGAGTACGCGGCCGCCACCTCGCTGAAGTCGCCGTTCCGCATCTT
>Ga0105104_10003706_pt1 | contig 10782 bp, 10 predicted proteins | sample PPLLaktember2015_3_FD_87034 | JGI IMG/M metagenome (GOLD analysis project Ga0105104, IMG submission 87034) | Freshwater sediment microbial communities from Prairie Pothole Lake near Jamestown, North Dakota, USA - PPLs Lake P7 Core (6) Depth... | ecosystem: Environmental > Aquatic > Freshwater >... | reverse complement strand
GGGCGCTGGAGTACAACCCCGAGGACCGCTTCCCCACCGCCTCGGATATGAAACAGGCCCTCACCCAGGTTGCCCGCAAGACCGGCGCGCCGATCGCCGCGCGGCCGACAACCGGCCCGGTCAACACCGGCGGGATCAAACCCCTGTGGTCCTTCAAATGTGAAGATGAGATTCGCGGCGCCCCGGCCATCTTTCAGGGAGTGCTCTACGTCGGTTCCTACGATAACAATCTCTATGCTTTAAATGCTGCTGATGGAAAGTTCCAGTGGAAATATCCGACCGATGGCGGGGTTGTGACCCGCCCGGTCGTATTCGATGGCAATGTGTTCTTTGGATCCCAGGATAAGCGCCTGCACGTGGTCAGTGCCCGCACCGGCAAAGTGGTTTGGACATACTACACGGACGGCCCCATCCACTCATCGCCGCGCATTGCCGAGGGACACGTCTTCTTCGGCTCGGATGACAATTATCTGCACGCCGTCAACCTGAACAGCGGGCGCATGGCCTGGAGATTCGAAACGGCCGATGCCGTCCACTCCACACCCTTTGTGATCCGTGATCTGGTCTACGTGGGTTGTGAAAGCGGTGATTATTATGCCGTGGATTTCCGGGGGGACCTGAAGTGGCGCTTCCATGCCAAGCGGGCAATCACTGCCTCCACCGTAGGGACGGAACAGGCTTTGTATTTTTCCTCGCTGGATAGCACCCTGTATGCACTCGATCCGCGCAACGGCTGGGTGCTGTGGCGCTTCCGGCTGGGCAAACCCTCCATCAGCACACCCTGCCTCGTCGAGGAGCTTGTCTTCGTCGGCGCTTCCGATGGGATCATCTACGCCGTGGAGAGCAGGACCTCCAAAGAGGCCTGGCGTTTCAAAACCGACCACCAGGTGAATGGATCACCGGTCGTCTTTAAAGATTCACTTTATTGCGGGTCCGTGGATGGCAATCTCTATTGCCTTGAATATCGTACCGGTCGTTTACGCTGGAAATTCAACACAGGGGGAGCCATCACAGGCACGCCACTGGTGCACGATGATATTGTTTATGTTGGCTCGACCGATCATCAAATTTATGCATTGCTTGCCTGAGAAGGAGTGATTGTGGATAAAATTTTACGCTGGTTATCTGCCAATAGACGCCCATCAGCCTCTGCACAGGATGTGGCCAATACTGCGCCTCTGTCGGAACAGCAGATCCAGGCGATTGTCAACAACCAGAACCCGCACTTCGATCTTCAGCAGCTTATTTCCGCCTCCGGACAATCTGTGGGCAAACAGCGTGAACTGAATGAGGACAGCCTGCTGGCCATCACAATGACTGCGGCGGGCAATTCGGGGAATCTGCCGTTCGGCCTCTACATCGTCGCCGACGGGATGGGCGGCCATCAATTTGGGGAAGTGGCCAGCAGTGCCGCCATCCGGACGGTGGCCGGCTACGTCATGCGCAAGTTTCATCCCTATCTCTTTCATATCAAGCCGGAGACGATCGATGAATCCTTCCAGGAGATCATGCAAAACGCGGTGAACGAGGCCCAGCGCGCCATCCAGCGCGAGGCCCCGGGCAGCGGCACGACCCTGACCGCCGCGCTGGTCATCGGTCAACAGATCACCTTTGCGCATGTCGGTGACAGCCGCGCTTACTTCATCTATCCCGACGGACGGACTGAACCGATCACGCGCGACCATTCGCTGGTCAAGCGTCTCGAGGAGCTCGGACACATTACCGCGGATGAAGCTGTGAATTATCCGCACAAGAACGTGCTCTACCGCGCCCTCGGTCAGGGCGAAGTCCTGGAACCCGATATCTTTACAGTTGGTTTTCCTCAGCCTGGCTATTTGATGATCTGCAGCGATGGACTGTGGGGAGTCCTGACGGAGCAGGATCTCGTCCGCTCGATTAATGAGTCCTCCAGTCTTCAACGGGCCTGTCAAAATCTTGTCAACGCGGCCAATGCGGCCGGTGGACCCGACAATATCAGTGTTATTCTGGCTCAATTGATTGGTTAGCCATGTTGCGCAGCAAGGATTACTATGCTCTTCTTGGAGTAAGGCGGGACGCATCGCCGGAAGAGATTAAGCGCGCGTATTATCAGGCTGCGCACAGGCTTCATCCTGACAAAAATACGGCGGCCGGGGAAACCGAATTGTTTCTGGGCGTCCAGCAGGCGTACGAGGTGCTTTCCAATTCCACGCGGCGCATGCAGTATGACGCGAGCCTGGCGCCTGAAGAGAATATCTCACTCCCTTATACCTATAAAGTCCTGTACAGTCGTCCGAATTTAGTGCGTTTGAGTGAACCCCAAATGCTCTACTTCATCCTGGAACTGGATGCGCCAGCCTCGGTCCATGCCACGCCCGCGCCGCCGCTCAACGTCTGCCTGGTACTGGATCGCTCGACGTCCATGCTGGGCGAAAAAATGGACATGGTCAAAGCCACGGCCATTCAGGTTTTGCGCAATCTGCGCCCGCAGGACATTTTGAGTGTTGTGGCCTTCAGTGACCGCGCCGAAGTGATTATCCCGGCTTCCTACGGGCAGGATAAGGCCCGGGCCGAGGCACAAATCCAGATGATCCGCCCCTCGGGCGCCACGGAGATCTATCAGGGCCTGGAAGCGGGAGCCAGGGAAGTGGTGCGCAGTCTGGATACCCGGCGCGTCAGTCACATCATTCTGCTGACCGATGGGCGTACGTACGGGGATGAGCAGCAGTGTCTGACCCTGGCTTCCAGGCTGGCGGAACGCGGCGTGGGTATCAGTGGGATGGGCATCGGCCAGGAATGGAACGATATCTTTCTGGATGTGCTCGCCACACGTACGGGCGGCAGCAGTGCGTATATCACCCAGCCGCAGGACATCAAAAGACTCCTGCTGGAAAAATTCCATGCCCTGGCACAGACCTATGCCGAAGATATCACCCTCGAGACACAGCCCCTGGCGGGTGTTGAACTGGCGTATGCGTTCCGTCTCCAGCCGGAGCCATCCACGATTGCCCTCGGAGAAAGCGCACTGCATTTGGGCCCAATATTGCAGGAGGCTCCCACGCAGGTGATTTTTGAGTACCTGATCCATCCGGAAGTGCTGCAAGCGGATGCATTGACCGTAGTGGACGCCATTCTCAAAGTTTCGATCGCCTCCCAGGCATTGCCGGTGCCGCCCCTGCGTATGCGTCTGGCGCGCCCCGTATCGGACTCACCGGAGCCTGAGCCGCCGCCGCCGACCATCGTCCAGGCGTTATCACGGCTCATGTTGTATCGCATGCAGGAGCGGGCCCAGAAGGATATCGAAAAAGGTAACGTTGACGGTGCGACCCGCCACCTCCAGGTCCTTGCCTCGAATTTGCTGATGCAGGGCGAGCGGAGTCTGGCGCAGACCATCCTTTTGGAAGTGGAACATTTAAAGAAGCAAAACGCACTTACAATTGAAGGTAGTAAAAGGATCAAGTATGGCACCCGCTCGCTATTTAACGATACGCCGTCAAAGAAGAAGGAGTTGATCTCATGATCATTTGCACAAATTGTCAGCATAAAAATGTTACCGGGGCCCTGTTCTGTGCCGAATGCGGGGCACAACTGGATGGCATCGATACCCTGATCACTCAGGCCATTACGGACGATCAGATCGCCGAGGAACAGACCAGGAAGGCTGTACGGCCCGAACCGGCCTCGACTCCCCCCAATAGCTGGATCTCGCTCCACCTGATGGACAGCGGCAAGATCCTGCCCCTGGCTTCCAGGAACGAGTTTACGCTTGGACGCCTGAGCGAGGGCCAGCCCATCATGCCCGACATCGACCTGACCCCCTACCAGGCCTATGCCTCGGGCGTTTCCCGTCTGCACGCGGTGGTCAAGCGGGATGCCAAACGGGTGCTGGTGATGGATCTGGGTTCGTCCAACGGTACGTATATCAATGGACGACGCCTGAATCCGCATGTGGAAGAGCCCCTCAGCCATGGAGATATCGTGGCATTGGGTAAACTCAAGATCCAGGTCCTCCTGCGCAACATCTAAGAATTCCTTTGGAAAGGCATAGAAATGGCTCACTCTGTCATTTTGCATATTTCCGGTGAACCGTCGATTCTGGGGGAGGTGGAAGAATTACCGAAACCGACCGATACCCTGCTCATCATCTCCAATCCGCGTTTGCGGGATGGCAAGGATCTTCACTACCTTGAGCATAATGTGGTCAAAGTGATCTGGCCGATCGACAGGATAAATCTGATCGAAATCCTCGAAAGTGAAGAGGAAGAACACCTGATTGGCTTTGTGAGGGAATAGCGCATGCCTGAGGAATTTGACCGCCGTCGTATTCTCGTGGTGGACGATGAGGAACGCATGGTGCGGTTCATCCGCATGAACCTGGAGCATGATGGATTCCAGGTTGCCGAAGCATTCAATGGCAAGCAGGCCATCCAGAAACTGCGCGACGTCACCCCCGACCTGATCCTGCTGGACGTAATGATGCCCGATCTCGATGGCTTCGAAGTGCTCGAGACCATCCGGGAGGGCAGCAGTGTGCCGGTCATCATGCTGACCGCCAAGGGCGAGGAAGACGACCGGGTGCGCGGACTCGAATTGGGCGCCGACGACTACATCACCAAACCCTTCAGCCCGCGCGAGATGGTCAGCCGCGTGAAGGCCGTCATCCGCCGGACGGAGGGCGCGAGCGGCTCGATGCACGACATCATTGAGGTGGACGACCGCCTCAAGATCGATTTTGACCGCCGGGAGGTCTGGCTGGAGGGCAAGCTGGTCAAACTCCGTCCCACCGAATATCGCCTGCTCTATCATCTGGTGCAAAATGCCGGCTGGGTCGTGACCCACGACCAGCTGCTGGTCAAGGTCTGGGGCTACGAGTACCGCGACGAGCCGCATTACGTGCGTCTGTACATTAATTATCTGCGCCAGAAGCTCGAGAAGGATCCCGCCACCCCGAAATACATCCTCACCGAGCGGGGCGTCGGCTATCGCTTCGTGGATTACAAGAGGCAAAAGGCGGAATCCAAGTAGCCGGAAACTCTGATGAATTTTTAATAGAGAGCTTGCGTTTTTTTAACGCAGGCTTTTTATATTAAGGGCATCAAACAATCACTTCAAGGAGGTTGTTATGTCTAACCTAACCCGTTGGGAACCTGTGCGTGAGATGATGACCCTGCGTGAAGCCATGGATCGTCTTTTCGACGACGCGTTCACCCGCCCGATCAACCTCAGGGATGGCGGCTGGTCTGCCCCTGCAATCGACATGTATCAGACGGATGATGAAGTCGTCGTGAAGGCGGCCCTGCCGGGCTTCAAAGCCAATGAAGTGCAGATTAATGTTACCGGCGACATGCTGACGCTTAAAGGTGACATGCAGCACGAGGAAGAGAAAAAGGACAAAGCCTGGCACATCCGCGAACAACGCTGGAGCACGTTCGAACGCACGGTGGCGCTTCCGACCGCGGTCGTCTCCGACCGGGCGAGTGCCGACTTCGAAAACGGCATTTTGACCATCAAGCTGCCCAAAGCAGAGGAAGTCAAGCCCAGGACGATCACCGTCAAAGCCAAGTAAAACCGACAAGCTGACAGTCACCGCGCGGTGGCTGTCAGCTTTTAAGCAAAAAGCTGCAAAACGTGGCTGCCTGCACAGGTTCAAGCAGGAATTCACACATTCTCCCTTTTTCTAATAAATTGACCAATATTGGGGTAAAATCGGCCCTATGCCAAAGCAACCTGCCAAGCAACGTATCATCCTGGTGGACGACCATGAGGTCGTGCGCCTGGGATTGAAGTCCCTACTGGAGCGTCACCCCCAATTCGATGTGATCGCGGAGGCCAGCTCGGCGCGCGAAGCCATCGAAAAGACGGATTCGCTCAAGCCGGATGTCGTGGTCATGGATATCCGCCTGCCGGGCACCTCGGGGATCGAGGCCTGCGAGCAGATCGTCAACAAGCATCCGAACGTCAAGGTGATCATGCTGACGTCGTATGCCGAGGACGAGATGCTCTTCTCGGCCATCCGGGCGGGCGCCTCCGGATACATCCTCAAGCAGATCGGCAGCGATGACCTGGTGAAGGCCCTCGAGGCGGTCTCGCGCGGCGAGGCTCTGCTCGACCCGGCCGTTACCCAGCGCGTCTTCCAGGAAGTGCGCCGGGCCGTCAAGGAGGAGGAGGCCTCGGCCTTCCAGCACCTGAGCCAGCAGGAAAAGCACGTGCTTCTGCTCGTTTCGGAAGGCAAGACGAACCGCGAGATCGCCAAGCAGCTCTTTCTGGGCGAAGGCACGGTCCGGAACTATGTTTCGAGCATCCTTTCGAAACTGGGTGTGAACAACCGGGCTGAAGCTGCAGCCTACGCCGTGGAGCACAGCCTGCGGGAATATATTTCAACCTGACGTTTCAGGCACAGATCACGGAGACAGGCGGGGCTCCGTGTTTTTGTTTAAGCAAGGAGTGGGTCATGTCTTCTTCTGTCCAGCTGCTCGATAAGGATCTGGTCCTGCGCCCCTTTCGTTTTACAGATACAGCCCGGCTGTATTGCGCGGTGCACGAATCGTTGCCGGAGCTAAAGCCCTGGATGTCGTGGGCGACAGACGATTATACGGAGATGACTGCCCGGGAATATGTCACGATTGCACGCATGCGCTGGGAGGAACACACGTATTATGCCTTTGCCATCACGCGCGGCGACGAACTCCTGGGGGCCTGCACGTTGAGCAGCATCCATCCCATCTATCACTTCTGTAACCTGGGTTACTGGGTGCGGACTTCCTGCCGAGGGCAGGGCATTGCCGGACGGGCTGCCCTCCTGACCGCCCGCTTCGCAATCGAAAACCTGGGATTGATCCGGGTGGAGGTCGTGATCGGGGTCGGGAATCGGGCCAGCCTGCGCGTGGCCGAAAAGATCGGCGCGCACGACGAGGGAACTCTGCTGAACCGGATGGTGGTGGGGAAATCCATTTACGATGCCCGGATGTATTCGCTGCTCCCCTCAGACTTTGGTCTGGCCGCGCGATTATAAAGCAGACAGGTACACAGGTAAACAAGTTTGTTTATCTACCTGTGTACCTGTGTACTTGCTACCTGCCTCACGGCGCAGGGGTATCTGTCGGTGTGGGTGTTTCCGTGCCTGTTGGCGGTGGTGTCTCCGTGGGCGTGTCGGTCGGTGTGGGCGTATGGCTGGGAGTCTCGGTCGGCGTCCGTGTAAACGTCGGTGTGATCGTGGGGGTATCGCTGGGTGTGGGAGTCATGGTCAGCGTCACGGCGGGCAGGTCGATCGGACCGGCCAATCCCAGTCCAAGCAGTTCACGATAGATCCAGCCTCCGGCATACTGTTCCAGGGCGGAGTCAGACTGGTTGGGCGCGATCTGGAGCCAGGTCTCTTCCTCGTTGCGGGCCCGGAACGAGAGACATTTTCCAACCAGCAGCGGTTCTCCGAGCGGTGCATAGATGGTGCCGGGACCAGAGCGCACGTTGATCGCGCTTGCATACACCGAGTTGACGCAATAGATCAACATGGGGAAGGTCTGTTTCGTCGCTGACGGGGTAAACGTCGCCCGGGCTGTTGAGGTCTCGCTCGGCGGCGATGTGACCGTCGCACTGACGGTTGCGCTGGGAGTCGCGCTATCTGTGGGCAATACGATCGCAGTGGTTGCAGGCAGCGAGGGAGTCGATGTCTCAGGAGGAGGCGACGTGGGGAAAATGGTCGCCAGGATCGCCAGCAGAAGGAATATTCCAATGCCAATGGGAATGGCATACTTGCGCAGCTGCATCGCGAGAGTCGGCGGCGGCACGACCACCGGCCGCTCGCCGGTATGTCCCAGGGCCGTCAACAGTCGGTTGAAACTGGCGACATAATCATCGGATGTGAAATCCACGTAATTAATCGTGTTGAGCGCAAAGGGTATGCTGGATTGGTGGAGCATGACCGGGATGATCTTCCGGCGCAGGGACAAGGCGTGCGTGTATTCCTTCTCCACCCAGTCCGAGGCGGCGGAATTCGGCGAGAGCATAATCATAAAATACTGGCTCGCCTCGATTGCAGCCGGGATGACGCGCGGCCAGTCATCGCCGCCGCGCAGGTCGGAGACGTCCCACCAGACGTCGTAGCCGGCCTTTTCCAGGTCCCCGGCGAGTTTGCGGACGAAAGCAGTATCTTTGCGTGAATAACTGATAAAAATTTGTGTCATGCTGTCCCAAACGTTTCAGTCTGATAGCATATTACCACCCGCATTTGGATTTGGGGAGGCTTCGATTTCGAAGAGTGGAGAATTGTCTGGACTTGCACCACGGCTTCACCACTGAGCCCACTGAGAACACGGAGAAACCGTTATAAAATCTCTGTGAACTTCGCGAACGCCTAGCCACTCTTCGTTTTTGATACATTTAATAGACGAATCGGGACGCGAACAGTTCCAATAAACAGCCGGAAGCCTCAAGAAGGCTCCCGACTGTATTGCTGCTGCAGGGGCTTACGAGCTTTTTATTTCCGGCTTGGGCAGCTGCGGGATGATCCAGTTGATCAATGCCTTGGGCGAACGCGTCTGCATGTACAGCGTGCCGGGACCGGTCAATTCCACGACGAAGCCTTCGCCGCTGAACAGCGTGGATTTGAGCCCGCCGACGGTTTTTGGAGTGACACCCATGCCCGCATCGAACGCCACGAGATGGGACGTATCCACGATGTATTTTTCGCCGCTGGCGATGGTGCGCTCGAAGATCGCGCCGTAGGAGGAGACGAGCAGCTTTCCCGTACCCGTCGCCTCCAGCATGGAAATTCCCTCCGCTGACAGGAACGCTTTGCCGCTGATCCTGGCGTTCAGTTCCACACCGTTTTCCGATGCCACGTAGGAGCCGGACTGGATCATCAGCCTGCTGTTCTTCAGCTCGATCAGCATCATGTCGCCGGGCAGCTCGGGGGCCAGCGTCACCTCTCCGCCCTGGGCGGAGGCGACGAAGAAGTTCTGGAAGAACGATTCCCCGCCGAGGACCGCGCGCCCCAGCGATTTGAGGATCCCGCCTTCGGCTTTGGTCTCGACCGTGACGCTGCCGCTCATGCTCACCATCGCCCCGGCTTCCGCACGGATGCGCTCGTTCGACGCCAGCCTGGCAACGGCCAGCGAATAGGATGGGCGGTGCATAATTTCGATTTCCATGGTTTCTCCTTGTATCTAATGGGTAAGTTTAGTATAGCCTGCTTCTCTTCTTTAATACGTGAAATTCCCAGATTGCCCTCTGCTCTGTTTTCCCTGCCCATAGGGTTCTAACAAACCTCTTATTCGTCAAATCTTGACCGAAACCTGCTTTGCGCATAAAGTAACAGCGGCCTTATACTCGCTTGAAAAGTCAGGAAGTATACAAGTAGACAGGTACACACGTAAACTTCGCATACCTGTTTACCTTCTACATGGATACCTCTCCGGCCCTCCTTCACACTCAATTCACAAAGAAACCATAGACTCATATCGGCAAACATTACTTTAGAAAGGATATCTCACTTTGCAGGCAACCATGACCAGACCCGGAACGCGCGCCCGCGGCAAGCGTTCCTCCTTCAAAGGTATCGGGCGCGCCGTCACGTACCTGACGAACTATAAACGCCAGGCGGCCTTACCGTATGTCTTCCTTGTGATCGCCACACTATCGCAGCTGGCCGTGCCGCGCATGATCGGCAATTTGATCGACGCAGTCATGCAAGGCCTTTTTACAGCCGACAAATCCGGTGCCCAGCAGTCACTCCTCATCGCTACCATCGCCATCGTCGCGTTCGCCGCCCTGCGCGGACTGTTCTCCTTCCTGCAGGCCTTCTGGGCAGAGAAAAACTCGCAGGCAGTGGCCTACGACCTGCGCAACGATCTGTATGCCAAGATCCAGAACTTATCCTTTTCGTATCACGACAAAAACCAGACCGGGCAGCTGATGATCCGCGCCACGGATGACGTCGAGAAGGTCCGCCTGTTCATCGGGCAGGGACTTCTGCAGCTCGTCGGCGCGGTGATCCTGCTGAGCGGCACGGTGATCATCCTGTTTTCGTCGAACGCCCGGCTGGCCTGGACTGCCATGCCGATCCTGCCGGTCGCGATCGTGTTGTTCGGCATCTTTGCCAGCATCAGCCAGCCAATCTTCACCCGGGTCCAGCAAAAGCTTTCGCATTTGAACACCGTCCTGCAGGAGAACCTGGCCGGCATCAAGGTCATCAAGGCGTTCACGCGCGAGAAGCAGGAACAGGCCAAGTTCCGGGCCGCAGCCGACGATACCATGGCACAGGCCATCGCGGTCTCGCGGCTGTTCACGTTCATGTTCCCGATCGTGTTCATGGTTGCCAACCTCGGGCAGGCGGCCATCCTGTACGTGGGCGGCAAACAGATCATCGCGGGACTGCTCACGCTCGGCGAGTGGCAGGAGTTCTCGCTCTACCTGATGTACCTGTTCTTCCCGATCATGATGTTCGGGATGATCATCACTCAGATGGGACAGGCGTCCGCGTCCGCCGAGCGCATCTTCGAGATCCTGGATGCCAGGAACGACATCATGGATAAGCCGGACGCGGTCAAGCTGCCCGACGTAAAGGGTCATGTGAAGTTCGATAACGTGACCTTCCGTTATTTCAGCGGCGGGGAACCGGTGCTGAACAAGGTTTCGTTCGAGGCCCAACCCGGCGAGACGATCGCCCTGCTCGGCGCGACCGGCTCAGGCAAGACGACGATCATCAACCTGCTGCCGCGCTTCTACGATCCCAGCGATGGCAGCATCACGATCGACGGCCACGACCTGCGGGATGTGACCCTCGATTCACTCCGTTCGCAGATCGGG
>Ga0105104_10003705_pt1 | contig 10784 bp, 13 predicted proteins | sample PPLLaktember2015_3_FD_87034 | JGI IMG/M metagenome (GOLD analysis project Ga0105104, IMG submission 87034) | Freshwater sediment microbial communities from Prairie Pothole Lake near Jamestown, North Dakota, USA - PPLs Lake P7 Core (6) Depth... | ecosystem: Environmental > Aquatic > Freshwater >... | reverse complement strand
GATGAGCCCATCATCATGAGTCCATATCGTGAGACAGTCCCGTAAGTAGGCTTTAAACCCACCACGCCGCAGAAACTGGCTGGTTCCCTTACCGAACCTCCAGTATCCGAGCCAAGGGCACCTAGAGCCATATTAGAGGCTACAGACGCGGCTGAACCGCCGGATGAGCCTCCCGCCACCCTGCTCGGGTCGACCGGATTTTTTGTGGTGCCAAAAGCCGAATTTTCAGTAGAACTGCCCATGGCAAATTCATCCATGTTTGTCCTGCCGAGAAAAACAGTTCCGCTTTCAACAAGTTTTTGAGCCGCCGTAGATGTGTAAGCAGCTTTATAATTTTGAAGTATTTTAGAAGAGGCGCTTGCTTTTCTCCCTTTGATTAAAATATTATCTTTGATTGCCAGCGGGATGCCGGTTAATCCTTTGGCTTCTCCTTTATCAATAACTTTTTGAGCTTCAGAGGCCTGCTTCAGCACGTCATCATAAACTTCTAAAAAGACGTTTAATTCCTTATTTTTAGCCTCAATATTCTTCAGGCAGCTTTCTGCTAACTCCTTAGCGCTTAAGTCTTTTGAGTCAAGAAGCTCGCGAGCTTTCTTTATCGTTAAGTTTGAAATATCCATTATAAGATTTTCTTCACTTTTAAATAATTCCTTTCACTTTGAGGAAACTCGGCAATAAGCCTTTCGCTGTAAGTTCCGGACTCTGTGGGATTTTCATCCGTTCGCATTATATTTCTGACTGGTTCGGTATCCGAGTCCAATTTCTCTTCTGGTTTCATTGAGGCTTCATCAGAATGAAATTCCTGCACTATTTTCACATAATCCAAAATAGCGTCCATCTCTCCCCTCAGGCTCTCAGTTTCTTCTCCGCTTATTTCTATTCTAGCTAAATCGGCCAGTTTTTTTATTTCTTCTTTGGAAACCATAGCGTAAATAATACAGTATTTGTTAAAATTCGTCAGTTTGCTTTTTATGACTATTCATGATTAAATAATAGCAGAAGGAGAGGCCAAAGCATGAGAGACCCGAAGAAGGAAATCGGCGATATACTAAGAAAAGCCAGGGTAGACGCGGACAAGACCAAGACGAAAGTTGCCAACTTCTTAGCTGTATCACTCTGTACGATTGTGGCTTGGGAAGAGGGTTATCATTTCCCGGCGTCTACTCAAAGTAGAATGGAAAAGATTTGCGAAATTTACAGACTCAATAAAGAGGAGTTTTCTCAAAAGCTGGAAGAGGCAAAAGAAGAGCACAAAAGAATCCTGAAGCTCCTCAGAAGCTAGAGGCTGCCCATAAAGAGTTTGCGGAGAGGAAGACAACAGACTAGATAAGTCTTTGAAAATCTTCCTCGGAAAGCACTTGAACCCCCAGGTCAAGTGCTTTTTCATATTTGGAGCCGGGATTCTCGCCGACAACCACAAAATCGGTTTCCTTAGAGACTGAACTTGAAACATCTCCTCCCAAAGAGCGGATTTTTTCTTTGGCCTCGTCGCGCGTCATGCTTTGAAGCGTCCCGGTCAATACAAATGTTTTATTTTTATACTTTTGGTTAGCAACTTTTGACTTTTGACCGGAGTCAATCGTTATTTGTTTTAGTAATTTGTTAAGTATTTTTATATTTTCTTTATCTTTGAACCATTCCACTATCGACTCCGCCACTATCGGGCCAATGCCTTCTATCTGTTCCAGTTGCGCAACCGTATAATTTCTTAAATTTGCAATAGAACCGCAATTTTGCGCCAAGAGGTATGCTGTTTCTTCGCCAACATTCGGTATTGAAAGAGAGATGATTAGGCGCGGCAGTGTTATGTTTTTAGATTTTTCAATGAATGAGAGCAGTTTATCAACTGATTTTTCGGCAAATCTCGGCAAAGCAAGCAAGTCGCCTCTTTTTAATGTAAAAAAGTCCTTATAAGTTGAAATCAGATTGGCATTTAACAAAGCATCAACGTTTTTAGGACCCAAGCCTTCTATATCAAAAGCGAGTTTCCCTGCAAAATGGTAAAGTTTGCGTTTTTTTTGAGTGAATGAATTTTTATCTTTGCACCGCCAGGCAGCTTGGCCTTTTATTCTCTCAATGCTTCCGTCTCCTCCGCAATCAGCTACTGTCTGAGGCCAACGAAATTCCCTCTCGCTTCCGGTACGCAATTCTTTCATTACTGAGACGATATCCGGAATGACATCTCCCGCTTTTTGCAACACAACGGTGTCTCCAATGCGTACATCAAGCCTTTTTATTTCATCTTCATTATGGAGCGTGGCGCGAGAAACGGTGGAGCCGGCTACCAATACCGGTCGCAAATGAGCCACCGGAGTTAAAACCCCTGTTCTTCCTATCTGCAAAACAATATCTTCTACAATCGTCGTCACTTGCTCTGCCGGAAATTTGAAAGCAATGGCAAAACGCGGCGCTTTCCCGGTGAATCCCAGCATCTTTTGGTATTTTATTTCATTTATTTTAACCACTACCCCATCTATGAGATAATCCTCTTTATCTTTCTTTTTTTGCCATGACTGCCAATAATTGATTACTTCTTCTATGTCTTGGCATAGCTTGAAATTCTTATTTACTTTAAAGCCGACTTTTTGCAGGTATTTTAATTCTTCCTCCTGATTTTCCGGTATCTCCAGAGATTTTATCTGGGCTATATCGTATATAAAACTATCCAGCCTCCTTTCAGCCACAATTCTGGGGTCAAGCTGACGAATAGTGCCGGCAGCGGCATTTCTGGGATTGGCAAAAGGTATTTCTCCGTTTTTTATTCTTTCTTCATTTAATTTTTTAAAATTGCTTTTACCCAGCCACACTTCCCCCTCGACGATAATATCTATCGGCTCTAGAAGTTTTAGCGGCACTGAAGCAATGGTTTTAATATTGCCGGTAACATCTTCGCCGGTAACCCCATCGCCGCGAGTTGCCGCTCTTTTTAAAATACCCCCCTCATATTCAAAAACTATTTTTAAACCGTCAATCTTCAGTTCGCAGGTATAAGCAGGATTAGTATCCTTTCCCGAATCTTTGCGTATAAAATTTTTTACCCTTTTGTCAAAATCCTTCATGTTTTCTTCTGAAAACGCATCATTGAAAGACCACTGAGCTACAGAATGGGTAACTTTTTTAAATTCTTTTAACGGTTCTCCTCCTACTCTTTGCGTCGGACTGAATTCCGCTTTGAGAGTAGGAAATTCCTCCTCTAATCTCCGCAACTCCTCAGATAAAGAATCATAAGCCGAATCTTCAATCTCCGGAGTATCCAATACATAATATAAATAATTATGCTTTTCTATTATTTTGCGCAAGTTTTCAACCCTTTTCCTTATTTTTTCCGGTACTTTCATGTCCCAAATACTACCATAAAAGAGGTCGTTTTTGAGCCTTTTAATATGTTACTTCAATGCCTCTTTCTACCCTTCGTGGGTTAGCGGTGTCACAGGTATTATAGCCGCGAGATTTTATATAAGTTGTGCCGTCAGAGTTCTTTGTTACCGTTACTATCGCACAATACACCTCCGGACTGGCTCCTTGATTCATAACGAAATAAAAAATGCTGGTTGGATTTCCACTGCCTCCGCCCCCCACGCGGGAAGACTGGCTGGGATTGGTTGGCACAGTCTGGCTGCCCGTAGAAATAGGCGGATTACCGGCACAAGTGATAGTGCCGGCAGTGGAAGTAGCAAATTTGCTTGGATCAAATTTAGAATCCCAATAAAGAGCGCACTCTATCCCCGTATCAGCGGCATAAAAAGCATACTGTGAATCCCTTCCGGAAGAAGCAAAAAGAGTAGCTTTCAAGGTAATATTAACTACCGCAAAAGTTATGAAAAGCAAAATACCCATAATCACTACCGATATGAACAAAGTTATGCCCTTTTTATTTTTCATATCCAATTAAATAAATGCTCTTTGACTTTGAATTCCCTTGTTATTAAGCCTTTAGTCCAAGTAATTCTCACGGTGACAGACACCTCGTTGGAATTTATTGATTCAATTTGAATTTCCCTTTTGAAATTAGTGACCGGCCACGAACCGTCATATCCATATAAAAATGTCGTGGCATTTTGATTCAAATTTGGGCAAGACCCCCAACCGCCGGAACAAGAAGTGAGAAAGACGCCCCCGGGGCCGGTCGCATCTGCTCTGCAGGTTTTACCAGGATAACAAGGGTCGGTAGAAACTCTTGCTATATCGGCTAACCAATCGCCTGTTCCTATATTTATTCTTATCAATTGGTTATTGTCTCTTTGATTTCTAATTATTTCCACAGCTTCCTGGGCCAGATAAAAAGCTTTGACTTCGTCTTTAGCAATTGTGGCCTGGGAAAGGCTCTGCTGGACTGCTGAAAAAGCTCCTGATATGGAAAGAGATAATATAGAAATTGCAACTATTGTTTCAAGCACTGTAAAACCTTTTGAAGATTTAAAGACTTTATTAATCATATATCTAGTGTTCTCTGAGACAGCAACGTTTCTATAGAAAATTTCGTTTGAATCGTGGGCTTGTCTCCCACATAGCCTTTTATAACAGCCACAACGTACGGCTGTTCATAACCGGATGCTTCATTGGCTCCGAAAACATAAAACCTCAAACGTTCTATGGTTGTATCCGTAGAAGTTATGGGGCTTGTATCAGACCCCGAACAGGTTGTATTGCCAGTTTCAGATTTGTTAATCGCTGTTCCACAAAGACGATAAACTATGGTTGACCCGTTAAATTGAACCGCTAGAAAATCGCTACCATTAACATTATCGTCGCAATCGTCCGGAGCATTCAGCGGCAAATCGTTGACATCACAGTGATAAGTGCTGCCGAAGCGTACTGTTCGAGCCATATTTTCGATAGAAAGATTGAGATTGTCTACTACTGTTTTGGAAGTACGAGCTTTTTTATTGGCATCAAATACAGAAAGAAGGGCTCCGATAGAAATTGTCATTATTATGACAAAAAGAGTTACGGCGATAAGCATTTCTACCAAAGTAAACCCGGACACCAAAGATTTTGGTGTGCGGGTAAATCCCGCCTGTTTTGTTTTCCAATTTTCAATTTTCCTTTTATTAATCATTGCATAGAGATTTGGCCGTTATTTCCTATTTTAATTACATCTTCTATAGAACCGTCTGCAGACTGCACTCTTAAAAAAGCGGGCGGGAAAGGCTGCGGAACAAGATTAGACCCGTTGTTGTCTTTAAAACTTTGGTAGGCGTTAGGTTGCGGCCTTAAAAAAGAAACATCATACTGCCTTATGCCATTATTTCCCGGACAAGGATCAAGGGTTTGAGCGCAAATTTTAGCTACTTTCACTCCTCGCGTGAAAAGCTTGTAGCTGATTTGTTCATCGGGAGAATTATCATATCTGTGGTTTCCATTCCTATCAGCAAACAATATGTATCTGTTTGAGAGATTTCCAGTCATTGCAACATGGACCCCGTAGCCGATATTAAATTTATCGCCCGTACCGCTGACATCTTCCCTTACTCCCAGACTATATATCTGGGCTTGCCGTATCGTTAAGGCCAATTCGTAAGCCTGAGTGCTCACTGCCAATTGATTATTCCATCTGCTTTGCTGAACAACGAGTGCAGTCATTAATATAACGGCTATTGCCATTACCACGACAAGCTCCGTTAAAGTAAACCCGGACACCCAAATTTTGGGTGTGTGGGTAAATCCTTTTTTGAGATTTATTTTTTTATAAAAAAGTGAGAAGTTCATGTATTTGAAATAAATCCAAACTGAGATAGAAACTTATTATAATTCCAATAGACAAAAACGGTCCAAAGGGAATTTCAGATTTAATTGTAAGATTATTTTTGATTAGAAGCAAACTTATATGAGGAATAAGTTTTTTCATAGTGAGGACCAAAAGAGAAAAGGCTGCTCCTATCCAAAAAGACAGGATTACCGCCGATAATCCTTGGCTGAATCCTAAGAAAAACCCCAGAACCGATATATATTTCACATCTCCAAACCCAAACCAAGCACCTTTCGAAATTAGAAATATGAGAAGAAAAGGAACAGCTAGTATAATTCCCGCAAGAAGAGACAGAGAGACGGATTGATGGAAAATTAAAATATTAGCGAAAGATAAAATAAAGAAAGAGATGAGAAAAGAATCCGGTATAATAAAGTGCTTTAGGTCATAAATCGAGATAAGCAGAATAACAGAGAAAACGGAAGTGAGCAGCAAATAACTGACCGATGCCAGCAAAGAAATATTAATTACGGTATCAATAGGAAAAAGGCCTGATTTAAAAGCCGCCAGTACGGAAAGGGCTCCCATTAATATCTCTGTGATTAAGGTTTCTTTGGGGATTTTGCTTTGACAATGTCGGCATCTGCCTTTTAAAAAGAGAAAAGAAAAGATAGGGATAAGGTCTTTGTTTTGCAGTTCTGCATTGCAGGAAAAACATATGGACCTTCCTTTGAAAAAAGACAATCCGGTGTTATATCTGCCCGCAATTACAGCTAGAAAACTGCCTAATGCCGCGCCAAATAAAAATATGATTGCCCCAAAAATGTAATGCATTTATCCCCTATATAATAACATAAAACGCCCCTCGGGGCGTTTTATGTTATAAAGATTGCAATAGTATTATGGACAGACTGTATTGCCACCCAATGCGGTGGTAGTTTGTCTTGAATTACCTGCTGAATCAACGCACCATCTGTTAGCACCGCCGGCACCAGGCAACAAAGCTTCTACCGCATAAGCTCCAGCTGCAGGGTTGCACACTACGGTAGCGCCAGTAGGCATAGAGGAAGTATATTTGACAACTGTGGCATCAGTACAAACTGTTTGGTAGCTGTTAGGGTTAGTCCCATCATAGACGAGTTCAGCCGCCGCTCGAAGGCCGGAAAGTTGAGCTTTTACTTTAGCGTCATTGCCTCTTCCTCGGGCAGTGTTAAGAGATGCCAAGACAACTGATGACAAGATACCGATTATTGCGATGACAACCAGAAGTTCAATAAGAGTAAAACCTTTTTGATTTTTAAACATATTTTTAATTGAAATTAACTAATTCTCTCTCGAGAGAGTAGCTTGATAACGATCGACCTTATTTATCCCTCAAGCTATGACTTATATTATAATCAAAGCAACGTTTTTTGCCAAAAATATGGGGATAACTAGCCCTTAAGGGCAAACAGTGACAGAACTTCCAATCGCCCCTTGGATAAGCCTCGACGTTCCTTTATTGTCTACACACCAAAATTCATTGGGAGAATTTAATGTAGCCTTCAAGGCATAAGCGGAATCAATGGAACCGCAGACCACCTGAGTGGTATCGGGAAGGTTGCCTGGGGCAATGTAAAGACCAGGGCTGCCATTTACAGGGCCCACTTCATTAAAAATACCGCCGGTACAATCGGAAACAGCCGGTCCATAACTGTTGGGCGACTGGTTTGTAAAGTATATTTCTGCCGCACTGCGAAAACTTCCAAGTTGTTGCTCTACTTTTGAATCATTCGCCTTAGCCCTTGATTTTGAAAGACTGTTTAAAACAATCGTACTCATAATCCCTATAATCGTAATGACTATAAGCAATTCAATGAGAGTAAACCCGTTTTTCACTTTTGACTTATTCATTTTATGACACCGTTGAGGCAACATTGTATATAGGCATAAGAACAGACGCTAAAAGTATGCCGACGCCCACTCCTAAAGCCACTATCATTACAGGCTCAATCATACCCACTAAAGTATCCACAGCATTTATAACTTCCCTTTGATAAAATTTGGACATGGTTTTTAAAATATTTCCCAGTTCTCCGGTCTCTTCTCCCACTTTAATCATTTGAACTAAAATATTCGGTATTTGTTCTCTCTCGCCGATAGCCGTTGAGAGTGCTTGGCCAGCTTTAACTTTACTTAATCCTTCATTTAAAATTTCTTTGTATATTTCATTATCTATAATTGAAGAAGTTACTTCAATTGCTTTAAGCATGGGAATACCTGAGAGAACCATGGTGCTCATGTTGTCGCAGAAGCGGGAAAGATATAATTTTTGATAAAGGTCTCCAACATATGGAATGTGAAGTCTTACATTTGAAAACCATATTCTTCCGTCCTCGGTTCTAATGTACCATATGATACCCATGATAAAAGCCACCAATCCTACCGCCATAATCAGCCAATTATTTACAAAAAGATCGCTTATCCAAAAAATGATTTTTGTATAGAAAGGAATTTCTTGGGTGGATTCTTTTATAATTACGCCAATTTTCGGTACGATGACGGTAAACATCAAAACCATAACAGATATAAAAGTAAATATAACGAAAGCCGGGTATACAAGAGCATTTTTGGCTTTGGAAGAAACTTCATAAGTTCTATCCATGTAATCGGCCAAATATAAAAAAGTTTGGTCAATATGGCCTGATTCCTCTCCAGACTTCACCATGTTTACATAAAAATCAGAAAAAACATCCGGGTGTCTGGAGAGAGAAGAGGAGATAGAAGCTCCGCCTTGAAGGTCATTTACAACTTCAAAAAGCGTCTTTCTCAATTTCGCATTTTTAGTCCCGGCGCCAAGAAGTTTAAAAACTCTCAGAGCAGAGACTTGTGCCTCAAAAAGCGTCGATATTTGCCTTGAAAGAATAACTACTTCTTTATTGGTGACTCTGTTAAAAAATGGAATCTTTTTCAAGATATCCCCGTTGTCTTCATCTTTGGGTTTGATTGAAGAAACAATCAGGTCCTTCTTCTGCAAAGACATTATAGCGGCATCTATACTAAAAGCTTCTATTTCCCCCTCTTCTCTCTCGCCTTTTTTGTTAATTGTTTTATATGAAAAAAGCATAATTCTATAGCATCTTTTCTAAAGATCGCGGATTAGTCGAATAAAGATAGGCATTTTCCACACTAATTTCGCCTTTATTTACTTTTTCAACCAGACATTTATTAAAGTCTATCATTCCTTCCTGAGAACTGGTCTCAATCACTGTGTTTATCTCATGAGTTCTTCTGTCTCGGATAAGATTTGAGACAGCCGTATTGTTTATGAGGAGTTCATAGGCCGGAACAAGACCTCCTGAAATTTTAGGAATAAGCCGTTGAGAAAATATGCCAGAGAGCGAAGAGGCCAGCTGGATACGGATTTGATTCTGCTGGGCGGCAGTAAATGAGTCTATAATGCGTTCAACTGTCTGGGCGGCATTGTTAGTATGAAGAGTAGAAAATACCAAATGGCCGGTTTCTGCAGCAGAAACAGCTGTAGACATCGTATCCGAATCTCTCATTTCTCCCACCATTATCACATTCACATCGGCCCTGAAAGAATTGTGCAGAGCAGTTCCAAAATCCGGAGTATCTATCCCTATCTCTCTTTGATGGATGACTGATTTTTTAGCGGTAAATAAGTACTCAATAGGGTCTTCTATTGTGATTATATTTTCCAGCCTTTCATTATTTATAGTTTCCAAAAGAGACGCCAAAGTGGTGGATTTACCGTGGCCAGTCGGTCCGACAACCAGAAAAAATCCCGCTTTCAACCTTGCAAAACTGGAAAGGTGTTCCGGGAGATTCAATTCAGCAAGAGACGGTATTTTTCTCGGAATATGGCGGAGCGTCAGACAAATTTTTCTCTGGTCCATAAAAACATGCGCTCTAAATCTCTCTTGGCCATGGCTGTAAGCAAAATCGGCGCTCTGAGAAGAGTTGAACATTTCTTTCTTCATATCAGAAAGAGTTTTATTCACTATGTTTTCCATCATTGACCTTGTAAATTTCTGATACTTTAAAAGAGGTATGAGCTGGCCGGCAACCCTAATATACGGATTTCTTTCTTCGGATATATGCAAATCTGAAGCGCCTTCCCTGATTACTAATTCTGTAAGTTTATCTAATTCGTCCATGATATAAAATTATGCATGCGATTTTTTTATAATTTCTATGACTTCGTTTACCACCTCAAGGGGGGTAAAGGATGATTTTACTATATAGGTCGAGACGCCAAGTTTTTTTGAGATTTCAATGTCCTTTTCTTCATTTTGATTGGTAAGCATTACCACCGGAATCCCTTCTCCCAGCTTGTCTTCACGCATTTTTTTCAAAACTTCTATGCCATTCATATCTACCATTACGATATCAAGCAGAATAAGATCGGCCCGTGCTCCTGCACGCAACTTTTCCAATAAAGTCACCCCTGAATTGCAGGCCTCCACTTCAACGCCACTGTTATTAAACTTGGTAGCATACATATTGACCAAAAAATCATCATCGTCGACTATTATTATTTTGTACTTTTTTTCTTCGTTTGCCATAATTATGTTATCCCCCATTATACATTGATACGGTTTTCACTGCTATCCTAGAAAGTGTTGAATTCTTCATAAGGTATTATCTTCTTAAAAACTTTAATAAGGGCGTCGTCTTTCATTGTTAGCATGCCCTTGGCTCTGGCATATTTCCAAATTTCCTGTTCTGTCGGATTTTTAAGAATAATTTGTTCCATCTGTTTATCAATCTCAAGTACTTCCATTACAGCTACACGGCCCATGATGCCGCTTGGGCAATTAGGCGCTGGGGAAATTTTATATAATTCTTTCCCAAACGGTATATTTTTCTTATAAATTTCAGGCAAATCGGCAAATTGTTTGTCTATGCTCATTTTGGTGCTGGCATCAATCGGCATCGCCTTGCCTGCTCCCGGAGCAAGCATTCTCGCCAGCCTCTGTGCAATCGCCATAACCAAAGTGGGCGCAATGAGATAAGGATCTACGCCCATATCAATAAGACGCGGAATTACTCCAATTGCATTATTTGTATGAATAGTGGAGAAAACCAGGTG
>Ga0105104_10003704_pt1 | contig 10785 bp, 9 predicted proteins | sample PPLLaktember2015_3_FD_87034 | JGI IMG/M metagenome (GOLD analysis project Ga0105104, IMG submission 87034) | Freshwater sediment microbial communities from Prairie Pothole Lake near Jamestown, North Dakota, USA - PPLs Lake P7 Core (6) Depth... | ecosystem: Environmental > Aquatic > Freshwater >... | reverse complement strand
CAAACATGATTAATTTGATCGGTCGTTTCCTTTCTCCCACGAAATGTCCATGTGCGTTTGCTATTCTCAGCGATACGTCTTACTATCCGGTCAAGGTTTTTACGTACAATCTCCGGAGGCGTAGCAGCTGACTTGCGGATATCCAATGTCCATAGATGGTCAAGAGAATTGGGGATATCAAGCTTTACACGAGCTAGTTTATAAAGCTCATCTTTGCGTAATAGACGAAACCATGTGCCCCAAACAAGCAATCGACGATTACGATATACATAAAAACCTTGTTTACGTCGTAGTCCATCTTCGCCACCAAGAAGCTCAAGATCTTCTTTTGATAGCCGGCTTGTATGCGGTAGTATATATGGTGTGGCAGTTATTTTCTGTCCCTCCACAATAAATGGCTCAACATCCATAACCTGTTCACTTTTTGTGCTTAAGAACGGGTCAATAGGATTGATAGGCTGCTTATTGATTGACATTGTTATCCGCTTTTGCCCTGTTTCTCCGGCCAAGTATCTGTGGAAAACCAGCGAAAGATGATTGCGAACATCATCCATCTTAGTGGGAAAAGAATGTTCAAGCGATGCAGTTCCAGAAGTCAGTCGATCAAGCTTGTGCCATATGATCAGAGTGCCATGATCCCAGGTTATTAGGTCGCCTATTCCGGGTATTTCATCCATTTGCGACTGGTCGAGTTGGAGAAGTATCCAATCTTGGCGCAGGCTTATAACATCTAGATCCCACCGGCGGCCAGATAAGATCCCGCCCTTTTTTGATATCACTGTTAGACATCGGCATTGTGAAAGTGATGCTGTTTTTAGACCGAGTCCAAAACGTCCAAGGTCATTTTTATCTCTTATATCCAGAGGATTTCTACTGCCGTAACGCATGGCTGCAGTAATCTCATCTGGAAGCATACCTCGGCCATTGTCGAGAATGTAGAGGTAAGGATTATCCCAGGGTCTATATTGTATGTCAATATTATTTGCGCTGGCAGAAATGCTATTATCCAGTAAATCGGCGATCGCTGACTCGAGAGAATACCCAAGTGCTCGAGTAGACTCCATAAGTACCGGAGCATATGGGGGAAGTAATATCTCCTCCATTAAAACCTCCGTATAACCTTCGTTGCTTAAAAAAAGGCCTTTTCAATATGGCTAATTATACATCTACTCTCGATGTGTCAACAAGAAATAAGCTTTTTGTAGAATGCAGAGTATGTAAATTGTTTGCAAGTATAGTCACGACTAATCAGATTATAAAGGAACAAACCATCTCAAATTGGAATTTTCACGATTCAACCTTTTTAGTTAACCAAGGAAAAGGAATAGAAAAAGTCTTCACTTTTGGAATGTGGTTGTGTCGGAAGAAGGGAGTTCTAGGTATCGTCCCCTTGGTGGAGCCGAGGGAATTCGAACTCCAAGGGCTCTCATAGGCAATAGAAATTATACGACAGGTTTATTTTTTGATCACACAACAAAACGTCATTGTGTAAAATATAGCTTGACGCAGATATTGCTCCGGATTACAGTTAAGATAACTGAACTTGCTGGAGCCGCAAATGATAATAAAAGGTGTAGATTTTCCAGAACAGCTAATTGAAGCTCAGAAAAGTGGAGGACTGGTCATATTCGCGGGCGCGGGTGTTTCGGTGGACGCGCCTTCATCCCTCCCCGACTTTAATGAACTGGCAAGACAAATAGCTTCAGGTACAGATGAAGAACGGAAATCCGATGAGCCGACCGACCGCTTTCTTGGGAGATTAGAAGCTCGGGGAGTTGATGTACACCGAAGAACGCATGAGATTCTCAACAAGAAGGAATCCAAGCCGAACGCAGTTCATTCAGCGCTGTTGTCATTATTCCCTTCTAGCGATGCAGTGAAGCTGGTTACCACGAATTTCGATGCGCACTTTACAGCAGCAACTACGGCTCTATTCAAATCGCCCGTACAGGCTTTTTATGCCCCTGCCCTTCCTCTCGGATATCGGTTCAACGGGATCATCTATTTACATGGTTGCGTAACCAATCCCTATCAAGAGTTAGTACTTACCGATACCGACTTCGGTCGAGCTTATCTAACCGATGGTTGGGCGACTAGATTCCTGCAACAGATGTTTGGAGAATTCACTGTCCTGTTTGTTGGATACAGCCATTCCGACAGTGTCATGAACTACCTGTCTCGTGCATTGGTGCCAGGGAACCTACACAGGTATGCTTTGACAACATCGGAACCCGAACGCTGGAAATATCTTGGAATAGAACCCATATTGTACAAATGCCCCACGCCTAATGACCATGGCGGCGCGGTTGAGGCCGTCGGGTCTTGGGTTACCTTGAGTCAAATGGGTAGCTTGGATCATCAAGGGAGGATCCGCACTATCGTCGAAGGTCCGCCGCCTCTTGAGAAAGAAACCGAGGACTACCTTAAGAATGCTCTTAAGGAACTACCCAATGTGCGGTATTTTGTCCAGAGCGCAAAGCGCGCTGAATGGTTACAGTGGCTCGATTTGAACTCGCCCGAGTTTGCAGACGTGTTCAATCCGACCTGCACGAAAACCGATGAGACTAGGCAAGATTGGGCGGCGTGGTTTGCATCTAATTTCGTATGGGTGAATTCAGAAGATGGACTTGTGTTCATCCAGAGTAAGAAGATGATGATGAGTTCCCTCCTGTGGCACAACGTAGCTACAAGGTTGTGGGTTTGTCACGAAAAAGAACCTGACAGTGCAAGATATGCCAAATGGGTATCAGTGCTGCTGAACGCAGTTCCTAAAGGAGGCGACGAAGAACTGGGTGCATTGCTGAAAAGCTGCACCCATCCCGGTGATAAGACTACAGCTGCTTTACTCTTCAAATATCTGACAACTCCGCTACTAGAGTTAACGCCTCATTTCAGATTCTCTGATAAAGACACAAAACGGGTAGATGTTGATGTGGCTCTTCAGCGGGAGGGCTATTGGCTCAAGGAAGGTTGGAACCAACTCTTTAAGCCAAACCTAAAGGACTACGCAGGGATACTTCTGCCTATTATCGAAGATAATCTGAGACATGCCCGCTTTTTATACCTAAATTTCACCACAGCAGGCGAGGAGTTTGATCCGCTGATGATTCACCGGCCTGCAATCGAAGACCATGCTCAAAATACGCACGGTGATGAAATAATTCTAATAGATGCGGCCAGGGACATACTGGACTACATCGTTTTGCATGGTTCTGGACAAGGTGAGGCATTGATTGAATCATGGATATTGTCAGGAATTCCTATATTAAAGAGGCTGGCTATCTATGGAATGGACCAGACAGACGGTCACGCGAACAAGAAGGTCAAGTGGTTGATAAAGCACAAAATGGTCTACGATTTGGGTGTGAAACATGAGGCATTCACATTACTAAAGAATGCGTATCCAAAATGTTCCAAAGTGACACGGAAGCTACTTATGGATAGAATCAAGCGGGGTCCCAGTAGGCGCACCAAAAGAAGACGAAGCACAGCCAACTATGAGATATACAACTTGCTGAATTGGATAAATCAAGCGGATCCAAAATGCGCCTTGGTTCAAAAGGCTCTGGAGGATATTAAACGATCTAACCCAGATTTCCGGCCCAGAGAGCATCCTGATGTGGATTTTGGGATGTCAATAAGGCACGGGCACATTTCGCCTTTGAGTAAGGATGAACTGTTGGCATCAGAACCCAAAAACCTCATCGATTTTCTGATTTGCTACGATGAAAAGACTTTAAACGAGCCTGAACGGGAAGGCTTGTTAGATGAATTAGCCAAAGCAGTGTCATCGTCTTTCGATTGGAGCTTGAAACTGGTTGAGGCTTTGACCAATGTCAGTGTCGCAGATAGTCGTATGGACCTATGGATTGCTTTGGCACATGGGTGGGGACAGGCCTTGTTAACAGATGAACAGTTCGTTAAGGCGGTTGGCACTCTCCTTGAGCAAGATTTAGGGGATCAACTGCTGGATGCAATTATCGAAATCATTTACCACAAGGTAAATAGAGACGATGGACTATTTAATGAGTCGATTATTGGTTTTGCCGAAAAAACCTGCGAGCACATTTGGGGCAGATTGGCAGATGCTAACGGCGATACCGCGATTGATGATTGGCTGGGGCATGCCATCAATCATCCTGCTGGTAGGATTACGGAGATCTGGCTGCATCTGCTTTCTGAGAAGTTGAAGCTAGTGGAGGACAAGAACAGCGACATCTTTCGCGATTATGAAGTGCACTTTGAAATCATCTTATCTGACAAGTCCATTGCTGGTAAGGTGGGCCGCGTGATTCTGACAAGTCGATTGCATTTCTTACACGCTGTTAATAGCTCTTGGACAGAGGTAAAACTATTCACACTACTTGATTGGTCGAAGGACGAGAACGAAGCCAGACGGGCTTGGGATGGATACCTGAAATGGGGCAGATGGAGCCATGGCATGCTTCCCAAACTTCTTCCCCTATATAAAATGACGTATAAGGACTATTTGGGAAAGCTCACAAAGGAATTGGTAAAGGAACTTTGCAGACACCTCGCTAGTATTGCTTTGTACGGTAGTTCGAACCCACTTGACGACGAATGGTTGCCAGACTTCATAAAGTCGCTTGATGCCCAAAGCCGGGTGACATGGGCTGTTGCGCTGGGTGGTCAAATGGGAGGCATCGACCCGGATGTAGCTAGGGGGATTTGGGAGCGATGGCTACGTAAATACTGGCATGATCGTTCCATAGGAGTTCCAGTTCCCTTTTCTCAGGATGAAATGGAACAGATGATAGGGTGGATCGTGGATCTTTCCGTGGTTTTTGATGATGTCGTTGACCAGATATGCGACTACCCCGCCCCGCCACTTCAAAATACGCGGCTATATCATGATTTGGCAAAAGAAGAATTGATAATCCCTAATTATCAAGGTGCAGCAAAGTTGCTGCTACATTTGCTTCCGAAGGCCGTTACACCGTTTTACCAATGTAGGGATTGTTTGAACATCTTAAGAATTCTTTCAAAAGCTGGGACTCCTGAGAAAGAGATTGGTAAAATACGTGATGAGTTAGCTAGGTTGGGGTGTTTTGAATTGAAAAATTAGTTGCCTGCACGCCCCTTGTACCTCAGCACTAATTGGCATTAATCATTTTCGCGGCGGCTTAAGCCGAATAATAGAATGCAAACTCAGCTTGAGATACCGAGTTGGAATTGAATTCTGGCGGATCTAAACCCCATCGTAACAATGGCCGGAATCTATCCAATATTCCATCAGAATATGACTCGGATCACAATTCATCTTCTTGTGATACGCAACCACCTGCCTATATCGATAAAAGAGCACCCAGCTTCTGCATTATCTCCGAGATAACTTCATCCGGTAAATTGCATATCAGTTCCGTATTGCGAACACGCCAGTCCAAGCTCTTAACCTGGTCGGATAAAACCGCGCCAGACACCGGTAAACCATCAGGAAGAACCACCTCGAAGGGGTAGCCCTTGATATGACTGGTAATTGGACATAGGATAGCAAGCCCTGTCTTGCCGTTATAGCTTCGCGGGGAGAGCACGACGGCGGGACGGCGCCCCGCTTGCTCGTGGCCTGCCTGCGGATTCAGGCTGATGCGCACCGCATCCCCACATTGAGGAATATAATCCCTGTTTACCATGCTTCGTTTCCTGCGGCAGGTCCGGTCTCAACTTCACTGTGCAAATTGTCTTTGGTGATCTTTGCCAGGAGCTGTTTAAGCGTCGGTTTTGGTTGTGATACCGGAGCAATAACCAGCTTGCCGTCTGCCAGCGACACTTCAACAGATGTTTCTTTTTGAAGTCCTACCTCAGCAGCGAAGGATTTGGGGATGCGCAAGGCAAGGCTGTTACCCCATTTCTGAACGCGGGTTTTCATAGCAAACCTCCAACATGTATCTACAAAGAAGATACTCCTATTGCATCTGTCTGTCAAGGCTGTGAAAAAGAGGGCAATAGCTGCATTACCACTTTAGGGAGGTACGGGGCATTTGATTTACTATTGTTCCAGTAAGACTAGATGGGGTCACCCCTTGCCCCCCCTTTAGCAGAGGCTAATAGAGGCACCACGTATTTGCTAGGCGCGTATCTGCTGGCACGTATTTGCTGGCTTTGTTCACAAGCAGTAAATACAAAATGTATTACGCTTCTGCTAGGAGAGTGGAGGGGTGACCGGTGGGTGGATAAATTTAGCTACGAATTTGAACTCTTGAAGCTGGTTAAAAACCAACCATTTAGCTTCAAGTGGTTTTACCACTAATAGACCAGTTTATATGTGAGAGTCAGACCAGTTGTGAACCATTTTAGCTTCAGTGGTCTCATTCGAGATAAAACGGTCAACCATTCAGCGGCTTGGCAGAAACGCGGTATTCTTCGTGGTATTACGGCTCTCATAGAGCTGGAATAGTGCGCAGGGTCACCCCTGCCCGGGTGTATATTCCTCCGGTTAATTTCTGCACGCATAGCTAAAATGAGCAGAAAACTGCATGGGTGGCTGCCATAGCTGGAATATGCAGCTTCATCTGGTCGACCGCATAGCTTGAGTGCAGCCGGGATACAATCTCCGCACAGGTAACCTCATTATGGCAACTGGGTTACTCACTAACGGCTATTCACTGGTTTTTATCACTCTTTTCAATGTCAGCCAGTTTCAGACCGGCCCGGGCCAGCCCGCGTTTTATTTCCAGCAATGCATCCTGACGAGCCCATTTCCGGTCTTTGCCTGTAATCGCGATCCCTTCCTGCTCCTGCTCCCAGCGTTTAAGCTTACGCTCGCCAAGGAGATCAACGAACTGCTGGAAAAGTTTCGGCTCTTCGCGCAGCCAGGTTGCTACTATCTTCCAGGAAATCTGGCTGGGCTTGCCACCCTTGCCGCTGGAGGGATAGATGCGGCGTACCAGCCGGTAAAGCCGGACGCTATATTCCCAGGTTTCCTGGTCATTCCCCTCTATCGCGACCAGTACCGGCCCCTCTTCACTTTCGGTAATCCTGACCAGGTTGAAACCGGCTATCTCCAGCGCCGGCAAACTGAGCATGATGGAACCCTTGCCAACATCCCGGTAGAGGAACGGCCCCTGCTCATAGCACGTAAAGTGCTGAAGTATCTCACGGGATAACCTGCTTGTAAGCCTGGGCTGATCGGTTTTCTCTTTACCCCAGAAACCCCAGAGGCTTACCCCGATATCCTCGAGGCGATATAGCCTGGACGCTTCCCCTGGTGTCATCAACTCCGGTGTCTCGCACATAATCTTCTAATTTAACAATTAAATATGGATTCTCGCCGGAATTAGCCCGCTTACAACCTCTTTGAAACTCAGGTTACCATATGGACTGAGTAAGAGCAAATGAGCACGATTGAAACGCAAAAGCTGGCAACTATCCTGGCTGATATGCTGCGCTCTGCCTTGACTTGGGAACAGGTTCACGAACAGCCGTCACCGAATGGCGATGGAAGTGCGTTAGGTGGTATACTTTCCAGTGTATACACTGACGCGGAGAAGGACCGAGGAGGTGAGCGCAATGACGACCACAAAGACGGTTAGAAAGATGAGTCGTACGACGACCTTCGAAGACCTAAAAGGTCTGAGAGCTGAAGTATACGTCCGAGATAGTACCCTTGACCAGCGAGATGGTTTTGGTCCTGATATTCAGCATAAAAATGCCGAGCGTTTTGCTCAGATGTACGGCTTATTGCTTGGAGTTCGATGGTATACCGAGTTTGTCAGCGGCAGAAGTGTGGAAAAACGCACTCAATTCCAGCAGATCATTGAGGATGCCCGATTGGACAGGTTTGACGTGCTACTGGTTGACCATACTTCACGTTTTGGCCGCAATCAGGTGGAATGTATCAGGTACAAAGAAGAACTAAAGCTTTTAGGTAAAACTGTAGTCTTCGTAAGCCAGGGGATTATCTCAGGCAGTGACCGCGATTTTCTTTCTGAACGGATCAATGAGACCATGGATGAAGGCTATAGCCGCAATCTATCTCGATATATAACAGAAGGACTGGTACGTAAAGCGGAAAGCGGGTTACATGTTGGTCCGTCCCCATTGGGTTTTAAGAGCGAGTTAAAAGCAGGTACACGTGAGCATAAAGTGCCGGATCCTGCCACGATACCGATCTTATTCATGGCATTGAAAGAATATGCTACCGGAGATTATTCCTATAGAGAGGTGGCAAATCATCTAAATGCCGATGGTTACAGAACACAAAACGGCAGATTCTTTACCGGATACAATCTCCGGGATATTCTTAGTAATCGGTTTTACGAAGGCAAAGTAGTCTATCACCAAGGGCTTCCTGATGAACAGATAATCGATGGTTCCCATAAGGTGCCCGAAGATGTCCATCAGTTATGGCTGCGTTGTCAGATAATCAAAAAGGAACGAACCAATCAGACCACAGGCCGTCCGCGAAGGGAAAATCATGACTACCCTTTCTCTCATGTTTTGAAATGTCATCATTGCGGCAATTCCTACCATGGCGAGGCTGTGTATTACAAAGATACCACAAAATTACGATTAATTCATGAGCGCCACTCACATGGGAAACAGTGCAATATAATGCCGAAGTCACGGTCTGTAGATTCCTTGAACCGAGAATTTGCGGAACGAGTTCTGGCATATGTTAATCTGGATAAAGGGTGGAAGACCAGGGTTATGGCAGTTATCTTGAATGGTGGTGTCACTGAGAACAAAGCTAATCAGGATCAAGCCAACAGGTTAAGCAAAGTTCTGGAAAATTTACGTAAACAGCATTTATGGGGTGATATTTCCGACGGTGACTACAGGCGCGAAAAGTCCGACCTGGAACGTCAGATCAAGACTCTTACTCCTGATACTACGCCTATCGAAATGCCTAACATGGAGAGAGCCGCCCAATTTCTAAATGAAATGCCAGCTCTTTGGCAACATCCTGGAGTGACGAACAAGCAAAGAGAGTCTTTGGTGCAAGAAGTTTTTAACAAAATAAGCATCGACGGAGATGCTCTGGTTACTGTTGAACCAAAGCCGGAATACGCTCCCTTGTTTGCAGAAATGCTGACGCACACCTTAAATGGTTATCGTGAGTTCGACTCTCCCCCGTCTCCACCAGAAACACTAAAGGTCCCGCGGGGAAAAGGCGGTGGCTTTTTAGTTATTTTAAGAATTTGAAGCTACTAATGATATGTTCAAAATCTGCCTTCGCTTTTTCGGATCGGTTGGCTATTGCTTCAACGTTAATTTCCCAGATAAATCCGTTTTTTTCAAAACATGATACAAATGAAATTGCAGGGATTGGTGCGGGCTTAATAAACTGATTATTTTTAAAAACGGCTTCTGGATGCCTGTAGTAAGAATAGGCGATTTTCTCACCCGCCACACCATCTATTATTATTCCAGTTCGTTCTAATAGTTTAAATTCATCAGCGCCTTGCCCTTTTTGGGCCACATTAAGGTTATGCTCAAGTAATACATTATAAGATGGAAAAGTAGCGCTAGTTTCCCTGATACTAATATCAATATATTCATCTTGAGGGGCTTTTATTTGTATTAATGCAATGAAAACACTGGCTATAGGCGATCCATCAAAAGCTCCATTTGTAGAAATAACATGATGGAATCTAGGATACTCAAACGAAAAATCAGAAAAGGCATTGAGAAAAGTAAATTTCCGGTATTCTTTAAAACCTATCACTATAGAGAAGAATAATATTACTGAAACAACTAATATAAGAACGGATATAGATAAAATCCTCTTTTTCATGATCATCCTCATCATCTTAATGATTTGTTTTTAAATTATCATACGATAATGTTTCTAGTTAATCCAGACAGCCTCGGCTACGTTAAGGAAATCCGCACCTTCTCTATCACTATTTGACCAAGGTCTCATTGGCCCTCTCCAGAACCAGAAACCTTCACCATAACCACCATTGGAGTCATTGTATAGTTTTTGCGAAGCATTTTTGAGATTTTCGTTCAATGTCACCGAATCCATTGAGGGATTAATGTTAGTGCCAAAATAACTAAGGTCTCCAAACATATAGGTTTGTTCTAGGCATCCTAGTTTGTTTGCCACATTATATGCCATACTTTTCGCGAAAGCTTCATTAGCTGCAAACTTATCAAAACACCCTGTCCCCGTACGAATGGCTCCATGAAATAATTCTTCACTTAATCCTGTAGCAATTACATCAATAGGCATGAAACTCGAGACCCCTTCTAGTATTACAATAACTCCGCCATTAAATCCATTTTTGTATTCCATCGGATTGTTACCGAAAGGTATTGTAGTAATATTAATTACGTTCATGGATGCTTCTAGATATCCCGTAAGTTGTGATGCAACATTTTGAAGTTTATCGTATGCTTGATACAGCGGTGAAGCAAGTACTGTAGAAACAGTTGCCGCTATTTCAACAGGTAAGCTCGAGAATGTCCTTAAATAGTCAAGTGCCTGGACATTGATACCACTGATTTCCACAATGTGTCCGCTAGAATCATTGTATTTCAAGGGGTTGTTTAAAGCATAGCTGTATCTATTTAGGTATTGCGGATTAGCCATACTCTGTACAACCGTATCCGGGCTGATAAACCTGCCAATGGTTGGGTCGTAGTATCTAGCATTGTAATAATATAACCCAGTCCCGTCAAGCCTTTGCCCGGTAAAGAGCTTGTCTGTGGGTATATCAATAGTTGCCCTTGCTTGCCCAAAGGGTAGGTACGGGGTGGGGTGGGGAAGAGCTCAAAAGTTAGAGGTCAAAAGTCAAAACCACAGCTCAAAAGTTAAAACTT
>Ga0105104_10003703_pt1 | contig 10785 bp, 12 predicted proteins | sample PPLLaktember2015_3_FD_87034 | JGI IMG/M metagenome (GOLD analysis project Ga0105104, IMG submission 87034) | Freshwater sediment microbial communities from Prairie Pothole Lake near Jamestown, North Dakota, USA - PPLs Lake P7 Core (6) Depth... | ecosystem: Environmental > Aquatic > Freshwater >... | reverse complement strand
CGCTCCGACCCGGCGGCCGGCCCCACGCAGGCGGACCACCGCCTCGTCGATGGCTCCCTTCGTCGATCCCCAGCCAAGGAGGATCGTCTCCGCATCCTCGTCGCGGTTGTGCGAGGGCGGCGCGATCTCGCCTCGAAGCCTGCGCCCCTTCTCGAGCCGCTTCTCGACCATCGACGGGCGCACAACCCGGACATCTTCGGTGATGTGCCCCTCCTCGGTGTGCTCGTCGCTGTCGAGGTACACGAGGTTCTCCGCCTGGCCCAGATAGAGGCGCGGCGAGACGCCGTCCTCGGTCAGCGCGTACCGCCGGTATTCGCCGTCGATCGCGTCCGGATCGGCGAGGTGCGCATCGGGGATCTCGCTTGGGAGCGACAACGCCGGGAGCGAGAAACGAGAGTCGGCGAGGAACTGGTCCGAGAGCACGATCGCGGGGATTTGGTATCGGTCGGCGAGATCGAACGCGCGAATCGTCTTCTGGATCGCGTCTTGGGGATCTGCGGGAGCGAAGACGAGGCGCGGCGTTTCTCCGTGTCCGGCGTGGATCGCGAACAGAAGATCCTCCTGCGCGGTCCTCGTCGGGAGACCCGTCGCGGGACCCGGACGCTGGCCGAGCACGACGACGATCGGCGTCTCGATCATCCCGGCGAGGCTGATCGACTCGACCATCCGCGCCAATCCCCCGCCCGAGGTCGCCGTCATCGCGCGGGCGCCTGCGGCGCTTGCCCCGAGGGCCATCTCGATGGCCGCAATCTCGTCCTCGGCCTGCTCGACGAACACGCCGAGCTCCGGGTCGCGTGCGAACGCGGTGATGATCCCCGTCGACGGCGACATCGGGTACGCGGACATGAGTCGACACCCGGCCGCCGCGGCGGCGAGCGGGATCACGTCGTGCGCGGAGACGAACGCGTACACGTTTTCTCTCGTAGGCAAGGGCTTCGGAGCGCGCCCGCCGAGCGCGGTCCTGGCGGCCTCGAATCCTGCCTCGGCCGAGGAGGCGTTTCCTGCAACGGCTGCCTCGCCGTGGCGGGCGACCGCGGTGGTGAGCGTCCGCACCACGATCTCGATCGGAAGACCGAGGACTGCGGCGAGCGCTCCGGCGGCTACGGCGTTCGCGTAGAGCCCCGAGCCGCCGTGCTCGACCGCGAGATCGTGGAACGGCACGACGATCGTCCGCTCGTCGGCGGCCTCCGAGGCGACGAGCGTTCCTCCGGCTCGCAGGTCCGGCGCGTAGTGGTCGCGGGCCTTCGGATTCAGCGCGAGGAGTACGTCGGCGTCGCGCCGCGGAGCGTTGGCCGGCGCGGACGCGACGCGCAGGCGGTGGCTCGAGTTGCCCCCACGGATCCTCGACTCGTACTCCTGCACCGCGAAGACGGGATATCCGTGGGCAAGGAACGCGCGGGCGACCACGTCGCCGATCGTCTGGATCCCCTCTCCGGCCGCTCCTGCGATGAAGACGCTCTGTTCGTCCATCGGCTCTCCTACGAAAGCTTCCTGTGGCGCGTCGCGATCCCGTCGGCGAGCGAGTCGAGGGCCTTGTACGTCGCCGCCGTCGGGGCCCCGCGGGCGAACACCGAATCGAGCCACTCGACCTGCAGGCTCGAGCACAGCGACCGCACGGTCTCCGGCGCCTTGCCCGCCCAGCCGAACGACCCGATCGTCGCGGCGTAGCGGAGCTTGGGGCGTAGGGCGGCCGTCAGGTACGCGGCGAAGACCACGCTCGGGTGAGGTCCGACGAGCACCGTGGGCGTCGCGAAGACGACGGTGGCCGCGTCGACGAGCCGAAGGGCGTACTGGCCGATGTCGGCGACCGTCATGTTGAACGGCTGGACCGCCACCTGTCGCTCACCGAGGGCGGTGACGAGGTAGTCGACCATCTTCGCCGTGCTGGCGTGCATCGAGGCGTACGGGATGAGGACGAGGTTGGTCGGAGGGTCGTTCACCCAGTGTCGATACGCGTCGACGATGAACGACGGGTCTTCGTGGGCCGGGCCGTGGCTCGGCGCGATGACCTTGACGTCGACTCCGGCAAGCCTTTCGAGGTGCTTTCGGATGAGACCGGCGAACGGCATCATGATCTCGGCGTAGTAACGCTTCGCCGCTTCGTGGACCCGCGCGCGGTCCACGGCGTAGAGGTCCGAGGTCGCGAGGTGCGAGCCGAAGAGGTCGCACGTGAACAGGATCTTCTCTTCGCGCAGGTACGTGAGCATCGTCTCCGGCCAGTGGACCCACGGAGCGTGGATGAACTCGAGCGTGCGATCGCCGAGCGACACGGTCTCTCGGTCCTCGACCGTCTGGATGCGCTCGGCGGGGATTCCGAGGTGGTCGACGATCATCGGCTTCGCCTTCGGGCTCGCGAGGACGCGCACGCCCGGATAGCGCTCCACGACCGCGGGTGCGGTCCCCGAGTGATCCTGCTCGACGTGCTGGATCACAAGGTCGTCGAGCCGATCGACCGAGTCGAGCGCCGACAAGAGAACGTCGGCGTGCGCCGGGTCCACCGTGTCGATGAGCGCGGTTCTCTGGCTTCCTCGAACGAGGTACGCGTTGTAGCTCGTTCCATCGGGAAGCGGGATGAGTTCGTCGAACAGCCGCCGGTCCCAGTCCTCGACTGCGAACCGATCGATCCCTGGGCGGATCGTTCTGACACTCATAGGAGTCTCCCTCTTGTTGTCGCGTGGTCACGCGAGGAGCGAGCGGCTAAGGTGAGCAATAGGCTGTGATCGCAGAATGTGCCGCGCACCGAGCCCGCCGAACTCCGTCCCGTAGTCCCCTTCCCTGGTGTCGAGCTCGGGCGCGGCATTCTATCTACACCCATTCCCCTCGTTCGATTCATTCCGTCCGTTTGACTCGGTCGTCCGCGGCCGGGCGGCCGGGCAGAGTCCGTATCCTGTCTATGGAACCTGCTCGAACAGGTCCTTCCCTACGCCGCAGTCCGGGCAGACCCAGTCGTCCGGCAGGTCAGCGAATGAGGTGCCGGCGGGGATGCCGCTCGTTGGATCCCCGACGCTCGGGTCGTACACGTACCCACACACCGTGCAGATCCACTTGTCCATCTCGATCACTTCCTTCGTACCGATTTCCGGTACTCGTTGTACGTCAAGGGCTCGCCGCCCTCGCGGCTTGCGGCTCGGTCGACCGACGCGACGAAGAGCGTGTGCGTGCCGAGGTCCTGGGTGAACTCCGGCAGCACGGACAGCTCGAAGACGGCCACCGCATTCGGGAGGTAGGGAATCCCGCGCTCCGTCGTTTCGTGCGGGAAGCCGGCGAACTTGTCGACGTCGCGCCCCGACTGGAACCCGAAGCGGCGGATCACGTCCGGAGAGGCGGGGTCAAGGCGATCGAGGACGCTCGCGACGAGGCGCCCGGTCGCGGCGATCATCTCGTGCGTCAGCGTACGCTTCCCGACTCCGAGGGCGACGCGCTGCGGCGCGTTCGTCACCTGCATCAAGGCGTCGAGGCACTGGCCGTTCGCCCGATCGCCGGACCTCGCCGTCACGATGTACAGGCCGTGCGTGATCTGGAACAACGCTGGGCTGATCGATGCCGGGTCGCTCGAGAACGTGAACGCCATCTCTCGTCCTCCTTCCCTTCCGTGCCGCTCCGAGGGCGCTACGCCTACGACTTGCCGCGCGCTCCCAGCTCGTGATCGACCATGACGAGGCCTTGTCCCGACTCACCGACTCGTGTCAGGAGGCCGACGATCTTCTCCGCGTTCGACTCTTCCTCTACCTGCTCGCCGACGAACCACTGGAGCATCAGAAGGGCGGCGTTGTCCTTCTCTTTGTGGGCGAGGTCGACGAGCGTGTCGATCCGCCCCGTGATCATCCGCTCGTGCTCGTACGCCGCCTGGAACGCCTCGAGCGGCGACTTCCATTCCTTCTTCGGCTCCGCAAGCGCCGCGAGGACAGCTCGCCCGCCGCGTTCGACAATGTGGTCGAAAAACCGCATGGCGTGCTCGAGCTCCTCTTTTGCTTGGACTCGCATCCAGTGGGCCATTCCGTCGAGACCCTTGGCGTGGAAGTCGGCGGACATCGCGAGGTAGAGGTATCCGGAGTCCATCTCGTAACGAATCTGATCGCAGAGCGCATCCTGCACTGTCTTCTTGATCATGTCTTAGCTCTCCTCTTCATCCTTTCTACCAGTTCTCGGCGAGAAGCTCAAAGTAGGCCTGTGGGTGGGCGCAAGCCGGACACTGAGGAAGCGCCTCCGTGCCGGTGTGGAGGTAGCCGCAGTTGCGGCAGCGCCAGACGACGGACGCCGGCTTCTTGAAGACCGTGCCCGATTCGATGTTCTTCGCGAGTGCGAGGTAGCGGCGCTCGTGCTGCTTCTCCGCAATGGCGATGGCCTCGAAGACCGCGGCGATCTCCTTGAAGCCTTCCTGGCGTGCCGTCGCCGCGAACTCCGGGTACATCGACGACCACTCGTGGTGCTCTCCGCCCGCCGACGCGCGCAGGTTGTCGGCCGTCGTGCCGATCACGCCGGCCGGGAATGCCGCCGCGATCTCGACGTCGCCGCCCTCGAGGAACTTGAACAGCCGCTTCGCGTGTTCCATCTCCTGGGCCGCCGTCTCCTCGAAGATCGCCTGGATCTGCATCAGCTCGTCCTTCTTCGCCTGCGACGCGTAGTACGTGTAGCGGTTGCGCGCCTGCGACTCCCCGGCGAACGCCGTGAGAAGGTTCTTCTCGGTCTTCGATCCCTTCAGCTTCATCGGTTCTCCTCTCGTATTCCTATCGTTGGCACTTCGGACAGAAGCACGTCGACCGTCCGGCCTGGATGACCCGCTCGATCGGCTCCCCACACCGCTCGCACGCCTCTCCCTCGCGCCCGTAGACGGCGAGGTGGTTCTGGTACATGCCGCCTTCGGCCGCCGTCGGACGGTAGTCGGACACGCTCGACCCGAGCGTTGTGCCGAGCTGCGAGACCGCCTCCCCGAGCACGCCGACGATCGCCCTGTGCAGCCGCCCGACTTCTACGTTCGACAGCTCGCACGCCCGCCGACGCGGGTCGATGCGCGCCTGCCATAGGGCCTCTGCGGCGTAGATGTTTCCGATCCCCGCGACCTTCTGCTGATCGAGTAGGAAGGACTTGACGGGCGCCCTTGATCGGCCGGCGAGTTCTCCGAGCGCTGCCTTCGTGAACTGCGGACCCAGCGGCTCGACGCCGAGCGGCGCATCGTCGGCATCCTCGCACACGTCGGCTGTACCCAGCCGGCGCGGGTCGACGAAGTAGACGGCTGTCCCATCGTCGAGGTGGAGGACCATGCGAACGTAGTCCCGTTCGAACTCCTCGCAGTCAAGCCGCAGCCGTCCCGACATTCGCAGGTGCACGACCAGCTTTCGCCCGTCCTCGAACTCGATCCGGATGTACTTTCCCCGCCGCACGATCGCGGCGATCCGCGCGCCGGTGATGTCTTCCGCAGTCACCGCAAGGCGCGTGTCGAGCACGTCGGCCGATGCGATCGTCCGACCGACCACCGGAGCCAGCCCGCGCACGAACGTCTCGACCTCAGGGAGTTCAGGAGGCACGGCCCTTCTCCTTCTCCGGGGACCTACGGGTTCCTGTCTTCTTTCGCCCCTCGGGTGTCTCTGATGCTGCCGCCAGCTCATCCTTATGGCACGCGACGCACACCCCAAAGGCGTAGGTCCGCATGGCCTCGACCTGATGACCGTCCACTTCCTTGCCCAGGCAGCGCTGCTGACGGGCGTCGATGTCGTAGACCCTCTCGCAGACCCGGCAGCGAAAGTGCACGTGCGGCCCCGTATCCGCGTCGTACCGCGCCGCGCCCTGGTCCATCGTCAGCTGCAGGATCGCTCCCGCCTTCGTCAGGGCCTCAAGCGTGTTGTAGACCGTCGCGCGCGCGATCGTCGGGTACGTCTTATGCAAAGCCGTGTACACCTCGTCCGCCGTCGGGTGCGCCTTCGTCCCCTCAAGGAACTCGAGGATGGCAAGACGCTGCATCGTCGGCGTGACTCCTGCATCTCGCATCCTCGTGATCCGTTTCTGTGGGGGCATGATGGAGCGAGTATAGTATTGGACGAAGTCTAAATCAAGAGTGACCCCAGCGAGTTTGATCGCGCCATGGAGTCACGAGAGCGAGCTGTTCTCCCGTCTGATCCAAGAAGCGACGCCTTAGGACAGCGCTCACGCACAGGCCTGAAGGACCAACACACAACGCAGAAAGCCTATTGTTGCAAGGTCTCCTTGTTCTCTGCGATGGAGTTCGAGTCCTGTTTGGCGTACCAGATCCCGCCTCTTGGGATCGCCCCTTGGACCGTAGCGGCCACGCCTCTACGCCGGATCCTCTCGCTTTGAGACGATGCTGCAACGAGCGGCGATCACTCTGGTTCCAGCGCGGTGCGCTGACCAAGGGGACCGAGATGGTGGAAGAGAAGCTGTTCGTCAATTACCGCGGAAAGAAGCTCTCCGCCGCTCACCGAACCTGCCGTGGAGCATCGAAGGCACTTGTGATCACGGCGCACGGCGGGCCGGGCGGCGACAAGCGTGGACCGCTGGGACTATTTGGCGTTCTGGCCGAGAAGCTTGAAGCGGAGCTCGGACTCTCAAGCCTGCGCTTCGACTTCATGGGGTACGGCGACAGCGACGGGACCCCGCTCGACATGACGCTTCGCTCGCGGGCGGAGGAACTCGGCTGTGTCGTGAAATGGGCGCAGGCGCAGGGGTACGAGAAGCTGGCACTGATTGCGGAGAGCCTCGGCGCTTCGGTGGCTCTGAAGGCCGAGCGGCCGGAGATCGACGTGCTCGTCTTCCTGTGGCCGGCGGTTGTTCTCTCGGACACCGACCTCAAGTCATACTTCGCCCCCGAGCGGCAGACCGAGCTGGCCGAGCGGGGGTATCTCCTCGAGGGGAACATCCCGATTTGCGCGGAGTTCGTCCGCGAATGCCGCGAGACTGACCTCGTTCCGGCCCTCGATCGGATTCGCGTACCGACGCTCATCGTGCACGGCGACGCCGACCTATGTGTGCCCGTCGCTCAGGCGAAGATGGCGCACGAGCGGATCAAGGCACCGAAGAACCTCATCATCGTCCCTGGCGGCGGCCACAGCCTGGGACGTCCCGCCGAACGCGCCGTTGTTCTCCGGGCCACGCTCGCCTGGTTGAAGACGCGCCTGCTGTAGAGGTTCCCCCGGGGCACGGCCAGGCCTAGCGATCCCGCATCAATCGGCCCGACGAGGCATCGAGCGCACGGCGGCCTGCGGGAGACTTGTCTCACGGCAAGGCGCTGTTTAGTATTACATACCGAAGTCTTAATAACGAGAGCGGCTATTCAGGGTTCGTGAATAGAAGGACGGGCGCCATGGAACGAGGAGAGACAGGTCGTTACGAGATCACCACCGCCGGAGGCGAGAAAGTACGTGCCTTCATCCCCGCCCCTTTGCCGCCTGTTCCACCACTTGTGCTTGGTGGGGCACTCGGACAGGAGCTGGAGTCGGCGGTCCTCGCTCTGGGGCGACTCGACGGGGTCTCCGCACTGCTCCCCGACAAGACGCTCTTCCTCTACTCCTATGTTCGCAGAGAGGCCATTCTCTCCTCTCAGATCGAGGGTACGCAGTCGTCGTTTTCCGATCTCCTTCTTTTTGAGCTTGATGAGGCGCCGGGCGTTCCCCTCGATGACGTCATTCTGGTGTCGAACTACGTTGCCGCTCTTGAGTATGGGTTGGAGCTCCTCCGCGGAGGGTTTCCGCTCTCCAACCGCCTGATCCGCGAGATCCACGGCGTCCTCCTCTCCCGCGGACGAGGGAGCGAGAGAAGCCCGGGGGAGTTCCGCCGCTCGCAGAACTGGATCGGCGGCACGCGGCCGGGCAACGCGGTCTTTGTCCCGCCTCCTCACCTGGAGGTCCCCAACTCCATGGGCGCGTTGGAGCAGTTCCTTCACGCCAGGGATGACGGCCTGCCTGTCCTGGCCCGCGCGGGGCTCGCTCACGTGCAGTTCGAGACGATCCACCCGTTCCTCGATGGCAATGGCCGTGTAGGGAGGCTGCTCATCACGTTCTTGCTCTGCCATGCCGGCCTTCTTCAGGAGCCGCTTCTGTATCTGAGCCTCTACTTGAAGGAGAACCGAAGCACGTACTACGAACTCCTCGACCGCGTGCGCCGCACGGGGGACTGGGAGGCGTGGCTTGCCTTCTTCTTCGCCGGGGTGAAAGCCACGGCTGAGGGTGCGATCTCGACGGCGCACCGCTTGGGAGAGCTGTTCCGAGAGGATCGGGCGAAGATCGAACCGAGCGGACGCCGTGTTGGGTCCGCGCTCCGTGTACACGAAGCCTTGAAGGCCCGCCCGATTCTGTCCCTACCCCAAGCCGGGCGTGACACTGGCCTGTCCTTCCCAGCGGTATCTTCTGCTATGGATCTGCTTGCAGATCTCGGAGTGGCGCGGGAGTTCACGGGCAGGCGTCGGAACCGTCTGTTTGTGTACGACCGCTATCTCGCCATCCTGAACGAGGGGATCATCACCTAGCCTCTTGGGCTCCTGGAGTCTCCGCTTCGGCCAGCTCTACTACGCGGCCCCGGCCAGCTTCTCTCCCAGCTCCCGGCAGGAGTGCAGCTCGGCGGCCGTCTTGCGGTACTGGTTGGGGTCGAAGCGGTGCTCGTTTGTGTTGACCAGCTTGATCTTGGCGCCCGCTTCGCGGGCGCCCTCCGCCACGGCCTCGGCCATGGCCTGGGTGTTGCCGTGCTCTTGCGAGTGGTAGCGAACGAGAGTCATGCCCGCCGGGGAACCTCCTCCTATCTCGCTCCGCGATCTAGGGATTCAGCATGCCCGGCGTAGGCCCAGCTTGAACAAGCGGTGTCGGCTGCGTTCGGTCGAGACGAAGTGCCGCTTCGTCCCGCAGCGGGTACACTGCCGTCGCACAGGGGAGGTGGAAAGGGCGTGGCGACGGCACATCGAACGGGCAGAGAGCCTGTCCAGACCGGGACGAGCTCTCCGACATCGCTCGACGGACCGGCGGGCTCGATTGCTCTTTCCTCGTTCTCTCCGCGGTTCATCTGGCTCGATGAGGTTGATTCGACGAACGCCTACGCAGCGCGCCACTTGCCCGAGATGCCTCACGGCACGTTCGTGACGGCCGCCGCGCAGACGGCGGGGCGAGGGCGGCTCGGCAGGCGCTGGCACTCGCCCTCCGGTGGCAACGTGTACATGAGCGGCGTTGTCAAGGCGTTTCCTTCCGTGCCCGCCGCGGCGCTTCCCGGCGTGCTCACGTTGACGATGGCGCTTGCGGCGTGTGACGCCATCGAGCACGAAGGCGTCGCGCCGACGCTCAAGTGGCCGAACGACGTCTTGGTAGACGGGCGGAAGGTTGCCGGAATCCTCGCGCAGGCGACCTACGAAGGACCTCGGGCAAGAGCGGCCATCGTCGGCGTGGGGATCAACGTCAACATGACGGTTGCTGAGCTTGCGGCCATCGACCGCCCGGCGACGTCGCTTGCGGTCTGCACGGAGCGTTCGCTCGACGCCGTGGCCATTTCGCGGGACGTTGCGGCGCGGTTCCTCGATCGGCTCGCGACGGTGCATCTCGGCGCGCTGCGCCGCGAGGTTCTCGCAAAGCTGACAGGAATCGGCGACCCCGTCAAGGTCGTGGGCCCCCAGGGGACGCTCTTCGGAACGGCCGTCGACCTGGCGGAGGATCTCTACCTCCAGGTCTGCGACGACCGCGGGTGCATGCATCGGATCTCGGTAGGTGACGTATGCGCGATGGGTTGACCGTGTCGATCGTGGGCGTCGCTTTCACGTTCCTCTTCTTGGCGTTTCTCGTCGTCCTCGTGTTGTTGCTCGGGCGCATAGCGCGCCGGGTCGCGCGTCACGCAGCGCGCAGTGGGGACGACCTCGCCGAGGTGGCGGCCGTGATCGCGATCGCCCGTGGGCGCAGAGACAAGGGAAGACGATGACGAAGAAGATCCACCTGATGGTGACGGCGTTCCGGGATGGGTTTCAGTCGGTGTACGGTTCCCGCGTCCTGTCGCGCGACTACCTCCCGGCGGTCGAGGCGGCACGGAGAGCCGGGATCCTCCACTTCGAGGCAGGTGGGGGCGCGTCGTTCCAGTCTGCGTTCTTCTACGCAAACGAGAACGCGTTCGACGTGATGGATGCGTTTCGGGCGGCCGCGGGGCCGGACGCGAACCTGCAGACGCTGGCGCGTGGAATCAACGTCGTGGGCCTCGAGTCTCAGCCCAGCGACGTGATTCGCCTCCACGCCCAGCTCTTCGCCAAGCACGGCATCAGCACGATTCGTAACTTCGACGCTCTGAACGACGTGCAGAACTTGGTGCACAGCGGGAGATGCATCGTCGAAGCCGGCCTGCACCACGAGGTGGTCGTCACCATGATGGGCCTGCCGCCGGGCCTTGACGGCGCCCACACCCCGGAGTTCTACCTCGACGTCCTTCGGCAGATCCTCGACGCCGAGATCCCCTACCACTCGGTGTGCTTCAAGGACGCCTCGGGAACGGCGACGCCGCACGTGGTCGGCGAGACGATCCGCCGGGCGCGCGAGCTCTTGGGTTCCAAGGTCCAGCTGCGGTTCCACACGCACGAAACCGCCGGCATCGGCCTTGCGGCCTACCTCAGCGCCATCGACGCCGGAGCCGACGCCCTCGATGTCTCGCTGGCGCCCGTGTCGGGCGGAACGTGCCAGCCGGACATCGCCACGCTGTGGCACGCGCTTCGCGGGCGGGACGTGGACCTCGGGTTTGACATCGGCAGGGTCCTTGAGGCCGAGGAAGTCCTCAAGGAGTGCATGCGGGACTACGACGTGCCTCCCGAGGCGCGGG
>Ga0105104_10003701_pt1 | contig 10788 bp, 7 predicted proteins | sample PPLLaktember2015_3_FD_87034 | JGI IMG/M metagenome (GOLD analysis project Ga0105104, IMG submission 87034) | Freshwater sediment microbial communities from Prairie Pothole Lake near Jamestown, North Dakota, USA - PPLs Lake P7 Core (6) Depth... | ecosystem: Environmental > Aquatic > Freshwater >... | reverse complement strand
CGCGCGTCATCAATAATAAGGGGGATGTCAGTAGTGAAACCCGTCAACGTGTTCTCGAAATCATCACGAATTTGGGCTATCGTCCCAGTGCCATTGCCCGCAGCCTGGCCACCAAGGAAACCTCCACAATTGGATTGGTTGTTCCGGATGTCAGTAATGCATTTTTTGCCGAAATCACCCAGGGGGTGGAACGTCTGGCTTATTCCAGGGGATATCACGTTTTCCTGTGCAATACTGAAGAAGACCCGCAGCGCGAATTGGCGGTGATCCAATCTTTGGAAGAGAAACGCGTCGATGGGCTGATCCTTTGCAGTTCCCGTCTGGATGAGGAAAAGCTCATCGATATCATGGCAAACCTGCCGGCCGTCGTGCTGATTAATCGCCGTCTGCATCAGACGGGTGAAGATACCTTCGACAGTATCACCCTCGATGATGAACGGGGCGGCCGGCTGGCTACCCAACATCTGATCCAGAAGGGTCACCGGCAGGTCGGTTTTCTTGCGGGCCCGCCAGCATCCTATAGTGCAGCCGGGCGGCGCAAAGGCTATCTCGCTGCTTTACAGGATGCCGGTATCCACCTGGTGGATGGCTGGATGAAACACTGTCAGCCTTCCGTCGAGGGAGGCTACGAAGCGACGCGCTGTTTGCTGGGCACACATCCCCAGCTGACAGCGCTGTTCTGTTTTAACGATCTGGTTGCGGTGGGCGCGCTACAAGCCTGTGACGAACTGAGGCGTCGCGTCCCCGATGATTTGGCGATCGTAGGGCATGACGATATTCTGGTAGCTGCCCTGGTTTCTCCAGCACTCACCACCTGTCGTGTTCCGCGCTACGAGCTCGGCGCCCGGGCAGTGAATGCACTCCTTGAGCGACTCCGAGATAGTCCTGCTGATTGCAATCAAACCATCTTACAGCCTGAATTGGTTATCCGGGAAAGTGCGCCCTAGGATAGTCGTTTCGGAAAGGAGATTGATTATCCAAGACGATATAACAATATGCTCACCAAGCAACTCCTGAACCAGCCTACGGGAAGGAGAAGATAAGGAGCTGTCAGACAGTTTGAAACTGCCAGATAGCTTCCACAATATCGTACTTTTCATAAATGACGATCCGACCGATCGTCCTGGAGAAGAAGAAACTATGTTCTCGAAAAAACTCTCTTACGTAAGAAACCTGCTGGGCTTGATCCTGGTTCTTTCCGTGCTGCTGGGCGCCTGCCAAACGCCTCCCCCGCCCACTGCCGCACCGACCCAACAAGAAGAAGCTACCCAGGCTCCTGTTCCCACCGAGGCAGCTACAGAAGTGCCAACTGCGGGGTACGCCGAAGCTCCCATGCTCAAAGAAATGGTTGACAGCGGCGATTTACCTCCTGTGGAGGAGCGCCTGCCCGAGAATCCGCTGGTGATCCCTGTCACCGAGGGCATTGGCCAATATGGCGGTGTCTGGCACCGCGGCTTTCTCGGACCGTCTGACTACAATAACTATGTGCGCGTCGTCTATGATGGCTTGGTGCGTTTCTCCCCGGACGGGAGCAAGGTTGAACCTCGTCTGATCGAATCCTGGGAGTCGTCGGATGACTTCACCACCTGGACTATTCATATGCGTGCTGGCGCAAAATGGTCGGATGGAGAACCCTTCACGGCGGATGACATTATGTTCTGGTATGAGGATATTCTGCTCAACACCGACCTGACCCCCAGCGTACCGAAATGGATGCAGAACAAAGATGGTTCAACAGCAGTGGTTGCCAAGGTTGATGACTATACCGTCACCTGGACGTATGCGAGTGCGAATACTACCCTGATGATGGAATTGGCGAACCAGGATGGTGGCGATAAATCTTACGCCGTTTTCCAGCCGGCTCATTACATGAAGCAATTCCATGCCAACTATGCCAATGCTGACGAATTGAACGCAATGGTAGCAGAGGCTGAATTCAAGACCTGGGCGGAGTTGTTCGCAACCCGCAAGAACCCGGCTGAAAATCCTGATCGCCCAGTCATGTCTGCCTGGAAACCGGAAACACGCGTCAGCGACGATGTCCTGGTGATCAAGCGCAACCCGTTCTTCGTGGGCGTGGATCCGGAAGGCAATCAGTTGCCCTATATCGATGAAATCCAGTTCAAGTTCTTCCAGGATACACAGGCGCTCAATCTGGCGGCCATCGCAGGTGACTTGGATCTGCAGGAACGCCACATCATTATGACGAACTACCCGGTGTTCAAGGAAAATGAGCAGGCTGGTAAATATCGCATTATCACCTGGCCGACCTTCGGTGGCTCCGATGCTGCGATTACGTTTAACCAGACTTACGATAAGGATCCCGTCGTTGCCGAGTTGATGCAGACGAAGGATTTTCGCGTCGCTCTCTCCTATGCCATCGACCGTGAACAGATCAAGGAATCGGTCTTCCTGGGCCTGGGTGAGGTTCGCCAGCCGGTGCCGGCACCCTGGCATCCTTACTATCCGGGCGATGAAGTCGCCAAGAAATACACTGAGTATGATCCCGATCAGGCCAATGCGCTGCTCGATGGCCTTGGGCTGACCGAACGAGACGCCGATGGCTTCCGCCTGAGCGCAGACGGTGATCCGATCAGCCTGGAAATTTCCGTGGTACCTAACTTCGCCAGCTGGCCCGATGTGGCTCAGTTGGTGGCTGCTGACTGGCAGGAAGTTGGCATACGGACGATCGTCCAGGTGCGCGAACGCGCGGTACACTTTGAAATGCGCGATGCCAACGAGATCGTTACCGAACTCTGGAATGAAGATACCACCGGCTTCCCCTTCACGGGCGCGCCGAAGTTTGATCCGCGTACCCAGCCTGGGTTAGCTATCGCGCCATTGATGCGCAAATGGTTGCAGACCAGTGGTGCGGAGGGTGTTGAACCCACCGCCGAGTTCAAACGTATTGTTGAGATCATCGATACCGGCAAGACAGTGAGCCCGGAAGAGCAGGTCGAGTTGGCTAAGGAACTGTTTACCCTGTGGGTAGACCAGGCCTATGAGATTGGCACCGTCGGTCTGACCCCGCTCGTGCAGGGTGTCGTGGTAGTCAATAACGATATGAAGAATGTGCCCGATACACTTGGCAACGACTGGCCGCTGCGCACGCCAGGCAATGCCAACCCGGAGCAATTCTATTTCGATCAGTAAAAACTGTTAGCACCATCGTTAAGTAAGATCTCCTGCGAGTGGCGCCGAGCCTCAAACGGCGAGTGCGCCACTCGCAGGAGCACCCGGTAGTAGTATATTAAGTCCATTGGCGTTGCCGGAAAGGACAGGCTACAACCCATGCTGCGTTATATCATTCAGCGTCTTCTCTTAATCCCCGTCCTGCTTTTTTTATTCTCGGTGATGGTCTTTGCTTTGGTGCAGGCGCCGCCCGGTGATTATCTGACCAGTTACATTGCCACGCTTTCCTCTTCTGGTTCTTCTCTGGACCAGGCGGAAATCGCGGCGTTGGAACAGCAGTTTGGACTGGATCAGCCTGTCCATATCCAGTATGTTCGCTGGATTCAAAGTCTCCTGCGGGGCAAACTGGGCCTGTCCCTGGAATACCAGCGTCCAAATATTGAATTGATCGGCGAGCGCCTGGGGCTGACGCTTGTCTTAGCTTTATCTGCTTTTGTCTTCACCTGGATCGTTGCCATTCCACTCGGAATTTATTCAGCCACCCACCGCAATACCCTGCTGGATTACTTAACGACTGTTTTGAATTACATCGGTGTTGCCACGCCCAATTTCATGCTGGCGCTGATCCTGATGTGGTGGGCGTACTCTCAGTTTGATCTTAGCATCACCGGCTTATTCTCGCGGGAATTCGAACAGGCGCCCTGGTCTTTTGCCAGGGTCGTCGATCTGGCGAAACATATCTGGGTGCCGATGATCGTCATTGGCATCGCCGGGACCGCTCGTCTGACGCGTGTGATGCGCGCGAACCTGCTCGATGAACTCAACAAACCCTACATGATCTCCGGCCGCGCTCGTGGACTTTCAGAATGGCAATTGATCATGAAGTACCCTGTCCGCCTGGCGATCAACCCCCTCGCCAGCACGATAGGCTGGTATTTGCCTGAGCTGTTTTCAGGCAGCCTGATCGTTGCCACTGTGATGAACCTGCAAAATATCGGTCCACTCCTGCTGCGCTCCCTGATCAACCAGGATATGTACCTGGCAGGCAGTATCTTGTTGATCTACTGTTTCCTGGCGATTATTGGAACCTTGATTTCCGATATCCTCATTGCCTGGCTGGACCCTCGTATCCGTATGGAAAAGATCTGAACATGGACCGCGTAGAACCCAACCGCACACCCTCCGAAAACGCTGCGCTGCCTAAACCTGCGGTAGAGCAAATCCCTACCCCTGCCAGCGAAGAACTGCTGACCGCCGGGAAAGATGAAGAGCGAATTTCGATTGCCTCGAACTGGACGCTGGTCTGGTGGCGCTTTCGTAAGAATAAGCTTGCCGTCGTCAGCACAGTGATACTGCTGTTTCTCATGCTCATCGTGCTCATTCCGGAGTTTTTCGCTACGGTTGACCCCGAGCAAACCGACGCGCGCCTGGCGTTCATCCCTGTACAGGGTATCCACTGGCTGGACAATGGGCAACTAAAGCCATGGGTACCCGGTGTAGCGGGGAAACGAGATCCGGTTACATTGAAAATGATCTGGACCACGGATGAAACCCAGAAGATCTATGTACGATTCTTTGCCCCCGGCTTTTCGTATAAGCTTTTGGGATTGATCGAAACAGACCGGCACCTGGTTGGTGCCGTGGATGCAGAACAGGCCGATCTTGTCTATTTGTTGGGAACGGATCGTCTGGGGCGTGATCAATGGTCACGTCTCGCCTATGCTACGCGTATTTCCATGACGATCGGGATGGTCTCCGTGATCCTGAGCGTCGTGTTAGGTTTGCTGTTGGGCGGTATTTCCGGATACTTTGGCGGCTGGCCCGATCTGATTATCCAGCGCCTGATCGAATTACTGCAGTCTCTGCCTACCATCCCGATCTGGCTTGCGCTGACCGCGGCTCTCCCGCGGACCTGGTCCCCGGAGAAGGTTTTCTTTGCGATCACCATCATCCTGGCGCTGCGCGGCTGGACGACGCTCGCGCGGGAAGTGCGCGGTCGTTTTCTGTCCCTGCGCGAGGAGGACTTTGTGCTGGCAGCGGAGTTGTCAGGTGCCAGTCAGGCTCGTATCATCCTCGTCCACATGATCCCTACGTTCACCAGCCATATCATTGCAACCAGCACGCTGGCGATCCCGGTCATGATCGTCACGGAAACCTCGTTGAGCTTCCTCGGGCTGGGAATGCGCCCGCCGGCGATCAGCTGGGGGGTCTTGCTTCAGGAGGCGCAAAATATCCAGACGCTGGCTTTGGCTCCCTGGTTGCTGATCCCGGGTTTGGTCGTGATCATCGCTGTGCTGATCTTTAACCTGGTGGGTGACGGCCTGCGCGATGCCGCCGACCCATACGGTAATTAACGGTAAAGGATAATCGCATGTCAAGTTCTCCCAAACCTGCAACACAATCCAACACGTCACCCTGGTCGCGCGAACCGTTGCTCAAGGTGAAAGATCTCAGGGCGTATTTCTTCATGGATGAAGGCACGGTAAAAGCAGTCGATGGGGTCAGCTTTGAGGTGTTTCCCGGGAAGGTGGTCGGGATCGTCGGCGAAAGCGGTTGTGGCAAGAGCGTCACGATGAAAGCCGTCCTTCAAATCCTGGAGCCATCCGCCAGGATCGTTTCGGGCAAAGTGACCCTGCGCAGCCGTTTCAATAGTCTGGATCCAAACAGCCCGGAAGAGCTGGTGGAGCTTACCCGCCTGCATCCCAACAGCCGGAAGATCCGCAAGATCCGTGGCTCAGAAATTGCTCTCATCCCCCAGGAGCCCATGGCTGCTTTCAGCCCGGTCCACACGGTGGGGGATCAGATCATGGAGACCATCCTGCTGCACCAGGATGTCAGCAAGCAGCAAGCCCGGCAGATCGCCATCGATGTTTTCCGTTCTGTGGGCATCTCGATGCCCGAGCAGCGCATCGATGCATATTCCTGGGAACTCTCCGGCGGCCTGCGGCAGCGGGCGATCATCGCCATGGCGCTGAGCTGTAACCCGCGCCTGTTGATCGCCGATGAGCCGACGACTGCCATCGATGTGACCACCCAGGCGCAGATCCTAAAACTGCTGCGCAAACTTCAGGAAGAACGCCAGACCTCGATCATTTTCATCACTCACGACCTGGGGGTCATCGCCCAAATGGCGGATGAAGTGGTGGTGATGTATTTGGGGATGGTCATGGAAAAGGGACCTGTGCACACTATCTTTAAAGCTGCCAAGCATCCCTATACCCAGGCGCTGCTGCGCTCGATCCCCAGTGTGCAGTCCACGCCGCGCCTCAAGCTGCCGACCATTTCTGGTTCCATTGCGCATCCGTTCAACCGCCCAACCGGTTGTCCTTTTCATCCGCGCTGCGCACATTTCATGCGCGGGGTCTGTGATGGCAGCCAGCCTGCTCTGGCTCCCGTTGCAGAAGATCACTATGTGAGCTGCTTCCTTTATTCGTCCGAAACGATGTCGCCGGTGGAGGTTAAAACACCGGCAGCCCCCTCCACGGAGAACAGCCAATGAGCGTTGGTATTCAAGATCCTGAAAAACAGACCCGGTCCGCTGCCCAGCGACCGCTGCTGGAAGTGCGCGGGCTGAAAAAATATTTTCCCATTCACAAGGGGATGATGCGCAAGGTTGTCAACTACGTGCGCGCCGTGGACGATGTCAGCTTCTTCGTGCGCGAAGGCGAAACGCTTGGGCTCGTGGGAGAGAGCGGTTGCGGCAAGACGACCGTCTCCCGTTGTATCCTGCGCGCTCTCGCTCCTACGGGTGGAGAGATCCTGTTTCGCGAGGCAGATGATAAGGTGACGGACCTTTCGCCGCTTGACCGCCGTGGATTGCGCCGTTTCCGCAAACAGATGCAAATGATATTTCAGGATCCTTTTGGATCGCTCAATCCTCGCCAGACCATCTTTGAGATTGTCAGCGAGCCGTTGTATGTTAACGGGCTGCGTTCCCGCGCGGACCGTACGGATCAAGCCGCCGAGCTCCTCAAGCTGGTCGGACTGCGTCCCGAATACATGCAGCGTTATCCACATGCCTTTAGCGGGGGTCAGCGCCAGCGGATCGGGATCGCGCGTGCCCTGGCTTTGCACCCACGCCTGGTAGTCGCCGACGAGCCGGTGTCCGCTTTGGATGTCTCGGTGCAGGCGCAGGTGCTCAACCTGCTGCTCGACCTGCAGGAAAAGCTCCACTTGACCTATCTTTTCGTGGCTCACGACCTGAGCGTGGTCAAGCACATCAGCGATCGTGTCTGTGTGATGTATGTCGGCAAGGTGGTTGAGATGGCTGCCACGAAAGAGCTATTCCAGGCCCCGCGCCACCCCTACACGGCGGCCTTGATGATGGCAGTGCCGGTGCCTGATCCGGACCAGCGGGATGTCATTCAGGATCTGCCGGGTGAAGTTGCCAGCCCGGCGAACCCGCCGAGCGGCTGTTACTTTCACCCGCGCTGCCAATTCGCCAAAGATGTTTGTCGTTCGCAGACGCCCGAACTGCGGGAGATCTCGCCGGATCATTTTGTGAGCTGCCATCGGGCGGAAGAACTCCAGCTCGCAGGTATCAAAGTGAACAAAGAACATTAACCCTGAAAATGTCTCAAGATCCGAACGCTTCATTCGTCCTGGTCAATGGACAGGTTGTGCTGCCAGATCGTGTAGCCAGTGGACTTGCTGTCCTCGTTGAGCGTTCGACCGCTGGCGGTTCCATTGCCGCGATTGTTACCGAGGATCGTTTGCCAGCAGAGATCGACCGCATCGATGTGCAGGGACGTTGGATCACTCCCGGTCTGATCGATATCCATACACATGGTGCATTGGGGCACACGTTCAACGAGCCGGATGAAGAGGCGTTCAGCGTGATCTTGAAAGAAAACGCCCGGCGTGGTGTGACCGGCTTGCTGGCGACCGTCGCGGTCGCCCCGCTGGATGATCTTCTCGGGTTGTTCGACTTTATCCGTCACTGGATAGCTGTGCCTCGTTCAGGATCGCAGGTGCTCGGCGCACATTTGGAAGGACCCTATATTCATCCGGCGCAATGCGGAGCGCTCGACCCGCACTGCCTGCGCTCCCCACTGGATGGCAGCGCTGCCCGGTTGATGGAATTTGCCGATGTGCTCCGCATCCTGGTGCTGGCACCTGAATTACCCGGTGCATATGAGTTGGTTGCCCAACTTAAAGAGCATGGCATCCTGCCGGCAGCCGGTCATTGCACAGCCAAAGAAGAGGATATGCTGGCTGCCATGCAAGCTGGATTGTGCCATGTGACGCATCTGTTCAGTGCCATGTCCACGACCGTGCGCGAGGGTCCATGGCGGAAGCCGGGTCTGCTTGAAACTGCCTTGGTGCATCCGGGCTTGAGCGTTGAGATGATCGCCGATAACAAACACCTGCCATCGACGCTGATGAAGCTGGCATACAAGTGCATTGGCCCCGATCAGTTGTGTGTCGTTTCCGATGCCACGAGCGGGGCCGGACTGCCCGAGGGCTCGCACTTCGGCATGGGGCAGATGGAATATGAAGTGGTTGACGGCGTTGGCATGATGTTCGATCGCACGGCTTTCGCCGGAAGCACGACCCTGCTCAATGAAATGATCCCGGTGCTCACCGATGTGGTGGGCATTCCACTTCCTGAAGCGATCCGCATGGTCAGTCTGAACCCAGCCCGCGTCCTCCACCTCGAGAGGCGCAAGGGCAGCCTGGAAGTTGGGAAAGACGCTGACCTGGCGATCTTCAACTCTGATTTCACTGCCTGGCGCACAATGATCGCCGGTCAATGGGTGCTTTGAAAGGAATACCATGCCAACCAATCCATTTTTCACTACGACCATCGGTGTCCTGCCAATCAGTGTGTTTGAGACCAACGCCGAAGTTGGGCTAGCTGCTGCGACAGATGCCGCTGCCTTTCTGCAGCAAACCATCCAGCAGCGCGGCCGAGCCAATGTGATCCTGGCGACCGGCAATTCCCAACTCACGTTCCTGGAAGCGCTGCGCCGAATGCCCGGCATTAACTGGAGCAAGATCAATGTTTTCCACATGGATGAATATGTCAACCTCGCGCCGGGCCACCCTGCCAGCTTCCCGCTCTTCCTGCGGCGTCACTTTCTCAATCATCTTCAGCCGGCAGCCGGATCCTTCTTCCCCGTCCCAAGCCGGCGCACAAACCCTGCCGATGGCTGCCAGGAATATGAAAGCCTGTTGCGTGCCAATCCCTGCGACCTGTGTGCCCTGGGAATTGGCGAGAACGGGCATATCGCATTCAATGATCCGCCTTATGCCAACTTCAAGGATCCGGTCTGGGTCAAAGTGGTTCAGCTCGATGAGGCTTCGCGGCGACAGCAGGCTGGCGAAGGCCATTTTCCCGATCTGGAATCGGTGCCTACACATGCCATCACTTTGACCATCCCGGCGCTCCTGTCGGCGCGCAAGATCCTGGCAATCGTCCCGGAGGGACGCAAAGCCCCGGCAGTGCAGCGCACTCTGCAGGGATCGATTGAAACGGATTGCCCTGCCAGCATCCTGCGTCAGGCGCCTCACGCCCGCCTGTACCTGGACCGTGATTCGGCGGCCAAGGCTTTTCCCAATCTGTGAGGCCGAATTTGCTTGAGCCATCCCGCGTTTTCCTGCCGGTCGAGCTGATTTTCAATCCAAACTGGTGGCATCAAACTACCGGTATCTGCTTCGATCGATCCTTCTATCTAGATCCTCAGGCACGTATCTCCAATGACGTTATCATGCGCCGCGTTATGCATCAGCGGTATGGTGAACTGGGACTTGGCGAGCCTAATCCCCAGCCGCGTCCGATGATCGGCTCGCTTTATGTAGCGGGAGGATTTGTCATTCCGGCGTTGTTGGGAGCAGAGATCTGCTTCGCTCCTGACGCAGCTCCCCAGCCGCGTCCATTGCATCTGAAACCTGAGCAGATCGAGCAATTGAAGAAACCCGACTTTTGCCAAACCTGGCCGATGACCGAGTTGATCGCACAGATGGATGCCCTGGAGTCCGAATGGGGCTACTTGACTGGTGACTTGAACACCGATGGTCTGCTGAACGCTGGCTACCATCTTTACGGGGCTGACCTGTTCGCTGATTTCCATCATGCCCCGCAGCGCGTCACTTATCTACTGGAACTGATCGCCGAGTTGATTGTGGATGTTGCCACATATATACGTGGACGCACAGGGAGTTGCTCGATTTCGGTTAACCGCATGGTCGAGCACATCGATCCTGGTTTTTTTCTGCATGCAAACTGTTCGGTCCCGATGATTTCACCGCAGTGTTACCGTACCCTGCAACTGCCCATTGAAAAGCAGATGGCAGCCCGCCTGCAACCGTTTGGCATCCATCATTGTGGCGACAACCTGCAGCGTTACGCGAGCGCCTATGCTGAACTGGCTCCTGGCTTCGTTGATGTCGGTTGGGGTTCTGATGTCCCCGCCTGCCGCAAAGCCCTGCCGGAGGTTTTCTTCAACCTGCGTCTTAGCCCGGTGCGCATGCTTACCTGCACCCCGCAGGAAATCGCTGCAGACACAGAGGCATTACTGTGCTCTGCCGGCCCGCTGGAGTTAGCCGGTGTATGTTGCATCAATATGGATTATGGTACACCCGATGAGAACCTGTTTGCTATGTATCAAGTAGTTGAAAAATATCGTCAAAGAGGATCATCTAATGATGTGTCCT
>Ga0105104_10003699_pt1 | contig 10790 bp, 8 predicted proteins | sample PPLLaktember2015_3_FD_87034 | JGI IMG/M metagenome (GOLD analysis project Ga0105104, IMG submission 87034) | Freshwater sediment microbial communities from Prairie Pothole Lake near Jamestown, North Dakota, USA - PPLs Lake P7 Core (6) Depth... | ecosystem: Environmental > Aquatic > Freshwater >... | reverse complement strand
GGTCCAGGAGGAAAACGAGGGAGTCGTTTTTGCTGTGCCGAGTGAAGGGACTTCAATCGCCTGTGATGACCTGGTGATTCTCAAGGACGCGCCGAACCCGGATCTGGCCCGGAAGTTCATCAACTTCCTGCATCGGCCTGACGTTGCCGCGGAAAACACAGAGTTCATCAGTTACCTCTGTCCGAACTCCCACAGCTATCCGCTGCTCAGCCAGGAAACCCGGAACAACCCGACGCTCTTTCCTCCGGCAGAGGTGAGGAAGCGGACCGAGGTGATTGACGACCTGGGCGCGGACAACGCGAAGTACACGAAGATCTGGGACGAGATCAAAGCAAGCCGGTAACCTACCGGTCAAATGAAAGCGTAATGCCGCCCCAGACGGTATCTGCATAAGCAGACGGCTGGCCGGCGGTTCCAAGGTACCAGTCGGGAAGGTTCACGTACTGGTTGTCGCGGTATTTTCCCAACAATCGGCTGTATCCGACAAAAAGCGTGGAGGTCCAGCCTCGGCCCAGCCGTATGGGCGCGCTTGCACCGACCCCGATATCGTGGAAGCCTGCTCCCAGGTTCTCCTCATACCAGTAACTTGCATAACCACCGTTGGTTGCGCCGATTCGGGCATCCAAGTCGATGGACTCAAGCCGGCTCCCGGTTAGCTCGAACGAATGCTCGGCCGTCAGCTCGAGATAAAGACCCGTACCGTCGTACTTCCTGCTTTCATCCAAGTCTGCGTACAAGGTCAGCTTCGGGGCAAGCGGCACGGAAGCCAGGGAAACGCTGCCGAACAGCTCCGTCGTGGAAGGATCCGATTCCGATGTGTACGGCAACAGGTACGCGATCATTCCAACATCGAATCCGACCTTCGAAACTTCCCCGGCGTAGCTGGCTGTTATGTCGACCTCGGACATCCGGCCGCGCAGCCCGCTGGGCGAACCGATCGCCAGGGGATTCTCTTTCAAAAGCAGACTGTCCCCCTCGTTGACCGACTGGAGATCCACGTTGCCCCAGACATTCAGCGACAGGCCCTTTGCCCCAACCGTGGCGGACGGCTGAAAACACCACCCGTCGGTCAGCCGCTGCCCGCGCCACATGAATTTGCTGGTGAGAGTCGCCTCGGTCGAGAAGGACACGACCTTCTGTTCTTCCGGTTCTTCGGCTTGAGGGAAGGCGAACGGGTTGTTGAGGAATGAGAGGACGAGGAGACAAACAATGCGGTGTCGATTCATTGTGCTGGTTTCCCGCAAGAAGGTACGGCAGAAGGCAATAGGGAGGCAAGCGATTAGTGCCGCGAAAGCGAAACCTAGTGCTTGAAGTCCTCCATGACCGACGAGGCGAGCATGACTGCGCACAAGCCATGTGGCAGGTTTTCGACCCGCTTCTTCCCGACGTACCCCGCGTAGTCCACCTGCACGCCCATTCCCTCCACGGAGTCCAATATGACCGGGGAACCGTCGCTGCCAGCCCGGATCTTTGTCTTCAGCCCCGCCCAACCCTTTTCGGCGACGGCCAGGTAGCTGGAATCGAGATACCCGCGGTCCACTCCCACCTTGAGCGCGTAGACGAACATGCCGCTGCCGGATGTTTCGTGCCAGTTGTCCGGTCGATCGCCCTTGTCCAGTACTTGGAACCAAAGCCCCGTCGCAGGATCCTGGGTGTTTTTGATTCCTTTGGCCAGCGTCTGAAGAAGCGCGCGGAGCTGCGGAGTGCCGGCGTGATCGGCGGGAAGGTACTGGAGGATGTCGACCAGGGCCATGGCGAACCAGCCCATGCCGCGCGACCAGGCTTCCGGGGACAAGCCGGTCGCCCTATCGGCCCAAAGCGCATTGCGGTCCGAGTCCCACGCGTGTCGCATCAGCCCGGTAGAAGGATCCAAAGTGAGCTTCGCGATCAGACTGGACTGAAAGACCGCGATATCGAACGCTGCCGGGTCCGGCGGGAAAGTGGCAGCGTATTTCACCGCAAACGGCTCGGCCATGTAGATTCCGTCCGCCCACATTTCCGTCGGATAGCGGGTCTTATGCCAGAAGCCACCTTCTTCGGTCTTCGGAAACTTCTCGAATGCTGCACGGGTGAACGCGGCCGCCTTGCGGTACTTCTCGTCCTTTGTTTTTTCGTAAAGGAACAAAAGCAGATTACCCGGCTGGATGCGGTCGATGTTGTGATCGGTCCCGAGCGAAACCGTTCCTTCCTGGTCGATGTGGGAATCGACAAAACGGCGTATGTAATCGAGATATTTAGGATCGCCGGTCTTCTCGTAAATCGCCGCCATACCGTGGAGGATGATCCCGTTCGTGTACTCCCATCCCTTCTTGGTAACGGCGTCGATGTCCGGCCAGGACGATACGATCCAGTCCGCGAAGCAGACACCTGCCGGTTTCCCGGGACACAGGCCGGCGGGGTCATTGGGAGAGGTACCGGGAGCCGGGGCCGCCTGCGAACTGGCGACGATGGAAACAACAAGAAGAAAAACAACCAAGAGCCGAGGCCTTCGAGGCGAAAGATTTGGCATGTTGTCCTGCGAAAAGAATCAGCCGGAAAGCGTGTTGGAAATTGAGCGGCAGGCTTCAATTAAAGGCGCTGCCAGCGAGTGGGCCCGGTCGATGGTCATCCGGAAAGTCGGGCCGGAAATGCTCATCGCGGAGAGCACGCGTCCGTACGGCCCGTAAATGGGGGCGGCGATACAGCGTCCGTTCGGCTCGTTCTCCTCGTTGTCCATCGCGTACCCACGTTTCTGGATGAGGCTCAGTTCCGTCTTCAGGGCTGCTTCGGTGGTGATGGTGTTGGGCATGAGCCGCGGCAGACCCCTTGTCTTGATCAGGCGCTGCAGCTCTCGCTCGGGAAGCCCGGTGAGCAGCACTTTCCCGAGAGCGGTGGAGTGCAGATAGCGGCGGTTGCCGATCTTGGAGGCCATCCTGATCCCCTGGGGGCTTTCAATCGTGTTGATGACGACCACCTCCCCCGCGTCCAGGATCCCCAGGTTCACCGTCTCCTCGCACGATTCGACCAGGTGCTCCATCAGGGGATGCGCGGCCCGAATGAGCAGGTGCTCGTCGGTGGCGCCCTTTTGCAGCTCGAACAATTTCCTGGCGACCTGGTATGCGCCGTCCGGAGTCCGGTCCAGGTATCCGCGCGACTCGAGGGTCGCCGCGATTCGATAGGCAGTCGGTTTCGGCATGTCCACTGCCCGCGTCAGGTCGGCGAGGCTCATCCCGGCCGGCGAGTTCTTGATGGCCTCAAGAATGTCCAGAGTCTTGTGCAGAACCAACACGCCTGAGTCATTGCGTTTTTGAGGTTTTTTCACTGAACCGGCATTATATACCATGCGTTTCACATTGCGAAAGACCCAATGGCCTCAGTTTTCAGCGCTTAGAGTGATCTTGAGGGGAGATTTCAGCCGCTCCGAGAAACCGCGCAGGTAGTCGTCCCATTCCTGGGCGTTTCGAAACTGCCCAGCCTTGTCCCAGCCGAAACCCGCGTAGTAGACGCCCGGCTGACCGGTCCCCGCCTGCATCACCAGTAGGTAGTTCAGCTGATCCTCAGCCCTCTCGGCCTTTTGGTTCGGCAAAGCGACGATCGCCCCGCCGACGAAGCCGTCCTGCTTTGAAACCGGCTCCCAGGTTCTGATGAAACCGCCATCCTGGCTGAATTCCACCGTCGCCTGCGGTTGCTTTTTGATGCCCGCCGCGAAGCTGACATCACGAGGCGCGTCAAGGAGATAGAGACTCTCGAAACGGTTCAGGTTCTGGCCCGCGTCCAGGCTGATTCTCTTGGTCTCGGCGATGCGGCGTCCTTTGACCACCCAAGGCGCGTAGATCAACTCGAACACCACCCTGATGGGCCCATTCGCGAGCATCTTCGAATCCATGAAATTGCGGGAAACAAAAAGTTGGTTGTCCTCCCAGATGCCGCTGCCCCCGACTCCGCGGCTCTTGCCGGCCGAATAAAAATCGGCCCCCTCGCCTGTATCCGCGTGGTAATCGTCAGCCATGTACCAATCATTGATCACCAGGCGTGGTGTTCGTTTGCACCAGATGTCCACCGCGCTGCTGGTGAGTGGTTCCCTTTGCCAGGTCTCGAGCGCCGGGCCATACATCCGGTGAGCGATTCGGTCATTCTCCCAGGCAAAATCGTCAAAACGCTCCCTTACGAAACGGCCGTACGCTTTGAACTGGTCCTTGGTTGGATGCTGCCGGTCACCCTGGCTAACCCGGAACTTCTTGACCTGTCCGGGTTCGAAGTCCGACTGAAAGATCAGAAGATCCAGGCTGCCGTCTCCGTCGAAATCAAGGGATTGAGCAACCAATTGCTGCCCGCTGCCGGCATCGGTGACCCGGATCCGTCGGACGTCGGTTACGGAGAGGAGCTTCGCAATCTCCGCCCCGGGCACTTCGACCGTCTCCTGGACGCGCCGGGCCTTAAGTTCGTTTTGGGCCGATACGAGGACGTCCGCGCGGGCTGCAGACAAAGGTAATACGGTAGTGAGTGTGAGCAATGAGAGGAAGCGAATCATCCGCATAAGGCCATGTCCCTGGTTCCTGGTTTCGGATTACGGAACGCTACGTCTCTAAAAACAAAACGAAATATGAAACAGGGCCGGGGCAATGTCAAGCGGCAAGTGGCGAGTGGCAAGTGGCAAGTGGCGAGTGGCAAGTGGCAAGTGGCAAGTGGCAGGGCAATCGAACAACCTCGACCCTCAGTAGCGCACTCGCCACTTGCCACTTGCCACTCGCCACTGAAAAGCGCTGCGTGCGCGGCTCTGAAGATCCAGTGTCGCGGCTTGGTTCCTCTGCAGGCGCCTATCGGGTCGGCTGGGCTCCGGGCTGGCTGCCGGCTCCGCCCGGGCGCGGTTGTGCACTGGTCGGTGCCTGCTCGGTGACCGTCGCCGAATACTCGGGGGGATTAGTGGAAATGAACCACGATATCTTCCAGTCGTCGCCACTCTTGGTCATAACAAAGACGTAATAGCTCGTGTCCATGACGGCTTGCGCCGGCGCTCCACCTGGTTGCGCCGGGGACCCTTGGCCGGAAGGTGCCTGTCCCGGGCCCGCGGGCGGCTGATTCTGCCCCGCGCCTTGGCCGCCTTGACCTGAGGCTTGGCCGGTAACGGAACCGGCAGGAACAACCTGGAGTCTGATCGTCCCTCGTTCAAATGCCCAGTCGCCCGCGATCTTGCCTTCAGTCGGAGTCAGATTGAAGTGAGCCACCTTCCAAGTCTTCCAGAGATCGGCATAGGTCTGTTCGATAGCCTGACGGCCTTTGATCTCCTGGCCGACCGAGGGGATAAGGACGGCGTCCTCGGTGAACAACTGAGCGAGCGACCGAGCGTCGCCCGAGCCGTAAGCGGACATGAGCCGGCTGCGCAGTTGGTTCAGGTCTTCGTCCTGGCTCATCGTTGTCCGGTCGTCCATTGGTTCTTCTTCCTGTCCGCCCCCGCACCCGGCCAGTCCGCAGGTCAGTCCGGCCGCCAGCAGGTAGGTAATGATCCGGTTCTTCAAGGGAATCTCCTTCTTTTGATTGATCTTGAGGCCATGAGAAAATTGTACGGCCTCTCGGGCAGGCCGGCAAAGCAGGCAACCGGCGCCTGGCGGTCAGTTGGTCAGCGGCTTTCCAGCAGCGCAACTGTCTCCACGTGTGCGGTTTGAGGGAACATGTCAACAGGCTGGACCCGTCGGGCGACATAGCCAAGGCGGCGCAGGTTTAGGAGGTCCCGGGCCAGCGTCTCCGGATTGCATGACACGTAGATCATTCGGCTGGGAGCGAGCTGGGCCAATTGGGCCAATACGGTCGGGCTTGCCCCTGCACGGGGTGGATTCAGCGTCACCACAGCAGGCGCTTCACGGGAGTGAACGGCGTGGGCAATATCCTCGGCCTTGGCTGCGCGGAACGTGCAGTTGCGCAAGCCGTTTCGCTCCGCATTCCGGCTCGCGTCCCTGGCGGCGGCCTCGGAGATCTCGATCCCGATGACCCGGCCGGCATCCTCTGCGAGGCTCATCGCGATTCCTCCCACACCGGAATAGAGATCCAGCGCCGACTCTTTTGAGCTGAGAGCGGCCCACTTCCGGGCCAGTGCGTAGATCCACGCAGCCTGTTCATGGTGGGCTTGGAAGAACGATTCGGGGGAGAGGAGCACCCAGTGGTTCCCGACTTTATCCAGTAGATCCGGGTGTCCCCAGAGGAGGTGCGTCTCCCGGCCGAACACCTGCGGGCCCTCCCGACGGTTCAGATTGACGTGGATAGAAGCAAGTGTCGGAATTCGCCTCTGCAGACCCTTGCCTAGTGTCTTGAGGAGTTGTCGGTCGTCCTGCCTGACAACGAAAGTGATCATCACCTTGCCCGACCCGGGGCTGACGCGGACGACCAAATGCCGGAGCGACGAAATGGATTCCTTCGACGCCGGAGTTTTGCGGAGCAGCCGATTGAGTTCCTCCTCGGTCGCCCGGGCGACGAGATTAACCAGTTGGTGGTGCGACGGACATCTCGTCGTCTCCCCAACGAATCGGGTCCCCCAATCAAACAGACCCACTTGCGCCCGGCTGCTGTTTGCGCCGATCGACAGTTTCGCCGTTGTACGGTACCCCAAGATCGGCTCGGCCGGCTGAATAGGCCGGATTTCGAGGTCCTTGTTTGCAGTGGGAGCAAGCGCGCTCCGGACGCGGTTCTCCTTCAGCCGCAGTTGTGCCGGATAAGACAGTTCGGCGAGGGGACAACCCATGCAGGATCGAACGTCGGCGATGGGACGCGGTACACGCTCCGGGCTGGTGCTGATCAGCTGCACGAGGTCCGCCAGGTCGATTTCCCCAACCGTCCGGGTCAGCCGCCAGCGAATCCGTTCACCGGGGAAGGCACCCAGTACCCAAACCTCGCGGTCACCGGTCCGAAAGATTCCGAAGCCGTCGTCGTTAATCTGGCTGATTGTGGATTCGCCGTCGACCGGCAGGTGGGCTTGGGAGGAAACAGATCTTGTACGCTTCACTCTGGGCTATGTTACCAAGGACTGGACAGGACCGGCAGGAAAGGGTTTGTTAAAGAGCCAACCGGGCCCGGTTGGCTCTTATTGCGAGTGGGCTCTGGAGAGCCTGGGATGCCAATTGCTGTCCGGGATGCACGTTACTGCCTGGTCAGCCGAACGTCGCCGCTGAAGCTCTTTACACGAATGCTCTTTCCGCCGCCATTGACGCTTCCACGCACGTTCTTTCCATCGTCGTCCGATGCATCGGCCGCGAGGTCGAAATCGGTCTTGATACGACCGCTGAAGGTGCTCGCCCGGAGGTCGAATCCGGTATTCGCTGCCTCGGCGATCTCAACGTTCCCGCTTAGAGCTTCGGCATCGACCGCACCGCGGCTGTTTGCGACGGTCACGTCACCTGACACGCTCTTGACCCGGGTCTCGCCGCCGACGTTTATCGCCCGCACCGAGCCACTGACTGACTCGCAGGTCACCGAGTCGAGCGTGTCGCCGACGGTCACTCCTCCGCTCACACTTTTAGCCTCGGTAGGGCCCTGCAGGCGCTGGCCGTCGACATCGCCACTGACGGTTTTCAGGCGCGCTTTTCCACCAACTCCAGCCGCCCGGATATTTCCGCTTACTGAATTGATACTTGCCGCGGCACGATCGGGGATCATGACCACATACTCGACCGAAACATTCAGGTTGCGGTTGTGGTTCTTGGGGTATTGGGTCTCAACGCGCACTTCGTTCTCGACGGCCTCGACGACGATCTCAACGAGTTGAGCGTTCTCCTGGGCAAGCTCCAAGGTGGACGCGTGAGAAGTCTTGATCGCCTCGATCTGCACTTCGGCCCTGTTCCAGGTTTCAACCTGGATGTCACCGGCGATATTGCTGAGGGTAAAGGCGCCTTCCCGAGCGAGCGGGACTGTCTTAGCGAAGCGTTCCTGGTGCTGCTCTCGGTCTCTCTCGGAGCGCTGGGCGGCGAAGCCGGTCAGGAACAGACCTGCGGCTAGAACGGGGAAAAGCAGCGAACTCAAACTGAACTTCAAACGGGTGCTCATTGTCTCCTCCGTGGGGTGGAATGGGTTACAGACTGCTTGGACCACGGTGGAGCAAAAATAGTTGGGGGCAATTCTCGCGCCCCCCACGTCGAGAACCTTTTTCGAGAGCCGTGCACGAAAGCGAGAATGTTGAATAAGGTCGGAGTGCGTTCGGCCCACAGGTATTGACGTACTTGTTATGGGCTGATGTCGTGCGGAGGGCGAGATCGAATGGAGCCGCGCACGAAAGCGAACGGCAGTGAGCGAGAGTAAGCGGACCACCAATCATTCGCTAAGTCGAGACATTTAAAAGCAGTGGAGCGAGTCAGGTGGTCCGCTTACTCTCGCTCGCTTCTCTCGCTTTCGTGCGCGGCTCCATTCGATCTCGCCCACCGCCGGGAACTCGCCGGTCTATTCGCCTATTAATAGAAGAGTTAACGTTTGCAGCACCCTCGCGGCTCTGAAAATGCTGCTGCGCGCGGACGATGAGGACGCTCACTTTACCAACCTCGCACGCTGGAAGGCGGTGGCCAGTTGTTCTTCGTTCAACCGGTCCGACTCGAGATAGCGTCGTTTCCCGACGGGGACGGTGAATCCGTTGGCTGTCTGCGCCGGGACTGTCTGTCCTCCGATTTCTTCAAGGATCTTCACCTCGTCCGCCTGCAGCGGGACGGAGAGCCGACCGTCGCCGTAGATGTGCCAGTAGACCACGTAGCTCTTGCCTGCCCGCTTGAAACGGAAGGCACGCAACTGCTTCTCGGCCAGGCCGGTAATCTCCGCGTAGGGCACGAGCTCGAATTCTTTTCGCTCGTTCAGGATCAGCAGGTGCTCCTGGTCCAGTTCGCGCAACTGTCGCTTCTGGGCCTCGGTGAGCCAGTTTCTGGCTCGAACCTCCTCCCAGCGGCGAAGCACCTCGAGGTTATCGGCGGTTCTGGGGTGTTTGTCCAGCAACTCAAGCGAGGGCTGGATCGAGATTGGGCAACCCCATGCGGCGGCCCGGCTGGTGACATACTCGAACATATCGGGCTGCATGCCGATGGTTTTCTCGCTGGGCAAATCGAAGTCCAGCCAACCGAAATCGATGCGGGTGAAATCCGCGATGATGCGTTCGGCCTCCTGCGCCGGGTGCTTTGCCGTCATCGCCTTGATCACTTCCGGAGCAAAGTGATCGAAGGCGTTGCCGCGGCTCAGGATATGCCAGCTGAAGTGAGCCTTGGCGGCGCCCTCGGCGAAGAGTGGCGCCGGTTTCAGCTCCTTGTAAACCAGCCACTGAGGCCATGACACCATGAACCAGTAAGGCTCGTGGACATCCTCGGCCCCATCGAAGTAAACGAACCGAAAACCGGCTTCACGGTAAATCTCACCCAACCGCGCGGCAGCTTCCTGCTGAATGCTCGTTCGCTGGTCGAAGCGTACGAAAACGGGCCATTCGTCGACGTCCAGTACTCCAAACTTGGCCCCGGCCTGGTGAGACGCGGCAGAGGTCCCGAGTTGTCCTCGGCGGCAACCGGTGTACCGGTACGGCCGTTCGGTCGTGTACTCGGTGTAGGAGATGATTTCGCTTCCGATTTTCAGGAACCTCTGCTCCTCCCGCATTGACGACCCGCGCGGGTTTTCCTCGACCTCGATGCTGGTCGCCTGCGTGTCGAGCGGTTTCGACAGGGTGAGGATACGCTGCAGATTCAACCGTGGGTCCGGTCGGGGAGTCACGTACGGATCGTGCTTGTGGGCCTTGTTGAAGTGGAAGTGCAGCCCTGGAATCATGCCCGCGTCCTTGATCTTCTGAACGATGCCCTTCAAATCCGCCATCCCGTTCGGATAATCGGGTCTCCAAGGAAAATGCCCGGCGGATCGCGAAAACGCCAGGTAGTAAACGACCATGGTCCGGAAGCCGCCCTGTTTGGCATACGCTATATGACGATCAATATTCGCCGGACTCAGGTCATCCTCACCCATCCAGTAGTACGACCACTTGTACTCGGGACTTCGGCGGCTGGCCACGCCGGAGGGGAGACCAAAGTCTTCTTCGACCTTCTGAACGCGATCGAGCAACTGCTTGGTCTCGGTGACAATGAGGGCTGCCCCGACTCCCTCGCCTTTCACGATGTCGGCAGCGGTCGCGCGAAAGATGCGGTAACCCCCCGGACGCTCCTCCGAATCGATTTTCGCGTACGGATCCGCGCCCAACAGGTTGACCGCGACCTGGTCGTCCCAGGTCGTATTGAGCCAATCGCCGAAGCGGGTCCGCAATCGGAGCGGAAGCTGAAGAATGACGAATTCGTCATATCGCGGGAATCTTACCCCCGGGTGTGACAACGAGCGGAGAGTTCCGGCACGGAACGCGATGTACTCGTCGGTGACCTGAACGAAAACTGAAGCTTCATATTCCACCGTATCGAAACGGATGAGCAGGCGGTCCCCGTCCTTGACCACGGATTTTGACACGAAGGTCGTGGAACGGGCCGGATAGGCCAGCTGGATTTCATTGTCGTAAGGGCGATATTGAACCAGCGAGAAGGCGGGCTGGCTGACGCCTGAGGCCAGGCATTCCTGGCCTGTAGCCTTGTGGATCAGACTGATGGCGCGCGAATCGTCCCCGAGTATCAGCCGCATCTCCCGGTTTTCTATAGTTACGTCGGCGAACAGCGTCAGACAGAATGACAGGGCAATGGTGCCCAGGCAAAATAACTGGCGCGGCGTTTTGAACATCTTTCCTCCTGGCCTCGTATTTCGTCGTGTAGCTCTTAGAGAAAGTGTAGCGCAGCGCGACTGGATCGCGTTACAGGCTCACAGATATCGAG